>Ga0335073_10000309_pt1 | contig 63538 bp, 57 predicted proteins | sample Lox_Sample_22_FD_207093 | JGI IMG/M metagenome (GOLD analysis project Ga0335073, IMG submission 207093) | Soil microbial communities from Loxahatchee National Wildlife Refuge, Florida, United States - Lox_Sample_2.2 | ecosystem: Environmental > Terrestrial > Soil > Wetlands | place: USA... | reverse complement strand
TGCCGCAACCGGAGGCCTCGCAGCCCGCACCGCAACCCGTGCCCCACGCTTCGCCGCCCGAAGAGCCTGTGCACTACACTTCGCCGCTCAATTCCGCCCCGCCCGCGCTGCCTGTCGGCCAAATCATCCAAAAATTCGCGGCGAGCGAAGAGGAATTCAAAGACGAGCGCGATAATTTCACCTATACGCAGGATTTTGTCGTAGAGACAATCGACGACAACGGCCAGCCCGACGGCGAATACCATGTGCGCAGCGACGTCACGTTCACGCCGGACGGCAAGCGCTACGAGCAAATCGTCTACGCGCCGCCTCCCACGCTCGAGCGTATCTCGCTTTCTACGGAAGATCTCGACGACCTAAAAAACGTGCAGCCCTTTGTTCTCACCACGGCGGAATTGCCGAAATACGACGTCACGTATGTGGGCCGCCAGAGACTCGATGAGATCGGAACGTACGTCTTCGACGTGGGGCCGAAGCGCATCGAAAAAAATCAGCGCTACTTTCAGGGGCGCATCTGGGTGGACGACCACGACCTGGAAATCGTGAAGTCAGACGGCAAGGCCGTGCCGGACATTCGCCACGGCGACACGGAGAACATTTTCCCGCACTTTGCCACCTATCGCGAAAATATCGAGGGGCACTACTGGTTTCCCACGTACACGTACTCCGACGATGTTCTTCGCTTCAGTTCGGGTGATGTGCGCGTCCGCATGTGGGTTCGCTACACGCATTACAAACGCTTCCGCGTGTCCGTGCGCTTGCTTTCGCCCGCCCAGGCTGGAATTCCCGTCTCGCCGGGTTCTACTCCGCAGGCGGGAGAGCCAGCGCCTCCGCCTCAGCCTGCCTCGCCAAGCGAGCCTCTGCCGCCTTCGCCTCCTCCTCCGCCCGCTCAGCCCAATCGCTGATCGCGCCCGCGTCCACGTTCACATGTGATTTGCAGCAGGGAGGATATACTCATGCCGCGGCGGCGCTCCCATGGAGGACGCCGTGCGGAGGGATCCCGACACATGATGCTCGATTGGAATGAATATCAGAAGCAGATCGGCGCGACGCTTGGCGAACTCATGAAGTTGAGCCCGGACACGCTTCGCGGTTACCGCCTGCTGAGCGATGCGAACGCGAAGACGGGCACGCTTGGCGAAAAGATTCGCCAGTTGATCGCGCTGGCTGTGGCCGTGACGGTTCGCTGCGACGGCTGCATCGTGATTCACACGGATGCCGCTATCAAGGCCGGCGCCACGCGTGAAGAAATCGCCGAAGCGCTCGGCGTGGCCATCTCGATTAACGCGGGAGCTGCGCTCATCTATTCGACGCGCACGCTCGACGCCTACGCCGCCAAGATAGCCGACGCGAAGTAACCGGCGTCGCCGGCTATTGCGTGCTCGCCGATGCGCCTGCTGCGCTCGCATTCGCGGCTGGCGTGCCGGCCGAAGCGGCTGCGGCAGCCGGCGTTACGGCCGCGCTCACCTGCCGCGTCTCCGAAAATTTCGGCGCGCTCACGTAGCCGTGCACGTGATTCTTGCTGATTTCGTTCACCACCACCTGCATCGGCTGCACGTCGTCGTCCGCATGAAGCCAGATCGGCTCATACAGGCTCACGTGTTTCTTGCTGATCTTGTTGTCGTCCACGATCATCGCCAAATCGTAGCTGTCGTGCTTGGTGTCCGCATGACGCAAGGAGAGCATCAGCGGACCGGAGCGCTGGAATTCCTTCGACTTCGTGAGATCGAATTCGAAATAGTTCCGCTGGCCCCGCTTTTCGAGCGCCACCAGCTCGTCGTGATTTTTGGCAATCGATCCGTTGAGCTGGTCGCGCGTCGAGCTGAGGTCGCCTTCGAGGTCGGTGCGCGTTTTCGCCACTTGGCCCTGCAGGTCGTTCAATTGCTGCTGCTGCGTCGCCAGTTGCGATTGGAGCTGCCTGACTTCGTTGTTGGGAGCCGCGTGGCGACGAACGGATGCCGTATGCCGGACGCGCGGCTTCTCGGCCGGACGGGCGGCCGCCTCCTCACGCGCTTTTTCTGCCTCGGCGGCTTGCTGCTGTTCCGTGGTCACTTCACTCAATTTCGAATTAAGGGCGTTCACCTGGTCCTGCAATTGGCTTACGGTTGTGTTCAGTTCGTTCGCTTGCGCCGCCTCGCGAACGGCCTTCGCATGCTGCCGGGAACCGTAAACGGCCGCGGCCACAGCGACTAAAGCCAAAACCACAAGCACCGCAATCCAGACTGCGGCCTTTGGCGCTCGGCTTTCTTGCAAGCCTTCGTCAGTTCTCGCTTCTTCCGGGTGTGGATAATCCTCCATGGAATCCCCCATTCCGCACGCCGACACTCTGTGCGTGCGACGCTGATGTGTAGTTTGTAAAAATGCTTCCGGTGGGCTGGAGGGAGCCGGAGCGCCTGTTCCCCTGGGTGAAACCGGCGCGTCACGATACGCGGTGACTCCGTTATTTTACTCTGCGCCGGCGGAGTGTGCAATTGCAGAGCGTTTGGAGATTTTGCGCGCTCCGGTGCGCCGATTTCACGATGGCTGATTGCGACGGCCGTCGTTTACGCCTCCACTCCGGAGGGCGCCAGCACGGCGGGGCTTGCAGCCAGAGTCACGCGGTTGCGTCCGGCGGCCTTCGAGCGGTAGAGGCATTCATCGGCGACGCGCAGCAGCTCCTCCTGCGTCGACGCGTGGTCGGGATATGCGGCAATTCCCATCGAGAGCGTCACGCGCTCGAGCGCCTTGCCTTGAAATTCGATCGTCATTTTTTCGGCGCTGGTGCGGAGCATTTCGGCGCGCGCCGCGGCGTCCACGGGCTTTGCTTCGGGCATCACGATGGCGAATTCCTCGCCGCCGTAGCGGCAGACGACGTCTTCTCCGCGGAAGAATTCCCGGAAGAGCCGCGCCATGCGCACCAGAATCTCGTCCCCGGCCGCGTGTCCGTGCGTGTCGTTGAAGCTCTTGAAGTGGTCGAGGTCGATGAACAGGACGCAGACGGGTTGCCTCTTCCGGCGCGCGCGAAAGATTTCGCGCTGGAGCGACACCTCCAGCGTGCGCCGGTTATAAAGGCCCGTGAGCGGATCGCGCACGGAGAGCTGCTGCAGCTCCTCGCGCATTTTCAGGCTGGCCATGGCGAGCCCGATCTGCCCTGCCGCCGCAGCCGCCAGCCGCTCCATGCCCGCCATCATCGATTCGAAGCCCGGCATCTGGCGTTCGAACTCGCCGCGGTCCACCTGCAGGTGAAGCACACCGGCGGCCTCGTTGCCCGTCACCATCGGCACGCACAAGAAGCTGGCGGAAAGTTCGCCGTGGACGTGCCGGCAGACAACCCCTCCTCCAGGGGAATCGCTCCAATGCGCGCGCCCACGGCGGAATCCCCAGCAGGCGCTGCGTTCAAACGATATCTCGGACACACCGCCTGTTCCCCATCTCACGGATTGTTCGAGCGTCCGCTGCTCCGAGTTGTAGCGGTAGAGCGCGCCGGCCGTTGCACCTGGAAATAGCTTCGGAGCCGATTGCGAGACGGCCAGCATCGCCTCCTTCGTGGTCGCGCAGCACTGCAGCAGGCTGTTCAATTCCGCCAGCAGCGCCATTTCGGTATTGTGGATTTGCAGCTCCTGCACCATCTGGTTGAGCTGATCGGAATGGCGTTGTGTTTCTTCGGCGGCGCGCAGTCGCTCGGAAATGTCGGAATAGATCCAGCAAACGCCGCGAACGACTCCTTCCGTGGATAAGGGTACGGCGATCAGTTCGACATCGAGGATCGCTCCGTCTTTCCTTCTTCGGCGCGTCGGTGTACGGACCGTGCGCCCGGATTTAACCTCGGAGAACGTCGCTTCACCCTGCTCTTCCAGTTCGGGCAGCCAGATCAGGCGGTCGAGCGTCGTGGCGGCCATATCCTCCTTCGTGAACTGAAACAGTCTCAAGAAAGCGTCATTGCAGACTCTCATTCTCTTGTCGAGGCCGAGGAAGACAATCGCCAGCGGGCTGTTTTCGATCAGCGAATTCAGATAGACGGTCTGGTCGCGCAAATCGCGCGCCTGGCGGTATTGTTCGCTCACGGACGCGCCGACGATCAGTCCCGTGGCCAGAATCAGCAGTAGGGCCATGCTCGCTGAGAGCAGGGAAGTCTGCGGGATTGGGAAAATGCTCAGGGCGGCGAGCGTCGTGGTGATCAGCACCACGTTTCCCGTCACTACGCGGCGCACGCCCTTGCGAATGGCAATCCACAGGATGGGCAGGAATGCGAGGAACATCGGATGGCCCATGGGCGTGGGCTTGGTGACGACGACATACATGGTCGCGGGAATCGCCACGATTTGCATGGCGAATTCCAGGAGAGAGGAAATGGTCGCTGATTTCCCCGGCGGATGAATCTCCTTGCGTTGCTCCCCCGCGGTGATCGCCGTGAATCCAAGAAACTTGCGAACTGTGGGAAGCACGTGGATCAGCAGGAACGGCGCCACGCCAATCACGCCGACGCTCTCTCCCGCATACCAGCGAACCCAGGATTCCCAGTATTCGCCCAATGCAACGCGATGGCTGAGGACGAGCATTCCAACTCCGTGGCTCGTCGCTCCCGCAGCCGCCAGAAGCGTCACTATCGAATACCGCAGCACATCCTGCCGGCGCCTCAAGGAGATATCGATCTTCCATGGGCCGCGCAAGACCAGAGCCGCCATCGTGTAAAAACAGGCCGGTCCCAGCGAGCCGGTCAAGCCATCCCAGGAGAAAATGGGCGTGCCATAAATCAGGTGACCCACTACCGGATCTGTCATCAATACCAGCAAGCCGTAGAAGGGATTCAATCCGAGCACTGTCGCCGCAGAAAGTCCGGCGGCGGGATACCACGCGGAAAAGCCGATTTTGGAAATGAAGATGACGGACGGGAGATTCAGCAGATAGTAGCAGCCGAAATAGGCGACGCAAAAGGCGGCTTGCCGGAAGAATCGAGCGGGGGAGGGAATCATCGCCGTGCTGTTCCAGTCCGGAACGCGCGCTGCTCCTTTCTGAATCCGTGTCGGGTCCGGTCTGGCATTCCGCGCTTCTAATCTCGTCTATCTCTTCATCGGCAGGCGTGAGGGGATTCTCTTGTCCTACAGGCGCGATTTCTCAGCGTTGCTGAAAGTTAAGCAAGGGGCAGGCGGAGGGCTCCCTCCGCAGTGCTGGCAGACAGGTGAAATCGTGCGGATGTGGCGTGGTCTTACAGGTCCACCAACCGGGCGCGAATGGCAAACCGCACCAGTTCCGGCAAGCTGCTGAATTTGAGCTTGCGCATCACGTGGTTGCCATGGCTTTCCACCGTGCGAATCGATACTTGCAGCGACTCGGCCACTTCCTTGTTCGTTTTTCCCTCAGCCACCAGGCGCACGATTTCGGTCTCGCGCGGAGTCAAGCTTGTGCCGGGCGTAACGGACTCTTCGGCGAAATCGCCCACGTAGACATCGCGCATCGTTTCTGCCAGGCAGGTGGTGAAAAATGTTCCGTGGTGGCGGATACGGTCTACGGCCGCAAGCAACTCCTGTTCCGCGTCGCTCTTGATGATGTATCCTCGCGCGCCGCTGCGGAGCACATCGCGCGCCAGTTCTTCATCGTAGTGCATGGTCAAGATCAGGACGTCTGTTGTGGGGAGGGCTTCGCGGATTTGCACGGTGGCCAGGAGGCCGTTGATTTTCGGCATGGTCAAATCCAGCAGCACCAGCTGCGGCGTTAGCTTCTTCGCCATTTCCACGGCTTCTTCGCCGTCGGTGGCTTCGCCACACACTTCGAGCCACGGGTTTGCCTCCAGGACTCCGCGAATGCCTTTTCTGACAATTGGATGATCGTCGGCGATGAGGATGCGGTAGCGCTGGGTTGCAGCCGCCTCACGTGTCATTGTTCTCCTTCTTGTTTCCGTGATTTTCGGCGAAACATTCCTTTCAGCAAAAAAACGAGTTCCAAACGGGTTTCTGCAACATCAACCTCGAAGTTCGCTCCGATGCATCAGGCAGCTGCCGTCGGGCACGCGCAAGTTCGCGCAGGAAACGGGAAGGCGCGCCTGCAGGACGGTTCCTTTTCCGGGCAGGCTCGCAATCTTCAGCGTTCCCGCGGCCTGGCTGACGCGCTCACGGATTCCCGAGAGGCCGACGCCGAACCACTGCATGGCGGGCTTGCCATCCCGTTCATGGCGGAGGTCCATTCCGCGCCCAAAATCCTGCACCTCCACCCGCAGAAATTCCGGCTCAAACCACAACCGGACCACAGCCTGTGGGCTCCCCGAATGCCGGTGCACGTTGGTGAGCGCTTCCTGGACAATCCGGAAAACGGTGATTTCGGTTTCCTGATCCAGGTTCGGAAGGTTGTCGCCGGTCTCCACGGACGTGGCAATGCCGCTGCGGGACGCAAAGCCCTCCGCATAGGCGCGCAGCGTGGGGACAAGCCCTCCCAGGCCGAGCGCGGGCGGATGCATCAGGTGCGTGAAAGTGCGCACCTCCTGGATCGCTTGGTTCGTCAGGGCAAGCGCTGCTGCAAGCTCGTCCTGGATTTCTTTGTTGTCTTCAGGCAGGCGGCGGCCCATCTTCCCAACGGCCATTTTCACGGCGGCCAGAGTCTGCGCCACCGTTTCGTGCAGGTTCCTGGCGAATCGGCGCCGTTCCTGATCGGCGACGCGCATCATTTGAGAGGAAATGCTCCGCCGTTCCTGCCGGCAGCCATGCGCCTGCCCCAGGCATTGGAGGTTGCAATCTTCGCTCGACGCCCCGCGCGGCGCCGTCCGGAAGCTCACCACGCGCTGCGGAGAGGCGTATCGCAGTAAGGATTTTTTCTGGGCGCGCTGCAAAAGTACGAACACGTGCATTCCGGTCTCCCGGTGGACGGGCTGCAAGTGCGCCGTGAAAAAACAGGGCCCGGAGCCGGCCTGGACCTGGAAATTGCAGCGTTGCTCTTCGCCGCACCTCGCGACGGTGCGGAAAATCTGTGTAAACTCCGGTGCGCCGCGATCTTCGAAATATTCCGGAAGCGATCGCCCGAGAAGATCGTTCCCGTCTTCATCGAGAATTCCCCCGGCAGGAATCCAGGCAGCCGCTATTTTCCCAAAGCGGTTAGTTTCCAGCAGCGCCGTGCGCCTCAGCAACCATTCCAAAGGCGTCTTTCTGGGAGGTAGACACCCGCGCAAACGCGTACGCGCGACCCGAGCGCGACGCAAATCAGGTCTGCATGCCTGGGAGGCCTTTTTCATCAGCACGACTCCTCAACACAGGAACCCAAACGCTACGACTGTCGAGTGGGCCAGCCGGCCACTCCTTTTCAGGAGCCCAAAGGAGCGCTATCAAAGCGTCGTGTACTAAACCGGGACAGTATCCTTATGTTATCGAACATTCAATACACTGTAGTATATTTTTTTGCTTATTTCCCTGAGCAGCCGCGCTTCCCATATTGGAACTCGTTTTCACTACGACTGCCAGTACTCGTCTCATCTCTGCTAATGCCCTCCTGTCTTGCGCCCGATATGACTTGTGGAGATCGCATCCGCGTGCCTCGCTGTATCGTCCGCCTTTCGGCAAGCTGACGTCACACAAGCGAGCAGTCTGAAAAGAACGGAGGTGATTTTCAGCGAGGAGGGGGGATGAACACTCAGGATGCCCGTGTCCTTCTTGTCGGGGGGTTGGGGCCGCTTACACAGGAGCTGGACGACCGGTTGTCTCAGCGGGGAAAGCCGGTGGCAACGCGTGCCGGTAGCGTTCGCGACGGTCTAGCAGTGCTCCAGAACGGCAATTTCAATGTTGTTCTCGCCACGGAGATTCTTCCTGATGGACGAGCTTACGAATTGATGCCCGCGGTCGAACGAATGGGAGGGAATCTTCTTGTTGCCGTCGCCCTTTCGGAAAGCGCGTTGTGGCTTCCGGTGGTCGAACGCGGAAAATGCGTCCTGGGCTCGCGTGCGCTGAATGCGCACATGCTGGCGTCGGAGCTGGAGCGATTGGAGGCGGCGGCGCCTCCTGCGATGGTCCGGGCGGCCGCAGCAATGCGCTTGGCCGATGAGGCGTCGCTCGACGCGCGGAGCAGGATTCTGGCGCGCCGGGCGGCGGCACTTCCGCTGCGTTTGCAATCGCGCGCCGCCCTGGATGCTCGCCGCGAATCATTCGACCCGCCGCCGCTTTCTCTTGCTGCGGCGCGAGAAGCGGAAAAGGAGGGCCGTCATGCCGCAGGACGTTTTGAGCGCGCCTGCCGCCGCACAGTGGGAACCGGTCGTCCTGCGTGATCTCTGCGACTGCCTGCTGGACGCCTACGAACTCGTCTCCCAGCGTGCGCATCAGCGTTATCTTCTTCGCGGCGGCTGTCCCGGCGAAGATTGGAGAGACTGGTTCGGCGCCGAGCGCGACCTGATCCGCCGCCTGCCCGTCGAGGTCGAAGAGGCGTCCACCTACATCAGCGCGCTCGCCACCGTGCCGGCCCACAACACCGAAGAATTGGAAGTCGGGATCGAATCGCGCTGGCTGGTGATTCTCGTGCGGCCGCGCATCTTCGGCAGAGCGGGGCACAGCAGGGGATTCGCAGGGGACGCGCGAGGGTCGGCGTGTGTGTCGCCGCCGCGCGCGGAAGGAGTGTTCGGCGGCGGGATATTCTGCGTCACCGAGCTTCCCGCAGAGGTCGACCCTGCATCGAGCCTCGCGGTTCTCTCGCGGGGCCTGCTCGGCATCCGCATGTTGAAGAAGGCCGCCGCGAAACGCTAGCGCCCGATCCTTCGCTGGTGCATTTTTGCGTTGCAAGAAAAAAAGAGCCCGCGCGAAACAACTCACGCGGGCTCCCGTCGTGCCTGTCTTTTCTCTGGCGCTATTTATCTGCCCCAACCCAGCCTGCTGCCGGGCCAGCTTTTGGCAAGGTTGTAAGCGTTCACGCTTCCGAGCCCGCTCGGGTAATCGTAACCTGTGGTGGTCACGTACGCCGGCTTATACGACTTGGTCGACGTCGATAGCACGCCGTTCGTCGCGCCGTCGTAATAGCAATTGAACGAGCCGACGGTCGTGCTGTCGATCACCAGCGGCAAGCAGTTCACGTCATTATCGCCGAGCGTCACGTCGTAGAAAACGCAGCCCGCCGACGTCTGGTTTCCCAGTGTCGAATTGCAGGAGCTGTTGCCCTTGTAGCCGTACTCATCGGCCGCAAGAGCGTAGTAGATGTAATCGGGATTGCCCTGGCGCGGCTCCGACGTTTGATTGATCAGTGCCTGAATGCCCGCCAGGATCGGCGCCGCGAACGACGTCCCTCCTCCGCCGGACCAATCCGCAGGAGTTCCGTTCGGAGGCGTCACGCAGGGCGTTCCGTAGTAGCCGGGAGTCGGATCCGAATAGCAGATCACGTAGTAGTGGCCCCACACGCCATTGCCGGCGAACAGCGACACGTCCGGCACATCGCGCACGCGATCGGAAGGATTGCCGTAGACGCGCTGGAAGCTCGGCTTGGGATAGCCCTCGCAATTGCCGCCCACGACGCCGGGAATCGTCGGATTGCCGAAGGCGCACGAACTCGGCCCGCCGCTGCCGCCCACCACGCCGAGAAAATATTCCTCGCCAATCGTGCTGTTGCACGAGCCAGTCGGCCCGTAGGATTGCGAAAAGCCCAGCGCCTGCGTGATCAGCAGGCTTGCGCACGAATCGTTCCAGGGAATTTCGGGGATGTAGGAGAGCGCCGAATTGTAATACGGCCCGTTCGTCGCGCCCCAGTAGGTGGAGCTCGCCCCGAGATATGCATCGCCGAAATCCGTGCCGCCGACGGCCACGTCGTAGGGCGTGCTGGCGAAGCCGCTCACGTTGAGCCCGCTCACGGCGGCAGGCGCAAATTGATCGGACGTGTCCGCGCCCGCGTCGCCCGCAGCCGTGAATATCGAGACGCCTTCGAGGTCAGCCAGTTGGTAAAGCTGATTGACGTAGGCGTTGCCGCTCGATCCCAGATAGCTTTCCGATTCCAGATAGCTGATGCTGACGATCGCCGGCGGAATGCCGCGGCCCGTCAACAGGTTTTGCAGCGCGATGAAGCCTCCGAAATTCGCATCCGTGTCCGCGCAGGAGGCCAGCACGATGGCCGCGCTCGGCGCCGAAGCGCTGGCCCATTCCACGTCCACGGCCGCTTCGCTATCGTCGCCGTTTACGCCCGGATCCGCGCACGGGCCGCCGTTGAACCAGTTGCGCGACGGCTGTGGATGGATTTGCGCCAGCGAACCCTTCGGGTATTTCTGCGCCAGCCCGAATGTCTTGCGGAACACATACCAGTCGTCGGTGGTGTAGAGGTCCGTATCTTCGACCACGACAACGGTCTGTCCTTGCCCGGAAACTCCGCGCGCGAACAGCGGATTGATGTTGTAGATCGTTTCGAGATCGCCGGGAACGAGCAGTTGATAGTCGGCGTTCACCGTGTAGGCGGCCTTGGGTTTCCGCGCCGGCTGCGGTCGGAAGTCGTTCATCGCCACCACGCCCTGAATCGCGGGAGCGAGCGCCGCCGGAATGCTCGGATCGCTCATGTTCGCGATGTGGCGCTCTCCTTTAACGGAAAGATTGTGGATCGCCGTGTGAAAGGCTTCGCGAATCGCGCCTGCGGAGCCGGAGAAATCGATGACGCCATTCGCCAGATACACACCGTTCACCGTGAAGCCGTGCGATGTGAGCCAATCGCTCACGGCTTGCACGTCCTCCGCGTTCGGCGCAAATCGATCCGCCACTTCGTCCGGCGTCAGCCATTTGTGATATTGCACGGAATTCGCATCGTGCAGTTGCGCAACGAGCGTTTCGACCGCCGTCTCCTGCTCCGGCGCGCGCTTCAGCAGCAGGTACATGTGCGAAAGCTGCATGTCGTCCGCCACGGGGCCGCGATCGTTCGCCGCTATCGCTTCGGGGCGCGTGTTGCCGGAGAGCGTCACGAGGTTGCGTTCGTTCACCGCTTGCGTAATCAGCCGCCGCGCAAGCGCGCCGCTCTGCGCCTGCGCTGGTGCGACCGCGCAAAAACAGACGGCAAGTAGTCCTGCAACCAACGCGGCGACTCCTGCTGTACGCGCTCTGCTCGCAGTTCCTTCATCCCTTGGCAGAATGTTCCGGAGTGCAAAGGTGCGTATCCTCATGGCTGCTCCTCTATCGTTCGTTTTTTGAGAGGTTCGGTTTAATTCCGCACGGCCCCGGAGGACCATCGTCCCAACTCGCTCGATTCATCCGCCCGCCGCTGTCCGGAAATTCGCCCCGCGGAGTCAGGAGGGTTTTACGAATGAAATTTGCAAATTGGGTGTTACATCTGCGCGCAACATTACGTCGCGCTTGTTCATGCGTCAAGCGGCAACTGCGGTTTGGATGGGCGATGCGCTCGCTTGATGGACCTGCCGGTATTCTCGGGAAGGTAATGTGAGTCTTGGAACCGTCGTGAGAGTGGCCGCTTACGCGGATTGAGCGGGTTGCGTTGCCCGCGCTAAATCTCCGCGGACCAGAAAGTTCCCTCCGAAAATCATCGGAGCGCCTTCGCCATCGCTCCACACGCCTGGAAGTCCGCCTTTCTTGATCTGAATGTGCAGATGCGGCTCGGTGCTGTTGCCGGAGTTTCCCACCTGTCCCACAGCCTGGCCCGTTTGCACTCGATCCCCGACTTTCACAGCCACGCTGCCTTGCTTGAGATGAGCCAGCAGAACGTAGGTGTCCGGCAGACTGGCGTGGCGAATCAGGATGTAATTGACGGACGCGTGCCGCGGGTCGCTGTGCGGCGGCGGAAAATCGGGATGTCCATCTATCGCGACCGTCACTTCGCCGTCGCACGGACTCGCAACCGTCGCGCCGTAGATCGAATACCGCTCCAGTTCCTTCGGGTAGAAGCCGCGGCAGCGCATTCGGGCTCCGTTGAGGCGGAGAAAATCCACCGCATATTTCTGAGATTTCAGTCCGTTGTGATGGTTCAGCAGCTTCGTCTGCCCGCCCTGGCCGGCGTAGTACAAGCCATCACTAAATGGCAGCGCGAGCGGGACCGCTTCTGCAGTCGGTGCCGTCATCCGCAGGCGAATGCGCGGAATGCCGTAGAGGACCAGCAAGCTGCCCGCGCTTAGCAAAGCGCCGCGCGTTCCGGCAGAGTGATACGTGGCCGCAATCAGCGCGATAGGAAATGCCCAGCGCAGCGGAGTTCCGGCCCATGCCCAATTCCCCGCATACATCAGGAAAGCCATCACCGCGTGCGCGACAGCGAATGACTCCCACCAGTTCGCTTCCCACGGCGGGGCAGAAAACCACATCACCGCCACGCACATGATGGGCGAAATCACAAACGCCGTGAAAACGGCCAGACGAAACCTCATCCGTTTCTTCGCAACTTGATCCAGCATCGCCCCATCCCGCTAAATACTTGCCCGCCGCTTCATTGGATATCGGCCCTCTTCGCGCGAGAGTATACGCCAGGATTCGCTGTGGTCGCGAACGCAGAGCCGCCGCTAAATGCGCAAAAGATGAAACTTCTGGAAATCCTCGCGGAAGGAGACAGCTACAGACACGAACGTGCGCAGGGGCGCCCTGAAGCGGCCCCCCGATCTTTTGGCTTCGGGGAGCCGCTCGCCGGTGTGATCACGTCTAGTGGGGCTTCTGTTCGTGCGGTTGTTCGTGCGATTGTTCGTGCGGTTGCTGCTTCTGTTGCAGGTTTTGCCGCTGCTGCGCGTGCTGCTGGTACATCTGCTGCGTCTGCTGCTGGTGCCTCTGCTCCATCTGCTGTTTCTCGGCTTCGCTGGAGTTGCGCTGCTGCATCTGCTGGTGCTCTTTTTCCTGTTGCGCTGCCAGCTTTTGCCGGTCCTTTTCCTGCTGCTGATAGAGTTTTTCCTGCTGCTGCTGGTATTTCTGGTCGAGTTTCGTATTGCCCGTATTGGGCGGGGTCATGTGCTCCACCGGCGGCAGGTCGCTCGGATGCACGGCGCGGCTGGCATTATTTTCCTCAGCCTTCGTATTTCCCGAGCCGCGATTCGGAGGAGGCTCGTAGCTTCCGCCCGCCTCCTTGGCCTTGACAACGCCGCTTCCAGAAAATTCATTGGGGCGTTGCGTGGCAGCGATTGGCGGCTTGCCGTGATTGTAGGAGGCGCGGAGCTGCGTATTGTTGCGCGCTTCCTCCACATGCTGCGTCTGCGCCGCCACCGGGCCGATGTGCCTCTCGCGGTCGTAGGATTCTTCTTCGGAGGTGGGGCGGGCATCGAGGCCGCCGCGGCCGCCGTTGTAGCTCACACGACTGGTCGAATAGTTGTTGACGATCTTTTCGTTGTAGACGTTGTGGACCACGGTTACGTTGACGTGAGTGACTTCCCGATTGTAGAAGAAACGCCCGCCGTCCCACCGCCCGCCTGCATATCCGTTACCGAAGTATCCGAAGCCGTAGTCAATGCCGCCGTAGAATCCCACGTGCGGCCCCCAATACCCCGGATGCCAGATGTATGCTGCTCCGCTCCAACCCCACCAGCCTGGCGTCCACAAATATCCCACTTGCGGCGCCAGCACCCATGTGCCCGGCACCCAATAATAATCACCCCCATCCGGATCCCAGGCCCAGTAGCCGGGAACCCAGATGTAGTTGTCGCCCGGGCAGACAGGCTGGGCGTAAACAGGAATCGGTGGAGGGCCAAAGCTGACGGAAATGCCGACATCCACTTGCCCGAACGATGGCGCGGAAATGAAGAGCAGGAACAGCGCCACAAGCAGTGAACGGACTACTGTTCTCATTCGCATGTGCGTGAACTCCTTTGCCTCGTTTATGTTTCGGGATCTTCGACGGAGCTGGGCCCGAGCCAGCTGGAGTGTCGGGCGTCAAATCCATCATACCGCGAATGAGAGCTTGATGCACCCAGGCGAATACCCGGCGACGAAATAGCGAAGATTCCGAGGCGTGCAGAATGCATGACGGCCGATTCTGTGCGCGGCTGCGAGATGGAGGAAAATTTGACGGCCATTTTCTACTTTTCATGGGTAGCTCACCACGGTGACGGGCGTATCCGGATTCGCGATGGTCGAAGAACCGCCCGTGTTGTTGATCACGTTCTGGATTCCGCCGAATCCGGCGGTCGAAAGGAAAATCGTAAACAGGTCCTGCATGCTTCCCGCAGGGAGCGTAGAGGGAACCTCGAACGCGTTTGCGGCGTAGATGTTCACTCCCTGATTGAAGAAGCTGTAGCTGCCCATGCCGTAACCGTTGAAAGTCTTCACCCAGTTCGAGACCTTGAAGGCGGCATAGCCGTCGACGCCCGGAGCTTCCATCCAAGCCGATTGGCTCGGCGGGTCGTAGGGCATCTCGTTTTGCAAAAAGATATCCGTGCCGCCGTTGCCGTTCCAGATGACTTCATATTTCTGATAGTGCTCGATGAAAAGCCCATACGCGGTGACGTTGTCGCCGTTGACGACCAGGCCGGTGTCGCCGGTGTTGACGGTCCAACCGACGCCGTTGCCGTGATCGGCGCGCCAGGCCCAGATGTCGTCGAGAATTGCGTTGGGGCTGTTGACGACGAGGCTTGTCGTGGCGCTGCCGGCCTCCGCGCCGCCGATGCGGAAAAACACGTCCTGAATTGCTGACGGATCGGAGGCGGTGCGGCCATCAGCCAGAAACGAGAAAATGCTGCCGACCTGGAGCAGCACCGGAGAGTTTTTCGGCCCCGCATCGAAAATGATTCCGGAGACCAATACACCCCTGGGGTTGAGGATTGTCATGGATTCATTTCCCTTTTGCGGGATGAGGGTGGGGAAGCCAAGGCCGATGACGACCGTATCGGCATAGGGAACGATGATCGGGATATTCAGATTGTAGACGCCGGGCGTGAGGATCAGGTTTTTTCCGGCGAGCAGAGCGGCGTTGATCCGCAGAACGGAGTCGGTGGGTTGCGCGATGAAGAATTTCCCGATGGGAATGGAGGAGCCGGGCGTGGGTCCGCTCGACCAAGTGGTGCCGGACGAGTTGCGCTGCACGGCGGGAACGAACACGTTGTAATTTCCGTTGGCATCCTCGTAGAGATACGGCTCCTCGCGCGTCACGGGGCTGGTGGGGAGCGTCGTGTAGGGTCCGCTGCAGGACCCAGCCTCGGGGAAGCACTGCGCGGGCGCACCCGCGACGCCCGAGAAGACCTGGTTCCAGACGCCGTTGGTCCAACCGTCGATATTGCTGTTCCGCGTGATCCATTGCTGCTGCGTGGCGCTGATAATGGTGCCGTTTTCGAACGCTGAATCCGCAATAAAACCGCCGCTGGCATAACCAGGGCCGCTGCAATAGTCGAAGAGGAAGAGATTGCCGTTGATATTGACGCGCCGGACAGGCGCAGCCTGCGAGACCGCCCAGAATTCGGCGCTCGAAGTGCAAGCGGACGCAGTGACAACGTTGATGGTCAGGTTCGAGACCGAGCGCCAGAAATTGTCGAGCGCCGTGCAACTGCCCGTGCTGTCGCACTGGTTGGATACATTGATTGCGCCGTTGATGACGACGTCGCCGGGATTTTGCCCGAGACCTGCCACGGAGGTGTAGTAGCCGACCTGGAAGATGAGTGGATTGGCACTCGATCCGTATGTGCCGGGCTCGAAGAGCAGGGCAAAGCGCTGCGTGCCGAACTGGTTGGAGATTTGCTCGTTGGCCACTTCGTTGACGGTGGCTTGAATATCGCTGAGCGACATGGATGGATTGAAGACGTAGACGTTGGAGCCGAAATCCGGCTGATTGGAGAATAAAGGAGCTGGTGCAAGCGAGGTTATCGCAGGGCCCGGATGAATTGGTGGCGCCGCCGCCGCAGACGAGGGAAGGAGCGTTAGAAGCGTGGCGAAAAGGGCCGGAATTAATACGAAGAGGCCCGCGGGGCGCAGCGATGCTGAAACTTGGCAATTCTTGAGTGAGTACATTCTGACACTCCTTGAAGCAGGCGGGCTGGCGTCTGCCGCTTGATCTGGGTCCCGGCGGCGAGTGTACTCCGTTCCGTCACGTGTGGCGCTAAAAAGTCCAGAAAGCTTTTGGAAGGCGAGCGGCGCGGAGATTTCCTGCAGCGAAAAGCGCAGGCCGGAAGTCCGGGAAATGTTGCGAACCGGAATGGCTCGTTGCAGAGCGAAATTGTGTTGCGAAAACCGGCGAGACTCGATTGAAAGCCGGGAGGCGCTTCGCTTTGCGCCGATCGAATAACGGCGGTGAGGCTTGAATTTTGGGGCGGCGTGCGCACGGTGCGCGATTCTCCTGCCCGCGCCTGATGCGGGCATTTTACCGTAGCAGATTTTCCAAGCAATGTGTGGCGCGAAAAGGTACGTGGACCCGAATCTGGGCGAAGGGGCAGGCATAGTACGGGAAGACGGTAGTGGCGATTGCTGATTGGCACTGCGCGGTGGCGACGAGGTTTTCGGGGGCGGGAATGGGCGGCGGAGAAAACCCGGCAAAGGGCTGACAATTCGTTGTAGAGTTTTGCGCACGTGACCGCAGCCGCGGCGAGGGATTTCTGTGCGCTGCGAGGGAGCACCGGATGACCAACCCGATTGTGCGCGAGCCGCGCTGGCATGCTTGGGTGGCGATGATTGCCGCCGGACTTCTGTATCTCGCACTGCCCGAGCGCCTTTCGCTGGGCCCAAGCTGGCTGCTGCTGGCCATCGTCGCCGTGTTGATGGTGCCGGTGATCTTTTCTTACCGGCGGAAACACTACGATGTCACCCACGCGTTGACGTTCACCGCCAACGGCGTCATCACTCTCTCGCTGGTCGCGTCGCTGGGAATTCTCATCTACGGATTGCCGCAGCACCTGGAATCGCCGGAGGAGATGCTTCGCTCGGCGGTGGCGCTGTGGGTCTCGAACATCCTCGTCTTCGCGCTCTGGTATTGGAAGCTCGACGCCGGAGGGCCGCTCGGGCGCGACACGTCGCGCGGGCACATCGACAGCTCGTTCCTCTTTCCTCAAATGCTCGACCCGGAATGCGATTCGGAATGGTCGCCGCAGTTTGTGGATTATTTGTTTCTCGCCTTCAACACCAGCACCGCGTTTTCGCCCACGGATACTGCGGCGCTTTCCCGCTGGGCCAAGCTGGGCATGATGATCCAGTCGATGATTTCGCTGACGATCGTGGTTCTGCTGGCCGCCCGCGCCGTGAATATTTTGTAGCGCGCGGCGTGGCCGGAGCCGGACGCGAAAATCCGTTATACTCGGAAGCGGATGATTCCGTTTCTGCACATCGGCCCGCTGACGATTCCCACCTTCGGCCTCTGCGTTGCCTCCGCGTTGGTTGCCGCGTTCTTTCTATTGCGCGCGGACCTGCGCCGCCGAGGCATCGAAGCCGAGGCCGAATCGCTGGTTGCCATTCCGGCGTTTGCAGGAATTATCGGCGCGAAGCTGTATCACGTGCTCGAATCGCCGCGCGAGCTTTTTGCGAATCCGATCGGCGAGATCTTCAGCCAATTCGGCTTCGCTTGGTTTGGCGGGCTGATTGGCGGCGTCGTCGCATTTTTCTGGATCGCGCGCCGCATCGCGAAGCAGAATGCGGCGGCCGGACGCCCCACGCGCCTGCTGGAAATTCTCGACGCCGGCTCGCCCGCCGCCGCGCTCGGCTACGGCATCGGGCGCATCGGATGTCTGCTGGCGGGCGACGGCGACTACGGCATTCCCACGTCGCTGCCGTGGGGGATGAGCTTTCCAAACGGCCTCGTCCCGACGACGCAGCGTGTCCATCCGACGCCGATTTACGAGCTGATTGTCGCTTGCATCATCGCGTGGGGTCTGTGGCGGTTGGGTGCGCGCGCGGTCGCCGAACGCAGGAAGCTCATGCAGGCGGAAGCGTGCCTGGCAGGGAAGGGCGCCGCTGCGGAGAGCGGCGGAAAATTCGCGGCGGGGATGTTGCACGTGAGTGCGTATCGCGACGGCATCGTTTTTGCGCAGTATTTGATTTGGACCGGAATCGCGCGCTTTCTGGTGGAATTTATCCGCATCAATCCGCGCTCGTTTTTCGGGCTGACGAACGCGCAGGCCGCGAGCGTTGTATCTATCGTTGCGGGGCTCGTGCTTTGGTGGCGCCTCCCCCGGAGGTAACCCTCAACGCGGCGCGCTTCCTTTTCATTTCCCCTGGGGCAGTGCTTGCATTTGCACCCGGCGGGAGCTCCCTTGCGCTCACTCCCGCACTCCGCGGGGTCGCCGTTCATTCACCATCGAGGGATTCGAGCGGCGTTGCTTCGAATTCATCGGGGACCGAAAGTCTCTCCGTCGGAAAGTTCATGACAGTTGAAAAGAACGACAGGTCGGCAGCCCTCTGAAACCACCCCGCTGAGCACCAGGGATAGCGGCTCGCTTCGCGGACGATTCCGTGGTGGACGGCGTTAGCGTGCACGTAATCGAGCCGGGAGAAAAACGATCGTTGGCGTCTGATCTGCGAATCCCAGTACTGAAACCAGATCTGTCGGCCGGGAGTGGACAGGCGACGGTTCAACTCTCGGGCTGAGGCGGAGTGAAAGTGCTGGACGAATCTTCGGAGGTTTCCAGGGCATTCGAGAGCGCCAATCCAATGATAGTGGTTGGGAAAGATAGCCCAAGCCTGCAGGCGGGTTTCGTATCTCACTGCAAGTTCAAACAGCCTTTCCTGCAAGTGAGAGAGAAGAGGCCCGGAGGCAAAGTATGGGAATTTGCGGTAGGTGCCTGCCGTGACCATGAATATACCGCCGACGTTAAGCTTGTGAATAGGAGCATGAGGCCACTGAATCATGGTGCGGAGTGTCCGCGAAAGATGGCCGCGGGTGCGTCTACAGTCGCGGCTTGCTTGCTAACGCAAGCTGGCTATCCATGAGAACCTCCTAAAGCGCCCTGCCTTGGACCAATCCGCGGAGTGCGGGAGCTTGCTACCGCTGCGGTTGCAGGGGAAGCTTGCTTCCCCTGCACTTGAGCCGAAGAAAGATTCGGCTTAAGGAGGCGAGAGCAAGCTCTCGCACTCAAGCAGCTCTGCTGCAAAAAGGTGCAACCTGTCCTTGAGGACAGGCGTCTCATAGACTAGAATCGGCTCGGCGTTCCCCGCGCTGCCGCGAAGCGTCTGACGACGTTTCGGGTTCGTCGAGGGAGGCACCCATGGGGCTCTCCGCTAGTTTCTTCAGGCAAGTCAGCAAGGCAAATCATCCCAAGAATCTTCTCCTGACTTTTGCGGCCGCAGCGGCATTGGCGCTTGCGCCTGCTCCCGCGTTTGCGCAGCACGGAGGGGGCGGTGGCGGCGGTCACGCTGGGGGTGGCGGATTTGGAGGTGGCGGCGGACACTTCGGCGGTGGCGGTGGTGGCCATTTTGGCGGAGGCAGCAGCGGCGGCCATGCGAGCGGCGGGTATCACGGCGGAGGCTCCTTCGGCGGCAGCTCAGGCGGAGTCCGCAGCGCGCACGGCAGCGCTAGCTCCACGGGCGGCGGGCACTGGTGGAGCGGAATTTTTGGGCATCATACGGGCGGGAACGAAGCGAACGAGGGCGCAGGCGCGCGTGTTGCGCCTGGCGGCAATTCACCGGCGGACATCGCCGCGCAGCGCGCCTTTGCCAACGCCGTCACGCGCGACAATTTGGCGATTCATGACCACTGGCAGGATCCGCCTCCCGAATTCAGCGGCTCGCGCCTTGGCTCGTCCTTCGCGACGAGCGCAAGCTCTCCCCGCGGCAATCGTCTGGTAAACGCGCGGCCGTTCACGCCGCCTCCCTCAATTGCGGGCTCGCGTCCTGTTGGTTCGAGTACGGCTTTCACTGCGGCTCCGCGCTCGCGCGTTCTTGCGGCGCAACCCCGCGTTGCGGTTGCCGCGCCGCCGGGCCCGCGCGGATATTTGGGCCGCCGCTACATCGCGTATCCCTACTATTACTATCCACCCTATTTTTACGGCGGTTTGGGCTACGGATTTTATGGCGGGTTCGGCTACGGCTTTGGCTGCAGCCCGTTCGGATGGGGCGGCTGGTACGGGAGCTGCTTCGGCGGATGGTCTCCCTTCTGGGGCGGATACGATGGTTTCGGCTATGACGGATTCGGCTACTCTGGCGGCTCTTATTCCGACGATTCCGGCGCGTCGAATTACCAGATCTTCAGCGGCGGCGCGGACTCCGGCCCGGATGATTCGGGCGCGGCGGACAATGGTGTTCCGGGCGGCAACTTCACCTATCAGAATTCGCCGCAGGATACCGGGCTCTCTGCGGATCAATCGGGCGCAGACGAAGAGCAGCCATTCGTTCTCTACCTGAAAGACGGCTCGAGCTACGCCGTCTCGCGCTACTGGGTGGCCGACAATCAGTTGCACTACGATACGACCTACGGCGGAGAAAATTCCGTAGCGCTTGACCGCGTGGACGTGCAGAAGACCGTGGATGAAAACGCCGCGCTGGGACACTCATTCACGCTGGCTCCCGCTCCCGGCGTGCAACCGAATGCCGCGCCGCCGGGTTCTGCGCCTGCGTCGCCGGATGCGCAACCCGCGCTGCCTGCTTCGCAAGGCCCGCCGCCTTCGATGGACAACGAGCACACGCCGCCGCAAAACTGAGCGCGATAGTACTCCCACGAATCGGCGGCTGACGGAGCGCGAAAAGGTGCGCGGGAACAGGTGAAACGGGGCGGGTTACCTTGGGCGGGAAAAGTCCACAGCTACGGTGATTTGCAATTCTTTTGAAGTTGGAGTATAAGTTTTTTCGTTATCCTCGAATTGTGTAGCTAGCGCAGTTCCTTCCGGTTTCGCAATTCCAAAACTCACGCAGCCACTGGCTTTGCGCCAGCATTGCTTTCGGAGCATATATGCCGAACTACAACACGCAGAATCCGCCGTACTCCATCTTTCCCGGCGACGTCGCGCTCGCCTTCAACGCCGAGTCGCCTTCCGCCGGGCAATCGAGCCAGCAATTCGCGCTGCCGAGCTACGCGGGCTTTCCCGAAAACGGCCGCACGATCCGCTGGCAAACGCTGTTCGCCTCATCGCCCTCCGCCGTGAACGTGGCGCTGCAAACGTCGCTGGTCGATGCCGACGCGCAGTACCAGACGGTCGACACGTCCACTGCGACCGGCGGCGAAGCACGCACCGTGACCGGCGTGCGCGCGAATTTCATTCGTGCGCGCGTGACGTCGATTACCGGCGGTTCCGGCGTCACCGTACAGATCCTCGGGTGACGTGGAGCGCGCCTGCCGCGCCTGTCGACAGGCAGATCGCATCGCCTTAATGCCGCGCCTTTGCATTGCGCTTGATCTGTCACGCACGCAGCCGAAGATGTGGAGCCCTTGTTCCCGCCGTGCCGCACCGGACGACGTTTTCTGTGTGCGTCATCGCGACGGGCTCATCGGCGCAATCCTGGGCCTCTATCATGTCTATCGCGAAAAGCATTCCATCGGACACTCCCGGCTCCTCCGCCTCTTTCGCGCGCGACGAGCCGGACGCAGCGGATGGGCCGGCTCCATCGAAGAGCTCTGCCCCTGCTGCGGACAGAAAATCCCCGTCGAAGAGTCCGCCGAACTCGGCGGGCAAATTCCCGATGAAGGGCAAGCCGGTCAGGGCTCATGCCCCGGCGACCTCGCGTCCGCGGCCCAACATGATGCGGCCCGGGCGAGCGACGCTGGATGAGCAAGAGCCCTGTCCCGCTTGCCTGCCGAAACGCGCGGCTCGGCAGCGACAGCAGAAAGGCACCGAAAGCAAGGAGACCGTTCCTTCACTCGCTCCGGGCGGCGCGAAGAGTCTCTCGTCTACCGTTGCCCGGACCTCGCCGAAGCGGGCGTCGCGCAAGAAGCGCATTCGTCTTGCCGATGCGTTTCGCTCGCGCGGCATCGACGAATATGTGATCGCCGATGGCTACGCGGTCGCTTTGAAAACCTTGAAACCGAAAGAGGGCGGGGCGACCGAGGCGTCGATCGGCAAGACATTCATGGACACTCTGAAGGAGTGCAGCCGCATTCTCGATCCGCCGCGGACTTCGACAGAGCGCGGGGCGAGTGACGCGCCTGCCGTGGTGCAATTGATTCATCGAGTGCCGCGGCCTGCGCGGGGAAGAGACGGCCTTCCTCAGGGCTAAAGCCAAATTTCTCTCGAGGTCTAAATGCCGGAGCTAAAGCTCCGACCCCCTAAACTGCATTCAATAAAGGGTTCCAATAACAAGTCACTCATCACGATTCTTTCGGAGGAATTATGACCACATCAACGACATCGACGAGCAAGACCACGCTTGGATATTTCGTGCAGCTTGGAGGCGTCGGGGCGCTCGTTGTCGGCGCGGTGCTGAGCGTTCACCACGCCGCGATTGCCGCTGCGTTTCTGGGCGGAGCGGCGGCGTTTTATATCGGCGAAAAAATCCGCACGCTTTCCTGAGTAGCCACAGAGGCTCAGAGGCACGGAGGATGGCACGGATTTCTTTCGCACGCTTTGGATTCCCGATCTCTTTGTCTCTGTGACTCCGTGGCGAGTTCCCCATGGCAACCACGACCATAGGATTCGAACGCTGGTTGGCCGATGAAGAGGCCGAGCGGCGGGTGTGTGCGATCGATCTGGGGTACACGCCGTTCCCGAAGCAGCAGGAGTTTCACGCGTCGCCGGCGAAATACAGGTTGTTCGGCGGTGCGGCGGGGCCGGGAAAATCGAAAGCGCTGCTGATGGAGGCGATCCTTCAGGCGCATGAGCACGCCGGCGCAAACACGCTGCTGCTGCGGCGAACGTTTCCTGAACTCGAGCAATCGCTGCTGCTGTATTTCCGGCGGGACGCTCCCCGCGAGCTCTACCGCAGCTTCAACGAATCGAAGCACGTGGTGACGTGGTGGAACGGCTCGACGACCCGTTTTGGATATTGCGCGCGCGAAGCGGATGTCTATCAATACCAGGGCGCGGAATTTCTGTTCATCGGCATCGACGAGCTGACGCTCTTCACGCTGCGCCAGTGGCAATTTCTGACGAGCCGCAATCGCTGTCCGATTCCCGGCGCGTTTCCGTCGATGGCCGCGGCCACGAATCCCGGCAACATCGGACATGCCTGGGTGAAGGCGCTGTGGATCGACCGCCAGCCCGCTCCCGGCATGGAGCATCCCGAGGAATACGATCCCGCCGATTACGACTTCATCGCCGCACGCGTTTGGGACAACCCGATTTACGCCGCGGACGAAAATTATTTGAAGACCCTGCGGGCGCTGCCGTCGCATTTGCGGCGGGCTTTTTTGGATGGTGATTGGACTGTTTTCGCCGGACAGTATTTCGACCGGTTCGATTTTTCGCGGCATGTGGTGCGGCCGGAGACGATTGAATGGAAGACGTGGTGGCCACGATGGATTTCGATTGACTGGGGATTCGAGCATCCCGCCGCCGCTTACTGGCATTGTGCCCTGCCTGCCGGAACTGCGCCGTCTCCAAGCGGTGTCATTCCGACCGAAGTGGACGCGCGATTTGATCTTCGTCGCGATGTGGTGGGATATGCGTCCACGGAGCGGAGGAATCTCTCTTCGTATGAAGATTTCGCCCTGGATGCGGCCCAAGAGAGAGCCCTCGGCTTCAGGGCGCAAACTTCGCACCCTTCTGCCCGGGATGAAAGTCCTGGCCGCATTGTCACGTATCGCGAATACGTCACGCACCGTACGCCGCCGCGGGAACTGGCGCGCGAGATTGTGGCGCGGTCGAGAGACGGCGTAGGCGGGGCCGAGCGAATCGACGCGATTTATCTTTCGCCGGACGCCTTTGCGCGGCGGACGGACGAAGCGTCAATCGCCGAGCAGATGGGCGACGTTTTTGTTGCGGCTGGATTTCCGCGCCCCGTGCCGGCGGACGATGATCGCGTGGGCGGATGGATGCTGATGTACCAGATGCTCGACGTCGGTGAATGGCTGGTGGGCGAAAATTGCGCCGAGCTGATTCGCACGCTGCCGAATCTGGTGCGGGACCCGGCACGCATCGAAGACGTGGAGAAAATGGACGGCGACGATCCCGCCGACGCCGCGCGGTATGGATTGAAATCGCGCTATGGAGCGCGGCGCGCGGGCGGCGGCGTCGAGCATTTACCCTATGAGGCGCGCATGGCCGCGCGCGTCACGGCGGAAGATCCCACGGTGCGCGCGATTCAGGCGCGCAAGGCGCAGCTTGAAGAGTCGCGGCGGGCGACGCCGGTGTGGTTTGCGCGCCGCCGGTAGCGGTTCTGCCACAGAGTCACTGAGGCACAGAGCAAAACCTATGAGGCTCGTTGAATTGTGGCGGCGATTTACGACGACGCGGCATGCGCGCGAGTTGGAGGCGGAGATTGCGCGGCAGCGCATGGAATTGGAGCGGCAACGCGCAGAGAACGAACGGCTGCGCGCGGAAAATCGGGCGCTGCTGAATTCGATTCTTGGGATCGCCGGGATTCCGCCGATTGTTGTTGCAGACGCGGCACAGGGGCCTGCTGCTGGCGGCGTGACTGAACAAGCGTCGCTCGGACAGAGCGAAAAAGGGAAGGGAAGCGCTGTTGCGCCTACGCGGCGGCGTTCGTGGCACCAGGTGATGCGCGGCCTTGAACTGGCCAGCGCGCGCAAAGAGCGTCCCGAAACGCAGTAGGTTTGCTTCTCACAAATCACAAGTCGCAAGTCACGAGTCACTGAAATTTGGAGGACACATGCCATTTATCAACGGGCGGTACTACATCAATCCGATTGCGGGCGAAACGCTTGAAGCCGCGCGGGAAGCGGAGGCGGCGCTGTTAGCGCTCGAAGACGCCGCGCGAGGCAATTCCGGCAAGGGAAGTACTGCACAGCGAAGCGATGATGACGATTTGTCTGCCGACAGCTCCGGCGAATCGGCGGCTGGCGCGCAAGGCCCGGTTCATCGCATCGAGATCGAAGCGGCGGAGCTGGTGCCTTCGCATACCGGACGCGCGGGACGCGGGTTTGTGGCGCGCGTGCATCGCAGCGTCCTCGTCGGGCCGAATGGGGCGAATGGCAGCGCTGCTTCGCCGCTGTTATCTTCGGGAGGTTCTGCGCCTTCTCGGTTCGGCACGGCTCCCGGGAATGCTGCGGGTTCCACGACCCTCGCCGCGCGCCCCGAAACGCACGTTTTCTCAAACCACGCCGACCTGCTCAATTTTCTGCAGGATGAACTTTCGCGCCAGGCAGTCGCTCGCTAGCCATCTGCGGAGAGCTTCCGCGCTGCACTCCCACCGAAGGTGAGAATCGAATGTCGACACCAACACAGATCAAGAGTTCCTACGGTCTGCCTGACCCGGCCGTTGTGCCTGTGGAGGGACCTGCAGCGAGCAATACCACAGATCGCTCGGTCGCGTTGCTCCCTCGGGATGACAATCCTGGTCGGATTGTCACCTACGGCCCGAACAACGAGCAGTTGCCCGATCGCTTGCAGGAGGGGCTGCGGCGGCTCGTGTCGCAATTTGCGCTCGAATCGGAACCGACGCGCCGCCAGGAAATCCGCCGCATCAAGCAGGCGCACCAATTCTGGCGCGGGCTGCAATATCTGTGGTGGAGCGAGTGGGACCAGAACTGGCACCTGCCGTTCGAGCAGAAACTCGTTGACAACTCCGCCGTCGAAGACCTGCCGCGCTACGAATTCGTCACGAATATTTATCAGGCGTTCGGCCTGTCGCTGATCGCCGTGCTCAGCCAGGATGTGCCGCGGACACGGTTTTTCCCCGCATCGGCTCAGGCGGAGGAGGACGTCGCCGCGGCGAAGGCGGCGACGGAGGTCGCGCAGCTTGTCGAGCGCAACAATCGTATCGGCAAGCTGATTGTCGACGAGGCGTTTCATTTGTGGACCGGGGGAAAAGTCGGCGCGTATGTGCGGTACGTGGTGGATGGGCAGAGGTTCGGGTTTCATCCCGAGCAGGAAATCGGCGCGCGCATGGTGAAGCTCGGAAATGATATTTACGTCTGCCCGGAATGCGGCGCCGAAACCGAGGCAGGGAGGCAGGGAGGCGGGGACGCAGAGATCGGAACCGCGAACGTTGATTCGCGCGCACCCAGTCCCAATGTGACTCCGAATTCCGGCAAGCCTAGCCGGAACGAGGAATCTGTCCTAGCGGGCGCGGATCAAGAGCAGATTCCTCGCTACGCTCGGGATGACAATGGTGGGAGTGGTGCAAGTCGTGAGGCCGTGACTTGCGCGATGTGCGGCGCTCTTCTCACCGAAGAAAACTTCGTCGCGGCGGAAACCATCACCGTTCCGGCGGCGCAAACGCGCTTGCGCGTGCCGAACGGCCAGGAAGTGATCACCATGGCTGGGGCGCTCGAGCTGAAAACTCCGCCGTGGGCCAACGAGATGCACGAATATCCCTATCTCCAGTGGAACATGGAGGTGCATCTGGCGCGGCTGCGCGCGGCGTATCCGCACGCGGCGGACAAAATCGGCCCGCCGGTGGCGACGGGCACGCAGGAATACGAACGCCTGGCGCGCCTGGCGCAATCGCAGGGCGGACCGCTGACGGAAGGCGGCGATTACAACATCAATCTCATCACGTTTGGCCGCACCTGGCTGCGCCCCTGGGCGTTTTTCGCGCTCGAAGACAAATCGCTGCGCGACGAACTCCTGCAACTGTTTCCCGATGGCGCGTATGTTGCGTTTGCGGGCGATGCTTACTGCGAATCGCGCAACGAAAATATGGACGACCACTGGCGCGTGCTGCACGCGCTGCCGGGAGACGGCTCGGCGGACCGCCCCGGCCTCGGCGACGCGCTGATCAGCGTGCAGGAGCGTTTCAATACGCTCTCGAATTTGCAGATGGAGACCTACGAATACGGCATCCCGCCGATTTATGCCGACAGCGAAGTGCTCGATTTCGACGGCTTGCAGAACACGACGGCCGAGCCCGGCGCGCATTATCCCGCGCGCGCAAAACCCGGCCAATCGCTCGCCTCGGGATTTTTTCAGCCCGCGCCCGCAGAGGTGCCTCCCGATCTCGCCGAGCACGCCGCAAATTTGATGGGTCCTGTGGCGCAATTCCTCACCGGCGCTTTTCCCGCGCTGTTTGGCGGCGCGATGGCGAACACCGACACCGCCTCCGGCTACGCGATGGCTCGCGACCAGGCGATGGGGCGCATCGGGCTGGTGTGGCGCAACATGAAATTTTTCCATGCGGACATCATGCTGCTTGCCGTCGACTGCTTCCGCCGCAATCGCCCGCACGATGTGGAAGTGACGCTGCTGGGAGCGGGCTCGGCATTCGAGTCGAAATGGATTCGCCTCGCGGATTTGAAAGGCAATCTTTTCAGCTACCCGGAAACGGACGAGCAGTATCCGACGCTGTGGCCGCAGCAGCGCGCCGTGCTGTTGCAATTGATTGCAAATCCCGATCCGCAGATTCAGGCGATGCTCGCGCATCCCGAAAATCTCGGGTTGCTAAAGCGACTGATCGGGCTTGAGGAGTTTGTGTTGCCGGACGACGAATCGCGGACGAAGCAATACCGCGAAATCGCGCAAATGGTGGCGGAATCGCCCGTCGTCGAGCGCAATCCCGCCACGGGCGAAGAATCTCTTGTGCCGAGCGTTCTGCCGGACGAATTTGCGGACAATCACGCCGTCGAGCTGGAGATTTGCAAGCGGTGGTTTTCCTCCGACGCCGGGCAGGTGGCGAAGATCGAAGCGCCGGCGGGATACGCCAACGTGCGAGCCCACGCGATGCTGCACCAGGCGTACTTGCTGAAGCAGGGCGGGGCGTTGCTTGGTACTGCGCAGAAGCCCCCGGCCCCCGGCCAGCGCGCCAGACGATAGGGCACAGGAGTGGGAGGCGCGCACGATCGCATCCGTTGCGGTCGAGTGTGCCGCACCTACGGCGCTTGGAAGATGCGCGTTTTGCATACCCAGGCCTCACGGCTTGGGCTAGCTGAGTTTCGCGCCTCCGGCGCTCAATGTCGCGGCTGCAATCGGAGGTTCTGCGGTGGGTTATAGCTGTGCGGCGCCTCCGCCACTCAAGAGCGATATTGTCTCCATATGTGGAAGAGCAAGCGCCGCAGGCGCGGCACATAGCGAGCCCACCCCGTAAGAGGTGGGAAGATGTTATAAATTCCCGATTACATTTTGAAAGTGCCAGAGGGAAACCTAAAGCGCGCGCTCGACGCTGCCGCTGCCTGTGCGCGACGCGCCGTAGGCTGAGCCGCCCACCCTTGGTGGCGGGGCTACAAGCCGCACGACATTGCGCAGGCGCTCCGGCTTGAACGGCTTCGCCATGCAGACCACCGCTCCCAACTGGTGGCTTGAGGAATAATCGGCGGGCTGCGCCGACTTGGTGAGCAGAATTACGGGGACGTGCTGCAGACGGTCGTTGCGCTTCACGATCAGGCACAGGTCGTGGCCGCTCATCTCATCGCCTTCGACGCTGGCGAGCACGGCCACGGGCACCGTCGTGCGCAGCACTTCCAGAGCTTCCTGGGCGGATTTGACGATCACAACCGTATAGCCGTCCTGCGACAGCATTCCGCGAATCGAATCCGCGGTGCGCGTGTCGGCTTCGGCCACCAGCACGACGGCCTGCGATTTCGTATTCTCCACCGCCGACGTTGTCGTGTCCGAGCCGCTGAACGCGTCCGATTGCCCCGCGCCTTTTCTTTCCGCCTTTGCTTCGGCGCGCGCGGCCAGGAATTGCACGGCCACGTGGTGCATTCCACCTTCTGTCGGACATGCGCGAACCACTTCGGCGCGCTGCGCCTGGTTCAGCGCCTGCGCCGCATCGGAATAGGGAAACGTCACGTCGAGCGTTTGGCCCTTCCAGTATCCGGGCCGCGTGGTGATGAAGAGCAATCCATCGCGCGACACGTCAACGCTGCGGCAGACTTCTTCGACAGCTTCCGGCGAATTCACGGCGCGGACGTGCACCTGCGCGGAGATCTTCACGCGGCGGCGCCGCCGGCGCTCGACGCCATTGGCGCCTGCGGACTTATTATCTCGCGATGCTGTGGCGACTGCCGGGATGGTGGTCGTGCTCATTGCCGCACCTCAAAATATGCGCGGGGTTTCCGTCAGAAATATGTCCACGACGGCCCCCGAGCCCATTGCCCGTACTTTTACAAAGGAGATGGAACGGCGAAATAGTACGTTGGTAACAATTTTCCGTTGAACAGTGGAAATCGTCAGGCTCTCCGCAACGGTCCTCTTATCAGCCAGTTACGTTCTCTGCGCCTGTTCTTCGCTTCCCGTATTCGCTTTGCCTTCACGTTAGTTCGCTTAATCCATGATGGAGGTTGATGTGGCAACGACTGTGCTTTCGAAAACTCCTGCGCCGGCGGGGCGCTCGGATGCGCCTTCCTCTACCGGTGCTTTGCAGCCTGGAAACGCCGCGCCGAATTTTCGCAATGCGACCGACGACGAAATCCTGAATCTTTCTCCGCGCGCGCTGGCAAAGAAAAAACCCGCCGCCGAGCCCGTTGAAGAGCGCGCGCCTGAAAATTCCAGTGCGTCGGCAGACGCCATGGCAAATGTTGCGCCCCCCGTCGCAACACGCGCACCCGTCGCCGAAGAATTGCGCGTTGCTCTGGACGATCACCCGGAATTGCGTGCGGCATGGGAAGACGCTGCGGCGTATCGTGAATCGTTTACCTCTCCTGAACAGGCGCGCGAAGCGACCCGACTGGTGGGAGACCTGAACCGCCTCGACGCGCTATTTTTCTCTTCGCGTCCCGAGGATCATGCCGAACTCGCAAAAGTCGTCGCGCAGCTCGATCCCTCTGCCGCCGCGTCGCTTGCCCGCGAGCTCGCACAATTGGCCACAGAGGCGCAGAGAAAAAGAGAAGGCAACGAGCCGCACCACGGGGCACGGCTCGCGGATCACGAGTCACAGCCTTCCGTCACTCCCGCGCAAACCGAGTTCTTCCACGCCGCGAACGCCGCCGCTGTCGAAGGCGTCCTCGACGCGATCCATGCGCAGGTGGATCGCCTGCTGCCCGACGGAACGTCGCAAGCGGCGCGCAATCGGGTGGTCGGAGAAATCTACCGCGAGCTGGATGTTTCGCTCCGTTCCAATCGCCAGCTCGGCGCGCAACTGCAGCAAGCGTTCAAATCGGGCTCTCTCGATGCCGCGCATCAGCGCGCCATCGTCTCGCTGATCACCAGCCGCGCGCGCCAGGCATTGCCCGGAGTCGCAAAGCGAGTGATGAACGAATGGACCTCCGCTCTCGTGAGCGCCGGAGAAGAGCGGCGCTCACGCCAGCGCGCGGCGGAATCGCGCGTTGATATCGGTGGTTCGGGCCGCTCCGGCGCCGACAGTCGCCGCACACTCTCGCCGCGTGAAATCGATTACTCGCGCCTCTCCGACGCCGACATTTTGAATTTGTAATCACCCAAGGAATCGTTGGACTGGACTTCGTTGCAAATCCGGGACAGGTGATTTTCGCCGTTCGCAAACTGTCCTCGCAGACAGTAGCGGCTACCCCCTTGCTGGCGTAATTATGCCCGCGCAGTTTTCAGAATTGCAGTGGGCTCTCCCCGAATCCACCCGGCCCTGCCACGGGAAGCGCGCCGCAGAACTTATTCCTGGGGGTAATCAAAAATGGGCTTGGGTAAAACTCTTGCACTTGGGATGTGTTTTCTGGTGGGAACCGCGGCAGCCGCTGTACCGCATCCAGCGCCGGCCAGCGCTTCTTGCACGGCCAGCCAGTCGGCAGCGGTGGAATGCTTCGTGGCCAACGCCGTTACGACAAAAATCACATCGCCGCGCCACGGCATGACTCTCGCGCAGTACGAAGCCTACGGCGTGGCCGTCACGGAGATCCTGCAAACCAGTCATACATATCTCACGCTCACGGGAATCGCCAGCGCGATTGCCGACGCGATGCCGCCGACCAACGCGAATGGGTCGGCGAACCAGAGCGCTCAAAATTCCGCGGTGATGCAGATCGTCGCCGCTGCCGTGACGAATGGCTTGGCGACCGCGCCCACAGGCGTCACCGAGCAGCAGATGCAATGGTTTTCGCTCGACATGGCCACCGCCATGAGTGACAACGACGGTTACATGTCGCTGATGACCCCGGGCGTCGCGCTGCGCATCCTCGATTCCTACATCGTGACTGCCACGAGCGGCGGCTCAGTGAATTGGACGCAGGCCGACAGCAGCATCGCAAATGCGGTGACGAGTTTCATCAATTCCGGGCTGATCAAAATCCCCAGCGGTGTGACTTCCTCGGAAGTGACGTCGTTCCTCGAAGCCACCGCAAAGGCAATCGCCACATACAAGACCGCTACCGCCCGCACGTCGCTCTAGCGCGCGCTGAATTCCTTGATTGTGACCGGAGGAGCACGGCCTGACTTCCGCCAGGGAGTCCCCCGCCTTGCTTGATGGCACGGACGACCTCCGCTTCCGTCTCGGTAGTGCGCCTGTCTGTTAAGAATTTCTCTCACCCGTCCGTGAAGGACACCATTCACCGCCAGCAGTAAAAGACACGCCTGCCATCCGGCAGGCTCTTCCAATTCCATTCCAAAGGGGATTTTCAAACTATGGCACAGATGCAGAACGCCCAATCCGTTGCGCTGCAACTGGAAAAGGTCAGGGACAAACTTCCGCTGCTCTACGAGCGGGACGACATCCTACTGACCATGATCCAGCAGCGCGGCGACGTGGAACGCGTCAGCTCGCGAAACATGCGGCTTCCGCTGCAGATTCGTCCGGGAGGCAAAGCCGGGCTCGCCAACATGGACGGCGGCGACCTGGGGCGCGGGTCGGGTACGATTTATGACGTCGCGCAAGTCACTCCCGTTTTCTTCCGTCACGCCGTGGAAATCACGAAACTCGTTGAGTACGCATCGAACTCTCCCGAGAAGGCGATCGAAAATGCCGCTAAGCGCGAAGTGAAAAACGCGATGGCGCAGTTCCGCGCGTTTCTCGACAAGATGATGCAGACCAACGGCAACGGCGTGCTGGGCACGATCGGCTCCATCACCACGTCCGGCTTGCCCAGCGGCGTGGCCGCGCAGTTCGGCATGGCCAAGCCGCCCGGTGCACAGCTCTTCTATTACAACCAAACCGTGCAGGTCTACGATCCGACGCTGACCACGAACCGCGGCTCAGCCAACGTCCTGCTGGTCGATCCGTTCAATTCGCTCATCCAGGTGGACTCGCTGCCGAGCGGCACGAGCGTCAACGACGTGATCGTGCACGACGGATTGACCGGAGCGCAGCCCACCTCGCTGTTCGGCATTTTGTATCACCAGACGAACGCAACGACGGGCACGTGGCTCAACCTGAACCGCGCAACGTATCCGGTGGAGCTCGCGACACCGGCGGTGAACGGCAACAACTCCGCCATCACGCCCGGCGCGGTGCGGCTGGCCATCAACAAGGTGCGGAAATCGCTGGGCTCGAATCAGGTGTCGAAGCTCATCGCTTACACATCGCTCGAGCAGGAGCATCAGTGGGAACAGCTCGGCGTCACCATCTCACAAATCATCAAGGAAGGTGCGGGCGGACGCGCGAGCGATCTCGACCTGCTCTTCACCGGCGAGAAATCGATGGCCGGCGTGCCGATCAAGTCCAGCATCAACGCCAACCAGACGCGCGTGGATTTTCTCGACCTCACGCACTGGGGACGCGCCGTGATGCAGGACATTGATTTTTACGACGTCGGCGGCCAGACTCTGTTTCCGATTTATGGCACCAGCGGCGGCATCGCCGCGGCGTACATTTTCTATTTCGTGACAGGCTTCCAGGTCTGGAACGATTCGCCGCGCAGTGGCGCTTACATCAATAACCTCGCCATTCCGTCCGGGTACTAACTCGCCGCCGGGCTTTCACTCGCCGGCACACGGCAGGCCGCGAAGGAAAGCCAAGTGGCAGAAAAAAGGGCGGCCCCTCGATCGTGGGCCGTCCTTTCCATTATGCCTCGCGTAACCTCCCTGGCAGCACTCTCCGAAACGCGGCTCGGCGCGCACCATTTCTCACGGCCAGCTTCTGAAAACAAGGGAGCAATCGTCACGGTCGCATCGAGCCAGGAACGAAGGTGTTGTTCCTCCATCGTTCGGTTTGGCAGAATCCGCGCTACCATGGGAGCCGCTTTCGGGGGCGCCGATCAACTTTCCTGCGCCTCCGGCAGAGGACTCCGTGAGCGCAAATCGCGTCAAGTCACAAATGATACTGATCGCCGGGCCCTACCGGTCCGGCACGAACGATGACCCCGATTTAATCCGGGAAAACGTCGCCAGGATGGAGTCCTATGCGCTTCCCATTTTCCGCGCGGGACATATCCCGATTCTCGGCGAATGGCTCGCGCTTCCGCTGGTCTCTCTGGCTGGATCGGTTCAGATCGGCGACACGGCGTTCAACGAAATTTTTCATCCGATTGCGGTTCGCCTGCTGGAAAAATGCGATGCGGTGCTTCGCGTAGGCGGTCCTTCGGCGGGCGCGGACGAAATGGTCCGCGTCGGCCGGAGCCTGGGCTTGGACATCTACGCGAGCCTCGACGACATTCCCGCCGCAAACTAGGTTCTGCGCCGGGCGAATTTTTCCACACCTCTCCGCCCCGAGGGACGCCCGTCTTGATTCATGTCGTCCGCGAAACGCACGATGCGCCGGCTGAAATTCAGGAGCGCATCGCTCGCGCAGGAGGACAAAATCTCTTCGGCGAGCCGAATTTCCGCGTCGTGTGGGGTGGCTCGCGGCTCGGCTGGATCGGCGGGCGCTGGACCGATCGCGACGCGAGCGGCAACGTGATTCGAGAAGCCATCGAGCTGCGGCGTGTGCCGAAATATCTTCCGCACGACCGCTGGCACGTCGAGCGCTGGATGCCGCCGGAAGTCTACGGCTCGCCGGAATCGTGGTACGCGCAAACGGTCGAATGCGAAGACGGCATCCGCGTCCCGGCGCTCGGGCCCTTCCCGCGCCGCGGCGAATACGAGCACTGTTTCACGCTCTCCGGCCCTAGCGGAGAGTTTCTGCCACTGAGTATCGCGGCATGCGAATGGATCGTTCGCGCGGTTGAGTGGATGCGACGGCTATCGCGCCAGGAAACGCATGCCGCATTGCTCAGCAGGGAAGCGCGGCGTGAGAGGGCATGGGAAAACACGGCTGACAATATCCTGGACGATACCGTCCCCGCCTTTCACTCGCAGGCATTCGTTTCTGTGTGAGTCGTCGCGGAATCAGGGAGCGAAGTGGACTTGGCCGTAGAGAATTTTTAGCAGCAGCACGCCGCCCATCAGCGCGAGCAGAATGCTCAGCAGCGTGCCGATCAGGAAATATTCGGCAAAGCGGCCGCTCTTGATTTCCGGGTAGCGCACGATCGATTTTGCTGTCAGCACAAGTCCGACGGTTGCGGGCGAGCGGAGAATGACGGCCGTAAGCACGAGAAGCCGCTCCAGCCAGCCGATGTACATTCCCGCATTGCGCAATTCTTCGCGCGTTTCTTCCACCAGTTGCGGCAGGCTGGCGAGCATTGGCCGCGTAAGATAGCGGATGGCATATCCGCCGGCAAACACCACGGCGATGTAGACGCCAAGCACCGACAGAACGTCCGTGCGGTGGGATTGCAGCGCGAACAATGTCCGCGCGATTTCGCTGAAGCTTTCGCCTGCATAGAAGAATGCTGCCACAGCAATGGTGAGAACGTGCAGTGCCTGATCGCCCAGAAACGTCGACAGGTTGTCGCGCAGCGCGCCGTTGGCTGTGAAGTGAATTTTCCCCCAGTCGATCGCAAGATGCACGGCAAGCAGAGCCATCAAGACCGCATAGAATTTCGGCGCCCGAAGATATGCGGATGCGAATAATCCGGCAAAGGCCGCCGTGGCGAGCGCGTGAATCACGCCATGCCGCAGGTAGGCTGCCAGCGAGCCTTCTTTCTTCCGTTGGACGAGCTCATGCGTTTGCAGCAGAAAGTCGCCAGCTAGATGGCCCAGCAGGAAAATCAAAAAGCAATCGGCCATATGCACTCTCGGCAGCAATTTTTCTAAATTGCCGTTATGACGGCAACTAATGAAATTCGGATTGCAGCAGGCGTTTCATCGCCTCCGCCGTTTCCGCCAGTTGCCAGTAGTGGCCACGGCTCAGCCGCCGGGATACTGTAGACGGATCCAGGCGCAACGCCCGGGCCGCCAGGCGAACCTGGCCTTTCGCGAAATACGCTTCCATCGCCCGCCACTGCTTTGCCGTCACGGCGCGCAGGAGTGTATCACTCAATCCATAAATGAGGTTGGCAATTTCGTCGAGCGACGTCTGTCCGGTATGAAAAGCTGTCAGCGCCGGATATTTGTGCAGCATCCCGCTTTTAAGCGCATCCATGGCTCTGCGCGCCCTGACAAACGCTTCGCCCTGCATGCGATTTACGGGAGCGCGCACGGCGCCGTCGATCGCTCCCACGCCGATGGCCATGCGCAATTGCAGCGGGCGCATGCGGTGGCGCAAGTCCAGAAGGATTTCTGGCGCCATAGCCGGGCGGGTCGCGACGGTTTGAAATTCATCGCCGGCCGTCACTGCATACGGCGCACGAATCCAGCCGTTTTTCATATGCACTTGACTGGCCGCCCTCAGCTTTTCGCCAAGGATGTTTTGTAGCCGCCTTTGCCGCCCTGAGGCGATCACGTCGGCGAGCAAGACTGCATACCGAGATTGCATCACATGCACTCCAAAGAGCATTATAGATGAAATGCCGTTATAAATGCAATTCTATATAAATGCCGTCTAGACGGCACTCATAAAATAGAGAAAGGAAGTGCTCTCTTGGATACGACGGTTGCCCTTCACGCGGTTTCTCCCAAGGATGGCCCGCAGGCGGCGTTGCGCTCATCGCCCGCAAGCTCCAGCCGGCGCGATATTTTGCCGGCCAGCGCTTGTGAGCACGATACCGCTTCGAGCGTCACCGTAGCCTCCATATCCGATCAGGATTGGTATGTTTCGCGGACGCACGGCGTCTACCACATTCCCGCCTGCCCGAAGGGCGAACCCTATGCGTTGCTGCTGATTTCGGCGCGCAGCGACGCCATCGATCTCGGCGACAATCGGCGCTTTCCGTTTGTCATCACCGCGCGCGAGATTGCCGAGGATCTCCTGCAAGAACTGCGCGATCACGGGATTTTTGTATGTGCGGGCGCGCGGCCATCGGAAGCGGAACTCGCCACAGCGCGCGCGCGGCGTGACGCCTTTTATCACCAGCTCGTGGCCGATGGCGACACGATGTGGGCGCGCGGGCATTCGTTCCGCGAAATCTCGGATTTGCATCGCCGCGCGGCCATCGCCCTAGGCATCGAGCGGGAGTGGGCATACGTCCCGGCTCGCATGGTGGAATGCCCGGCTTGCGGGGAAAAGGTGAAACCCAACGTTGCCGTCTGCAGGCATTGCCGTGCGATCCTCGATGCGGAGAAGGCCGCCAGGCACGGCCTGGCGGCGGCCCCAGTCAAGATAGCGGAAGGGCAAGTCGCAACTCCTGCGCCCGCCGCGCCGCCGTCTGCTCCAGCGCGCAGTTCGCCCCAAGAAAAGACGCGCAACTCTTCGAACTAAGGCTGGTGCGGCAAACAGGCGTCCGGAAACGAAATAGGTGCTTGCTCTTGCAAGCACCTATGGATATCCGCCCACCGCAGAATTTGTGCGAGGTTATTTACGCCTGCGCGCGCTTGTGTGCGAGGAAAAAGAGTGTGCCAAGCCCGGACAGCATCAGCAGCAAAGTCGCCGGTTCGGGCGTTGAGATCGCCATCGGAGTACTCACGTCCGCCACATCCAGGAACGAGTACGTCTGGTTCGACAGCAGTTCGATGTATGTATGTCCCGCAAGCGGGATCGACTGGGGAAACGCTCCTGTGGGAACGTCGACATCGGGAAATTCAATAGAGAGGTAGTATGTGCCGTCAGTAAGATTGAACAGGTAGTTTCCGTTCCACTCATTCATCGTGCAGAGGTTCGTCAGAGGCGCGTTCGGCTCGCAGGAAAAGTCTCCCACGGAGGTAAGAACGGTCGCGCCATCTACATTTAGGAGGCCGTCACTCCACACGAGCGCAAAGCTGCTCCCGGAATTAATGGTAACGCCATCCGTAAATGTCCCAGTGAAGTCGTACGTCTGCGTGGTATCGGCTTTCGCGGCAGAGGGAGCCAGTAGCGTCACACCCGCCAGAAGTCCGAAGATAAGAGCCCAGCCAGCGCGGGCTTTGCATACCCCTCGCTTGCCTAAAAACAGTGCCATGAATCCTCCCCCCGTGCCATTGCCGTTTGCCCGGGTTCCTGACGGGCCAATTCGGCCTGCCCCGTTGTATTACTGTGCACGAGGTGTGCCAACGTCTAACACCTTTATTATCAATGGTAGTTGGTACTGGAACCACTGAAAACGGGAAACTTACTTCTCTTTTGCTCATTCACTAGGAATTAACGTGCATATTCGGCACCACCTCGTCCTAACCCAGCTTTCCCCATCCCGCCATGGAAAGGTAATGGCAATGAAATCAATTTCATACGGCACGACAAGATCTCCGGACTTAAGTCGCCGGAGCCGTTTGGGCTGGCTGGTTGCCATTACATTTCTGGTTACTGCCTTCTCCCCAACACTCGCGCTGGCGCAGGGTTCCCGCCACGACGATATCGTCTTCGGTCCCGAGGGACACCCGGTTCCTGGCGCATCGGTCACTGTCTGCCAGGCCGCCGCCACAGGCACTCCGTGCTCCCCTCTCGCAACGATCTATACCGACGCGACCCTGACTGTTCCCGCCCTCAATCCCTTTAAGACCGATGGTCTCGGCAACTACCACTTCTACGCTCCCGCCGGCCGCTATCTGGTCCAAGTCTCCGCGCCGCAAATCAACGGCACGCAAACTTATCCCGATGTCATCCTTCCTCCGGACGTCTCTTCGACCGGTTCCGGCAACAACATTTCCGCCTTCGGCCTCACTCTCGGTGGCAATCTCACCGTCGCGGGCAACGCGACGATCAACGGCACGCTCAGCAGCTCAAGCTTCAATCCCGGCACGCTCGCCCCTTCTTCGCTTTCCGTGACGGGAAATGAATCCGTGATGGGTCCGCGCCCGCGCGTCGACGTGACCGCCTACGGCGCGAAGGGCGACAACACCACCGATGACACCGCTGCGATTCAGGCCGCCATCAACGCCGCTTGCCAGGCTTGGCCCGCCGGCGGCGGGGGCATTTACTTTCCGCCCGGTTCGTATCGTGTCTCCCAGCCGCAGACGCCATCCACGGCGCCCGTCTTCAATATTCCCACCACGTGCGGCGGCCTTTATTTCTACGGCGGCAATGTTTCGAATCGCTTCCTGTGGCAGCAGCTCGGCAGGGCGCCGATGTCGGTGATCAACGTGGTCGCGGGAGCAAGCCCCAATCCCGCGCCCGTATTTTTGCTGGAAGGGGGGCAGGGAACTGCAACGCAGGGGGGCATCAACACGACGTTCGAGAATCTCTCGATCAACGGCTACAACGAATCCGTCGTCGTCTACGCAGCCACATCGATTCGCTTCCAGAACACCTGCCTCGGCGTCAACGGCGCAACTGGCATGGCGGACAATACTCCGCTGAAGCTGACAAACACCTTCGAAGACTATTTCACCGGGGGATGCCTGCTCGCCAACGGCTCCTCCACCACGCCGATTCTCGAAATGACCGGCGAGACGCCTCTCTCCGGAGATCCCTCTCTCGTCGGCCTGGTTTACTTCTCGAATGTTCTTGCGGCCGGCGGCGGCGCGCAATATATCCAGCGCGTCGGCGCTTCCGGCACGGTCGGCAACTTCGTTTTTCGCAATATCGTTCTCGAAGATTCTTCCACGGATACGTTGACCATCACCAACACTTCCGGCCTAGCTGGAACGGTTGCGCTGCCGCGCATTTCCAGCTTCACGTTCGACCATGTGAGCGGCTCCGACCAGGCCGTGGCCAATCTCGCTCTTCTCGACGTCAACTCTTCCGGCACGACGGCCAGCGGCGTTTGGATCAATCATTCCTATGCCGGGGAAGCGATGTACGGCTATGCGGTCCATGTGCTTGCCGGCGCGGTCAACAACGTCTTTGTCACCGGCTGCGGCGATTACACGGCGGTCTGCACCAACGGCGTCGTGGACGGCAACAACGTGCCTATCGGCGGCGCTACCGTCCAGACGAACAATGGCTTCGATTATGTGGTCAATACGGCCGATGGCGGCGACCGTCTCCGCACCGACATTTTTCCCTACAACGACATCAACGGGCCGCCGCTCCGCGCCACCGCTTCCGGAAATTCCTTCGCCTCGCTCGGGCTCGACCCTGCCAGCGGCCTGCTCTTCGGCGATGGCCAAAGCTACGGCTTCAATGCCAATTTGTCGCAGACGGCGGGCGAATCGATCGACGTCGGCTTCGCGAAAACGCTGCCTCCGACCGGCGTCACCGCGACTCCTACGACGGGCGGAACCCTCGCCGCGGGAACCTACTACTACTTCGTCAGCTCGAGCAATTCGTCGAGCTGCACTTCAACGAGCACGTCAGGCTTCTCGAAGCCCTCGAGCGCGGTCACGATCAGCGGTTCGAACAACGCCGCGACGGTTTCTTGGACGCTGCCTGCCGCAGGGACCACGGCCGTTGCAGGCTATTGCGTCATCCGCGCGACCACGAATACGGTCCCCGCGGGATACGCTTTCCAAAGCGAGTTTGTCTCGGGAGCATCGACCACATCCGCCACGGACACCGGCTTCACCGGCGGCAACTACAATTGGCCTCCGGTGAACCAGATGCAATCGGTTCACCGCTTCACACCCACTTCGCTCGGCATCGACACGCTCGCGCCGCAATTCAATCTCGATGTCAACGGCAGCGCCGCCGTCAATTCGCTCAACCAGGTGCAGAAAGCGGAGCGCTTCGCGGGCGCGGACGCCGGCTTGCAACTCAACGCTTGCCTCACGGCCGCGGCGATTTCCTCCGGCGTGTGCGACGCGCGCGGGCTCACGGGCTCGCTCACCGCCACGCATCACATTACGATCCCCGCGAATACGACGCTTCTCTGGGGCCTTGCACAGCTCACCGTCAACGATTCGAGCACCAACGATGCCGTCGAATTCACGGGCGATGGCTCTGCGCTCGTTGGCTACCAGGAAAGCGGCCTCGGCACCGTTCCGCGCCCCGACGCTTCCGGCTATATCGCCTGCGGCATCGCGGGATGCACCGTGGCAAAAAATCCCAACTACGCGACGCGCAATATCGACTGGATTCACATTCAGGGAATGTATCTCCAGGCCAACGGCGCAAACTCGACGGTGCTGAATCTCACCAGCGTTGGCCACGCCGATCTCGAAAACAATCGCTTCGTGCTCGGCACGGGCGGGGGCTCGTACGGCATTTACGGCAACACGTCGACCGGCGATCTCGACTCGACCAATTCGCTCATCAAGCACAACGAATTCGATCCGGAAAGCTCGAACGACACCTGCCTATCTCTTGCCGGCGTTTTCAATTCCATCGTGATGGAACAGAACTCCTGCTATCTACCGGCGGAAAACACAGGCACCGTGGGATTCGCGCTGGCGAAGGACTCGAACGGCAATTATCCGGACAACGACGAATTTTATGGAAACGATTGCGAAGGCGGGGGCGCGTCACCCTCGTTCAACCAGATTTGTTTCAATATCACCGGCGCGCAGAGCATCGTCATCGGCCCGAACAATCGCTGCGAAAACGTCTACAACTGCTTCCAGTTTCCCGCCGACGGCAGCGCCGTTGGCCTGCACCTTCTCGATCCCTACATTTCGATTTCGTCAAACAGCGTGGTGAAGCCCAACGAGCCCGCCGCGGCGATGACCGCCATCGACAACAACGGACACAATTGGCTCCCCTCGATGCACTTTGGCCAGAACGATTTATCGGGCCCCAATTTGCTCGGCAACTCGGGCTTTGAGGGCTGGCAGAACTCGACGACGCTTTATTACTGGGGCGGCGTTAGCGGAACGAACATCAATCAGGCGGGAAGCGGCATTTACGCACAGGAGGCGAGCTCGGGCGCAAATCCCGTGGCCGATTCCTACACGCAGGGCGCGTACAACGTTCGCGTCGGCGACGGCGCCACGGCCGGGCTAGGCGTGAATTCCGGATGTATTCAGGTGGATGCGACGATGGAGTACACGCTGATGTTTCGCGTCGCCTCCGCTTCCACGTCGAATAATTTTCGCCCCGGCTTCCGCTTCTATTCCGACGCGAACTGCACCGAAGCCGATCGCATCACCACGGCTTCCTCAAACGCGCGTGTCCTGACGCCGGCAAACTATGCGGGCCAATCTTCGCTCGTCGGCACCGGCGCAAACTGGCAATCGGCCAACGCGTCGCTGACCTACAACAACGGCATCACCTGCAATTGCGACGTCACCGGCGCGGATTGGCAGGTAGCGACGGCGAGCCTGTGGACGCCGACGCGCAATTACGCGATTACGTTCCGGATTCCCAACGCCTACGGCAGCTCTTCGACGATTTCGCATTCGATGCGCGTGTTCTTGCTTGAAAACACGGCCGCGGCGGGGAACTACGTTTACTTCGACGATGTGGTGCTTTCGCAAGGAGCGGCAAGCCCCGATCTGACGCGGGCTGCTCCCGTGAAAGATTCCGGCGGGTCGAACGTTTACGGCTCGCTCGCCGTCTCGCAACATTTGAATCAGGGCGCGGCGGGAACATTTGCGGGAACGGTGGCGCTGTCGAGCGGGACCGCGACGGTCACATTCCCAACTCCGTTCAATTCCACGCCCGTCTGCGTCGCAAACGACCAATCGGCGATCGCCACCGTACGCGTCCAGCCGTCGTCAACACAACTTGTCCTGTCGCAGTCCAGCGGCACCGACACCATCAACTGGATCTGCATCGGCAATCCAAATTGAGCATCCGTCCAGGATGCTCATCCCGCCTGCCCTGAGGCACGAAGGGAAGGAGCATCGCGACTGAGGCGTTCGTCGATTTCAGACTATTGGGCACGGCATGCCGTGCCCCTACAGACCGTCCAATTCCACCCTCGCACGTTTGTGAATCCATCGGATCGGATTCAAACGGATGTAGTCGACCGTTTTCATGAAATCATCTTGGTTTCGGATAACGTGTTCGTAATATCCACGCTGCCAGACCGGGATGCGGAGCTCGCCTGTTATCTGATGAACGCGTTTTGACACCGCCGACTTGAAAGACCGCACGATGGTCGAAATTGCTCCTGCTTCTGGTTCGCCGAAAACTCGCGGGGTCGAGACGCACGGTCCATCCGACGACCGTAGGGGCACGGCATGCCGTGCCCGGCAGTGAATGGTCACAATCCCGTGCAAGTGATTAGGCATAACTATGTGCGCGGAAAGACTTGCATGAGGAAAGTGACGCGGAATTTCGAGCCATGAATCCCCGACGATCATGCCAAATTTATTGAGCGCGACGGATGAACCGGCCATCCTTCCGAACAGGCTTTTTCGATTGTTTGTGCAAATTGTGAGGAAGCAAGCGCACGGGTGACCATAGTCGAAGCCCTTCATTCGCACGGAGCGCCGATCGGGTAGTCGCGCTGACTCGTCGCTCATAATTTTGCCAATTCTACGCCGGCAGCAATCGGAATTGCCAAGAACCTCGAATGGCAAGTTTCCTGCTCCAGGTCTTTGGAATTGAGACCCATGCACATCCCCGAATCCGCGCATCTTTGGGCGCTGTTTGCCGCCGGGCACGGACTGCACGTGTTGAAGCGTGCCAGCCTGTCCGCAAAATCGCGCCTTTCCGGCACGCGCTCGCGACTCGACTGGCTGCGCACGAACGCGCTCAACGTCGCGACGCGCCTGTTCCTCAACGCCGCGGCATTCTCCTATTGGCTGGCGCATCCGGCCGTCGCAACGCACGCCGTCGCCACATTCGGGATTCCCGTGAACCTCACGCTCGAGCCCGGCCACGCCACGGCCGCATTATTCGGTCTGTCCGGCGACAGCATGATCGACTGGGCCGCCGCGAAGGTGCCGTTTCTGCAAAAAGAGATTCCGCCGGAAAGCAGTGATTCGTGACTGGTGATTGGTAATTGGCAGTCTGGCAGTTTGCTTTGGGTTCCAGGATTCGCCATCCAGTGCCCGTCATTCGGCAACGGCCATTGATTCGCCGGTTTTCCTCTCGCCACTAGCCACTCTGTTCGCTTGGCGCATGTTTCGTCGCGGCGCGGCCGCGCGGTCAGCAACCATTTCTTTCGGAGGCATCCATGCCCGTCGTTCCGACCACCGCTTACTCGCAGGCCGAAGACGCGCTCACGCTCGCCCGCGCTTTGCTCAACGACAATGGCGCCGCCGTCTTCACCGACGCGATGCTCTTGCCGCTCTTGAACTCCGCCTATCGCGGCCTGCAGCGCGAGCTGGCCGAAGCGGGCGTCAGCGTGCTTGCCGAGCAACAGGATATCGAGCTCGACCAGGACCCGACGACCGGCATCACACCGAACGTCCTGAGCGACGCGTCTTCGCCGCAACTTCCCACCGACTGCCTGATGCCGCACATGCTCTGGGAGCGCGCCACGGCCAACACGACGGACGTTTTCATCCCGATGGAAAAATTCACCAGCGGCGGCTCGATGCTGAATTTGCAGCCTTCGACGTATCTGCGCATGTGGGAATGGCGCGAAGACCAAATCAATCTTATCGGCGCGACGCAATCGATCACCGTCCGCATCCGTTACGAAAAAGTCCTGCCCATCCTCACTTCGGGCACGGATCTAATCCTGATTCGCTCGTCCACCGACCCGCTTGCGTTTGCCACAGCCGCGCTCGCCGCGCGTTCCCGTGGCGCGCGCGCGCTTGCCGCCGATCTGCTCGGCACCGCGCAAACGGCCGTCGAAAACTTGATCGAACGCTATATCCGCCCCGAGCAAATTCAGCCGCGCCGCCGCCGCCCCTACGGCTATCACCGCCGCATCGTGTATTTGTAAGCGCGGAGGGTGCGAGTGCCTTGTGCTTTGTTGGAAAAGGGGGATGAAAGCAGACCTGAGGAGATCTTCTGGTTCCGAAGCTATTGCACGATCAGCTGCACGGTCAACGCCCGTCCCGTCCCTTGTGCCGTTGCCTGAAAGAGAAGGTTCGACGTGCCCGCGGGCGTGCCATCCACCGTCAGCTTGTGCCCTCCGCACCCGGCAATCGCCGCGCCGAGCGCAAGAAGAGCTAGCACGGCAAACGCCGCGCGCAGCCCGCGCCGCCGCGCAAAAAGAAGTGCGAGAAGCACGGCGGCCAGCACCACCAAAATCGGAGCGATCACACGCGCCGCGAAATGCCCGCCGCCCGCGCCGGCGGCAACGCTCCCTGCCGATGGCCACACCGGCTTGTCTCCCGGCCACCAGAAGGGCAGAAGCTGCGAACTGCTCGTAATGCCCGAGCGCGACGTGGTCTCGATCGACACGCTGAAATTGGTGCTCTGCCCGGCCGTAATTGTCACGGGGCTCGAAGGCACCACGCAATAGGCAAGCAGCGGCAGCGTGTCGGATGTCGGCGTCGAAGCATTCGGCGGGCAGACAATCGTCACAGGTCCGACGTAAGGATTTGTCGTGTCGGGAATCAGCGTGAAGCTGTATTTCGCCGTGTCGCCGGCGACGACGGTGATGGTTTGCGATTGCCCGGAAGCAAGTTGCAGCTGGAAATTCGTCCCCGAGCCGCTCAGCGAAGAATTCACGGTGTCCTGCGGATTTGAATCTCCTACGGTCAGCGTTCCGGAAATTGCTCCCGTCGCGTTGGGGCTGAACGTGACGCCTAGCGTGCACGAGCCATTCGCAGGAAGCGAAGTCAGGCACGACGTGTTCTGCACGATGTAGGGGCTCGACGGCGGCTGCACGGGAGGATTTGTGCTCGGCAGCGCAGGGGAGTATGTCAGGCCGGCCAGACTGTCCGCCGTCGTGTTCGTCAGGACGAATGGCACTGAGGCCGTTGTGCCGCCCTGCACCACGCTGCCGAAATCATTCGACGCGGGGCAGAGCTGCAGCGCGCCGCTCGAGCTGGTGACGCACGTCTGCGTCGAAGCGGCGGGCACAAACACGATCTCTGCACGGCTTTGATCCGCCACGTAGAGGTTGCCTTTCGTATCCGAAGCAATCGCGCCTGGCGTGCGAAGATTCTCGGCGACCGTTACCGTTTTTTCGTCCGCCGCATTCACGCGCAGCAGGCGCCCCGAATTCGCATCGCTGATGTAGAGATTCCCGCGCGGGTCGACGGCCAGGGCGGCCGGACAAACTGTTGTTGAAAGGGTCGCGGCTGTCCCCGTCGCCGATGCCGCCGTGCCGCACGCGTTCGGCGCGCCGGAGAAACCCTTTACCGCCGCAATGTTTTTCTTCACCGAATCGATTGAGAAGACTGCGCCGGTCGTCGTGGTGGACACAAAAACTTTCGTGCCGTCCTGAGTCACGGCAACGCTCGAAGGCGCGGCGACGTGCGCCACGATTTCAAGCGTGCCAGGAGTTTCCGCCGTGGCGTCGTGCAGCACGAGCACGGCATTCTCGCCCCGGTCCGCAATATAGAGATTGCCCTGGCGGTCGATGGCAATTCCGAGCGGTTCGGACAGATCCACGTTTTGTGCCGGAGCAAAGCGCCCCGCCACGCTGCGCACCACGCCCGGCTCGGTTGAAGTAGCAGGAGCGATTCGCCGGATTGTTCTGTTGCCCGTGTCGGCGATGAACACCGTTCCATCCACCGCAATCGCCACGCCGCTGCGCTCGATGAATGAATCGATTTTCAGGTCGAATTGCGCCGCGCTGGCCGCGCCGCCGTCGCCAAGCGATCCCGCTGCGCCGGTCCCGGCAAACGTTGCGTAGCCGCCCGCTGTTGCGGCCAGTCCTTCGACGATTTGTTGCACGCGATTTGGTTCGGAAGGAGCCGTCAAAAGCAGGGAAGGGGATTGGGACTTCGCGGCAACGGCCGCGGAGAAAGAGCCCGATTGAGGCGGTCTGAAAAATGCGTTCGCGGCCAGCGCCCGCACGGTGACGCCCTTTGCCACCACACGCGCGCTGCTTGCGGCGCCGTGCGCATCGATCACCATCGCACTCGAACTCGCGCTTGTCGCCGCAGCCGAGCTTGAACCGCTGGCCGATTGTCCCGCGGCGGAGAAAACTATACCTGCGCCGAAAAGCGCCAGCGCCGCTATGGCTGCCGCCGCTCGATTCACTCTATTGCCCAAATTGCTCCCCCATCGTCGTCGCGCTTGGACAAACCCGGCCCCGTTGCCCCGGTTTCGCCGAATTAGGATTCTCTTGCGCCCCTGCGGGTTGCGTCACAAATTCTTTATGATAGCACGCCGCGCCGGGCTTTCATCTATCAGCTGAAATCGCGAGAGGCAGAGCCATTGCGATCCACGACTGCGACCCGCTCTCTCGCCAAGGCCGGATCGCCCGGAAGGGAGGGTAACTGTCTGGAGCGGCGTCGCAGGAAGGCGCTTGCCGCCCCGTTTGCCGCACGGTCAAATAGTATGAAAGGGCCTCGCCTTATTCGGCATAGGCCTTGCCCAGGCGGGGGAACCTCGCAGTTATCGGTTTGCCAAGTTGATCGCCTGGTTGCTTGCTTCTTGCGACGGGGTCGAAAGGTTGCCGGAATGAACGCTCGCTCGTGGAAATTGCGCGCCTGGCTGCTTTGTTTCGGCTGCCTCGTCGTCTTTGCCGGTGCGGCCCTCGCGCAGGATGCCGAGCGTAAGGTCGTCAAGCGCGTCGAGCCGAAATATCCCGAGATGATGCGCGAGCTCGAGATCAAGGGAACGGTCCGGCTGCAAGTGACCATTCGCGCCGACGGCACCGTTGAGACCGTCAACATGCTCGGCGGTAACGACGGCCTTGCCACCGCAGCGGCCGCCGCCGTCAAGCAGTGGAAATTCGCTCCCGGACCCAAGAAGACCACGCAGGAAGTGAAAGTCACTTTCGACCCGGACCGCTAGCGTTCTCGAAGTCCAGCTTTCCACATCTGCGCCGTACGACCGTCTCCGCTAATTTCTTTTCAGGATCGTAATACCAGCTTTTTTCAAGCTCTCGCGTCATCACGCGGCAATCACGTCAGCTCCTTGAGCGTTTTGCCTCTCACGAGTCACGAACCACTCATCACGGTTTTTCACGGAGGAATTATGGCACTCGCATTCACATTGATCGACACGTGGGATGATGGCAAGCGCATCCACGTTACCGGCACTGTCGCCGCGTCCGGCAGCTACACCACGGGCGGCGACACGCTCGACCTCTCGCAATATCCCATCATCGCTTCCACGCAGCCACCGATCCAAGGCACCGGCTGGATGGATGGACTCGCCGGATACGACTACACGTTCGCGCCCGGAGCGGCATTGAACGCAAATAAAGTGAAAATCTTCGCGCAGGGCACTGCTGCCGGAGCGTTTCCCGAACTCGCCGCCGGCGCTTATCCCGCCGCCATCACCGGCGACACCATCACGCTCTACGCGATCTTCAAGAAGCTGCAGTAGGCCGCGTCTTCCAGTTTCCAGCACCCAGAATCGAGCCTCTAGAAAATGTCCGTCGAAACTTTTTCTCCGCTCCCTCTAAACACCTTCGGCACCTGGATCACGCTGCTCGATCCCTCCGACGTGCCCCCGGGAATGTCTCCCTCGTGCGCCGACGTTGCGTTTTTCCCCGGCGGCGTGCAAACGCGCCCGGGCCTTGCCTCGCAATTCTCCCCGCTCGCGGGCGCGGCACAGGTGAATGGTCTGAAAACGTACATCACTCCGAACCTGACGCAGCGGCTGTTGGTGCTCGATTCCCTCGGCAACGTCTACAAGGAAAGCACGCCCGGCTCGCTCACGGTCGTCAACTCGCTCATCCAGCCCAATCTGTTTCTCGCTTCGACCACGCATTTCGGCCGCGAGTACATGGGTTTTTCCGACGGCACCATCGGCCAGGACATCCCGCGCCAATTTGACGACACGTATTTCGACCGCGTCAGCCAGGTCGGCCCCGGCGAAGGCCCCTCCGTCGCGGACGCTTCCGACGTCGGCAGCATCGTCGCGGGCATTCACCAGTGCGCGGTCGTCTTCGTCACGCGCCAGGGCTATTGGACCATGCCGTCGCCGCCCGTGCAGTGGAACGCTGCGGGCGGAAAAAAAGTGAACGTCACGAACATTCCCACCGGCCCGGCGAACGTCGTGCAGCGCCTGCTCGCATTCACCGCATCCGGCGGCGCGAGCTTCTACAACGTGCCTGCCACGATGACCATCAACGACAACACCACCACGTCTCTCGAAGTCGATTTCTCCGACACGATTTTGCTCTCCGGCACGAGCCTGGACGACCTCTTCGGCCAGGTCGAACTCCCCTGCCAGATGGGCGTCATCAGCTACGTCGAGCGGCTTTTCTGGTGGGGCGAGCGCGCCAAACTGCCCAACTGGCAGAATCTCTCCTTCGACGGCGGGTGGGACGCCTCCGGAGACGGCCGCCCGCTCGGCTGGCTGCGCGACTCGACGTTTGGTCCCGGAGGCAGCCGCGAAACTTCTCTCGTCGTGTTTGGCGACGCGTATCGCATCACCGCCGACGGCGTCACGGCCGCGCGCGGCATGATTTATCAAAGCGCGATCACCGACCCGTCCGGGAATGCGCGTTTGCAGCCCGACATCGACTATTCCGCTCGCGTGCGACTCATGCGCACGGCGGGCCTCACTGCCGGGACATTTCGGATTGCGGCGTACAGCCCCACGGTCGGACAGCTTGGCGCGGGCCTTGCCGTCACCGCCGTCGAAGCCGGGACCACGTATCAGGAATTCATCGGCCAGCTTTTTCCGCCGCAGACTTCTCTGCCGCCCGATTTGCTGCTGCGCGTCTATGCCGACGGTATTCCCACGCCGTCCGGCGAAGCCTTCATCGTCGACGAAATCGAAATTTTCCCGGCCAACTCTCCGCAGAATTCTTCGCTCGTCCGCGCATCCGCCACGGCGGACCCCGAATCCTACGACGGCGTCACGGGGCTCGTCGAAGTCGCCGTGAACAACGGCCAGGTGATCCGCTCGGCGTTCGTGCTGCGCAACAATCTTTACATCGTGAAGGACCGCGGCCTTTACGTCACGGCCACCGACGGCGTCAACGAGCCCGCGCTCTGGCCCGTCGAGGAAGTGTCCAATCAAGTGGGCTGCGCATCGCCGCGCGCCGTCGGCGTGGGCGAAGAATGGGTGGTGCTCGCCGGGCGCTCCGGGCTGTATTTTTTCGACGGCGGCGAGCCCATCAAACTGTCGCAGGAAATTCAGCCCACTTGGGACGCGATCAACTGGCAATACGGTCAGACCATCTGGGTGCAGGTGGATACGCAGCACAAACAGATTTTCGTCGGCGTGCCGATGGCCTCGGCCACGCAGCCCAATCAAGTGCTGATGCTCGACTACACGCAGGGAATGCAGGACCCGCTCGTCGCCGCGCTTTCCTCGCCCGAACGCTCGCGCAAATGGGCGCCGTGGAATATCGCCGCGAATTCCTGCGGACTGATCGAACGCTCCACGGGCGTGGCGCAGGTGTTTTTCGGCACAAATAATTCTTCGGGAAAAATCTATGCGCTGCTGAAGGGGCAGCTATCCGACGACGGCGCGGCGATCAATTCGTACTACACCACCGCGTTTCTCGCCGCGACGGGCCTGAGCGGGCGCAATCTGTTTGGCTATCTCACGGCTTACGCGCAGGGCGCCGGGTCGCTCGCCGTTTCGGCGTATTCGCCCGGCGATGCGACGCTGACTTCGCTCGGAGCCTGGACGCTTGCCTCGCCCGCACCGCAGGATCACGAACTGTTCACCAACCTGCTCGCCGAGCGCATTTCGTACCAGGTGGGCACGAACGCTGCGGGCTCCTGGTTTTCGCTTACGAAGCTCGTCCCCTGGGCCAAGCCCGATCCTTACTCGCTCGTCCGCGGCACGGAATAGAAAAGGACTGCTCCTTGCTACGCAAGCGATCTCGCAGTAGGGGCACGGCATGCCGTGCCAGTAGAAGCAAGGCCACCGTTTCCTTTTCAGCGTTGCAAGGCTCGATACAGGTTTTCGGATCTCCGGCTAAATTGGCGAGTAAGACTTCTCAAGCCGAAGCGCGCAAACGCGCCTTCCATTCCTCGCTGCGTTCGGGCGCGGCGGGCGATTCCGCGATCTCGTAATAGAGAAAATGCACGCCCACGCCGTGCCCTTCGCCGCTCCCCAGCGGTTGCACGTGCGCCACACGGCCCGTGACCAGGCACTTCTTTGAATAACCGAGCGTGACTTCGCGCGGCAATTTCATCAGCACTTGGATCGTTGCGTTTTTTTCGAGAGCGCAATCCGTCGAAAAATAAACTCCGCAGCGCGAAATGTTCAGCGTTTCCGCAGCGATTTCGGGAACGGCCTTCAACGGCGACACGCGCAACCGGATCGGGATTCGCATAATGAATCGCGGCGCGGAACGGCGCTCGAGTGTCGGCATGACGCCTCCTCGAAGGCCCGTGAGAGGGGGAGCGGGCGAAGATTGGCCGGGCGGGAAAAGTATCGGCAATAGAGTAACGCGTATTTCGAGATTTTCACAATTGCTTGCTATTGCGAGAATCTCTTCGCCGCGTCTTCGCTTTCTAATCCGGCGCGCCTAGAGGTTCGGCGGATCAGTCGCAGGCGCGTCCGGATCGAACGCTCGCCGGATCGCGAGAGAGAGTTGCCGCAGTCTTCGTTCGGAGAGCGCTCTTCCAAACTTTTCTCTCAGCATGGATTTCTTCATCGGAGAAATGAAATGGCCTCTTAGCTCTGATATCTGGGAGAGTCCGGTTTCGCCCGGTGGCAGCTGCAAGGTTGTGCGACTGGTTTCCGGGCCCAACTGACTGTAGAAGGGAACAACAAGCACTGACTCCGAGCGCGGGTTCAAGTTCCGCGCATCAAGAGAAACGACGACCACGTACCTTCGTTTCGGCGGATCGCCATGCTCATACGTCGTCCAGATTTCTCCCCGGCGAGGCGCTGGGTTATTCATCGAAGATCACATCGGCGGCGGCACGAACCAGAAAGTTGGCAATTTCGTTCTCTTCATTAATCACTTCCTGGGAAGCGTTGTTGTAATAATCCGCGGTCAACTGCTCAAGCCGTTCGCGATTCTGCTGTCGCGCAACTGCTGCCAGGATGTAGTCCAGCGCTTGCGCCAAATTCTTTGCCTTGCCCGAGCGAATCACTTCGCTGAGGGCAGCGAACGCTTCGGGCGAAATCGTTGTCGAAATCTTTTTCCGGCGTGCCATCGGGTGTCTCCTGATTCATCTCCTAAACTGTCTGTCATTGTATCAGACATTGTAGGGGATAAATAACACATTCAATACGAACGCGTTATAAATACAATGCCTCTCCACGTCCCACAAATCGAAGCGCTGCGGCGCACCAATCCGCAGCTCTACGAATCCCTCCGCCGCCTCGCCGATGCCTCGCTCGGCCCCAACCAGGGCTGGAGCCTTGATGACCAGATCACCGACGGCGCGGACTACGCGCGCGTTTCGTCGTCCGCACTCACCTCCAACAACGTCGATCCCTCGAAGGCGGGCGTCCTGATGCACGGCTCCGTGCCGCCCACTTTCTCCGGTGCCTTCACCTACGTCTCGACCACTACGACGATCACCTGGTCCTGGAGCGGCTTGCAGATTCTTCGCGCCGACGGCACGACGACGAACGTCCCAAACGGATCGCTCGCCGTCAGCGGCCTCGCTGCCGGCACGCCGTTTTATTTTTATCCTTACTGGGACGAAACCGCCGGCGCGCTCGTTTGGGTTGCCGAAGGCAGCGGCACGCCTGGCAACGCCCTCGCCGCAAAGACCAACACCGCGGCGCAGCAGCAGTCGCTGCAGGGTCACATTCCGCTCTCGCAGGGAGCGATGCTCGCCGCCACCACCACCAGCGGAGCGGGAGGTGGTTCGGGCGGAGGCAGCGGAAGTTGCCTTCGCGCGGGAATGCTGGTGCTCACGAAAGAGCGCGGCACCGTAGAAATTGAGACATGCAAGGTTGGCGAGCAACTGCGCTGCGCCGTCGATGGCAGCCGCCCGGGCGCCGCGAACGCGGAAACGTGGACGCGCATTGTCGCGATTCAAGTGCGAGAGGAGAGCGCCTTCATCCGCCTGCATTTCTCGAACGCCGATTCGCTTGACGTGACGCCGCATCACATCTTCACGCTCGCAGACGGCTCGCCGATGCGCGCCGAGCGCCTCTGCCTCTCGGACATTCTCGTGGGCCGCTTCGGCCGCCTCACGCTGCAGAAAATCGAGGTCCGCCGCGAGCCAGGGCAGAAGGTGACGGTGAGCTGCGAGCCGTCACACGAATTTTTCGCCGGCCGCTACTTCGCCTCGATCCTGACGCACAACTACACGTTTTCGTCCTAGAGCTTCAACGGGGCAGGGAATCGTGATGACCGGGAAACGCTACTACTTGACGACGCTCGGCGCCTGGCAGCGCCATGCGCACCGCTTTGCGAATTCGCACTTCATCTCCTTGGACGCGCCTCCCTCGGGCTGCGTGGAGTGCGGGAGCTTTGCTCCCGCCACCTCGTCGGCGAAGCTTGCTTCGCCGTCCCCTTCTGACACTGCCTGCGCGAAGACCAATGACGAAGCTTGGCCGCGCGAACTCGACGCCGCGACTCGGATCGCCGTTCTCGTCGAAGGCGACGAAGGCGCGCATCTCGCGCTCGAGGACGATGCTGCCTTCGAAGCGCTGCCGCACCCTTTCGCGTCGCAGCCGATTTCCGCGGCTGCACAAGCTGCACTCGCCGCGCACGGCGTCACTCCGGGTGCAACTACCTTCGACGCCGCCGAAGCCGTCGCGCGCCTGCATCCCCTTCTCAAGCCGCGTGTGTTTTAGCTATCGAGATCGGCGGGAGCGCGATTTGCGTGCGGGAAAGTTGCTTTTTGCCTTTGGCGGCCGCAGCCACGTATATACGCCTCCGGCAAACGCGCCAACGTAGGTGAGATTCACGGCCCAGAGAATTGCGTTGCGATTCGTGCGGTAGACAATCGCCACCAGCAGCAGGCCAATCACGTCGCCGATCATCGTTCCGACAAGCACGTGCAGCCCCACCCGCCTCCAGTCTTTTTTGATGACCAGCGTAAGAACGAGAAACGCAATCAGTATGATTTCCGCAAGGCCCATCTTCGCCGCGGATTATAGCAGCCAACGGACGTGAGCTGAGGTGAATGCTGATCCGCGAATACACGCCCGCCGATCTCGACGCGCTGCGCCGCATGCACGCGCACCAAGGGTTCGACTACACGTTCCCGGATCTCTGCGACCCGCTCTTCCTCTCGAAGCTCGTCGTCGAGGACGATGCCGGCCGCCCCGCGATGGCTTCGCTCGCTCGCCTCACCTGTGAAATGTATCTGCTGATGGCGCCCGGTGAGGGTGCGAGAAACAAAGGCGGGGAAGGGAAGCCGCCGCAAGGGCTCGCATCCTGCGATTCGGCGCCCACACGTTTCGCTCGCGTGCTCGCGCTGCATCGCGCCGCCGAGCTGGATCTTCTCTCGCGTGGCCTCGAAGACGCGCACGCCTGGCTCCCGCCCTCCATTGCCAAGCGCTTCGGCCGCCGCCTCGAATCGCTCGGCTGGATCCGCGACGATGCCTGGACGCCCTATTGCCGCCGTCTCCGGAACCCGTGAATTGCAAGTTCATCAGAATTATTCCCACCGCGCATCATTCAAGGAGGAAAAATGTCCCGCGGAGCACAGCGCACCACGCGTCAACTCACCGACCAGCAGCTCGCGCAGCAAAACCAGCTCATCTCGCAAGCCAATCAATCGGGCGAACAAGACCGCTCACTCCTGCTGCCCACTATCAGCAGCCTGCTCAATAGCCAGGGCTATACACCGCAGCAGCAATCGGCCATCACGCAACAATCGATGGGCGCAGCCAACACCGCCTACGACGCTCTGCGGCAGAGCGCCGCCAATCGCGCCGCCGCCACCAACGACACGGCTGGCCTCAACGCTCTCGATGCGCAGCTTGGCCGCGAGCAGGCGCAGACGCTCGCCTCGACCGCACAGCAAAATCAGGTGCAATTCGCGAATCGCCAGTTGCAGGAGCAGCTCGCCGGCCTCAGCGCGCTTGGCCAGACCTACGGCATCGACACCAATCTTCTTGGCCGTGCGATGGGTGTACCGTCGGAACTCCTCGGTGTTCGCCAGCGCGCTTCGAGCGGCTCTTCGCTCGGCTCGACGGGCGGACTCTTCGGCCTCGGCTCCTCTCTCGCCGGCCTTTTCGGATGAGTGTGATTCCCCGCCAATCGAGGGTTTCAGCCTAATCACGAATCACGCATTTCCTCCATGCACACACTTCTCGACCCACGCCTGCTCGCCTACCTCTTCAGCGGCATCGTCCAGCTCGTGCTGTTTCTGCGCTGGCTCTATCGCCGCATTCGGAACGACGAGCTGACGCGCGTCTTCGTCGAAGACATGGCACGCAATCATCTGCCGCACATCTACGAACTGCTCGAACGCCTCTGCGCGGAGCAGGGAATTCGGGACACGCCGCGACCGCACATTCGCTGGGTCGACCTCAATTCGCCCAGACATTGATCGTTAAAGCTGCCTTGTTTAAGGGAAGAGTTGATGCAGCCGGAGTCCGCAGATCGCGCATCGGCTGTCCTTCTGCGTTTTTGTTCCCGGCCATTCGGCATGGCATCGTGGACAGGGCCAACGCACAAACTCCCTTTGCTTCATGCGAACGTAAACGACTTTGCGGAGAACCTCTGCTAGAAGTAGGCCCCCCGCAATTAAGTCCAGTGTCTTTCTCGCAGCTGAAAATGCCAGCAAGATGGCCCATACCAGTACTCCGGCAAGGTAAATGATCTGCCAAACTGTCCCGAGGCCATTCGCCGCATTTTGCAATCGGTCCAATTCGTTCCAGGCATCCGCGTAGGGCGCGTGGGTCTCCAATCGCACGTGAGGAGTAGGCAGTTCGCGCCTGGACGCTCGCGGAATCGTGAAGAGTTCCATTCGCTCTAGACTCCGATTGTTGCTGTAATTATAACTTAATCGCTAAAAGAACACAGGGCCTCATCTTCTCGATAGATTTGTTTTTCTGGTCACTCGCCACTCGTCACTGCCTTCATGATTACCGGTCTGATCGCCCTTGCTCGCACCACGGCGCAGCGCCATTCGCTCGACCCCTCGCTCGTCTGCGCCATCGTCGAGCAGGAATCCGCCTGGGACACGCACGCAATCCGCTACGAGCCGTTTTTCCGCACGCGCTACGTCGCGCCGCTCGGCCTGCCGCCGACCGAGGAAGTCGCTCGCTCGATTTCCTGGGGGCTGATGCAGGTGATGGGACAGGTGGCGCGCGAACATGGCTTCCATGGAAAATTTCTGAGCGAGCTATGCGAAGCGGGCGCGGGTCTCGACGTTGGCTGCACTGTGTTCGCAACGAAACTTGCCGCAGCGCGCGGCGACGTCGCACGTGCGCTCACGCTCTGGAATGGCGGCGCGAGCGACGACTATCCCGCACAAGTTCTCGCCAGAGCAGGGAAGTACGGCCAGTCCTGACGTGCTGCGGAGCCGACTCTCTTATGCCGCACGCCACGGTCCTGCAAAGAGCTATTCTGAGATGTGCTCTGCCCAACTCCGAAAGGGCCGCACGAGCCGCCGCCATGGTCTGGACGCTCGCCGATCTTCGCCGCTTCATTCTCAATCGCCACCGCCGCGAACGCTGGCTCGCCGCCCTCGCGCAGCTACGTGCCCGCAACCTGACCAACTTCGGCGACCTGCGCTAAACGGACGAATTGTGCGCGCCAATGCAGGCGTCGCCCGAAGGGACCGCTGGCTGTTCTTCGTGCGGGCGTTCAACGTGTCATTCCGAACGGAGCGGTGGCGCGGTTTTCTCTTCGGCATCGCGCTGCAATGCCGCGCGGCAACGAAGCGGAGGAATCTCTCTTCGACGGGCCGGTTTCCGCCACGAATCGCCAATTGAAAATGCTCTCCACACGCACCAAACTCGAAATCGCCGCCACGTTGATTGCTCTCGCCCTCGGAGTCTTCGCGTTCTACAGCTGGCTTGAAGCGCACGACGACCGCCTGCGCCTCGCCGCCACACTCGACGCTCAGGGCAAGCTCCTCGACCAGGCCAAGCAGCAATCTGCATCGCTCGCCGCTGGGGAAAAGCAGCGCGACGCCACGCTGCAATCGCAACTTGACGCAATGCGCGCCGCCGTCGCGAAAATCCAAACGCCGCAGCAAATCGCCCAGTGGCTGCCGAAGCAACTACCTCTTCCTGCGCCGGTCACCATTTCCGTTCCTCCCCCCGCTCCCTCTGCATCGGGCCAGCCATCAGCGCCTCCCGCGATTGCAACGATTCCGCAGCAGGACCTCGGGCCAATTCGCAACGCCGTCGAATCCTGCGAAGAATGTGCCAAGAAACTCTCTGTCGCGCAGCAAGATGCCTCCGCCAAGGACCAGCAACTCAAGCTCGCCGGCGAGCAGCTGTCCGCCGCGGAAAAGGAGCGCGACGCCGCCATCACTGCCGCAAAGGGCGGCAGCTTCTGGACGCGCCTTCGCCGCAATGCAAAGTGGTTTGCTCTCGGCGCCGGAGCCGCCGCGTCCGCTCTCTGCGCCTCCGGCCATTGCAAGTAGGTGCCTCTTACGCGCACGCTGCCGACGTTCCTGGAAGGGAAATATCGGCTATGTTATCGTTAGGGCAACGCTAGGAGGCCTCCCATGAAGAGAATCATGTTCGTCGTGTGTGCCCTTTTTCTATTTTCTACGGTGGCGCTCGCGCAACAGGATCCATCCGACCAACCCGCGTCGAAAGCAGACATCCAGCGCTATTTGGACGTCATGCACATGGAAAAAATGATGAATGGCATGATGGGGGCTATGAGCGCGCAGATGCGCCAGATATTTCACAGCCAGATGGCGAAGAATCCGAACGTAACTCCGGAGATGCTGGCGCGCGGCGATAAAATGTTGGACGAGGAACTAAAAAGTATCCCCGTACACGATCTGATGGAGGCGATCGTGCCCGTCTACCAGAAATATCTCACCAAGGGCGATGTGGATGCGCTCGTCGCCTTCTACTCCACCCCTCGAGCGCAGAAGCTGCTCGCCGAGACACCGGCGATGACAGCCGACGCGATAAAGGCTTCGTCGGGAATCATTCAAGAAATGATGGCTCGCTGTCAGGCGCGCGTGCAGGCGGAAGTAGCCGAGATGCAGAAGGAACAAGACAACTCAGCGAAAAAGCCTGCGCCCATTCAGAACTGACGCTTTCCTAGCCGGGTCTAGAAGGGGATGGCATTCGAAGAAATTTGTCCGCCCCGCTCCTAATACAGGCTCTTCCGAATCCACAATTCCACTTCCTCGGTGACGGAAAAGGGGTCATACGGCGCTGCGACAAACCGCGCGTCGAGATTGAACGCCTGAATCTCGAACGGCACGTTGATGTACGCGCGAGTCGTCACCAGCGCTTGCAGGTACATGAGCATATAGTTCGCGAGCCCGAGCTTCTCGATTTGCACGGCATGGACGAGCGAATGGAATAGCCTCCGCCTCGTCAGCGGCTGATTCATCACCAGCACGTCTTCGAACATGAATCCATGCTGGTGTTCGGACTGCGGCATATCCGCAAACTTGCGAATCTCATCCTGAGGCAGGCTCACGTATTCGCCTTTGAGCTGCACGTAGCGAACCTTCTCCATCAGCTCTGCAGGGAAGAAGGGAAGCACCGAGAGCTTCAGATCCGCCGGCAGCTCCTTCGCACACAGGGCATACCGTTCTCGGTTCTCACGCCACAGCGACACACCCCAATCCGCCAGCTCCCGCAAGCGCTCCGGCGTCGGCGGCTCGCCCCATGAACTCGGATTTTCCAAGGGATGACCTTGCGGGGAGCATACCACGCCTCGTGGTTTTCCTGTCTGCCACGCCCTGTGCAAAAAGCCTGGACACTCGCGCCGCCTTGCGCCGCCTCGCTGTAACCAACCTTTCGCACACTTTTCACGCACCTTGCTTGCGCCCGCCATCGCCTTCCGCGAACCTCTTTTCAAGAGAGGCGCGCTTTGGCCGGAAGGGAACTCCTCACTCCGCGGCACATGACTTCTGCACTCGCCATTGCGGCGCAGCCGTTGGTCCCGCAAACAGCGCTCGTAATCGGCCGGAACTCCGAGGCTGAATCCCTCTTAAACGACTCCCCTTCGGCAGCCAGCTGGGAAATCCTGCGCGCCGCCGACAACCCTTCGGCTTTTTCTCTCGCCTCCACGCAGCGCCTCGGCGTCGTCTTCACAGACCGCGAGGCTACCGCGGCCGAAGGCATTGAGCTGCTTCGCGCTTTGCAGTTGACGCAGCCGGCTGCGCGCGTGATTCTTCTCGCCTGCAACGCTTCCGTCACCGAAATCTCGAGCGCCATCCGCGAGCATGCCTACACCATGTTTGCTCGCTCCTGCGACGCCCAGGCGCTCGCCGAGATTTTCCATCTCGCTGCCACCGATTTGCGCTGGACAGACGGCATCGACCTCGTCTCCGCGACACGCGAATGGATCCGCGCGCGAATACGCTGCGATCGCGACTCGGCCGACCGCTGGATGCAGTTTTTCAGGGAATGGGTCGCCGATCTTCCAGGCGGCGCAGGCCAGCCCATCGGCCTTGCCGCAAGAGAACTCCTCGACAACGCCATCGAGCATGGCGGGCAGCTCGACCCGCGACGATTCGTCGAATGCTCCGTGGTTCGAACCTCTCGGATGGTTGCCTGTCGCATCGTCGACCCTGGCGAGGGATTTCAGATCGGGCGCGTCCCCCACGCTGCGATCGACAATCCCGCTGCCGACCCGGCTCGCCACGTCGTCTACCGCCAGGAACACGGCATGCGTCCTGGCGGATTCGGCGTGCTCGTCGCGCGCCAGTCCGTCGACGAACTGCTCTACAACGAAAAGGGAAACGAAGCACTCCTCGTCAAATACCTTTCCCCTGCCTGAATCGCGATCTCTTTGCGTATCGTTTTTGTTGCTCCAGGCTTTTGGTGTTTGCGTCGGTGCAGTCGGCCACGTCGCTTAGCGGCCGCCGATATCCAAGCTCGGCTCTTGAGCTTGTCCCGCCCCTCGCTAGTTTGGTCGTGGTCAGCGTTGCAAACGGGGATGTATCTTCAATCCAAGACGCCGGCAAACTTCCGGCTGGCCTCTCGCGTCGTCGATGTTTCTCGATCGAGGCAAACATACAGCGCCGAGCGTTGTGTGCCGTTGGCACCTGGCTGAATTCAGCGTGTGTCCAACGCGAGGCGTGGCGCAATCTTTTCCGACAGTTCTTTGGTGCTCTGCAGCGGCTAGGCAAGGAGGAGACTGTACGAAGGGCTATCGAAATCCTAGGAATACTATTCTTACGGGCGAATAACGCGGCACCTGCTTGGCAAGCGGCAAGATTTCACGGGAGGAATCGATAAAACCAAGACCGGAAACCGGATATGGGTGGCATCGACCGGTCCGGATCATGGGCAGCGCAAACGGCGCGGCCTAGAAGTAGTTAATTTCATGGTTGGAACTTCCGCGCCGGATCGAAACCTATGCCACCAAAACCTGTAAAGTATGAAAAACGTCTTGACATAGAAATCCGATCACGAGTAGATTTGCCTTGCTATTATCGTCCTCTAATGAATACTATGTTGCAACAGGGGGAGGTTGCAGGAGCTGGTCCTTGCGGAAGACAAAGGAATTAATGTTGTAGGGGGCGAGCTTTAGGTCGTGGCCGTGGGTTATGGCGTCGGTCGGACAGGCTTCGACGCAGTAGCCGCAGAAGATGCACCGGGAATAGTCGATGTTGTAGGCCTTCGCGTAGCGCTCACCAGCTGAAATCCGGTTTTCGTCCGTATTCTCCGCCGCTTCGATATAGATGCAGTTGGCGGGGCATGCCGCCGCGCAGAGAAAGCAGGCTACGCATTTCTCGTAGCCGTTCTCGTCGCGCTGGAGGACATGAATGCCGCGGTAGCGCGGCTGGACGGTGGCCGGAGCGTCGGGAAAGGTTTCCGTAGTGGTCTTGCCGAACATGGTCCGGAAGGTGACGCTGAAACCCTTCACGAGTGCTGTGAATGTCTCACCAACTTCTCTGATGATCGAAGGCATATTCCCTCGCTGAGAACCAAGCTAAGTTTTCGACGATTCGGTCTCTCGCTTCCTTGTCGATTATACGATGCTTCGTAAGGAAGAAAAGCAAAACGGCGTCCCTCCAATTGAATTCTCGATTATTCACCAGGCGGCGCGACTGGCGCCGGCTCGAGAATGGCTCCTTTGCCGGTGATGGCGGCGATGATCTGGCGTCCGTGAAAACGGCCGTTTTCGATAAAGATGTCGGAGGTCTGGAGGCCACCCACGACAACCCCCGCCACATATATCCCCGGAATATTGGTTTCTAGGCTGACGGGATCGCAAGCGGGGCGCTTGGTCTTTGGATCGAGGTGAATTCCCTGCTGCTCCAGGAACCGAAAATCGGGATGATAGCCTGTCATGGCGAAAACCCTGGCAGCGGGAAGCGCCGTCTCGCCATCGGAATTCCTGACCCAAACGTAATCGGGATCGATTCGGACAACAGTTGTGTGGAAAAGGGCGCGAATTTCACCGGCGCGAATGCGATTTTCGATATCCGGCTTGACCCAAAACTTCAGTGTCCTTCCAAGCCCTTCTCCTCGATGAAGGAGCGTGACGCGCGCCCCGGCGCGAAACAGGTCGAGCGCTGCTTCGGCTGCGGAATTCTTGGCGCCGATCACGATGACCTCCTGATTCCAATAGGGGTGCGCCTCGGTGAAATAGTGAGACACGTGTGGCAGATCTTCGCCCGGCACATCGAGCGGATTGGGGCGATCATAATATCCCGTCGCGATGACAATCTTCCTGGAACGGTATTCGTGGACTTCTCCGTCTGCAGCAAAGGTGCGCACGGTAAAGTTCTCGTCGGATCCTGAAATCCCTTCTACTCGCTCATAGAGCCGCGTCTCGATTGCGAAATGTTCGACGGCCCGCCTGTAATACTTCAGAGCTTCTGCCCTCGTCGGCTTGCTCCCGGAAGTGGTCATGGGGAGATCGCCGATTTCCATGCGCTCGGGAGTGGTAAAGAACAGCATGTTCGTCGGGTAATGAAAGAGAGAGTTGCAGAGGCATCCTTTGTCGATGACGAGAGGCCGCAATTGCGCGCGCTTTGCATCAATGGCGCAAGCAAGACCCGTCGGGCCAGCGCCGATGCAGATGAGGTCGTAGGCAGGAGTCATCGGCACAGCTCCATTGGATGAGGGTGGAAAAACGAGAGAATCGGAGAAAAAGAACAACGGGCAACACCCCGGAAAGTGTTGCGATTAGAAAGGGTCTCGATTCTTTGTTTTGTATGAGTTGTGGAGATTTTTAATTCCGGCTCAGTTGCGATTAGAAAAGCAGTGGCGAGTGACGAGGTGTGGGTGGCTAGAAGAAACCGTCTGAGATTGTAAGCAGCGATCATGTGACTAGAGCAAGACTGACCCTTGGCTTGTGCAATGGACCCAGGCGGGGGCAGATCAGGTGAGTTGCCTCGTGCCCCGCCGGAGGGCTTGTGCGGCGTTGTCGTGACGGCTGGCTGCGTCGGTCGAATGTGCGACATAAATCACTCGATTGACGCTAGCACGATGAGAGGGAGAATTTCAAATCACCGTAGCTGTGGACTCTTGAGAGTGGATGCTTCGCGACGTGTGGCAGGGAGGAAAGCGCCCCGCGAAAGCGGCGATGATTGGCCCGTCTGAAATGCACACGTCGCATTTCTCAGGGTGAACTTCACTTGCCTGTCATGTCTGCGCAGGCTTGCGGCAGAGGAGGGGCGGGAGTCTTGCGAGGCGGCGGTTGTCACGGATTCATGACAAGCCGACGTCAAACACCTGGGCCGCGTACAGGCAGGAGCCTACACGCTCGACTGAGATCGAGAAACGGAACTCGCCGGTGCTGCAAGTCGAAGGGCGCGCTAAGCCAAGAGCCTTTGCAATTCCTCGGAAAAAATTGCCAGATCCTGTAGGAGCCTTGGAGTGGCTTCCAACTTTTCTTGTTTCCAAACGAAGTAGTCGCGATTGCTCTGGCGCACGCGGACGCTGAAATTCTGGCCGATCAGGACGCAGGGGCGGCCGATTATTTTGAATTGGCCATCCGGGAGAGGTTCGACCAGAGCGGCGCAGTTCGCTTTTCTAAGTCCGATATAGGTTGCGTACATGGGAAAGGCGACGATTTCGAAGCCGTTAGCGCGCATTTGTTCGAGCTTGGCGATGTGATCTGCGTTGAGATCCATGGAAGGTGAGGATAGCAGTAAGCTCAGGAATTGAGTAAATCAGTGCACGCGCGAAATGGAAATAAATGGATACTTCGCGATGTATGGCAGGGAGGAAAGCGCCCTGCGAAAGAGGTGATGACTCGCCGCACTCCAAATGGCGCGTGGCGGAGCGTCAGTGGGAGTGGCTCACGCGAACACGCCTAGAGCAGGCGCGCAATAGAAAGGCTCGCGCACTTCGCTCGGGATGACAATCGAAACGGCTTCGAGGTCAGTCTTGCGAGGAGACGCGGGATAGGGCAGTTCCCTTCTGTCGATCGCAGTGGGCCAGCGGATGACGCCGCGCGGCTAAGCAGCGGAGGAACTGGAAAATGTGCCGGCTTCGATTTCGCGGAGCGCGGCACGAATTGCGGCGGCGACCTCGTCGCGAGTGACGTGGGCCTTGCGGAATTGAAGGCGCAGGCGATACGTGCCATCTGGCGCCTGGAAATCGAATACGAACGGCTCGTTGCGTTCGACGCCGTGCGTTTCCGCCTTGCGAACCTGACGGGCTTCGTCCCGCGTCATGCCGTGCTCCATGCGGTGAACCATTTCCTGCATCTTCTTTTCGTTCGGCTGACGGGCGATTTGGAGAAGGAGAGACTTGGAGACAATTCCGCCTTCGAGGCAGGCTCTACGGACGGATTCAGGGATGACGCGGAGAGTCATCGTTTCGGTGACGGACGAGCGGGCCTTGCCGATTTTCCTGGCGATATCGTCGTGGGTATAGTCGAACTGCTCCTGAAGACGGCACAGTCCGTCGGCCTCTTCAAAAGGAGTAAGGTCTTTCCGCTGGAGATTTTCGATCAACCCTAGCTCCAGCATTTCCGCTTCGTCGGCGGACTTTTCAATGCAGGGCAATTCCTGAAGCCCCGCCGCCTTCGAGGCGTGATAGCGGCGCTCGCCGGAAATGATGTAGTAGGTGTCTTCGATGGGGACGTAGCGGACCAGCAGGGGTTCGAGAACTCCCTTCTCGCGCACCGATTCCGTCAAGTCGCGGAGATCGCCCAGCATCTTGCGGGGCTGGTCGGGATTGGGGCGGATTTTTTCAATCGGGATCATCCGCCCGACCGACGCTCCACTGAAACTGGTCAGAGTTTCGACGTAGTGGGCGTCATGCCGCATCTTGAGAGTGACGGGTAACCCGATCCTCTTGGACACGTTTTAATACCTCCTCGGCGAGCTTTTTATATTCTTCCGCGCCCGATGATTTCGGGGCGTAAGTGAAAACGGTCTCTTTGTACGCGGGGCTTTCTTCCAGGCGGACGTTTTTACTAATCCGCGTCTTAAACATTGCGCCGCCAAAGACGGCGCGAATCTGCTCGAAGGTATCGCGTGAAATCGTGGTGCGTTTGTCGTAGAGCGTAATCAGCACGCCCAGGACTTTGAGGTCTGGATTGGGCCGCGCGCGGATGCGAGAGTATGTTTCGAGCAGATCGTCGGTGCCTTCGATGGCAAAATACGCCGCCTGAATGGGAACAAGCAGGTGCGTGGAAGCGACGAGAGCGTTGACGGTGAGAATTCCAAGCGCCGGCGGCGTGTCGAAGACGATGAAATCGAAGTCTTTCTGAACGGGCGTCAGAGCGTCTT
>Ga0335073_10000308_pt1 | contig 63552 bp, 124 predicted proteins | sample Lox_Sample_22_FD_207093 | JGI IMG/M metagenome (GOLD analysis project Ga0335073, IMG submission 207093) | Soil microbial communities from Loxahatchee National Wildlife Refuge, Florida, United States - Lox_Sample_2.2 | ecosystem: Environmental > Terrestrial > Soil > Wetlands | place: USA... | reverse complement strand
TGAGGCGTCTTTTGTTGGAGGGTGCCGTTCAGGAGCTCCGCCCATACCAGGCCGCAGCGTTGGACAAGCTGAGGCAGGAGATCCGCGCCGGTCAGCGCCGCGTGTTGCTCGTGGCGCCAACCGGCGCGGGCTGAAGCAAGACGACGATTGCAGCCGCAATGATTCGCGGTGCCTTGGCCAAGGGCAACTCCTGCCTTTTCCTCGCCAGCCGTCGCGACCTCGTGATCCAATGCGCCGAGCGGCTGTGGCGAGACCACCAGATCGAGCCGGGCGTGATCATGCGCGGATTTCCTCCGAGCAACCGGCCCGTCCAGGTCGCAAGCGTTGCGACGCTGCTCCGGCGGAGCCTTCCCGAGGCCCGCCTTGCGGTGGCCGACGAGGCGCACCACGCCGTCGCGGCCAGCTTCACGAAGATCTTGGATGCCCTGCCGAACTCCGCACTCGTTGGTCTCACCGCCACGCCATGGCGGCTGGACAATCGCGGACTGAAGGACGCCTTTGATTCGCTGGTTCTCGCCGCCACTCCGCAGCAACTCCTCGCTGAAGGCTTTCTCTGCGACGCGACGGGCCATGCCTACGTCACCCCGGATTTCTCGCAGGTGGCCGTCTCGCACGGAGACTACGATGCCGAGGGGCTCAGCCTCGCTTACAAGCAGAGTGCGGTGCTTGGCGACATAGTGGACCGCTGGTTCGCTCACGCCGCAGGCAAGCGCACCATCCTGTTCGCCTCCAGCATCGACAACTCCAAAGAACTCGTCGACCGGTTCCGCCAGCGCGGCGTCAACGCCGTGCACCTCGACTGCTACATGCCGCTCACGGAGCGGCGCGCCATCATCGGCGCGGTGCGGTCGGGCGAGGCCACGCTCGTCTCAAACGTCGGGCTGCTTGGCGAGGGCCTCGACGTGCCGGAGCTGGAGTGCTGCATCCTCGCGCGCCCAACGAAATCCGTCACTGTGTACCTCCAAGCCATCGGGCGGGTCTTGCGTCCTGCACCCGGCAAGGAGCGCGCGATCATCCACGACCACGCCGGGTGCGTCGCCACTTTCGGCTTCTGGGACGCCACGCGAGACTACTCGCTGACGGCCACCAAGAAACGGGACCCGTGCGCAGCTCCGATGAAGCAGTGCCCCGTGTGCTTTCGATGCCTACCGCTCACGGCCGAGGTCTGTCCGGAGTGCGGCCACGTTTTAGCCTCTGTCGGCTCCGATGCGCCGCCGCCACCGACGGAGCACCGCGAGCTGACCCTGGAAGAGCTCCGCGCCCTCATGGCGGAACAGGGCAGGAGCGATGACCTCTTCATCTCACTCATGGGCGAGGCCAAGCGCAGGCGCAAGGCCCCGGGTTGGGTCATCCACGAGATCCGCGCGCTGATCGATCGGTCCGGCGGCACCTTCCAGTTTCCTCGCTCGCTGTGGAGGCGCCACGTCGCGGGCAGCAAGGCTACGGGCTGGCGCTGGGCCGATGAACCAGCACCGCGTCAGATGGGAGTGCCGCTGGATGTCGTCTGAATCGGCCCTGCTCTCGCAGATCTTCCATCGCGTCGGGTCGCGGCCCGACTGCCGCATCTGGAGATCTCAGCCGCTCGCCGCTCGGGATCGCAACGGCCGGATCGTTCGCGCGCTGCCGAAAGGCCATCCCGACATCGCCGGGCTCATCCGGCTGCTACCTGGCGTCGCCGCGCCGCTGTACGTCGAGGCGAAGTACGCGACTGGCCTTCGCCCCGAGCAGCGCCATTGGCGGGACATGCTGCTCAAATTCGGGGCCTGCTACGTCTGCGCCGAGACGGTCGAGGCCGTGGAGGCCGAGATCGCGCGGTACTGCGCACGGGCGCTGGAGACACTCCGTGGCTGATCTGTCGAAGCCACCAGAGGAGCAGACGGACACGGCGCAGTACCTAGCCGAGTTGAGTTGGGAGCTCCTTGCGGGTCAACGATTGGCGTTCAGCACGGCCGAGCTCCTCATCGCCAGAGCCAACGAGCGAACTCCAGCACCGCTTCCGGCAGTAGAGGTGCGCCGCATCCTACTTCAGGCAGCAAGCGGCGCGAGGACTTGATGGCCGTTGAGCCGAAAGACCCGACGGGGCCACTTGGCATGCCGCCGCCCGTGATGCCCAACGCCGTGCGGCGTGCCCGCGCGTACCTGGCGGCCTGCGCTCCCGACGCAGTTCCGGACGCCTGCCTCATTGGGCCCGGCTTCGCGCTCGAGGAGCCGCTCGCCTACGCCGTGCTGCTGGAAGACTATCAGCCGAGGTGCGCAGCGCCGATCACTGAGCGCGAGCTCGCCGAGATGCTGTCGGAGGTCTACGAGGCGAATCGTGGTCGGCTCGGTTGGCTGCTGCATCGGCCAGATCGCGATGAGCCGCCGCCGCCGGAGGACGATGATGCGCCGCTCGCCGATGTCATTCCGATTGGCGACGGGCGAATCGAGATCGAGGGCGTGCAGCCAGGCCTCGAGGGCGTCAATACGCTCTTGCGCAACCGGCTCGAGTTGGTTCTGCACGGGAATCGCGAACCGCTTCGCCTCAACCGGCTGTCGCAGACCATCGACCAGGCAAGGCCAGCAGTGGACGGTGAGCCATCGCCCGGGCCTCTGCAGTGGGAGCTTCGCAACCTCGTCACGACCATCCGGCTCGAGGCCGAGAAGCACATCTGCTACCCGACCGGTAAGGTCAATGCCGTGACCGGCGAGAAGCTCTCCGCAAAGCTCCGCCTCGGCAAACAGGACGTGGAGGACATCGCGATCCTCCTCGCACAGGAGCGCGCCTATTCTCCCGTGGTCGAGTGGCTCGAGGCACTGCCGCCTGTGCGTCCGGGCGCCATCGCCCAGACCGCAGTGGAGGCCCTGCACTGTTCGGACAACGACGGCCTGTCGATGCTCCTCTGGCGCCGATGGCTCATCGGGGCCGTCGCTCGGGCGATGGAACCAGGGTGCAAGTTCGACACGGCCCTCGTGCTCGTGGCCCGCGAGGGCGGAGAGAAGAAGAGCTCTATCTTCCGCGCATTGGCTGGCGGCCCAACGCCGAAGTCGACCGCGTGGTTCAGCGACACCCACCTCGACTTCCATGGCTTCCGGCGGCAGGACAGCTACATGCAGCTGCACTCCGTTTGGATCTATGAAATTCCGGAACTCGACGGCACGAAGACCGAGGCGCAGCGCGGCACGCAAAAGAGCTTCATCTCCACGCAGGACGACAACTTCCGGGCACCTTACGATGCTGCTGTCTGTCGCCATCCCCGGCACACGGCCTTTGGCGCAACGACCAACAGCCTGTCGTTCCTCTCGCCGATCGACCCCGCCTTCAACCGCCGCCTATGGCCCATCCGTCTTGAGGAAGAGGCAGACGTGAAGATGATCACGGAGCGTCGCCCCGAGATCTGGCGCGAGGCGTTGGACGCCTACCGCATGGGGGAGCGCTACTGGATCGAGCGTTCGTCCGAGGAGGAGGGGATGCTCGACGCACTCGCTGAACGGCACGACCTCCTCTCTATGGCCCACCCTTGGACGGACCCGATCGAGGCGTGGCTGCGGAAGCAGGATCCGACAACGCTGCCCGTTACCACCGAGCGCGCCCTTGAGGAGGTGGTCCACATGAGGATCGCCGATCAGGATAGCGACGCCCAGGGGACGGTAGCCGAGATCTTCAGGCAGGCCGGGTGGGAACTCACGCGCCGGCGTCAGCCAGATGGTACTCGACCGCGGCAGTGGATCCGAAAGCAGAAAAAACGGGCACATAGGGACGAGAGCAATGCAAACGCCTGAATCAATTGAGCCGCAGTCCAGCGGTCCAGCCGTGGCTCGCCTTGCGCTCGACCATTTTGAGAATGGCCGATCTGGTACCAGCAACGGAGAGAAGGAGATCGTGACTTCTTGCAAGTCATTCTCATACGAATGCTCAATGATTTCTAGGTGGACCGGGTGGATCCGGGGTGGATCCGGGCCACTAAAGCCAAATTTGCCAGCAATCCCATATGGTTTAGTGCTGGATCCACTGGATCCACTGTTTTTCTTGACTAGGGGGCTCTGGGCTCGTCCTACCCCCCGGGGGTATACCTTTTTTCCAATTCCAAAGCTGTACTGGTCAAGATCAGTGGATCCAGTGGATCCAGAGACTTGTCCTTATGAAATCATTGAGAAAAGTTTGGATCCACTGGGTCGGTCCAATGGCGGATCCAGTGGATCCAGCGAGGCGCAAAGTTTTCAGGCTGCGACGAATTTCTGAGTGTAGGCAGATCTGGCACGCTTTGTGCCAGACAACCGGAGCTGCGGCTCCAAGGAGGCGGCGATGAGGTACGGCGGAGTGGTCGAGGTGGTGGCGGAGTCGGCGAACGTGGACCGCAAGACGGCCAAGGCGGTCCTGGACGCGCTGGCTCGAGAAGTCCCGGCGTGGCTTCTCGGAGGGCTCCCTGGAGACGCCAGAATGCCTATTCCGGGCCTTGGCGCGTTCTACAGGGCTTCTGGGCGGCGTTCCATCGTCCCGGGCAAGGGCGAGGTCGTGGGAGGCCCCAGGGTGGCGTTTCGGGCGTTCCAGGGCGGCCGCAAGTCATGAGCTCGGCCCGCCAGCGCCACGCGATCAAGCACCAGCGCCGCCGCAAGCCGGACTACCAGCCGCCGCGCGACACGTGGGCTCCCCTGCAGCGCATCAAGGACGGGCCGTGGGTGATCGCGCCGCCGCCCGGGTGGTTCCTGAGCGAGTTCGAGGTGCGGCGGCTACGGGCGGGCGGAGTGCAGCTCGAGGAGGAGGCGGCGTGAGGGACACCGCAGGGCGCAAGGACGACCATGAGAAGCCTCGGGCCGATCTGTTGTCCCCCATCGCGCTCATTGGGACCGCAGAGGTGCTTCGGTATGGGGCCGCGAAGTACGCCGCGAACAACTGGAGAGCCGGGATCGCGTGGTCCCGGCTCATCGGCGCTTTGCTGCGCCACGCCTTGGCCTTCATGGGCGGCGAGGACGTGGACCCCGAGAGCGGCTTGCCGCACGTGGATCACGTGGCCTGCTGCGCGATGTTCCTACAAGAGCACTACCGGCTGCGGCGCGAGCTCGACGACCGATGGAAGGCCCCACCCCATGCCTGAGACCTGCACCGCCCCCGCCTGCGCCCGTCCCGTCCACGCGCGCGACCTCTGCAAGCCGCATCACGGCCAATGGTGCAAGCTGGTCGCGTCCGGCCTCAGCATGGCGCAGGCTCGCGCCGCGCTGAGGCCGCTGCGCACCGTCGGGCCGGCTGCGTGCGCGTTCCCCGACTGCGGGAGGCGCGTCGCGGCGCGCGGCTACTGCATCGGGCACTACGCGCAGCAGCGTCGCGGGTCGGCGCTGCACCCGCTGCGCGGTATCGCCCCGCGCTGGTCCTCATGGGACGACTGGCGCGGCCCGGGCGTCGCGCTCGACTACCGGGGCGTGCCGCTCGGTCTGCCATGGCTCGAGGGAGGCGACCCGCCGCGGGATGAGGCCGAGGCGCGGCGCGACGCGGAGATCGATGCGGAGTATGGGAGCGCAGCGTGATGGTCGCGGCGCTCTACGTCGAGAAGGGTGGTGTCTACTGGGGCCTGCCGGACGTGGACCCGTGGGACGAGGAGCGCGATGCTAGGCTGTACGCCGGGCCGTGGCCGGTGGTGGCGCACCCGCCGTGTCAGCGGTGGTCTCTGCTCGCGCCGCTCTGCGAGGCTCGTTACGGCTACAAGGTCGGCGACGACGGCGGGACGTTCAAGGCCGCGCTCGAGGCCGTGCGGGTCTGGGGCGGCGTGCTGGAGCATCCAGCCGAGACGAAGGCATGGAAGGCGTTCGGCCTCGCGCGGCCGTCGACCAAGGGCGGCTGGCAGCGGTGCATCGACGGCGGGTGGGTCTGCCAGGTTTCGCAGGTCGTCTATGGGCACAAGGCCAGGAAGCGGACGTGGCTCTACGCGCACGGCGTCACCTGGCTTCCGTCGCTCGATTGGCGGGACTTTCAGGGCGAGCTTGTCGTCACGACCTGCCGAGGCGAGACGCGCAAGGGCGCCAAGGAAATGCGTAAGAAGGATCGCAGCAAGACCCCGCTCCCCTTCCGCGACCTCCTGCTCTCGATCGCGCGGAACTGTCGCAGTGGGCTTTCCGACAACTGCTGTGGAGGGCGATGAGATGAGCAGCGAGCTCGCCATGGATGCGCCGCAAGATCACTCGACGGACCGCTACGCACTGCTGGGCGGCGACTGTCGCGTGCGGCTGCGCGAGCTGCAGGAGGGCTTCTTCGACTCGTGCGTCACTGACCCGCCATATTCGCTGTCGTCGATTCGTGAGCGGTTCTCGCAGGCGGGCGCAGCGCCAGCGCAGGGTGCTCCATTCGCGCGGCTGACGCGTGGCTTCATGGGGAAGAGTTGGGACAACGAGGTCGCGTTCGATCCGGCGACGTGGATCGAGGTGCTGCGCGTCATGAAGCCGGGTGCCCATCTGCTCGCATTCGGCGGGACCAGGACTGCGCACCGCCTCGCCTGCGCGATCGAGGACGCTGGCTTCGAGTTGCGGGATTGCTTGATGTGGGTTTACGGCACGGGATTCCCGAAGTCCCACGATCTCGGAGAAGGTCGCGGTACGGCGTTGAAGCCCGCCTATGAGCCGATCTACCTGGCGCGCAAGCCGTTCGATGGCACGACGGAGGCCTGCGTGGAGAAGTACGGGACCGGCGGGATCAACGTGGATGCGTGCAGGATTGGGACGACCAAGGATGTGCCAGTCTCGCCAAGCAACCGGCATTCGCTGTTTTCTCACGGGGCCTATGGGCTGCCAAGTATGACCGATTCAGGGAAGGATCCGACGATCGGCCGCTGGCCCGCCAACCTCATCCACGACGGGTCGGGCGATGTGCTGTCGCTGTTCCCGGAGTCCAACGGCCCACAGGGCGACTTGAAGCCGACTGGGCGTGAACGGCCCGGCCATGGAATCTTCGGCGCACAGCCACCGCCCGGGCTGCACGAGGCGCGAGGAGACGTGGGCAGCTCGGCGCGCTTCTTCTACTGCGCCAAGGCGAGCCGCCTCGACCGTGAGGAAGGCCTCGACGGCATGCCCACGGCGCAGCGCGACACCAGCCGCAGCGCTGAGCAGCCGTCCATGAACGGCGGCGAAGGCAACCCGTACAACCGCGGCGCAGCGCCCCGAGCGAATCACCATCCAACGGTCAAGCCGACGGACCTCATGCGCTACCTGTGCCGACTCATCACCCCGCCATGCGGCACCGTGCTAGACCCGTTCACGGGCTCCGGGTCTACAGGGAAGGCAGCGATGTACGAGGGCCTCAGCTTCATAGGGTGCGAGATGGAATCAGCGTATTTGGAGATTGCCAAGCGGCGGATCGACTGGGCCGCGCGAGGGAGCCGATGAAGATCATCCGCAAGCGCAAGCTAGGCGCGACGCTGCGCCGGCCGCCGGACATGACGACGAAGGCGATCTGGGACTTCGTGGTGGACACGGGGCAGCGCTGGCCGAGCTGGCGGTGGGTGGTCGTGTACGGGCACGTGGGGGAGATGGATGCGACGCCCGCCGCTGTCACTGGGTCACGCAGCGTGCCGTGCCGCACGCGCGCCGAGGCCCTCCGCGAGTACCACAAGACGACTCCCGTGGTGAACCCGTGACGAACGCCGCGCAACGAGCTGTCGCCGCGATGCTGAAGGCGAAGAACGCCGAGGACTGCGGGCGGATCCTCTTGGACTGCATGAACGCCGAGCGGGAGATCGCGTTTGCCATGGGCTGGAACGCGCGGCAGAGGCTACGCGAGGAGAACGTGGTGCCGACGCGTGCCGACTACGAGGCGGAGCTCGTGGCGGCGAAGGCGAAGTGGAGCGCTTGACCGTGGTGACGGTTTCGGCTACGGTGCGTGGCGTGACTGGGCAGAGGGCCGACCACGTGCCGTTTACAAGCGGAGCCTGCGCCACGCGACGTGGGCGGCACGTGGTCGGCCTTGGCCTCGCGGCGCTGGTGCTGATCGGGGCCTGCGATCCGCCGGTCGCTGGTACTTCCGAGGCTGCGCGTCTTCCTGGGGTCGCGTTCTTCACGGACGATCCGGAGACTGGCGTGCGGTGCTACTACGGCGACGAGTCGATCTCCTGTCTCAAGGTGCGTGAGCCAGCGCAGTACGCAGCAGTCGACGCCGGGCGACCAGAGGCGACGAGGCGCGAGCAGTGAGGGGCCTCTTCCCATGGCTGCGCGAGGCACTACTCGGTCCGCGCCAGCTGCCGACGGTGCCGCCGAAGTGCTCGATCGACTACTGCGAATCGGCACCGGATCCGAGGTGCCGCGGCATGGGCTGCTTGCGGCACTGCGATCTCTACTGCAATGGCGTTTGCAGGAGAGGCCAGAACGCGCGAGAGGCCGAGGCTGCCGCAGAGTCCGCGCTGGCCCGCGTCACGGAGCTCGGCAAGCGATGAAGCCCCGCGCGCAGCTCCCCTCCGTCGCCGCCTGGCTCTCCGACCACCGCCGCACGGGCAAGTGGCTGGGCGAGAAGCTCGGCCACGACAAGTGGTGGGCGTCGAAGCTCTTGACGGGAACGATCCGGTGCAGCGTGCCGGTGCTCGTGAAGCTCGCGGACATCACCGGGATTGATCTTGAGACGCTGGCGAAGGAGTGCAGATGAGCGAGCCGTGCCCAGCGCCAGGTCTGCCGGGGCTCTGGCGTCGCGGCGCGGCGCGGCCCACTGTGATCAGCTGGCTCGACGCGATCCGCTGCGTCTGCGGGTTCGAGGCCCACGTGCAGCACGATGCACCGCACTTCGTCTCGCTCTGGACGGAGCACCTCAAGGCCTGCACCGCCCGATGACCACCCGCGCCGCCACGCTCCACGAGGCCGTGCACCTCCACCAGCGCCGCGTCTTCCAGGGCTACGTGAAGTCGCTCCTCGAGATCTTCCACGGGGCGGACAAGGCATGGGACCTGCGGCTCGCGGCGTGGGACCGCGCGATGCGGCTCGCGGCGTGGGACCGCGCGATGCAGGAGACGCCGTACCTTGAGGACGACGACCGCGCGCTGCTGTCGGCGCTGAGAAAGGTGCTGTTCGATGAGCCTTAAGCCAGACGACGGCTTTGCACGGTTCAGGAAGTGCGACCGGTGCCACGCCGTCTTCTTCACTGAGTAGGATCCCATGGACTACACCAAGCCCAGCTTCACCGTTGGATCCCTCAGCTCCGAGCAGTACCGGGATGGATGGGAGCGCACGTTTGGGAAGAGGACCGTGGAGGCTGCCGCTGGGCCGTCGTTGGCGGTGCGCACCGTGACGGATGACGCCGATGACACTTCGGCGGCAGCCTCGACGCTCCCCGAGCTGCCAGCAGCGTGGCGCGAACGGCTCGAAGCGATGTGGCGCGACTGGGCCATGCAGGCGACGACGATTCAGCGCCAGCGTGGGCCTGCGAGCACCGGCGCAGCGGCTGGGATGCTGCGGTGCGCCGAGGCCCTCAAGGATGCGCTGCAAGGGCACCGGGAATGACCGAGCTACCGCAGGCCTGGAAGCCACGTCGCGCCGCCGACTACCGCTACTGCCCGCGCTGCGCCGGCCCGCTCAGCGGCTGTTGGGTCCACGTCCAGAACATGCGCAACGGTCGCCAGGTCGACCAGAGGCGGCGTCGGTTCTTCTGTCCCGTCTGCAAGATCGGCGTGCGCGTGGAGAAGTCGCCGCACCCTGGGGCGAGGCGATGATCCGCCGCCGACAACCGAAGCCGCTGCGCCACGTGCGCCAACGCGACCGCAGCCGAGGCCAGAAGAAGGAGCGCGGCGGGCGACGCTTCTGGGGCAATCGCGAGAGCCAGCAGCGCAAGCTCGCGCTGGTCAATCTGCGCATGGACGAGATGGCGAAGAGCGAAGTCTACCAGCGCCGACTCGCTGAAGCCCGCGCGAGCCGCCTACCGTTCTATCCGTTGATCGACCCCGATGGCCGCTAAGATCCCGCGCCGCATCCTCGCGCTGGCCCGCGCCGGCCTCGCTGCGGCCCGTCCGCCCATCCCGCGCCGCCTGCTCTGCAAGACGCTCCTGTGCTCCATCTGCGGCCGGAAGGCCACCGAGCACGTGGCCGTCTGCCGCTGCGGCCGGCCATGCTACGAGCACCACACGAGGTTCAGCGACCGGGCCGGATGCGCCGAGTACGTGCGGGCCGGGTACGTCTGCCGCGTGGTGCTGCGGCGGTGGGAGGAGACGCGATGACATGGTTTGAGTCCATCGTGATTGGGCTGCTCAGCACGGTGGGAGCCGCGTTTCTGGCGTGGCGCGGGACTGGCGAGCCATCCGTCGAGAACCCTATGGCCGCAGTTCCGGTCATTGCCGCGATCCTAACGGCGACCATCGTCACCTGGCGCTGCCTAGACCTACAGTAGCCCGTTCTTCTCGAACAGGTTCGGATTCCTGTAGTACCTCAGAAGCATGTCTATTGACTTGTGCCCGGTCTGCTTCTGGATGACCTCGGGCGGCACCCCGGCGATCAGCGCGGCCGTGACGAAGCCTGAGCGCAGGCTGTGCCCGCTGTAGCTGGCGGTGGAGAGGCCAGCCGCAGCGAGACCGCGCCGCACCGCAGCTCCGACGGCGGGCGGGTCGAGGCCAGGGAAGAGCGGGCCGCTCGTGATCGCGGCCGCCTTGAGCCACGCCCGGAGCGCGACGACTGGGCAGAGCAACCTCTCCTTGCCCTTTGGGATCCCGATGCGCCGGCCGATGCCCTCCTGGTCGGTCTTCGAGCTGCGCAGGAACACGGCGATCCCCTGCGGCTTGAACTCTACGTCCTCGACGCGCAGCGCGATGATCTCTGCGCTGCGGAAGCTCGAGGCGAACCCGAAGAGGAGCAGAGCTCGGTCGCGGGCCCCGTCCACGCCCGCCGGCAGTGCCTTCACGATGCGGCGAAGGTCGGCGGGCAGGAGTGGCTTGGCCTGCTTCTGCTCAGCGCCTCGCGTCCGTCGGATACCCTTCATGGTCTCCGCGACCTCGGCCGCCTTGGTCGGATCGGGCTGCCCCGCGAGGCGGTGCTTCACGGAGATCGTCGCGAGGTGCCGCTTGATCGTGGCAACCTTGTAGCCATCGCCCGCCATCGCGGCGAGGTAGCGCGCCACGACTGCTGGGCTCGCGGGAAGCGGCTTGATGCGCTCGGCCTTGCACCAGGCGGTGATCTGCCGCCAATCGCTCTCGTAGCAGGCCAGCGTGCTCTCGGCCCGGTTCACCCGGGCGAAGTCGGCGGGGGAGAGGGGGGCGGGGGTCATGGCGCGGCCCTGGCGAAGAGTGCGGTGCCGCCGAGGCGCCGCTCCGCCATCGCGACGTACTCGGGGTTGAGCTCGATGCCGATGAAGCTGCGCCCATTGGCGAGCGCGACCTGTCCGGTGGTGCCGCTGCCGGCAAACGGGTCGAGCACCGTACCGCCGATGCGCGAGCCAGCCAGGACGCACGGCTCGACGAGCTTCGGCGGGAACGTGGCGAAGTGCGCCTCTGGGAACGGTTGCGTCGGGATGGTCCAGACCGACCGCTTGTTGCGCTTGCCGTCGCTGATGCGCTCGCCGATCGGATGGGTCCGCGTTCCTGGCCCATCGGCCTCCGCCTTGGTCAGCGCGCGGTTCTTGCGACCACCGAACTCATAGCCGTACCGCGCTGCGCTGGCGGTCGATTCCTCTTCCGCGATTGATTGAGCGTCGTAGTAGTACCGCTCGCTCTTCGCGAGAAGGAACAGATACTCGTGCGCCTTCGTTGGTCTGTCCGTGACGCTCTCCGGCATGGGGTTGGCCTTGTTCCAAATGATGTCCGAGCGCAGCCACCACCCGTCGGCGCGGAGAGCGAAGGCGAGCAGCCACGGGACGCCGATTAGATCCTTCGGCTTGCAGCCAGCCGCCGACCCAACGTTGCGCGAGCGGATCGCGACCTCCTCGGTCTTTGCGCCGCCAGTGAGCCACGTCTTCTTTGCGTGGGTCGGCATGTGGTCGTTGCGGCTCTGCTTCGGCCACCGCTCGGCGTCCCGTGCTCCGCAGCCGCCGCCCGCATAGCTGTCGCCGATGTTGAGCCAGAGCGTCCCGTCGTCCCGCAGCACGCGCCGGACCTCGCGAAAGACCTCGACCATCCGGGTGACGTACTCGTCGGGCGTCGGCTCCAGCCCGAGTTGCTCGTCCATTTGGTAATCGCGCAGCCCCCAGTAGGGCGGCGAGGTGACGCAGCAGTCGGCGGCCGCCTCCGGCAGCTCGCGCAGCGCGGTCGCTGAATCGCCCGTCAGGATGCGCCACGTGTTCATCCGTGATCTCCTCGCCTTCCCCGACCGCAGAATAACTCTGGGTTATTTTTACGCAAGAGCCCTGCGGAAATTGTATAACCTATTGATATTATTGAGGAATTTGTCATGGCGGAAGGGCTGGTTGACGGCGGTGACTGAATACGCTACCGTTGGGCCCGTCGAACAGGCATGGAGGCAACGATGAAGACCAGAGCCACAGACGAGCAGCTCTCCACCGCACCGCGCGCGTTCCGCACCGCCTCCCTTCGCGCCCGCGCCGAACGCGACGCGGGCTTCCAGCGCAAGGTCACGGTCGAGGTCGGGCCGGACGGGATCTACAAGACGACGGTCACGCTGGTTCCGGTGGCGCGATGAAGCGAGACCAAGTGAAAATCATGAACGACATCCGTCTCCGCGCGTGGCCGAGACGTGCAGCCAAGCCTCAGCGCCTCGTAGACGCCAATGGCGCAACGATCACAATGGAAACGCGACTCACCAGCGCGCAGGCCCGTAGCCTCGCGCGAGCCCTGCTCAGCTGGGCGGACGACAACGAGCTGAGGCGCAGATGAGCTGGGACATCTCCATCGGCAACCCGCCCTGCCCAACGTGCGGCCACGCGCCGCCGCTGGACGGCGATACGTACTCCATCAACGTGACGCGCAACGTTAGCGAGATCGTCGACCGATGCCTGATCGCGGCCGGAGCACCAGCGTCGAAGGCACCGGCCGACAGGAGCCACGCGCGCGACTACACGTGGGGACGCCTGAACGGCTGGGCGTGCCTCGACGCCGTGCCGGTCTTGGAGAAGGCACTCGCCGAGGCACGGCGGCCCGATCGCATCGCGGAGTTCAGTGCCTTGGAGCCAGCGAACGGGTGGGGCAACCTGGATTCCGTGTGCACCGCGTTCCAGCGCCTGCTGTACCAGTGCCGCGACAACCCGAATGCGGTGATCTCGTGCTACGGCTGAGAGCCTAATGGCCGTCCTCCGCGCCAACGGCCGCCGCTGGATCACGTGCGATGCGCCGGGGTGCGGAGCGACGTTTGAAGGCCCGCTCAGCGCCTCGGTCACGGCTGGCTGGCGCTTCACGCTCGGCAGCAAGAGCGGCACGAAGTCGTTCTGCCCAGCGCACATAGGGCTGCGCGAGGCGGAGGAGATGGAGTCGTGGCGGGCGCTGTTCTGCGAAGAGTGCCTCGCCGGGCGGAGCTGCGAGAAGCACCGCTACTGAATGCCGACGCAGATCACGTTGAGCGAGGTGCAGTCCGTTGTCGAATCGACCCAGTAGGTGACGCTCGTGTTCGTCGCTGCGCCGTCCTGGGTGCAATTGTCCTGGTACTCCGTGTGGACGGTGTTGAGGCTGACGCAGACGCATGACGGGACGCCGGAGGAAAAGTGCAAGGTCACGGCTGTCCCAGTGGTGGAGCACGCGACCCCGGTCACCGCCTCGACGGTGTAGGTGGTGACCGCGGTGCCGTTGAAGTAGGTCACGCCGAGCGTGCCAGTGCCGCCGGTGACGCCCGTTACTCCTGTGGCACCGGTTGCGCCGGTCACTCCCGTTGCGCCCGTCGCGCCGGTGGCCCCCGTCACTCCAGTGGCCCCTGTTGAGCCGCTGCCCGTCGCGCCCGTTGCTCCTGTGGCACCGGTGGGTCCGGTGGGTCCCGGCACGGTCGAGTCCGCGCCGGTCGGCCCAGCGGGGCCAGTGTCGCCCGTGCCCGTCGCACCTGTCGCGCCAGTCGGTCCCGTTGGGCCAGCCACCGTGGAGTCCGCACCCGTCGGCCCCGTCGGTCCCGTCGCGCCGTCGTTGCCGGTGGGCCCCGTGGGTCCGGTAGCGCCTGGATCCCCGTCGTTGCCCGTCGGCCCCGTGGCCCCGGTCGGACCCGTTGGGCCTGTTGCCCCACCGCCACCGCCGCTTGAGCTGCCGGTGGGTCCCGTCGGGCCAGTCGGTCCAGTCGGCCCCTGCATGCCGCCGGGGTACAGAAGGAGCGGAGGCTGAGCGAGAAGCAGGGCGAAGAGCAGGCTTCCCACGGCCGGCTCAGTAGAACTCGCCGATCGCGGTGCAGCCAGCGTCGGCCGTCTGCGGAACCGAGCAGGCGCAGTAGAGAGCGTTGCCTGCCCCGAGCGAGCCCTGCAGCACGCCGCCCGGCGTGCCGGCATCGTAGTTCCCGCCCGCGAGCTCGATCCCAACGCCGCCATCCACGGCTGGATTCGCGCCCACCCAGATCGTCACCGTGCCCTGGTTCTGGATGATCTCTCCAGCTCGGCCGAACAGCGGCGATGGCGGCAGCAGCGTCGCGTTCGCCCCGCAGCAGACCTCGGTCCAGACGATGCGCCCGTTGAACGGCGGCTGCGCACCGACGGGCGAGCTCTGGTCGGCAAACCGCGGCGTCGCGCAGCCGAAGAGCAGGAGTGCGAGAGCTGCCGTCTTCACCGCACAGCCGCCTTTCCCGCCTTCGCTTGCCGCAGCACCTTCTGCGCCCGGCTCCAGGACTTCGCGCGGCGGTTGGCCCAGAAGCCGACCCCTTTGCGCTGCAGCACGTAGGGCGGGCGCTGGCCGTCGACCTGGCTCACTGCGCCGGTCGAGTCCCGCACGCTCATGTACCCGCCCGGGGCCATTGTGAACGGCTTCGCGAGCACGCCCAGGAAGTCGAACGGGGCCTTGCCGTCCGCGAGGAAGCCCGCCGGCAGGATGAAGTTCGACACGTCGATCCGAGAGTTGTCCGGCAGCGACTGCGGGTAGGATGTGTCCTGCACCCAGTCGCAGACCTCCGTGCACGTCTGCCGGCCATCCGGCATCGGGCTCCAGAGCACCGCCTGCGGGTCCACGAGCATCTCGGCCGCCTCGTGCGCGACCACGCTCGAGACCGAGGGAGAGCCGGCACCGTTGCCGCAGATGACGAAACCGCCGTAGTCGAGGATCTCGCCTACGTTCACGATGGCCGATGGGCTTGAGTCGTCCTCGTGGTAGCCCAACGCGTCCGGCGTCGGGTCGCTGTCGACTAGCCTGATCGGCCACGCGCCCGGGGGCGCCGAGGCCTGCGCGGAGACGGCCGGCGCGTCGAGGTTCCACGCCTTCGCCACATCGGTGAGGTAGAGACCGACCGCTGCGGCGATCTGCGTCACTTGGATGGCCGTGAGGCGCGTGGACTCGTTGATGATGGTGATCTGCTGTGCGGCCATGGCGGTCTCCTAGTTGTTCTGCCTGTCGAGAAGGATGAGAACCTCTTCGGCGATGCCGTGGATCCTCTCGCGCGAGACGCCGATGGCACGGAGGTAGCTGACCGCAGCGCCGAGCATGCCGCAGCCGACGGCCATCTCGTCGCCCACGCGCTGCTCCCAGAACGCTGCGACGACAGGACCGGGCTCGGATGCTGGCGTGCCCTCGGCCTGGCGGTGCAGTTCGGCGAGTTCATCGCGCTGCGCCTCGGTCAGCGGCAGGTCGGGTAGTTCAGCCATGGGACAACTCCTCCTTGCGCATCCGCTCCACGTCCTCGACGCTCTCGGAAGGCTGAATGACGGGCATCGCGGTGTCGCTCGTCTCGACCCAGCACTGGTTAGCAGGGTACTCGCGGACGACCAAGATCGAGCTGGCAGGCAACTCGATCTCGTTGCCGCTGTTGGCGTCGTGGAGCGTCACGCCTGCCTCGCCACGCGCCCGTCCATGTAGCGCTTGAAACTCTCCCACGCTTCGTCCAGCCCCACGAGCTCGACGTGGTAGCCGAGCGCGAGGGTCTCCTTGCGAGCCTCGTCGATGGTCATTTGGCCAGACAGAACGCGGTAGCAGGCGACGACAAGTCCGGTGCGATCCTGGCCATGCTCGCAGTGCACCAGGGTCCCGGGCACGATGTCCTGCGTGGCCGCAAGCACGTCGTCGAGCTTCGGGGCGTCGAAGAGCTGAAGCGCAGTCGCGGGCGGCATTCCGTGGTAGCGGATCTCGACGCCAGTCGGCGGCTGGTCCACGTCCTCCGAAGCGAGGTTCAGCTTCACGACGCGCGTCACGTCGTTCGGCAGGCTCATCCAGTCGTCGCGCGTCTTGGGCTGCCCGCTGCGGTAGACGCCGAGCGTCACGGTGTGGAAGTTCTCGATCATGCGGCCAATTCCCCAGCCCGGAGGTAGCCGTGCCATGGTCCATTTCCTCCGAAGCTGTCGCAGCCGTGGCCCTCGCAGAGAATCGAGAAGCGGTCGCCACACCCGGCCGAGTGCGTGACGTTCGGCATCTCGCCGTTACGCTTCCAGCATCGGTGATGTCGATCCTTGGGCTTGGCACAGTTGCCAGCGCGCCAATCGAGGCAGTGCGTGCAACCGTTCGGGAGGACGATCCAGAGGTGGAACCCATCGCAGTCGTCCCAGCGAAACGGGCACTTCGTCGGCTCATCGGCGTGGTCATCCTCGTAGAACCAATCGCCTGGCTGCAGCGGCGTCTCGCGATCAGGGCCGTGGACGCCACGCACCTTGGCGGTTAGCGGTACGGCCGCGAGCCGAACGGCTCCGGGCGATGGCGATGGCGGTGCCGGCACTATCGGCACCGCTGCCTCGGCGCTGCGCTGCTCGCCGCTGACCCTCAGCCCGCCGCTGCGGCAAGTCGGGCACGCCGCCACGTCCGCATCGCCCGCCGTTCCGCACCGCCCGCAGTGCCACCTCACAGCCAATGCCTCGGCGCTGGAGCAGTCCCGCCGTCTGGCACGACCAGCGTCTTGTCTGGCGTGTAGCCACCGAACGAGACGACGACTGGGATCGGCTCGACCTTGAGCGTGTAGAAGCACGCGGCGATGGCGAGTAGCGCGGCGATGGCGGCGGCGAGTTTCATCCACGCCTCAACAGGTCGGCGTCGACCTTTGTCAGCGCCCGTGGAAGCTCAAATTCCTCATCGCTGAGGACGGCACCATCCGGATCGTAGATCGACTCCGTCGATGGGCGGAACTCGAACCCACGTCTCAGCTTCGCGAGCCGTACAGGAACCGTCGCGAGGCCAGCCACGATGGCGGCCTCGCGCCGATGCACGCCAGTCAGGCCGAAGACGCTGCCATCGTACTCCAGCGCAAGGAGCGGTCGTCCGGTCCAGCCATTGGCCTTCATCTTGATCGCGAGGTCTTCCACCTTGGACCAATCTTGCACGTCGTGCCTTGGGATGATGCTCCGAGGATCGACGCGCATCGTCACTTGAACGCGACCTCATGCGCCGCGAGCCAGGCCTGCGCCCGGACCTGCACGACCGGCGTCACGAGAGCCCCGCTGGGCATCTGGGCCTGGAGTCCGGCATCCTGCTGGACCTTCCAATCGCCGATGAGCTCGCCGACGATGCACTCGACGACGGGCAGGCCGTAGGTGACGCCGAGCTGCTCGAGGTCGGCCGCCCAGTTCGGCGATGTGGAGGTCAGGGCCGTGGTGACGAGCGAGACCGCCGCAGAGGGCAGCGCCTGCTCGGCGCAGGACAGGACCTGATTCGGGATCGGCGAGGTGGTCTTGCAGGCGTTGGAACCCGCGAGCAGACCCAGGACGAGCAGGGACCCGATAGCGCAGCACCCGGCGATCTGCTCGCGGATGAAGCCCTTCGGTACGGGCGTCTTGCCGACCGGCGAGCCAACGACGGAAGCGGCCGGTTTGCCCACCATGAACGGCAGCTTGAGCCAGCCCGCTGCGTTCCAGCGCGCGATGATCGAGACGCCATCGATGATGCCGTGCAGCACCTTCTCGATCACGTTCGCGTCCGGACCGGGGTAACTCGAGATGCCATTGAGCAGGTTCGTCGCGACCCAAGCGATGATCAGCCCGACCTTGTGCAGCACCAGCCAATTCAGTGCGTTCTGCATTGTCGTCCTCCTATGTCAATTGCCCGTGAAGCCGTGGAAGCCCGCCCTCTCGCGTCAGGACGCGAGAGTAGGAAGCGTTGCCGCCGCGAGCAATCCAGTCCGCGATCCACTGCCGCGCCCACGCCTCGCGCTCTGGGTCGCCGACCGGCGCGAGGTCGAGTGCGTTGCCGGACAGGTGCGCGCTGAACTCCGCGAGCTCGGCGTCGTTGAATTGGCCCAGGCAGGCGGCGAAGAGCGGCGCGAGCGTGGCGGCGTCTGCGGTCGGGTTCGCATCGCACACGGCGACCATGGCGTCTCGCACCTTGCTCGGCGCGTAGGTGCTGGCGATGAATGAGCGCGACTGGACCACATCCGCTGCGTCGTCCTGCGCCTGCTCGTCGATGTTGCGCCGGCCGGAGACGATGGATGATCCGCTCGGGAACGCTGCGAGGTACGCCATGCCGAACTGCTGCGCCGGTGCGTTGCAGTCCTCGAGGATGGGCGGCATGGGGATGATCGGGTCGGCCATAGGATGGTGCCCGCAGGCTCAGGGGAGTACGCCGAGGGCCAACCCCGGTGGGAAGGGGGATTGGAGACGCAAGTCCTTTTCAAGAGCTGCGGGCACGTTGGAAATTCTACCAAGCGGCCGAAGTCCATGGAAGGCGCACCGGCCTCTGCCGCGCGAGACCGGATCAGGCAGCAAAACAGTGCTTGCGCTGAATCTCGTTTGTTGCTATTGCGGCACTCCGTAGGTCAACCAACGGAGGTGCACAATGGCAACGAAGAAACGGTCCCACCACAAGAAGAAGGAAGCAGTGCAGTGCGAGGCCCCGGCGCCCGTCGTCGCGGCTCCCACGCCAGCCAAGCAACTCACGACGCACGAAGCCGCGAAGCTCGTTGGCTGCAACCCGTCGTCGATCGTGAAGTGGATCAACGACGGCAAGCTGCGCAGCTACCACACGCCCGGTGGCCACCGGCGCGTCATGGCGGCCGACCTCAAGGCGTTCGTCGAGTCCACGGGCGGCTTCGTAGCGCCAGCCCTCGCAGCCGCAGCGGCGTAGTTGACACGACGTAGCCCTAGCGCTATCATTCTGGCATGGCAAAAGTTCAAGTGGACGGGCGTGAGGCGCTGACGACCGCGCAAGTGGCGAAGCTGCTCGGCGTCTCGCAGGGTCGCATTCGGCAGTTCGTCATGCTGCGCGAGCTGCGCGTCGCTGCGGTCGTGTCGCGCAACCTGTTCTTTCGGGATGAGGCGCTAGGGCTACGGGAGAGGATCCATGGCAAGGCGAGGTAAGTTCGGCGCGGTGACGGACAACCCGCGCGAGATCTTCAAGACGGCGGAGCGAGAGCTGGCCAACGCCAAGTCGAGGCTGGATCGCAGGCAGGCCGCAGAGAAGGCGCACCTGGCCTTGTCCTCGGCCATCGAACGCGCAGCGGGCCGCAACTTGGAGACCTACGGCGCGGAACTGAAAGAGGTTCAGAAGCTGGCGCGCAGGCTCAAGGCCCCGGGACTGGAAGCGCAGTACCGCCGGGTGAGGCAGGGCCTGCACGGCGACTGCTTCCACCAAGACCGATGCTCGACCTTGGAAAAGGACTTCGGCAAAGCCGAGGTGCTGCTGGACCTCGTGCTCGGCAAGAAGCGGTGAATAACGCAAGCGCTAGTCCGTCGAACACGGCAGAAAGGCGGTATCCCACCATGCGGATCTTCTTCAAGCTACTCGGCTCTCTGGTCTTCGGCCTGCTGCTCCTCGTCTTCCTGCCGCTCGCGTGGCTCTCCGGCCTGCTCATGCAATTGCCGATGCGCAAGGTCGCGCGGGCTGCTCTCGGCATCGGCGCGGCTCTCTTCGCCACGCACGAGCTCGCGCTGCTGCTCGACATGGACAAGGCCAAGGCTCGCGCGAGGCTGGCGGAGATCATCCAAGCCCCGGGGCGTCTGCTGGAGCGGCACCGAGACCCGACGCCAGAGGCCAAGCGCGAAGGCCAACTCGTGACCGCGCTGCGCTCCATGGGCTACACGGCGGCGCAGGCCAAGGAGATGGCGTGGGCCACCGTCACGCGCTTGCCGACTGCTGAACTGTCGGAGCTGATCAAGGCCGCGCTGTCCCAGAAGGCCGCAGCGTGAAGACGCCAGCCAAGTCGCCCGGCCACATCTGCTTCGCGGGCCCATTCGAGTTCTTTGCGCGAGAAGGCGAGGTCTATCGCGCGCGGGTTGCCGATCCGCTGGCCGACGCAGTGCGCGTTGCCGACCGTCGCGTTGCGTCTCGGCATGGGCGCTGGGAATGCTCGCAGCCTCACTTCGACCGCTTCCGCGCTGCCATCTTGGAGGGTCTATGAAGCCATGGAAAAGCTGTCCGTCCTGTCGCGTCGGCTATACCCGTGCTGGCTTCCTCGCCCTGCCTGACCCGCCGCGCGGCAACTTCCAGCGCGACGAAGACGCCGAGCAGCGCGGCCTCGTGCTCAAGAACTGCGCCTGCGGATCGACGATTGCCGTCCGGCTCCTCAAGAGCAATGAGTTGGCGGCGTGAGCGAGCCTTGCCTCTGCCGCCAGGATTTCGCGGAACGGCATCCGCACCACGTGTTCGTCGGGCCCTGCGTCCACGAAGAGTTAGCCGCAGAGCAGTCCGCAGCGGCATCGCTTCGCATTGACTTGGCGCGGGTGCGCGCGGCGCTGGAGAGAATCGCCCGTGGCGACGCAGCGCCGGGACGTGACGGGTGGGCGGATGTCGTCGCGCTCGTGAAGATCGCGAAGGCTGCCCTCTCCCCGGCTGGCGACGAGAAGGAGACGTGATGGCGCAACGCAAACCAACGGAGGAGCACATGACGGCAGTCGTGGTGACGACGGAGTATCGCGGAGTGTTTTTCGGATACGCCAAGGAGACGAATGGCGAGGCTATCAACTTGAAAGACGCACGGCTCTGCGTCTACTGGTCGGACGACGTGAAGGGCTTCATGGGTCTGGCCGTGACCGGGCCGACGGAAGGGTGCCGCATCGGGCCGCGCGCCGACATCAAGCTGCGGAAGGTGACGGCGGTGGTCAAGGCCACGCCGGCCGCCGTGAAGGCGTGGGAGAGGGCGCCGTGGAGCCGGTAGTGCTCTATGGCGAGCCGCCCGAATGGGCGGCGAGCGGGTACGGGTCCGGGAACGGGTACGGGAACGGGTCCGGGTCCGGGAACGGGTACGGGAACGGGAACGGGTACGGGGACGGGGACGTGGACGGGTCCGGGTACGGGAACGGGAACGGGTACGGGAACGGGTACGGGTCCGGGAACGGGTCCGGGTACGGGAACGGGTACGGGAACGGGTACGGGAACGGGTCCGGGTACGGGGACGGGGACGTGGACGGGTATTGGCTCGGCGTCGTTCGACGCCTCGCCAATCGACCTACCGCAAACCTCGCTCTCTGGTGGAGCGATGCCAGCGGGCTTCCAAGTAACGGCGGAGGTTGGATCGCGCGGGCCGCGCCAGGCGTTGTCCATGAGGCGCCAGGACCGCTCATCCTCTGTCAACCCGGGACGCTCCACGCCACGCTCAGGCCGGAGAAATGGAAAGGCGAGCGCCTGTGGGTTGTCGAGCTGCACGGCGAGGTAATTGGAGACGCAGACAAGTTCGGGTGCTTGCGGCGCGAGATCATCGCGGAGGTCACGTGAGGGCTGGCGACGAGAAGGGAGGAGAGCGGTGAGCGAGCGCACGGGCATCGCATGGGCGACTAGCACTTTCAACCCGTGGATTGGCTGCCAGCGCGTGAGCCCCGGTTGCGAGCACTGCTACGCTGAGGCGCTTGTGACAGGTCGGATGAAGCTGCCCGTATGGGGCCCGACTTCGCCGCGCAAGGTGACGAGCGAATCCTACTGGCGGCAGCCGTTGCGGTGGAACGAGAAGGCCAAGGCGCTCGGCGAACCGTGGCGCGTGTTCTGCGCGAGCCTCGCCGATGTGTTCGAGGACCGCCGTGACCTGGACGCGCCGCGCGGCCGGCTGTTCGACCTCATCGACGGCACGCCGTTCCTGACCTGGATGCTCCTGACGAAGCGGCCGGAGAACGCCGCGCGACTCGCCGCCTGGAAGACGTGGCCGGCGAACGTCTGGCTCGGGACGACGGTCGAGGACTGCCAGCGCGCATTGGAACGCATCCCGGCGCTGCTTGCGAACGACGGTCCGCGCATCCGCTTCCTTTCGATGGAGCCGCTTCTGGAGTCGGTGCCAGTTCCGGCGCGCGGGATTGATTGGGTGATCGTCGGCGGCGAGAGCAGCCCTAAGGCGCGGGTCTTCGAGCCTGCATGGGCGCGTCGCGTCGTCGAGGAGTGCCGCGAGCACGGCATCGCGCCGTTCGTGAAGCAGCTCGGCGAGCGGTGGGCGCGCGAGCACCTCGCGAAGAGCCGCCATGGCGCGGACCCGACGGAGTGGCCGGCCGATCTGCGCGTCCAGGAGTTTCCAGAGGAGGTCGCCCCCGATGCCGCGGAGTGAGCCGCGCGAGAGGCCGATTCTATTCTCCGGGCCGATGGTGAAGGCCATCCTCGCCGGGGAGAAGACGCAGACGCGACGGGTGATCACGGCGAAGGGCGCGCAGTCGCTGAGCATCGCCTACTGGCGCCCCGCAGGACAGCCGGAAAATGCCGGCCGATGGGTCGCGTCCGATGGGCTACCGATCGGGCACATCGCCTGCCCCTACGGCGCGCCAGGCGATCGGCTGTGGGTGCGAGAGACGTTCCGCGAGGCGGACGTGGGCGTCCGATTCCGGGCTGATCTTGGCGGAGCCGACGTGGACCCCGGAGGCTGGACCCCGTCGATCTTCATGCGCCGACGGCTCTCCCGCATCGACCTCGAAGTGACAGCGGTGCGGGTCGAGCGGTTGCAGGAGATCACGGAGGAGGACGCGCGAGCGGAGGGCTCCAGCTTCATGCCGTCGGCCGCGCCTGGACTGCGCTATCGCTTCCACCTCGGCTGGGACTCACTCAACGAGAAGCGCGGCTACGGCTGGGCCAAGAACCCGTGGGTGTGGGTCGTCTCGTTCAAGCGGCTGCGCCCGTGAGTGAGCCGCGCGACGTGCGCCAGATCCCGAACTACTACCGCTGCGAGCGCCACCAGAAGCCCGGCGACCGCACCGCGAACGCCTCCTCGGGGCTCGAATGCAACGAGTGCTGCAACGAGCGGGATGAGGCCGTCGACGCGCTGGTACTCGTGGCCCGTCGAGCCGCGCTCGCGTTGGAACGGTCTCAATGGCGAGACGAGGCGCTTACCGCAGTCGCCCTCCGCGCTGCCCTCGCCCCTTTCGATGGAGGCACCGATGACAAGTGATGCGCGCCGCAAGAAGCAGCCCCCGACGATGCGCGAGCTGACGTTCTTTCGCGCCTACGTTCTCGAATCGATCGGCGAGGGCGAGGGCGGCCAAGACCTGCTGGCTTGCGAGATCTTGGACCTGCTCATTCCGCCGGAGGAGACCGACGATGCCAAGCCCTGACCCCCAGCCGCTGACCAAGGAGCCGAGCATGACGAAACCAGAACTGAATCCGCAGGTTGCCTCTGTGAGAGTGAAGGCGCACCGCGCTGTCCACAACAATGACGAGTGCCTCGACCTAGATGATGGTGACGATTGCTCTCTTTGCGAGGGCGTGGCCGAAGCAATCGGGAATGCCTTTGCGGATGGGCTCGACGAGGCGTCTGGCACCTGCGACGCGGAGGCGGACGAGTACGGTCGCTCTTCTGCGGCAGCGGCCCTTCGTGCGATTTCCAGGTGTCTGGAGGCGCAGGCCAAGAAGGAGCGCGGCCGTGACTGGTGACCCCCAGCCGCTGACCGCCGAGCAGCGCAAGGAGACAAGACGATGCGATTGACGAAAGAGAAGAAGGCGTGGCTGGACCGAATCACGCTCAACGTCGGAAGCCACAAGTCGCTCGATCAGGGCGCCTGCGTCATGGAGGCGGTCTCCTACATCGCGGGCGAGCCGTGGTCCGACAAGCCGAAGTGCGCGAGCGGCGTGATCGGTGCGTTCATGCGGCGCTGGAACGACGACCTCGACGACGCCGGCCGGCAGAAGCTCAAGCCCTACGTGCGGAAACTTGTGGGCACTGCGGCGAGCTCTGCCGTGGAAGACGCCCGCGCGTGGCTGGCCTGCGACTGGATGGTCCGCACTCACACGGCGGCATGGCTGGACCTTGCGGGCCTCAAGGATCAGGCGACGGCGCTGCGCGAACTACCGCCGATCACGAAGGCGAACTGCCACGGTGCGATGGCTACGATCGCGAAGGCGCGCGAGAAGGCTGACGCTGCCGGGGCCGCTGCCTGGGCCGCTGCCGGGGCCGCTGCCAGGGCCGCTGCCTGGGCCGCTGCCTGGGCCGCTGCCGGGGCCGCTGCCAGGGCCGCTGCCTGGGACGCTGCCAGGGCCGCTGCCTGGGCCGCTGCCGGGGCCGCTGCCAGGGCCGCTGCCTGGGCCGCTGCCGGGGCCGCTGCCAGGGCCGCTGCCTGGGACGCTGCCAGGGACGCCTTGGAGCCCACGAAACTATCGCTTCAGCGGTCGGCCTTCGATCTGCTCGACCGCATGATCGCGCTCCAGGACGCGCCGTGAGCGAGCCGCTGACCGCCGAGCAGGAAGCCGAGCTGCGGCGGCTGGAGCGCGAGGCGACGCCCGGACCGTGGGCCCGCGATGGTTTCGATCTGCTGGCGACCGAATACCGCGGTCTCCGATTGAAAATCGCCGAGGTCGTCTTCGGGTCGATGAGCTGCAACGGCGAACTCCTGCTCGCCGCGAGAAACGCCCTCCCGGCCCTCCTCGCCTCCCTCGACGCGGCCAGGGACGAGGCGGCGCGGCTGAGGGCCGCCATCGAGCGCATGGTCAAAGCCTGGGACGGGAATCTCACTGGCGACGACTACGACTACGAGATCACGGCTGCCGAGACGATGATGCGAGCCGCCCTCTCCTTCCCCACCCGCCGCGCTGGGGAAGGAGGAGCCGTGAAGCTTTCCTCGAAGCAACTCGCCACCATCTTCGCTGCCTGTGAGTGCCCGCCCGAGCGCCCCGCAAGGGATCGCTGCAACATCCGCACGGGATGGATGCGCTGCCGAGCGACCGTCGCAGCATCCGCCGCAGCGCGTGGCATCACTGGGCCGCCGCCCGACCCTGAACCGGAGAGGAGCAAGCCGTGAGCGAGAAAGAGCAGGCCGAGATGCTTTTCTGTTCCTGCGGTGACGGGTTCACTGAGGCGCAGAAGCTGTGGGACCACCTGCAGATGGTCCCGCACAGCACTCGACCGCCCCCCGCCCCGGACCGGGTGCGCGAGCTGGAGGCGGGGCTGGAGGACGCGGGCGCGGCGCTGGAGAGCATTCAAGGCTGGGCTCTCCAGTTCTCGACTTCCTGGGCCCAAAAGGCGGCGACGCTCTTCCCGTACAACCAACTGCGGGCGGCTTTGATCAACATCAAGGCCGCGCTGGGGTTGATCCCGCGCGCCGCTCCCCCCGCCCCCGAGCCCGCTGCCAAGCCCGAGCCAGTAGCCAAGCGCGATGGCGTGCATTGGCTCGAATGCGACCACTGCGGCGAAGCGGCCATCGAATCAGTGGACGGCCTCTACACGGACGGGGACGGTGGGACGTGCATGACCTGCGGATTCCCGGGCCAGGTATACGTCGACGAGGCGGATGGCGCCTACTGGGCGGTCCACGAAGGCGGGGAGACGCCGGCTGTCTGTCGAAGGCCAGACTGCGACGATTGTCGCCCTGATAGAAAACCGGCCGAGCCCGCGGCCAAGGGGCCGGCGGGGGAGACTTCACGCAGCACCAACCAAGGAGGAGCAGATGCACGAGAGCACGATGCAGTACCTGGCCCCCACGGCAGAGCAGAAGGCGAAGATGGCCGAGGTCCGGGCCGCGTACACAGGCTTGATGAAGACGCTCGAAGCGCTGCCGAAGAGCCGCTACCAGTCGCTCGCCCTCACTTCGCTGGAGGAGAGTGCGATGTGGGCGAACAAGGGGATCACGCGGGACAGCGACGGGACACCGCGCGAGGGGGCCAAGGTCGGGTAGACCCCGCGTCCGCGTGGGTGGACTATGGGCGCGCTCTCACAGGCGCCCCTACCCCCGCGGTCGGCCAGGCGGGCGCGGGCGGCCCCCCGGCGCAGCTCTCCGAGGCGGAGGTGGAGGCGCTGAGGGCGATCGTCAGCTACTTCGCCGCCGAAGAGGTCGACACGGAGCCGGCCTTCCGAGGAATGGCGTTCAACCGCGCAAGATCCCGCGCTCGCGCCGCCGTTGCGGCCAGGGAGGGCGGCAAGTGACGATCACCGACAGCCAGCTCGCGCGGCTCGAAGTCCTGAAAACCAAGTTCCTCATCGAGGCTAAGTCATACCTCGACGGATCGGCGGCAGCGAGCAGCAGCGAACAGATCTCCATCCTGACGAAGCTAGGCGCGCGCTGCATGGTCAACGCAGACGAGCTTGGCGACATCATCCGCGCGATCAAGACCAACGAGTCCCTGCCCCATGCCGACTAGACCCCGCAAGGCGCCGCCGATCAGCGACCGCCCGCTGCTTACCCGGGACGCAGCCTTTCGATACGTCCGCGAGACGCAGGATCTGCCGGACTGCGTAGTGGATCTCGATGGCGACATCTGCACGCCGGTCGGATGGACGCGCAGGCCGGGCGATTTCTTGACCCTGGAGTTCGCCATCGTCCGTCCGCGCGCCGTCGCCGAGCGCAAGAGGGGAGCGAAGCCGTGACCGATCCGTACAAGGGGACGAAGTACGAGGGGGCGACGCCGGGACCGTGGATCGACGCTGGCATGGGATGCATCAAAGGCGGTCCGGTCCAGAAGTTTGCACGCGGCGATGGGCAACAGCAGATCGCAATGGCCTGCGTTCAGTCGTGGATGGAGACAGCAGAACTGAACGCCAACGCCACCCTCATCGCCGACGCCCCCGCCATCCTCGCCGCCGCGCGAGAGCTGAGGGAGGCGCTGAGAGACGCCCTTCGGTCCATCGGCCCTGCGGCCGCCGAAACGGTGAGGCAGCGGCGCATGCGCGACGTGGAGTGCAGGCTTCACCACCGGATGAACTGCGGCGTCGAGGATTGCTACGAACCCATCGCCGCCTTCGACGCGCTGGTGTCCACGTGACCGTGACCGCACTCGGCCGCGCGATCACCAGCCTTGGCGCCTGGCTCGTCCTGCTCGGCCGCCGCATCGAACGCCGAGAGAGCCCGTGTCCTGATTGTGGCATCGGCGTCCCGCGGGGCTACCCATCGTGGCCTCGCTGCGGCCAGTGCATGCGCGATGCGGTGTCCCCGTGACCGCGCGCCTCGCCGTGGCGTTGGTGGTGCTGCCGCTCTACGGCCCCACGTACTTCGCCGCGCGCCCCATGACATCCGCCCCGTAGTTGCCGCCCGTCGACACCGAGTCCGGGTCCGCCCCAGCCTGGATCGCCGCAAGCACGGTCCCGGGCCCAGCGTTGTAGGCGTCGGCGGCAGCTCTGGCGAGGATCGACGGGTCAACGCCCGCGTTCTGAAGCTGGTTGTACCCTGCCGCATAGATCTGGGCCCCCTTGAGGACATTCTGTCCGGGGTCCGTCCAGTCGGTCGCGCTGATCCAGCTGCTCCACGTGCGGTCGTCGATCTGCATGAGCCCGCGCCCGTGGCCTCCGTCGCCTGTGCCAGCTGGCCCGGGCTGCGAGAGATCAGACGAGAGGCCCCAGAGCGTCTCGCGGTCGCCCAGGCCAGCGATGATGGCCGTCGAGACGCCGGTCGCCTGGGACGCCGCCGTGATCGCCGCGCTGTACGCCGAGGCTCGAGAGGTCGGGTCTGGGTAGTAGCCCACCGCGCCGCCGAGCTTCACGGCCCAAGTCAGCGCCGTGTCGCGGTAGTACCAGAGCAGCAGCCCGCCGCCGAGCAGGCCAAGCCCGGAGACGATGGGCGCTAGATGGAAGCGCGAGCTCGACCGAGGCGGGGCGAGCGTGATGGCCGCTGGTCCGTCTCGGTAGGCTCTGACGTGACGTATCCGGTGCCGTTGCATAGAGGGCAATCCTCCTCTCTGTGCCCAGAGAACTGACCCTCGATCCGGCTCCGGCAGATGCGTGTACCAAGCCCCGCGCAGAGCTGGCAGCGCTTACCGTCGGCCATGCTGGTCGCCTCCGCCGACGAACGCCGCCGTGGGGTGCTCGCGCTGGTACTCGGCCATCGCCTGCGCCAGCGAGTCCGGGTCGATGCGGGCGGGCGGAGGTGGCGGCGGGTTGCGCGAGGTCCAGATCGTGAAGAGGCACATGACCACCGCGATGGCCGCCACCAAGTACTGAGGCCAATTGGCCTGCCGGCGCGCGATGGTGGACTCCGAACGCTCGGCGGCGGTCTCGAGGTCGTGGACGCGGGGCCGCAGGTCTAGGATGTCGCCGCCTTGCTTCGCCGTATTCTCCAGCATGGTGGTCACCTTCGGTTCGAGCTCGGCGAGCCGCGCCATGATCGTCGTGATCGCGTCGCTGAGCTTCTCCTTGTCCTCGCCCAGCCAGTCGTGCTCCTTGCGATTCTGGCCGCGCCACTCCTCGAACGCTTTGCCGAGGTTCTCAAGGCTGACGCTGAGTTTCCCGACTTCGACCCGTAAGTTGGAAAATTGAGATGCGAGGTCGTCGAACCGCCCAGCGAGCTCGCTGCGATGGGTGTCGCGGTCAGGCACATTAACGGCCCTCCGCAGCAGACGCAGCGGACGCAGCGCGCGGCCCAGCGTAGCGCGAATCCTTCTCGGAACCGATCACGGCGTCCAGCGCGCGGTCCGCCTCGGCCTTGGCGTCGCTCGCCTGGACCTGCGCCGCAGCAACTTCGCTCTCGACCTGCGGCACGACCTGATTCACGCTCGCGGTGAGCTTGTCGATGCTGGAGGTGATCTGCGTCACCTCGGCCTTGTGGTCCGCCTTGTGCTGCACGAGCTCGGCCTCGAGAGCGGACAGCTTCCAGTGCAGCACGGCGAGCGTGCCCAAGAGTGCGCACAGTGCCAGCGTCGCGGCGACCCATGCCCGGGCCTCGCGCGGGACCAGCTTGAGCCAGGTGGTTAGGGCTTCGAGCAATTAGGCTCCGCCCGGGCTTATGCCGATCGCCCAGTAGTCGATGGTGTACTTGGACAGTGTATTCGGCGTGAACGCCGACACGCCGTACACGTTCAAGCCGGTGCTCAGCGAGGAGGCCTCAAGACTGGGCCAGACTGGCGTGCCGCCGCCATCTGTGTTGCCGCCGACATTCAGGAACGCAGCCGGTGCAGAGCCAAAGTTCGTATGCGGCACGATGCTCATGAGGACTGTCCCGCCGGCCGCGCACGAGGATGTAGAGACCGCCGTGCTAATCACGACGGATCCAGCCGAATCCGTGGAGCCAGTGGTGACCGTGCACGTAGCCCCGCTGCCCCAGCACCCAGCTAGGCCAGAGCACGTGGGCGAAGTCCCCTGCAGCGCCACGCCGAGATGGTCGGTGTGCGAGCCGAGGAGCAGTGCCCCGGCGTTGGTGTAGAGTTCCGGGCCGTAGGTGGACTCTCCAGCCACATAAAAGGCATAGCTGCTGCCAGCGCTGATCTCGGTGATGTTCGATGCTGGGCTCAGGAGCAGCGGTCCAGCGCTGGTCGTCATGAGCACGCCGACCGACGAGCTGCCTTCGACGATCAGGTTGTCCGTCTGATCAGCGGACAGCACGATCTCGCTGTCTGTCGCTCCGGACTCCAGGTTCAATGGCCCAGCGTTCGTGGTGATCACCGGGCCGCCGGATGCCTCTGCCACGATGCTTAGGTCGTCAGTTGACCCGGTGCCGAAGACGTGGGTCTTGTCGTAGAAGTTCAGCGGGCCACCGCTGGTTGCGAGCGTGGCTCCCCCTGAAGATGCGGCCGTGAGCGTGAAGTATTCCGAGAGCCCGGTCCCGACGTTGACCGTCGCCGAGGTCAGGTTCACGACACCGTTGTTCCCGCCGAGGTCGAGGGCGCCAGCGGACGAGTAAAGCTGCGCGGCCGCGGAGCCGCCATTGAGATAGACGGCCTGGCCGCTCGTTTCCGTGATCACCAGAGACCCGCTGCCATTGTCGGCGATGGAGCTGGTGCAAGACAGTCCGGTGCATCCCAGGTTGAGCGCATACGTGCTTTGAACGAATGCTCCTTTATCCAATTCCACGTCCCCCGTAACCTCAAGCAGTCCCACGAACTGCCCATCCCCGTTGGATGGCGTGAGCGTGGGGTTGCCGGAGGAGCCCGCGATCGTCCAGTAGTTCGTGCTGCCAGCGCCGACCACGAGGCTCGACGCGAAGTAGCCGCCGCCATCCGTCGTCAGCGTCCCGGGCGTGGTCCCGGTGTTGGCGGTGATCCAGTAGGGCAGGCCGCCGCTGCTCGGCCAGCTCGTCTCGCACACCCCGGCGATGCACACGATGCCGGCGTCGACGAGGGGGGTGACGACCGACTGCGGGAATGTCCAGGCGGTCGAGCTAGGGACGGCGCAATCGACGGCTCCCGTCAGGCAATATTGGGGGCTCGTGAAGCCGTAGGTCTCTTCGAGAAAACCGCTCGGGCCGAAGTATGCGACCAACGTAGAGTTATCGTAGAACTCCAGATAGTGACTGCCCTGGTAGGTCTCCACGAGGTTGCCGCTACTCTCGGTGATGTTCGTCGCGCCGGTCGAATCGAACCACACGGGAGCCGCCATCCAAATCGGGACTGCGGCGCCGTTGTAGGACGGCTGGAACTCCAAGCTTGTGCTCGAATCATTGAACATCGGCCCGCTGGCGCCGGCATTCAAACCGAAATAGAGGAGATTCCCCGAGACAGTGAGATTCCCGTTGCCATCGAAGAAGTCGGATTCAACGCCGCCGGGCCAGAACTCCCACGACGATCCAGCGGGCACGACGACATTCATGTCCCATGCCCCGTGGCCGGAAGTTCCGCCGCCAGGGTCCCAACCGAGGTCAATCCATGACTGGCAGGGGCCTGCATCTAAGTTCTCGTCGAAGCAGATTCGGCGCCCCTCGGGAATCGCTAGAATCGGGACTGAATCCTTCCACGAGTAATCGCCACCAGCGTCGTTGTAGACTGTTCCATTCCCGGCAATGATGAGCCCAGCATCGAAGCCGAGGCCGACCACGAGTCCCCCGTCCGGCCCGTTCTCCGTCACGCTTGCCCCGTTGCAGAAGCTGATCCCGAGGCCGTTGATCTGCGTGCAGTCCGCGACCTGCACTGCGCCAGCGTCGAGAAATGCAACGGTGCTTGATCCACCGTCCGCTGCACTCGCCGAGCTCACCGGCTGCTTCTGGTTCAGCGTCACGTAGATCCCAGACCCTGAGAACGAGCTCGACGCCCAGGAGATCAGAAGCGCCGCCGAGTGCACCGGCACGCTTGAGAGCACCAGCGTACCCGACGACGAGATCGCAGGCGTCGTGACCGAGGTGCCTCCCGTGATCGCCGTCCCAGGGTTCTGCGGGTCCGCGTCGGCGACCGTGAAGGCCAGCGATCCCGCCGAGACCGTGCCGATGTTGATCGTGAGATCCGCCTCGCCGCCGTAGAAGTTGACGACGGAGACGGAGCCGGACGAGGAGAGCGACGCGTTGTATAGGATCGCCGTTGACGGGTTCTGCGCTTGGATCGGTGCCGCAGCGAGCGCGACCGCCGATAGCGCTGCGAGGATCATGCTCACGGCTCAGCCTCCCGTCGTGGTGACGAGCGGGTTCTTGATCGAGAGCGTCACGTAGGCGCTGGCGAAGCTGCCTCCTGAGATGCTCCACTGCACCGCGACGGCAGAAGACTGGAGCGGGAAGCATGTGATCTCACCCGTGCCCGCAGCTCCGAGGCCAGAGACCGATGCGCAGGACGACCCGACCGATGTTCCCGTGTTCAGCGGATCCACCGGCTGGATCGTGAAGGCGAGGCTGGGCGAGCCCGTGACGGTCCCGAGGTTCCACTGCAGGTCCACCTCGGACGACGGGATCTGCACGACCACGAGGCTGCCACTCGAGGACAGCGCGGTTCCCTTGATGATCGCCGTGGCGGGGACCTGCGCGGCCACGGACCCGAACAGCCAGAGTGCGAGCAACAGCCTCACTTCTTGAACCCCCAGCCGACGCGCCCGAGGTAGCACCCGGCGACGCGCTGGACATCGGGCTTGAACAGCGAGAGCTCGCGGCAGGCCCGGTCGCTCTTGCGAACGAACGGCACCTTGCAGACGAGCTTCGCCTTGCCGAGCTTCACCTTGATCGCCCGGGTGACGATCTTGAGCGACTCGTCAGGACCGTGGTTGCGCGAGGACTGCCGCGCGACGCGGAGGAACTCGCGGTCGAGGTGCCCGTTGCGCGCCTTGGCGAGCCACTTCATGAAGCGCTTGTTGGACGCGCCGATGTTGCAGCTCGCCTCGGCCGATGGCGGGGCACCGAAGGCAGATAGGCGCTTGCGGCGACGACGACGGGCCATTGGCTCACCTCCAAGAACAGCGCATCCGCTGGGCCATCCGCAGCGCCTTCTTGGCCGTAGCGGGGCTCTTGTTGCCCTGCCGCGCGCGCTCATACGCAGCGAGCACGCCACCGCAGTCGGGCTTGCAGTCCGCCTTGCCGCGCGGGTGCTTGCGAACGACGGGATAAGCGTCTCGAGACGGCTGCAGGAATGCCTTCGCCCCGCAGACGGCCTTGACCTCGCGCCGCTCGTTGGGCGTCTTCGGCGCGGCGGCCTTCCAGCCCTTGGATGGCGGCGTGCCGTACCGCTTGCGCCGGTGTCGGCGGGCCATGGCCTACCGCAGCCTTCCGTAGGGCGTGGTCGGTCCCTGGGGCAGCATGGCCCCGGGCGTGACGGGCAGGATCGACATCACCCACTGCGCGGCGACCGTGCCGATCACGACAGCTCCGACCACCTGGCCGAACGACAGGTCTCGGCTCGCCGGCCCGTCGCCGTAGTGCCGTCGCCGCTTGTGCTTCCGATGCCTTGCCATGCTGCCTCCTTACCCGGCCCAGTCGCCGGATTGCCAGTACAGGTAAGCGATACCCGCGCCAAGCAGGCCAGCCAGTAGGCTGCTCGGGCCCTTCTTGGTCAACAGGATGTAGCCGCAGAGCGGGACGCCGCCGAACACCACGGCGTTCTCGACCATCGCGGCGAGCCCGGACTGCGGGACAGGGAGCGGCGCAGGAGCGGGCGCGGCCGCGACCGCCAGGGCACCGCTCGCGAGGCCGTTGAGCACTGCGGCGGCCGTCGGCGAGTTGTTCGCGGTCGCCTCTGCCGCAGCAGCGTTCATCGCTCCCTGGCTGATCGGAAGCACGGGCGCAGCGCTGGGTGTTGGTAGTGAGATCGGCCGGACGAGAGGCATCGGCACGAGGCCGAAGCCATCGAAGCGCGGAATCTTGCTGTACCCTGGGACCATGGAAATCATGCGCGCCTCCGTGGGAAGATGCGGTCGAGCCCGCGCTGCATGACCCACACGAGCAGCCCCGTGAAGACACCGACGCCGACCGAAGGCCAGAACGCCGCGCCGGTCGTCATGTCCTCGAACTGCGCGGCAGTCGAGGCGGCGATCTCCGGGGCCTGTCCCAGACGGCGGTCGCGGACCTTCACCGACGCCACCCCTTGTACTTGAGCCCGCGGTGGTCCGAGGTCTGGTGCGTGGCGTCCTTCAACGCTGCGGCAATAGCTCGGCGCGGCGAAGAGCCGGTCTCGCACGAATAGACGCGGGTCCGCTTGATGTCGCCGATTCTGAAGCAGGCCTCGAACGCCACCTCTCGCTCGGAGGATCCCGCCCCTGTGCGCCGCACGGTCAGCGCGGTCGGGATCTTCTTGGCGCCGCGTCGGGGACCACCCTTGAGCTTGATCGCCATGGCCTAGAGCCTCCCGTACCGGATCACGTCGACGTAGGCCCCAGCGAGAAGTCCGGAGCCGGAGTCATCGACGAATGTCACGCCCACGGCCGTCGTCTGGACCGGCACGCCCGAGCAGCCGAGCCGCATGAGAGCCTTGCCCGTGTCCGAGCTGAGGTCGATCGTGATCGCCGGGTTCTGCGTCGCGAGGTTCCCCGAGGTGCCGATCGAGGTCCATGCGTTCCAGGTGAACTCCTCGAAGGCCGGATTGACGACGGTCAGCGCCTGCGCGACGCCGCCAGCGTCGAGGTCGAGGTCGTCGGCACCCTGGATGATGGCCCGCATGTTCGCGTTGGCCCCGAGCGTGGACAGGCCACGGAGCACCATCACGATTCGCGTCGGCTCCGGCGCGAGGATCGGCTGGCCAGGCTGTGCGATGCCGCCCGAGTTGAAGGACTGCACCCACGGGAAGCGGATCGGCCAGTTCAGCGGCGAGTTCCCATAGCCCGAGGTCGTGAGATCCGTCGGCTGCTTGATGGCGAAGCGCGCCCGGTGGAACGGGATCTCGACCGCGCCGAAGCCGTTGCTCGGCTCGCTCGGCTGCTGGGCCACGAGCAGCGTCGCCATGCCGCCGCCGAGCCAACCGTAGGGCAGTCCCCACGTGAACGTGCGCAGCGGCTGGCCGCCCAGCGGCGACACGGACTGCCCGGGCTTGAGCACGTAGACCGTCGGTGCCCCACCGCCGCCGAGGGCCTTGCTCGTCACGGCGATTGGGCACTGCGACGACGGGTGCAGGATCAGCGAGTGGCCGCCGTACTGCGAGCTCTGCGGCGACACGATGGTCGTGCCAGCGGGCTGCACGGCGATGGCCTGTTCGAGCAGCGTGCTGTCGAACCAGGACTGCCACGGGAACGTGTAGCTGACCTGGAGCACGGCCGAGCGGGACTCGGACGCTGCGGGCCGGCTCGAGGTCGTCGTGCGCGCCATCACCACTCCCTGCTGGCCCGGAGCCAGCCTGCGAGCTTCGCCATGCCGCGGGCCATGTTGAGCCCGCTGATCAGAAGGCCAGAGCAGCGCTGGCACGCAGCGATTTCGACCGGTCCGATCATCACCTTACCGCTGGGGTCGCCGACCTTGCAGAGAGGACACTTGCCGTCTGGCGTTGCAACACGAAGGCTTGGGCGGGGCCCGGAACCCGATCTGCCTCGGGGGTTGAACAGGGCCATTGTCCTGACCTCCTAGGAGCAGCTCGCCTATGGCACGCAGCCCATGGAACAGCCCCGCCCTCTTGTTCGGATCGTCGAAGATGCGCATCTCACGTTCTCCTTTCTACGTTGCGGCAGGCTTGCCCTTGCTCATGCGGCGGATGAGCGGGCCGAAGAGGTAGGCGACCAGGCCGAGGCCGACGACGCCGAGGCCGACCGGGAGGACCCAGGAGGGGATGGACGGCAGCAGCCCAGAGATGATGCTCTGGTTCGGGTCCGGAGGCGTGGGCGGCGGTGCCGTGGGAGGCGTTCCGCCCATGGCCGTGATCTTCGAGTTCAGGTTCGCGTACAGCGTGTTTCCCTGCGTCACGTACTGATTGCAGGTCGAGGCCGTGTCGAACCACTGGTTTGGCAGGCTTCCGCTGGAGAACCACCCGCTCTCGGAGTTGTAGAAGTCCTGCGCTGCAGAGAAATCAGGGTCCGTCGCGTCGAGACCGACAGCAGTCGCCTGCTGGAGAGCGACGCTCAGGTTCGACACAACCACGTCGAGCTGGGAGCACCCGAGGGCCCCGTATGCCGGTCGGCGCAGCCTCATGACTCCGGATCCTGTGGCTCACGCTGCGACTGCGTGTCGCCCGTGCCGTAGATCTTCTGCCCGCCGCCGTTCTGGTTCGGGTAGATGGGGCCACTGGCGGGCGGTGCAGCCTGCGCGGGACCGGACAGCGAGCGGTGCCCGATCAGCGAGAACATGAGCTGGAGGTTCGGCGGCGTCGTGGATCCGATGTCCGCGTAGTCCTCGGTGAGGTAGGCCTTCCAGAATGAGTTCGCGGGCATCGTCCCCTTCAGGCGCCACGAGTAGTCCATGAGCTGAAAGAGGTGCGAGAACGGCGTGTAGTCGCGCAGGATGGGGGCCCCGGACCCGTCCACCATGCGCAGCGTGGCGTAGTTCAGGCCGGCATCCATGCAGTTCGGGTCGGAGTAGATCCCAGGCGTCGCGCCGCCCGTGGCGTTGTTCCCCACCACGCCGACCATGCGGTCCAAGATCAGCGGCACGGAGAACGGGTTGTAGATGTCGCTCTCCACCGTTTCCTCGGTGAAGTTGCTACCCGGGGTCTGGAGCGCGCCGGCCCAGTAGCTGATCCACGGCAACGACTGGCGCTGCGCGTTCGTTTTCATCGCGCGGCCACGCACGATCATCCGCACCGAGGCGGGCGTGGCTGGCTGGAGCGTGGCCGCGTTGTAGAAGATCGGGCTCAGAAACTCGGACGGGTACAGGATGAGTTCGGACTGGAGCTTCATGCCGTAGATCGTCGAGTTGAGCTGCGCGGCGAGGGCCGTCGGGCCGTTCGCGCCAGAGGCCACGGAGAAGTTCTTCGCGACCCCAAGCAGCGCGATCGGCGTGAACTGCTTCACGAGTTCCGACGACCCGAGCTTCAGCGACAGCCGGATGTCCGCGGCGTTGGACCCGATGACGTTGAACAGGATCTCGTCGACCAGCATCGGCACCGGGAGTGGGTTGCGCAGGTTGTCGATGTCCGTGACGCCCGTCGCAGCTCCGGCCGCGAGCGAGGTCGTCGCCGCCGATGGCTGCCCGGGCTCGGTCGTGGCCGAGAGGACGATCGCGGTGCCGGTCAAGTCGGTCACTGGACTGCCTCCTCACGCCAGCCGATCATCGAAATCCAGTAGACCGAGTTCGCCGGGATGTTCCACAGCCGCGCCGCGAAGAAGCCCTTGGGCTGCAGCGGCCGGCGGTGCTCGAGGCAGCTCGTGCGCGCGTCGAAGGCCTCGCCGAACCGCACGCCCTGGACGGGAAGGATCTGCGTCTGGGCGGTCCAGTCGCTGAGGCTCACGAGGGGGGAGTTGGCGTCGGTGATGTCGGCGTCGGTCCATGCACCTGCCGAATTGAGATAGCCTCTGCCGACGAATCGTTGCATGTTCAGGATTCTGTCCGTCCATGGGTTCTGAAGCTGCAACGAGTTCGACGCCCCTGCACTCACCGAAGCGGAAGAGGTCGTGGAATAGGCCGAGGCGTAAGGGACAGCAGAGGTCTTCGGCACGGGAGCGCCAGCGGGCAGAACCTCTCCGACTACGGACACCTCGACCTGCTGCGCAGTGCTGCCGTTCGCCGTCAGGACTGATCCCTCCAAGCCCTCGCCAGGCCTGCAGTACATCGGTCGCGGCAGAATCCATCGATAATACCCGATGGAAGATGTGGCGAGGTGAATGATCGAACTCGTCTCGTCTGTCGCGAGTTGCACCTGCGGGCAGAGCAGGCTCAGCGGAACGAAGCCATTGGTCAGCGCTCGGTGCCCGACGGACAGGTTGACCTGGAGATACTTGGCAGAGGCTGCACCGCCGCCACCAGTTGACTTGACGAACGAGAAAAACCTGATTTCTCGGATGAGATATGGTGTTCGGAACGGAGGGGCCAGCAGCTGAGAGCTGAATGGCCCGGACGCGCCGGCACCTGAGATCTCTGGGCCAAGATCGGCGGTGACGAATGGCGTATTCATCGGACTGGAATCTCCCGGTAGCCGACTACCGCCACCGATACTTGCCCATAGGCATCCGTTCCGGACTGAGCCAGTTCCACCAGCACGTAGTCGCCGGGCTCCAGGATCCCGCAGAGTGGAACGGACCGCGCTGGACCGAACAGATCTCGAATGTTGACGCTGTAGGGGATCAGCTGCGTTCCACGGCCTGTGTAGGCCTGCATGGAAGTCGTGAATCCGAGATCCGTCGATGTCCCGGCCGCCAGCACCGAATCGTCGAAGTGGTTGTTGGCACCTACGCCGCTAGTCGGGTAATTGTCGACGCGCCCTGTCATCTTGTGAAGAGTGATCGGGTCATCCGTCGCGTTCTCGAGATCCGTCTCTGCAGATTGAACCGTCTGAACAGTGGCCTCCGCAACGATCGGAGGGGAGACGTAGGAGGCAGCGTAAGGCACAGCCCGCGTCGCAGGATCCGACGTGTTGTTGAGGACGCAGCCAGACAGGGACACACGGCACACAGCGTTGACCGCCGTCTGCCCCGCATTCTGGAACGACACGCTGATCTGGTCCGCCGGCCGGAGGTAGAGCGGCCGCGGCAGGTGCCAGATGAACTCGCCGTAGTTGTAGGTCTCGTCGGTCGAGCCCGAGGTGTTCACCGCGCCGTTGGTCTGCTCGTTGACGATGTTGGTCGATTCGTCGAAGGACCAGATCGGCACGTAGCCGTTCGTGATCATGTCGTCGTTGAGCGTGAGCTGCGCGAGGATCGAGCCGCCGTCCATCGCGAGCAGGTTCGGCGAGCTGCCCGGGATGAGCACGTTGAACGCGAACTTGATGTCCCAGATCTCGATCGGCTGAGACACCGGGGAGTGCAGGGCCTGGGCGTTCGGCGAGTTGGAAGAGGAAGGCGAGACGACGCAGGTCGCCGTGAGATGGATCGGCCGCCCGCGGTTGGCTGGGCCGAACGTGCTGCTCCCCTTCGCAGGCTTGAAGCTCTGCCCTGCGGTCTGCAGCGGAAGGGGCACGAGCGTCCGGGGCAGGCTGGACACGGCCACGACATCCGCGAATCTTGGCTTGATGATCGACACCCGTTCTCCCGGTGGAGCCGCGAGAAAAAGGCCGGGCTCCGGTGAAGGAGCCCGGCCCTTGAAGCCTTACCGCACGTCGCCCGCGACCGTGGTGAGCAGGTTCACCCAGATCAGCGACGGCTGACCGTTGCCCGAGCTCGATCCCACGTTCGAGAACGCCAGCGTGGACCCGTTGCCGGTGGTGAAGATGCCGGCGATCGTGTCCGTGCGGGCCACCTCGATCGGGTACTTCAGGCGCCGCCCCGAGCCGAGCTGGCCGTTCGTGGCGATGCCCGCCGTCGCGGCGTTGCCGGTCGTCGAGATGCTGCCGCCGACGCCCCCAAACCCGGGGTACGCCGAGACCGGACCGACGATCTGCCGCTTCTGGCCGACCTGGAACTCGAAGCTGAGCTTCGAGAGGCAGTCCGCCACCTCGAACTGGGTCATGCCGAAGGTGCGCGGCGCGCCAGTCCCGAGGGTGTACGCGGCGGCCTCGAACGAGATGCCGATCGCGCGCACCGAGCCTTCACCGATGGCCGAGCCGAGCTCGCCGGGCTTGGTGAGGTTCGTGGTGAGGTCCGAGTACGTCTGCTGCCAGACGTTCGGGGTCGCACCGGCCGCGCCCAGGAGGCCCGGGATCGCGCCGCCCGACGCCACAGCGAAGACGCGCTGCGTGCCGGATCCGCCGTTCGAGACCACGATGGCGGAGTAGATGTTCTGGTCCAGGAGGTCGCTCTCCCCTGCCACGGCGGTCGGGGACCGGAACGTGGGAGCGGGAACGATCGCCTGCATGGTGCCTGCCATTTGATGCCTTTCCGTGCCGGACGCTTTAGGCCGGCAACGACTTCAGGTGGGGTTGGCAGGTCCGGTGGAGCCGCACCTGTGCTGCGGTGGGGACGAACTTCTTACGGCGCGTCGGCCTCTTCGGGGTCGAACTCGCCAGCGCCCGTGTACGCCGAGACGCTCTGCGGACCGACCGCGTTCGGGCTCATGGGCACGAGCAGGCCGCCCATGCCGCCACGGCGGCCGGGGTTCTTCACGAGCACGCCGCGGAACGGCGAGTCGGCCGGGGTCGGGTTCTGGAAGAGCATGCCCTTGAGCGCCTTCGCCCGCAGGCCGTTCGCCAGGTTCACCTCGACCACGCCCGAGAAGAGCTGCGGAGCGCTGGTCTGCAGGTAGTCGTAGAGCAGCACCGCTCCAGCGACCGCCGCAGCACCGGCCAGGTTGCCCATTGCCGCACCCCGGTCCTTCTTCTTGCGCATGAGGTACAGCCCGCCGCCGGCCACGATGGCGCCGAGCGGAACGATGTTGTTCTGCAGCGCGGTCGGCAGCGACTGGAGCGCCGAGGTCGAGCTGGCGAGCGCCTTGAGACCGAGGCCGACGCCGAGGCCCGCCGCCACGCCCATGATGGGCGAGGACAGCCGCACGTGCTTCTTGAGGTCGCCCATCACGTCGGGCAGGCCCAGGAAGCCGCGCATGTGGTGGTGCCGGCGGTGGTGCTTGCCGTAGTGCCGACGGTGCTTGCGGTGTTTTGCCACGTGTGCTCCTTTGCTAGGGCTTTGTCGGCCCTACGGTTGTTCGGAATGGTACAGCCTCACTTCGCCTTCATCTTCTTGCGGACGCAGGCCCACTTCGCCTTGCCCTTCACCATCTTGCAGGCCACGATCGCAGCCTTGAACCGGCGGCGAACGGCCATCTGCTTCGGCGAGGCGCCCTTGTAGTGCCGGCGCTTGTGCTTGCGGTGGGCGCCGTAGCGCTTGCGGCGGGGATGCTTCCGGTAGCCCTCGAACATGGCGATCTTCACCTTTCCTTGACCTCCGTGAAAACCTGCGGCCTCACTTCTTCTTTCTGGCAGCGAACAGGCCCAGTCCAAGCAGTACGGCACCGAATGCGTAGAGGGCAATGGCTGGCGCAGCAAACAATCCCGATGTGGACACGTCGGGGAGGATTGTGGACAGGTCGCCGAACGGCTTCGCGCTGCCGCAGCCACCACCGCAGTCCGGGCAGCCCATGCCGCGATAGCCCTGGAAGCGGCCCGTCTTGTTCATCGCCATGCGGAGCAGCACTTTCGCCGCGTCCTGCTGGCTGATCCCGAGCACGCTCGAGAGGCTCTGCACGCCAGCAGCGACGGTGTTGGCGTAAGTCGTCGGGTCTTGGCCGAAGCGCATCGGATCACTTCCAGAGGATGAGGGCCACGAGGCCGCCGAAGCCCAAGAGGATGAGCGGCGTGTAGTTCGGCGCCGGCACGACGATTGGCGGCGGAGTCGGGATGTTGCCGGAGCCCACGAGCCCGCCCTCGATCCCGCCCGCCACCATGCTCACGGCCTGCGTGATCGCGCTGATCGGGTTCATATCTTGGAGCGCTTCAGGTAGAGAGCGGCCAGCACGACGACGGCACCGCCGACCAAGATCGGCGTGTAGTTCGGAGGCGGCCCGACGATGGTCTGCGGCGTCTGGGCCTGCACGGCGAGTTGCGCGGCGGCGGCAGGATTCGTGATCCCGACCAGCGTGTCCTCGACCGTCACCCACGGGTTGGCCGCGTCGCCGTACCCACGCACGTCTGCGCCTCGCAGCCTCATCGTCGTCCCACTAGCAGCAGCGCCAGAAGGCCGAAGCCCCCTAGGATGAGGTAGTTCGTCGGGATGCTGGCGAGGAACGGCGCGGCCTGCGCGACGGCGGGCGAGGTCTTCGCGAGCGGCGCACTTGAGCTTCCGCCGAGTAGCGACGACCAGTTGAACCCGCTGCCACTGCTGCCGCTGCTCGAGCTGCCGCCCGTGCCGGTATCCGACCCGTACAGCGTCGTGCCCTCCGAGCCCCACGTGAGTTGGCTCGTGTCCTGCCCCGTCGCGAGGTCGGACTCGTCGGACTGCAACGGCCCGATCCCTAGGTCGCCAGCCTCCTGCGTGGTCGTGGCGTCGCCGCCCGTCGGCCCGGATCCTTCGATGCCCAGCGTCGGGCTGCTTAGCGTGAGGCTGCTGTCGTCGCCAGAGTCGTCCCCATCGTCGCCGAACGCAGCGAACCGGTAGTAGCGACCGCCTGGCGCGGACCGGAACCTCACCGCTTCCGCTTCCTCTTGAAGTGCGCACGGCACAGCGCCGTGCGCTTGTTCTTCGGCTTCGCGCAGTGCTTGCTGATCGCAATCGCGATCCGCTGCTTCGGATTGCGGCGCTCGGCGGCTGTCCAGCGGCGACCTGGCATGTTGGCCTACTTCTTCTTCGCCATGAAGAACAGCAGCGCCCCGGCCCCGCCGACGAAGAGCAGCGGAAGAAGCAGGCTGCTCGAGGTCGTCGCGGGCTTGGCCACGGTCGCGGTCGGGTGCAGGAAGCTCAACGCCTGGCCAATGTCGCTCCAGACGGTCGCACCGCTCGAGGACGAGGACGGCGCTGCGGTCGAGGACCCGACCGGCACGCAGTTGTTCCCCGAGCTGTCGAGCGTGTACCCGTCGACGCAGACTGAGCAGTCGGCACCCGTGTACCCGGCCTGGCACTCCTGCAGCGAGGACACGCATTCCCCATCGGAGTTCAGCGAGTACCCCGTGTCGCACTCGTCGCAGTTGGACCCGGTGTACCCGGTGTCACAGGACGAGTCGCCGAAGAACCCGAACAGGCCCTTCATCGGCTTGCGGGCGCGGCGGCCCTTCGTGCTGCCTCCGCGAACGTGGTGCGGCATCGCGGCCATTCCGTCTCGAAAACGCATCGCCTTCCTCCTAGTAGACCCAGGCCGTCAGCACGTAGCCCTTCGGTGGCTCCCAGCCGACGGTGGATGATGGAACGGTCGTGTCGAGCCCAACCACGTCCGGTGAAGCAGAGTTCTTCGGGTACGCCACGACGGGATACACGTGCTCGAAATCCTGGCCCTTCGCTGGAGCCCACGCGCGCAGGCCGACCGCGAAGCCGATCGCGCCGAGGAGGGCGCAGACGAGCAGGGCCTGCCCGTCACAATCTTCGCCGCACGCGCCAGCGGCGCACATCTGGAGCAGCTTTGCGGGGGCCGTGTAGTAGTCCGTATCCCTAGGATCCGCGACATACCTCACGCCCTTGGACATCCCTGGCACCGCGTCCGTCCCGCTCTTAACGGCCTCGAACACGGCCTCGATCTCGCCCTCGTCATCTCGCGCGTCGACGTTCGCAGTGATCGCCTTCGCCGCCTGGATGATCGTCGGGTCCGTGACGGCCGCCTCGACCATCTTGGCCATCGCCTGCAACGCGGCCTTCTGCGACTTGACGTTCGCCTTGACCGTCGTCCCGCTGACGAAACCGAAGGGCATGGGCTAATGCTTGCGCAGGACGCAGCGAGTGAGGAAGTCGTCCGAGGCGTACTTGACGTGCTTCACCGCCATCTCGAACCGCTCTTGAAGCAGTCCTGTCCGAGCAGCCCATCGGCGATCACCGCTGCCCTGGCCGAAATAGGCTTCCATGTTCTTCACATCGGCAAAGGCCGCAGCGCAGCGCCCAGCGCTGACATGTTCGGCGACGCGCTCCGAGGAGAGAATCGCGCCATCGAACGACTTCAATGCCTGCGTCTCGTGCTCTGCTGGCGTTCCCCTGAACTTGCGTCTCCGCCTCTTCCGTCGAGCCATGCTTGCAGGCTACGCACCGCGCGGGGTAGCCTTCAAGAATGCGGCTCTCAAAACTGTCCCGTTACGGGAGACTTGGGGATCTTACGGACATCGCGGCGGGGCTCGGTACGGACCTGAATGGGGCGGGACAGGCGGCACTCGAAGCGATCGCTCCATCGATCACGATCTCGACGACGCTGACCCCGCCCCTCACGATCGACCTCACGGGCGGCGGCGGCGGTTCACCATCCGGCCTCTTGATGTTCCTGCGGCCCGTCGTGACGCTGAACTCGCCGGCTGGGCCGATCACCATCGCGCCCGCCGGTCAGAGCACGGGGATCAACCCGAGCGTTGGAACGTGGGCCGTCTTGGCCGGAGCCATGCTCGCTGGTTTGATCGGCGTTGGTTACTACCTCGGCTCGCAGCGCTAGACCCGCTTCTCCGCCGCCTTCCTCTTCTTCGTCGGCTTCGTGATCTCCACCACGGGAGCCGGCGCGTTCGGCGCGGGGGCCGCAGGCTGCGCAGCCCCCTCCGAGGTCGCTTCCCGCGGTTCGCCGTCCTGCTGAGAGGTCTGCACGACGCCCGCCGCCTCGAGGCCTTGGAGGACCGTGCGGAGGTAGAGCTGGTTCGCGGGCTGCACGACCCAGAGGCCTCCCTTGTCCGAGACCGGGCCGAGGCGAGCCGTCGCGAGGGCGATGATGTCGTCGCCGTAGCGCGACATCTCGCCCATGAAGGACGGCTCCTCCGTGTTCCAGAGCTCGACGATGCGCTGTACCACGGCGTTCACGTCGGCGTGCTGGAGGATGGCGGCGAAGAGCTGATCGGTCGCCGTCTGGCCAGCGGGCACAAGCTGCTGCGGTGCGGGCACCGTCGGTTGAGCGGGCTGGCCAGCGGCGAGCGCGGGCTGGTTCGGTGGCCTGAACGTGCCCGAGGCCCCGTTCGCCCTGGCCGTGAAGAACGATTCGATCGCCTTCGTCGCCTCACGGAAGAACGGAAGGATCCCGCCATCGTCCTTCCCACCGAGCTGCGCCTCGGCCGCCACGGCGATCGCCTTCGTCGTGAAGGCGTACATCTGTTGCATCACCGCCATGGACTGCTGTAAGGCCTCGCTCTCGGATCCGCCGCCAGCCTCGGCCATCTTGTCGATCATCTTCTGCTGGCGGTCCAGGATCTTCTCGATCATCGGATCGACCTTGGGCTGCTGCTGCATCGTCTTCAAGACCTCACGCATCGCCTCGCCCTGCGCTGCGGTCAGCTTGGCCATCTCCACGCGGGCTTCCTTCTGCGAGCTCAGGAACAGGCCCACGAGCGGAGCTGCTGCCGTGAGCAGCGCGGCCACGTCCAGCTTCTGAGCCGGCTGGTTCACCTTCTCGAGGAGTCGCTCGAGCCGCGCTTCGTCCTTCACGCGCTGCAAGGCAGCCGCCTGCTGCTCGGCGCGGAGCACCTCGAGCACCTTGGCGACCTCCGACGGTCCCTGCTGCGGAGCGGCCGTCGTCAGCCACGGCAGACGCGAGCCTCGAGGCGGAGGGGCGGCGTCACCTTCGGCGAAGACGGTCCCGACCTGCTCCGGCTGCGAGGGACGGGAGACCTTCTTGGGTCCGTTCCACGTGCCGTCGAGGATCGGCCAGTTGCCAGCCGACGGAGCACCCTTGAAGTTGAATAGCAGCCGGCCCAAGGGCTGGGTGCGGTCGCTCGCGTGGTAGCAGGAGAGGATGAAGTTGCCGCCTCCGAACAGCGACGGGAGCCACTCTTCCGGCTTCGCGAGGTGGACGATCTCCGCCTCCTCGCAGTAGGTCAGCGACTCGGGAATGCCGGCCTGGCCGCGGCGCTCGACGCGAACGAAGAAGCTGTCCTGCCCAGTCTCCTTGGCCTTCGTGCTCAGCGCGATCAGCACCTCGTCATTGGTCTTCGGCAAATCAGGCATGGTGTTCTCCTAGAATGACGACGGTGTTGAGCAGCATGTTCGAGGCGCAAACGGCGAAGGCGTAGATGAGAACGCGAGGGTCGGGCAGCGGCATGGTGCAGGCCCCGTAGATCAGCCCAGTCCAGAACCCGACGCAGCCCGGGCACTCCATGAGGGCCACGGTCCAGTCGAAGCCGCGGTCGTCGAGTAACTCTCGAAGCCCGAAAGTGATCTTCGAGGCAGAGAGCACCCACGCGAGGCCATAGGCGGCCAGGAAGAGGAGAACGGGGCTCACTTGCCGGGCTTGGCTGGCGCTGCGGCGTGCGGCGGCGGTGCGGGGTGCGGCGCGGGCATCGGCATCGGCGGCGGTGCTGGCGGCCGCATCTGCTGCAGCGGAGTTTCACCCGGGCACGAGCAGAGCACGAGATACGAGCCTTGCCCGATGCCCTGGATGCCAGCGAGCTGGCCGCCCGCCTCGCACTTCGCACTGGGCACCGCCGACTGCGCGATGATCTGCACTGAGGCTGAGCACGGCTTCGAGGGCTTGATCGCGATGGCGATGCAGAGCCCAGCGAGAAGACCGACGGCGAGACTTGCGGTTTCCATCCATTTCCTCATCGGATCTTCCTCGACGCCATGCGCAGCGTCTTGTCGTAGATGGCCGCTGCGAGGTTCTTCGAGGCGGCATCGCGTGGGGTGAACAGCAATGGGACCGGCGACCCCTTGTCGTCGGTCGTTGGACAGCAGGCCAGCGGGTGCGTGATCACCGTGTTCTGGTTGATCTCGGAGAACGCCGCGCAAAGCCCCATGGCCCGGATCTGCTCCTCTTCCTCGCCATCCGGCATGCGCTTGCGCAGGTTGTTCAGGAACCGGCGCGTCATCGGGTCGTTCAGGTTCTTGGCGTAGAGCTTGCGCCACGTCTCGTTGGACCAGTGCAGGCAGCCGCGGCACTGCTTGCCGCCGAGCTGCGCCATCGTCAGCGTGTCCTCTTCGTAGACGATCTTGGTGTTGAACTGGCCGACGACGTTCGTTGACCCGAGGCCTCCCAGCGTCGCCTCGGAGTCGACCTGGAGCACGCGACGGGCCGGCATCTCCTCCGGCTCTGGCCGCGCACCGTGAACCGGCTCGGCGAGGTCGCGCGGGATGACCTCGAGGGTCTCCTTCTTGACCTCCACTACTGGACCGCCTCTTTGCGCTGCATATCGAGGATGCGCGGGGCCTCGGCCTCGTAGACGTGCAGCGCGCCGTTGAGGATCGGACCCGTGAGCGCGGCCTTGGCCTTCTCGGCGTCCTCGGGCTTTGGGTACGCCTGGGCGAGCAGCGCGCCGAGGGCCGAGACGAGAGAGTCGATGCCCTCGCTGATCTGGATCGTCCCGCACGCGAGCACGGGCAGAATGGCGTTGGTGGTCTTCATGATGCGGGCCTGGGACGCCTCCTGCTCCTCCTTCGATGGTCCCTGCCCCAGAATCCGAATTGGCCCCGTTGCCTTCATGCGGCTCACGTTGAACCTCCCATCTCCTGTTCGATCTCGGCAAACTTCTCTCGCAGCTTGGCGAAGGCCCACTGCCTGGCGCTGTTCAGCCCCTCGCGCATGTCCGCGAGCATCGGGCTGTCCCACGGAACGGCCGCCAGAGACTGCCGCAGCAGGATCCGAACGAGCTCGGGCTTGCTCTCAACGCCCAAGGTTCGGCCCAGTTCGGCCATCTGGGCGTCGAGATCGGCTGGCAGGGTGAGGAAGAGGCGCTCGGACTTGTGCTGCATTGGTGCGCAGCATGCGGTGTCGTGGTTGCCTAGACAACCCTATAGCGTCAAAAACTATCCCTTTGCGGGAGAGTTTGGGATGCTACCGCGGCTTACTGCTGCGGCTGCTCGGTGGTCTCGTCGGCCATGATGGCCCGGATCGCCGTCTTGAGCAGAAACCGCACGGTGCCAGAGAAGCTCATGCCACTCGCCTCGGCCTTGCGCATGAGCACCTCGGCATCCTCTTGGCTGATTCTCACGTGGACATCCACGTCATGACGGGCTTGCTTGATCTTCGCCTTCTTCCTGCTGAGAACGAAACCCATCCCGATGTCCTCCAAAAACTGCCCGTGGCCGTCCACAATGATCCACAGGACGGGTGCGGCGCGCAAGCTCAGTGCTTCTTCGGCTCCCCCGTCCGCGTCCGGAACCTCGGGTGCGGCCGTATCCCGCAGAGCGGCTTCTCGTGCCACAGCGCGAGTCCAGAGATCAGCGAGACGATGGTCCCGCCGCAGCCCGGGCAGGCGAGGATGCGGAGCCAGGTCACGTGGCACTCTGCTTCTTGATCGCGGCGGCGGCCGCCTCAAGGAAGTCTGGGATCATCTCTGTCCAGGCGCGGATGTCCGCTAGCGATGCGCCACAGATGTCGTCTTCGCGCGGCTCCCTGAATTTCCGCGAAGGCCATACCATATAGATGGAGCCGCCAGCGTTGATTAGCTTGACGATGCCGCCGCACGCATAAATCGTGTGACTCCCAGCGGCGACCGCACATCTCGGCACGCCATTGTCGAAGACGAGATCGGCTACGTGTTCCAACTCGGCGATCTCATCGGCGCCGTCTCGTCCATCGATGGCTGCAAAGAACGTATCTTCCGCCGCGTCCCGTTTCAGTCGATCCATTTAGAGCCCCTTGCCATCCTCGATCCAAAGCCGGATCGCGAAGAACGCCACGAACACGATGAAGGCCGATTTCAGGAGGAGCGTGACGGTCATGCTAGCCGCCCAGCAGTGCGCGCCACAACGGCAGGCGGTTCTCGAGCGCCTCCGTTTCGATGGCCTCGGCGCGCATCTTCTGCCGCTCGGACTCGGGAACAGCGATGGCCTCGTCGATCGCCTTCAAGAACGCCGGCACGTATTTCGAGTCGTCCTCGCTCGGCTCGACAAACCGAGTCCACTCGCACTTCGCGCTCTCAGCCAGCCCTGCGAGCGGCGTGACGACCGGGATCACTCCGGCTGCTCGCATCTTGTAGGCCGTGCAGCAGTTCGTTTCGTGGAAGACCGTTGGGTAGGCCCAGACCGATGCGCGGTGCATCTCCCAGGCGATGGTGGCGTGGTTCACGCGGCCACGGTCGCGCACGCCCGGATATCTCACCATGGCATCGTCCATGCGCTTGCGCAGCATGCGGTGCTTCAGCGTCATCTCCGGGGCCTGCGCCGCCAGCACGCTCATGCCGGTCCAGCCGTAGAACACGTCGAGCGTCGCGTCGGGATACTTCGCGACGATCTGCGGCCAGAGCTCCAGCAGGGCACCAAGGCCACGGTCGGGAGACGAGGCGTAGATGAAGTGATGCGGCTCTCGAGGCGGCAGGCCATCGCGCAGGAAGTGCTCGCGCAAAAGGAAGTTGGAGATCACATCGATCTGGCTCTTGTCGATGCCATGGTGCTTCGCGGTGAAGTCACGGTGCCAGTTCGACACGCAGACGATCTTGCGGTACAGCGCCGCCGTCTCCGGGTTCAGATCGTCGTAGACCGTATCCTGTAGCCAGAGGATCTTGTCCTTCGACTTCACCTCTTTCCCAAGGCTTGGTGCCCGCGAGACGATGGTCGTCGCCTCGCTCGGAATCAGCGCCCGCATGTGCCGAGGCCAGTAGCCGACGCGGGAGTGAACCTCGCACATCGCCTCTATCTCCGTCGGGAGCTGGCCGTACACGTCCACCTTGCGGTCGCTGGCAAGGGCTCTGGCCAGGTAGACGATGGACTCCTCCGAGGCACCGATTCCGGTCTTGATCACGTGGGTCGCATTCCAGTCCCAGAGGCTGCCCAAGGTCGTCATGGCAAGCCGGGGCTGCGGCAGCGGCTCGGCCTTCTCGATCATCGCGTGGACCGTTGATCCCCAGAACACCGAGAACAGATCCAAGTCCACTGCTCGGCCGCCAGCCTTCTCGATGATGTCGGCGACATTGCGCGCTGTGAGTGCCCGCACGTGGCCAGCCGGTCCCTTCTCCCAGTCCTTGCGCTCGAACTCGGCCCGCATGTGCCCGCGGTCGAATGCGCCAAGCGGCGTCGAGATGAATAGCCGGCCGCCAGGCGACAGCAGCGAGATCAGGCCGCGGAGAGCTGCGACGGGATCCGGCACGTGCTCCAACACCTCGAAGAAGAAGATCGCGTCGAACTTCCCGTCCAGCGGTGAGTCCGTGCTAAGCGTGCCATCGGCGTGAAGCAGGCCTTTCAGGACCGTCGTGCGTTCCGGATTCGGCACGAGCCGCTTGATGTTCGCCTTGAGTTGCTCCCTGGCGGCATCGGCCGGTTCGATGGCGGTGTACGAAACCTCCTTGAGCTCCTGAAGGAAATGGATCGCCGTGTTACCGTCCCACGGTCCGATGTCCAAGACTCGAGCCTTGGACCGCCACGACTTGATTCGAGTGATCGCGAACGGCACGCGCGGGTAGATGGCCTTGTCCGGGTCGAAGGCCTCGACCGGCGTGAGCACTCCGCCGGCCGGGGCCTTGTAGAACGCCTGGTAGGCCTCGTCCGATGCCAGGTGGGTGGTGCGGGCCTTGACCTGTTCGATCAGCTCGTACCACTTCGGAAACTCCTCGAAGACGAAAGGCGCGTGCTCGATCAACTCCTTGGCCTTCTGCGGCTCGTCGTTGTCGAGCATGAATTGGATCAGCTTCTCGAAGTTGACGAAGGTCTCCAGCCCGCGGGCCTTGTTGCGCGCGAACGCCCAGAGGCTTTCCGCCTCCTGCCGGTCCGAGCCGACGGCATCGTCCGCGACCACCTCTTGCGCCAGCGCTTCGGCCCGCAGGCAGAGCTCTCGCGCGGACAGGAACCGGTTGTAGAAGATCAGGCCATCGGCCGCTCGCGTGAGGGCGTGCGCCGCCCGCGCCTTGTAGGTGATGCGGACCTCTCGTGGCGAGAGTTCCGAGGCGGTCTGCGCCGTTCCCTTGCAGACACCTGAGACGAACGAGTCGGCAGCGCGGTCCCAGGCCTTGTTGTCGGCGTAGTAGTCGCCAGCTCGCAGGAACGCGTCCGGCAGATCCGGGCAGAGCGTGACCGCCGCACCGTAGGCCTCCTCCGCTTCAAGGTGCAGCCCCTTCCGACCGTAGAAGCGTCCTGCGGCCTGAAGCAGGCGGTAGCGGTCCACCCTGGAGCCGCAGAGATCATAGGCCTCGCCGATGAACTGGCCCTCGAGCGACGGCTGCATCACCGGAGCCATCGTGATCAGGTAGTTCATCTCGTGCGCACTCGCCTTGCCAGCGGCGCGCTTCTTCATGAGCCCGTCCCAGTGGCGTCCGATCGAGAACTTCTGATCCTCGTCGGAGAACTTCTTCATGTGGACGAACAGCAACCCCGGCAGGAACGCCATCTTGGGCTTCCATTGCGGGTTGATTGGCACCAGCAGTTCGTGCTCGCCGCCCTGCCATGTCCACTTGCCGTTGTTCGGGACGATGCGCTCCCTCGGGTGCAGCACCTCGCCGACGCCATCCTTGTGCTTGTAGAGGTAGGGCGACCAGATCACATCCACCTGATCCCGCTCGAAGGCCTGCACGATGATCTCGTCGAGGTCCATGACGCCCGACAGCTTGCCCTTCTCCTTCGCGCCGGGCCTCCACAGCGCGTTCAGCTTCAGCAGCTTCTCGGTCTCCTCGGCAGACGGAATGCGGTCATCGGCATCAATCCACGCGAGGTACTTGCCGCTGGCCAGCGCAAAGGACCGGTTGCGAGCTGCGGCGGCGTCGTCGAACCACGGCATCTCTGGCGTCCAATCGCCCTGCGGCCCCTTGTAGACCTCCACCTTATCGGCGAACCGCTTGGCGACTTCGAGCGTGTTGTCCGAGGAGCACGTGTCCACGACGATGATCTCGGCCATCGGCGTGTGGACGCGCAGCGAGGTCAGCACGCGCTCGAGATTCCCGTTCGACCCTTCGTTGCGCGCGATGAGGCACCAGGACAGCAGCGGCTTGGCCATTTACTCCCTCCGTAGCGAGTTGTCGTCGTTGATCGAGTACCGCTTGCCGTCGGGCATCTCGAAGCGGATCCGGCTCTCGTCGGTCGATTGCCCGTACTGCTTGGTGAGCTTCCGCACGACGCGCCGCAGCTCGAGATCCGGCGACACGGCCCAGACGATGCGGTCGAGGCCAGTGAGCACCGAGAAGAGGAAGATGCGCTCAGCGGGCATTGCCATCTCCGCGGCGCGGCGAGACGAGGAAGGATGCGCCCTCGAGCCGCGCCATCTCCGCTTCGAGCGCACGCCGAGCAAGCTCCGACACGCTGACTGCCGTCGTCACCGCCATAATCTTGATCTGGCGGATGAACTTTGGATCCAGGTAAACCGTCAGACGCTCTTTATCGGTCGCCATTTGTTGTGCCGGTCAACGTGTCAGGGTGTGGATACCACAGCACTCCGACCGCTTGCTAGTGCTTTCTCTTGACCCCGCCTTCGGGCGAACAAGGAGAAGCGCAATGGCCCTGCTCGGCACCTACATCGACAAGACCGCTGGCGTGTCCTACGTCGGCCCCACCACCACCACCGTCCAGCACTCGCTCGGGCAGACCCCCGACGAGGTGCGCTTCGCGATGCGCTCGATCGCGAACGCCACCGTTCCCGCGGTCGCCGTCGGCCTCGGAGGCAACGCGTCGCTGTCGACCGTCTTCGCGCCTTCCGTGATCTCCGCGGGAACCGTGTTCGGCGACATCTTCGCGATCTATTACCATTCGATCGTGCGCTGACGTAAGCCACCGAAATTGCTAGGCCCCGGCGGCCTGGTCTTTCGAGCTATGCGGACAGCGGCCATAGAAACCGAGTGCCATGTTGCAGTTGTGACAGAGCACTCGAAAGCCTGGCGGCCAGCCATTGCGCCGGAGCCATATCTCGATGTTGCCGTGAATCTGGCGGCGGTGCTTGGCACCGCCGCCATTGATGTGATCGAAGGCGAGAAAGTCGTAACGATCTTCTCCGCAACATGCGCAGTGACCGCCATACTGAGACAGGGCCTCGCGTCTGATCCTGGAGCGATACCGCACGATGTAACTTGCTCCGACGGTTTCGCGGGGCCCTTGATGCGGGCAGGATCCGTAGAGTCCAAGCGCCATGTTGCAGCTATGGCAAAGGATGCGGAAGGCACCCTTGGGGTAGCCTTCTCTTCTCAGGCGGGCAAAAGGCGGTTCGGTCGTTCTCTTTCGCTCTTGGTTTCCGCCACCGTTGATGTGATCGAAGGCAAGGAACTCAAGGCGCGTCTCTCCGCAGCACTCGCAGCGCCCACCGTAGGCAGCGATGGCCTCTCGGCGCACGATGCGAAGCCTCGCGCCGTTGTAGGTCAGCGGCCGCTCGAAGACCTCGCCGAACCAGGTCATGGAGCGGCGGCTGTTGCTGCGCTTCGTCGATGCGTTCTGGCAGGCACGGCATTGGTTCTGGAGACCATCCGGCATGCACTTGTTGCGCTGGAAGTCAGAGGGCTCCTTCGCTTCGTGGCACCTGCTGCACCGCTTCACGTCGGGGCCGGGGCCGCCCACTTCGCCAACTCGGCGGCGGTCTTGGAGCCTGACGTGCGCTTGACGATTTCGCCATCTTCGTCCACGAGGACGAAGGCCGGGATCGTCTGCACGCGGAAGGCGCTGGCCAACTCGGTCAGGCCGCTGGAGAGGTCTTCGACTTCGATCTCGAGGTCCGGCAGCAGGCGGCGCAGCTCCCGCACTACCCCGGCCTTCTCCATCATGCGACAATGGGGACACCAGTTGGCCCGGAACACGATGAGTGCCATGACGGCCAGGAGAATAGCATGCGCGTGAGACGGATGCCCATGGCGGGACGGCCCATGGCGGGATATGGGTCGGGGCCGATCATCGTGACCGACCTGAGCGGGCGAGTGCACAAGGCGTTCCCGCGCGCGTTCGGAGCGTTCCGCGGCGGGCAGACGAACCTCGTGTCGTCACCGCAAGGAGCGTTCGTCGTGCCGGTCGAGCAGGTCGCGTTCGCGCCTGCGGACGATGGCGGTGGCGCTCCGTGGACCGGCTGGCCGTTCCAGAGCTCGGCGAGCTATGCCGGCAACCTCGGCGACCCGGGGCAAACCTACGCCGACATCACCACCGGCGTCTCGCAGGGCATGGGGACTCAGCCGTCATTCCCTGGGATTCCGAAGGGCACGCTGCAGACGCTGCAGACGCTGCTCGCCGCCGCCGAGGCCGATCAGGTCGGCGGCGACACGGGGACGCCGCTCATCCTCGCCGCGCAGGATGCGGTCAACCAGCTCTCGTGGGATGTCGCGAACTGCGTGAGCTACCAGATCAACGACACCGGCGGCATCACCGGATCGGGGATCTGCGCGGGTGCATTCTGTCGGTCGACGACTCGCGGGAACAACTACTCGAACTGGCTGCATACCTTGGCGAGCGATGTGAACGCCGCCATCGCCTCGCTCCAGCAGGCCTCGGCCCTCGAACTCTCGCAGCAGACGGGCCAGCAGACCACGCAGCAGTCCGCGACCGGGGCGACCTACATCACGGCGACCGGCAGCATCCCGCCGCCCGCCGCTGGAGTGCTCGCGTCGGCGATCCCGAGCGTGCAGACGGGTGTCGCGGCCGAGAGCGGGACGACGACGATTCTCGGCATGGACCCGACGACCCTGCTCCTGCTCGCGGGCGGAGCTGCGGCACTGTTCTTCCTGTTCCACAAGAAGAAGCCTGCGCAGGCGGCTGCATGAGGTTCCGCGACTTCGGTGCCACGTCGCCTTTGATCCAGGCGATCCAGAACGCGCCGACGGAGAGCGATCCGTTCGTCGCGGCGCTGATCGCGGCGATGTGGACCGCGCTCGGCCCGCCCGACCCCAACATGCTCCAGGCCGGCATCAAGCCCGGCTTCACCGACATCACGCCGCCCGGCGCGACGGCGGGGGACTCGAGCGACCCGTTCAAGTTTGGCATTCCGCCCGCCGACAACCCGAACGAGCACCTGTGGCAGCCGACCTCGCCGATCTCGACCACGGGCGAGGTGCAGTATTGGATCCTCTCGGTGAACGGCGGCCCCGCGCTGTGGCAGCTGCCGCAGACGGGGCTCATCCCGGGGCCGGATTCCATGGGCGCGGGTGGCGGCCTGCTGCTCGTCGCCAAGTACGACACCGAGGCGGACGCTGCTGCGGCGCTGCCGATCATCCAGGCGCTGGATGCGCAGCAGGAGGGTGGCCCCGGCAATCCATCGCAGCTGACCGGTGCCGAGAGCGTGTTCCAAGTCGGCAACTACATCGTCTGGGATCAGATGATGGAAGGCGCATCGCAGCAGACCGATGGAACGTTCGGCCCGCTATTCGGCGGCATCAACTCGATCCGCACGCAGTTCATGAAGAACGTCCTCGCGCAGCCGCAGATCGTGGCGGCGGCGACCGGCGCAACCGCGTCCGGCGTGCTGCTCGTGCACCCCGTGCTTGCCGCTCCGGGCTCGGTCCCCGCCAGCACGATCCACCTGAATCGGCCGCTCATGCCGTTCAATCCGGACCAAGCGGCGGCCGCTGCGTCGCCGAGCGTGACGGCGGCACCTCCGGTCTCCACCGCGCTGGCCACGGCACCCGTCGCTCCGCCGACCGACTACACGCCGTGGCTCGTGGGCGGCGGCATCATCGCTGCACTCGCCAGCCTCTGGTGGTGGCGCAACCGCAATACGGGAGGTGCAGCGTGAGGTTCTCGGATGCAACGATGCCGGTGGGGATCCCGGGCGGAGGTGGCGCGCCAGGTCCGCTCACTCAGCCCCCGCCATCCTCCCTGCTCGCCTCGCTCCAGGCCGCGATGGCCCCAGCGCCAAGCTCGACGACGAACTACACGCTCTGGGGCTTCGGCCTCGCTGGGCTCCTCGCGGTGGGCGGCTACTTCGCGAAGAGCAAGCGGACGAAGAACGGCCTCTACATCGGAGCTGCGGGCGTCGGCGTCGTGACCGCCGCTGCCTGGGTCGGAGCCGGCGTATGAGGTTCGCGAGCCCCCCCGGCCAGGCGTGGGCCAGCCACGCGCGCATGACGAAGCAGCTCATGTCCACGCCGAGCCTGCGCGGTTTCGGCCTGTACCCGAACGCCGCCTCGCCAGCCGCCGCAGACCTCACCGTGGACGACTCGGCGCAGTTCCCCTACGTCTCGACCGTCGTTGGGACCGGGCTCGTGCTCGGCATCCTGGCCTACCTGTTCTGGCCCAGAAAGGCGTGACCCATGCTCGTCTCCGTCAACTCCTCCACGCTCTCCTCGCAGCCGCTGAGCTACCCGACCTCGAGCGCGCCCGTCGTGCAGGCGACTCCGGCTCCGGTCGCACCGGCCCCGGCACCCGCCTCGGCTCTGCCCGCCTCGTGGCAGGCGGCGGGGCAGAACTTCTTCTCGAGCTCGCCCTACGTCCCGTGGATCATCGGCGGGATGCTCGGGTTCTTCCTCGGCTTCGCGGTCGGCGGAGACTGAGGCCGTGGGGAAGCGAAGCCTCAACTGGGAACTCATCGCCTGGGCTATCGGCGGCTTCGTCATCGGCGGCGCGGCGGTCTGGATCTACAAGGACATGCAGCCGACGCAGCTTCCCGCCGGTACGTGGGTCACCTCGACGGGGCAGGTCGTCACGCCGGCACAGCAGGCGTCGATCTTGACCCCGGTGGCGCTGTCATGAGGCTCCATCCCAAGACGGCCAAGGGGCCCTACGATCTGGCCCCCGGCGGGATGCGCACGCTGCGCAAGGGCCGAAAGGTCGGGACCGTCATCGTCGGCCGCCGTTGGACAGGAACCGAGGGCGGCTCGTTCATGGCCTGCTTCGTCCTGAAGAGCGGGAAATCGCCCGTCGGCAACCAATTCTGCGCCGTCGGCAAGAACCCGCGTGCGGCACTCGCGAAGGCACTTGGCGAGGCGGCGCTCGGGATCAAGGGTCGCCGCGGTGCGTTCGCTGGACGAAGGAGACGCCGATGAACTTCCAAATCGACCAAGGCCAAGGACGCATCCCGGGCTGGGTGTGGTGGCTCGGCGGCGCGGCGATCCTGCTGCTCGCGTTCACCAGCGGCGAGGTGCGCGGCGTGAAGCGCGTCGATCGGGCGCTGGAGGAGGCCGACGAAGAGGACGAAGAGATCGAGGAAGAGGAAGAGGCCGAAGAGGAAGACGAGGGGCCAGAGGAGGAGTGATGGCCAAGCGGCGAAAAAGGCGGCGCAGGTTCACGGGCGTCGACACGGCATCGCAGATCGCGGCTGGCCTGCGCCAGGACGCGAAGGACTTCCGCGCCATGCTCCGCAAGGGCGACTGCCGCCACGCCTTCCTCGCTATCACGAGTGCCGCCGGCCAAGCCGGTGCCCTCTCGCAGCACCTCGCGGACGACGCCCGCCGCGGCGTGGCGAAGCGTCGTGGGGCTGGCAGCGGCAAGGTCGTGTTCAAGCTCGAGGACCGCTTCATGCGCAAGTGTCTGCTGCCCAGGTGAGCGATGCGCTTTCGTTCCTTCGGCGACCCGCCCACGCTCTCGCAAGGCGACACGGGCTCGGCGGTCCAGACGCTGCAGAGCGACCTGATCGCGCTGGGCTACTCGGTCGGTAGCACCGGCGCGGACGGCAACTTCGGGCCGAACACCGAGGCCGCGCTGCTCCAGTACCAGAGCGACTCCGGCATCCCGCAGACCGGCCAGGCCGACGCCGCGACGTGGGCCGCGCTGTCCGCAAGCCCATTGGCCGCGCCAACGCCGCAGAGCAATGACCCGCTCTCGAGCCTCGCGCAGATGCTCGGGCTCCAGCCATCCAGCTCGGTGCCGACCACCACCACAGGCACCGCAGCGCCGCTTGCGACCACGACCTCGACGACGACCGACTGGAAGCTGTACGCTGCGATCGGGGCCATCGGGCTCGGCGGCGTCGCGCTGCTCTATGGCCTTGTGAGGCCGCTCTTCAGGAGGAAGTCATGAGGATTCGTCGGTTCGGCCTCACCTTCAAGCCCGCCGCGCCACCGGCGCCATCCAAGACGGCCAACATCAACTTCAAGCTGCCGACGTTCGTTCCGCACGCGCCGTTCATCCCCGCAGCGGTGGGCAAGGTGGTGCTGCAGCGGCCGACGAGCAGTGGCCCCGCAGCAGCTCCGCCTCCGCCCAGGCCTGGCACCACGGGCGGCCCGACCGCACCGCCGCCTCGCGCTCCGGGCGGCGCGTTCCTGCTCGTCGGTGGCCTGACCCCGGGTGCCGCCGCGCAACAGGCGCTGCAGCAGGCCGGATCGCCGCTCATGCAGGGCACGACGCCCATCGTCTCGCCCGCGTCGACGGCCGCCACCGGGTCCTCTGCCTCGAACGCCACCGCCTCAAGCGGCTGCTCTCCCGCCGTCGACGGCAACAGCAATCCCTACGCCGTGTCGATGGACGCGAACGGGAACCCGCTGGACTCGTGCGGCAATCCCGTGACCTGCGTGCCCGGCGTGCTCTCTGGCTACGACCAGAACGGCGACCCGATCGACAACTGCGGTAACCCGGTCGGTGGCACCACGTCCGCGACGCCATGCAGCCCGACGCTGGACTCGGCGGGCTACCCGCTCGCGGTGGCCGCCGATGCGAACGGCAATCCGCTCGACTCCTGCGGCAACCCCGTCACGTGCTCGGGCGTCGCGTCCTCGACCGACCAGAACGGCAACCCGGTGGACAACTGCGGCAACGTGATCGGCGTCTCGCAGCCGGCCGCCTCGTGCTCGCCCATCGTGGACGGGAACGGCAACGCCCAGGTGCAGAGCTACGCCGCCGACGGGACGCCGCTCGACTCCTGCGGCAACGCGATCACGTGCGTTCCGGGCGTCCTCTCAGGCTACGACGCGACGACCGGGGCCCCGTTGGACAACTGCGGGAACCCCATCGTCACGACGCCGAGCGGCGCGAGTGCATCGCTGCCTGCCGTGCCGCCGCCTGCCGTGTCGGTGCCCGTGCCGGTCGCAGCGGTGCAGGCGGCCGCCGCGAGCTCTCCGGCCGCGATGCCGAGCCCCGTCGCGCCGCCTCCCGCGGGCTCCGTCTGGCCCTGGGTCATCGGCGCACTCGCGGTCGGCGGCGTGGTGATGGTGGCGAGCCGGCGCTAGACTGAGCGGCGCGGCATCACGACGGCCATCGCGCCGTGCTCGAAGCCCTCGGCGTAGATGTCCACCGGCTCCAGCGGCGAGGCGACGCTCATCTGGATTGCGTCTGCACCGCCAAGCGCGCGGGCGAGTTCGGCGATGTAGCGCGGGTTCACGACCACGCGGAACTGCTGCTGCCCATGCTTGACCGCACTTTCCCAATCAGGGAACTGCTTCAGTCCGATGTCGGGCTGCGGAAAGACGACGCCATCGGGGGTCTTCTGCGCACGCCCTTCGACGAACGTGAGCTTGCCGGCCCCGCGCCTGAATGCCTCGACGTTGATCGGACCGCTCGTCTCGGTGCCATTGAGGTCGTAGACGGGAATCGCCGCGATGCGGTGCCCGTCGCAGGCGACCAGTAGCTTCTTGGCCACGTCGAGGTGGATGGCACCGAGCTCGGGATGGTCCTCGTCCTGCGACACGATGAGATCCAGTTCGCACTTCGGGTTCCACCTCATTTGCCCGCTCCTCCGTTGTCGCAGCGCTTGTGCCCACAGCTCTTGCAGACCTCGCGCTGCTTGCCGTTGTACACGTTGCACTTGCAGCAGCCCCAGCCCGGCGCGAGGTACGGGATGTCCTCCAGCGGCTTGCAGCTCACGTCGCGTCCTCGAGCAGCACCTTGCGCCCGGCCTTGGCCTGGTCGAGCAGGCTGCCGCGGCCGAGGTTCTCGGCGGCGTGGTCGCAGAACCACGGCTCGGCGCAGTCCGGCTTCGCGCACCGCTCGCGGCGCTTTGGTGGAGCGGCCGGCGGCGCAGCGACGGAGGCGGGCGGCGGTGGAGGTGGCGGCGCGGCCGGCTCCCCAGCCGCATACGGCAGCGCGACCTGCGTCGGTGCCGCGAGTTTGCGCAGCGCCTCGACGATCTTGAACTCCTCATCGCGCGCCGCCTGCAACGCGCGCAGCTTCTCGTCGGTCTTCGCGAGGGACTTCTCGGCCTGAGCGAGCAGAGCCTTGGCCTTCGTCGGGGTCATGCTGTCTCCTTTGTCCTGCCGAGGTCGAGGTACGCCGCGAGGGTCTCCATGACCCGTGGCTCCAGCACGATGCGGTTCGTCTCGCGGATGCCGTCGGAGGTCGTGAGCACGAGGTTCTCCAGCTCGCGGTCGCGTAGACTGCATCGCCGAGGTAGGTCTTCTCGGTCACGGCGTGGTCTCGTTGTGCTCTGCGGAGTTGGCGTTGGCCCATGCAAGGAGATCCTTGAGCGTCGGAGCGAGGTATCCGGCCAGCCTGAGCATGAGCTCCGGCTCCTCGCCGTCTGCCATGAGTACCGCCGTCAACTTGCCGGACCCGATTGCCCAACCCAACTCCAGAGCTGCGGAGCGTCCGCAGGGTTGGAGCATCACGCAGGCATCGCAGTCCTGCATCGCGCCGTAGTCGAGTGCGAGACCGGCCTGCGCGACTCCTCCATTGAGCACATCGATGGTCTGCCTCGCGCTCCACGGCGGCGGATCCGGAATGCACTGCCGCCATGCGAATCCGTTGTTGCCGGGCTTCGGATTCCTGAAGTCGTAGACCTCGTGTCCAGCCATCCGAAGCGCGGCGAGCACCTCCGGCTGTCTCTTGTTGCGCCACGAGGAAGCGAGGTAGATCTTCACGGCGCAGGCTCGCTCTGGGCCGGCGGCGGAGCAGCAGGCGCGGCCGCCTTCTTCCCGCTGGTCGGCACGAGGTCGATCCGGATGGTCTTCTGCCCGCGCTTGACGCTCTTGCGGATCGGCTCCGTGATGTCCGGGCTGCCTCGCGCATTGATGCGCACCGCGAACGCCTTCTCGGTGTCGATCCCATAGAGCACGATGCGCTTGCCGATCCACCCGGCGTTGTCGTCGCCGAACATTGCGGCGCAGGCTTCGGCAATCGTGCGGCTGATCACGAGGGACTTCTTGGCCTCCTTGAAGGCCATCAACCACTTCTGCTCCTTGGAGCCGTCCTCCATCTCCATTTGCTCCGGATAGATCTTGGCGATTGTCAGCAGCCGATCCACGCCGAAGCCGAGATCCGTGTTTTCGATGTACTTCCCTGGGAACATGAGCTTGTAGTTCATCCTGCCTCCTTCATGCCGAAGTCCTCGAGGTCCGTGTCGCTGTCGAACGCCCAGCGCGGCAGTTCCAGCTCCACCGGCCCGTCGGCATATCCGGGCCAGCGGTTCGCCTCGCGGCACTCCCACCAGCGGTCGAGCAGGCGCGTGTAGAGATCGCGGCCCGCAGCAAGCGCCGCGCCCTTCAACTCATGGATTTGCACCACGTGCGGCTGCGCCTTCTCGACGGCGATCAGGAGGTAGGGCAGTTCCTCGCCGATCACCGCCGCGAGTCCCGCCTGGTAGAACGCGCCCTGCCCGTGGTAGCCGTACTCGTAGGCGAAGCGGCCGAACTTGTCGATGCTCCCGTCGCGCGCGGTCTTGAGGTCGGTCAGTGCGCCGAGCCGCGACACGAAGTCCAGCCGCGACTTGAGCTTGATCTCGCCGCCATCGTGCCGCTTGTACGTCCACAGCACCGTCTGCTCGGCCTTGCCGTTCTCGACGTAGCGGCCCGCGTACTTGTCGGCGCGGACGGCGGTCGCCATCGCCAGCGCGAGGTCGAACGCATCCTTCTTCAGGATCGTCCGCTCGCGGTTCGCGGCCTCAAAGATCTTCCACTCGCCGCCAGACCGGTTCCCCTCCCACGGCAGCACCTCGTTGCGGAAGAGCTCCGGCTGGTACGTCGCGATGTGGGTCGCGATGCCCAGCGCCAGGGCGTCCGTCGTCTCACGCTTGACGAGCAGGTTGTGCCGGAAGTGCGCCGGGGAGCGGTCCATCACTTTGAGGTCGGACCAGCGCAGGCGGTCGATCGCGTCGTACTCGGCGCGGGTGAGTTCGTAGATGCCGTCGGCGGAGTCGGTCATTGGCGACCTCCATGGCTTGGCAATAGGGGCGGCATCTTGCCGGTTCGGTAGCTTTCGCTGAGTTGCGGAATGATCGCATCCCCGACGCGCCCACGGCCCGGCACGACGATCTGGGCGAGAAAAGCCTCCTCGAACGTCTCGACGCCCGCCTCAGACGAGACCAGCTTCGCCTTGATGCACAGCAGAAGTGCGCGCCACCGCTCTCGGCAGGCCTGCTCCCACTCGCGCAGCTGCGCCTCTGGAGTCCGCCGCACGGTCTGGTGGCTACGCCCATCGACGCGCGTCTCGAAGTCGCTCAGCGCCGGCAATGCCAGCTCGAACTGGACGCGCCGCGCGTTCATCTCGAAGCCGACGATGGCGCGGCCGACTTGCTGGCCCGAGTAGATCGCCGTCGCCTTGTGGCGATTCAGCAAGTCTTCGATCTCGCCCTTGGTGCGGCCGACGGAGACCGATGTGCGCTCGGCGTACATGGCTCCGCACCCTACTCGCCCCACCGCTCGCCTGTCAAGCACTTGCCACCGCACGGTGCCGAACAGTTGCGCCGCATGGCGCGAGGCCGCGCACGGTTGACAACAAGCGCATGCTGTGCAATCCATGCCACATGGTCGATGCACTTCAAGTCGCGAATCTTCGCGCCGAGATCGCCCGCCGCGGCCTCACGTACCGCGCCATCGCGCAGCGCCTCAAGGTCAACCGCGAGTCGCTCTCCCACGCGCTGAGCGGGCGCAGGCCGAAGACGCTGGAGCGGATCTGGCCCGAGCTCGTCGAGGCGGTGGCGCGGTGGCGGTGACCGCAGCGCTGCAGTCCAAGCTCGCAGGCCGGCGTGTCGTCGCGTCGGTCTCAGGCGGGAAAGACAGCGCCGCGCTCTCGCTCTGGCTGACCGAGCAGGGCATCGAGCACGACCGCGTTTTTATGGATACTGGCTGGGAACACCCGGCGACCTACGAATATCTGCGAGGGCCGCTGACCAAGGCCATCGGTCCAATCACGGAGCTGCGCGCGCCGCTTCAGATGGTCGAGTTGATCCGCAAGAAGGGGATGTTTCCCTCGCGCTTGCGCCGCTTCTGCACCGAAGAGCTGAAGGTGCTCCCGCTGCGCGACTACTTCGCGCAGTTGCCGGGCGAAGCGATCAACGCGGTCGGCATCCGCGCGCAGGAGAGTGCAGCCCGCGCGAAGATGACCGAATGGGAGTGGTCGGGCGCGATCGACGCCGAGACCTGGCGACCGCTGCTCGGCTGGAAGTTCGAGGACGTTCGCGACATCCACTTGCGCCATGGCTTAGCCCCGAACCCGCTCTATCTGTGGGGCGCTGATCGCGTTGGCTGCTGGCCGTGCATCTTCGCGCGCAAGGCCGAGATCGAGATTGTGGCCCGACGCGATCCGGCGCGCATTGACGAGATCGAACGTCTCGAAGCGGAGATGACCGAGCGAGCTGGCGACGGACGCTTCTGGTTCCACGGCAAGGATGGCCGCAACTCGCTGGTGCAGATCCGTCAGGTCGCCGAGTGGGCCAAGACAGACCGAGGTGGTCGACAGATCCAGCTCTTCGACCCACCCGATGACGCCGGCTGCATGCGATGGGGCCTGTGCGAGACGGCGACGGGAGAGCCCAGTGCTACCCGATGAACTCTTGGAGGGTCGCGCGGTACGCCTTGACGCCCTTCGTCTTCAGGTGGTCAAGGATCTTCCTGGCTACCTTCGCGTTCAGCGCCATGTCGGTGGTCGTCCCAGCAACGCAGCCCGCGATGCCGTACACATCCTGAATCGCCATCGACCTCGCGCTCGAGCCGTACCCGGATCGAGACCTGGCCACGCGGGCTGCTTCCGAGGCCATATCGTTGAGCAGTCCCTCGTTCATGAGCCAAGAGCCTACCATGACTCGTGACCCCTCGCCAACCGGCCTCGGCCCCAACCGCCCCCGCGCGACCCGCGCCGAGGCCATCGCGCAGGGCCAGGGCGTGGACTTCGAGACGCCGACCGAGCTGCACGTGGCCGACTGGACTGGCGGCGTCACCGTGTGGCACCGCACGGTAGATGTGAAGGACGGGAAGGCGCTCTATGAGGTGAGGGTGGCGCATGGCTGAGCTGCCCAACATCCGCATCCCCGCGCCGCCCTGGGAAGGCCCGCCCGAGCAGCAGAGGCGCGTCCGCAAGATCCTGGGCATCCCCGACCCACCGCCGCCGCCTTGCGCGAGGTGCGGCAAGGCGAGGTGCCGGTGCGCGAAACGTTAAGCTGGCCGATCTGCCCAGCGTGCCGCACCGGTCGCCTCGAGCCGCTACCCTACGGCGGCTGGCAGTGCACCTCGTGCGACAGGCTCGTGTGGCGCCAGAGCGACCGAGACGGCCAGGAGAAGTGGCGATGGCGCACGCCGCTGGTGTCAGGCCGATAGCATAGAGTTCGCGCCATCCGCTTCCCCACGCTGCGCACTGCTCAACTTTTTTCTTGACGACCGCCCGCCTGCTCGCTTAGTCTGCGCCGAGCAACGGGGCTGACTGCAAGCAGCGCCACCCCGGACATCCCGACTTGGACTGAGGCCGCCGCGCCGACTGTCCCGCCTCCTCCGTCTTGCAGCGGAGGAGGCGTCTTTTGTTGGAGGGTGCCGTTCAGGAGCTCCGCCCATACCAGGCCGCAGCGTTGGACAAGCTGAGGCAGGAGATCCGCGCCGGTCAGCGCCGCGTGTTGCTCGTGGCGCCAACCGGCGC
>Ga0335073_10000307_pt1 | contig 63640 bp, 62 predicted proteins | sample Lox_Sample_22_FD_207093 | JGI IMG/M metagenome (GOLD analysis project Ga0335073, IMG submission 207093) | Soil microbial communities from Loxahatchee National Wildlife Refuge, Florida, United States - Lox_Sample_2.2 | ecosystem: Environmental > Terrestrial > Soil > Wetlands | place: USA... | reverse complement strand
GCAAAAAGATACGCAGTTCCCAAAGGACGATCTTTCGTGCAAGGCCATTGCCTTCCGTATTCGCGGGCAAGATTTTCATGGCTCGCGCCACTATAGAACGGAACGGCCTCGCGAATCTCGTCCATGACGTCGCTAGCGGAGGCATGGCTCCAGGCAAATCCCATCCGTTGGGCAACGGTGCTGATCTGCTCCCAAGCAGGAGTCAGTCCTTCCGGCGGTTCCACCACCTGCTCAGCCAACTGAATACGCCGTTCCGTATTGGTGAACGAGACGCATTCTTCGCCATAAGCCGTCGTTGGCAAGATGACATGTGCATACTGTGCGGTCTCCGTCATAAACAGGTGTTGGGCTACCACGAACTCGAACTGGCTCAGGCAATTGGCCGCCTCAAACATAGAAGCGCTGACGGGGTCATAGCGGCAGAGCCAGAGAGCCTTCACGCCGGAGCTTCCCGAATTTGCCAATATGGTGCGCGCGCCTTTGCCGGGGGCTGCCGGAACGCTCGAATGCCATATCTTTTCCAGTTCTGCGCGAGCTTTCTCATCCGTTACCGGCGCATAGCCTGGCAGTCGGTCCGGCAACATGCCCATGTCGCAGACGCCCTGTAGATTGTTCTGCTCCGCCAGCGCAAATAACCCAGCGCCACGCTTGCCCAGATTGCCCGTGAGCAACACTAAGTTCACCACTGCACGCACGCTGTCCCGAGTTCGCTCTTCCATGCTGGTGGAATACAGGACTGCTGCGGATTTGGCCCTCGCAAACGTTAAAGCAGCATCTTCGATCAGAGCGGGTGTTACTCCACAGGCATCGGCTGCGTCCAGGAGGGGATATTGATGAATCTGGCTGACGAACGTCTCGTGCTCGCGGCAGCGTGCTTTGATAAACGGCAGATTCTCCAGCCCGCGGTCCACAATCACCTTGGCCATCGCACCGTAGAGTGTTGTCTCAGTGTTGGGCTTGATCTGCAGAAATAGATCGGCGTTATCCGCCAAGCGATGGCGCCGCGTGCCGACCACAATCAAGCGCGCACCGCCGAGTTTGGCCCGCAGCACAACCCCTCCCAGCGTGGGCATTCGCCGCGCCAAGTCGACGCCATCAATCAGGATGACGTCGCTCGCGGCCAGTTCCGAAATTGAGTTGCTGGCTGCGGGAACGCCAAGCATTTCCATCAACACGTTGATCGAGTTGTTGCAGTAAACACCGGTTCCGTGGTGGACGTTGTTGGTCCCAATAACTGCCCGTGCGAATTTCTGCAGCAGGTATGCCTCCTCATTGGAACAGCGTGGCGAGTTGAGGAAAGCGAGAGCATGGGGTCCGTGACGTTCGCGAATCTCTCGCAAACGTCGAGCGATTAGGTCGAAAGCTTCGCCCCAGGTTGCCTCCTGAAACTTTCCGTCTTTCTTAATGAGAGGAGTCTTCAATCGGTCGGGCGAGCTGGCAACCTCATGACCGTGCCACCCGCGAAGGCAAATGCGTCCGGCATTAGTCGGGTGCGAAACGCTGGGATAAGCCCCAATTACTTGATTCCCAGCGGTTTCTAAGTAAATGCCGCAGCCCACCCCACAGAACGTACACGTGGTGAGCCTATGCGGCATACCCGCCTCGCTTTCTTGTGAGCCTCAATCTTGCATGGTAGCGGGGCAGACCGGGGCCAGGCCATGACTCGAGTCACAAGGAGCTGTGATGGAAGACTCAGGTTTTCCAATTTGGAAACGTGTTTTCAATCGGTTGCATCAGGATACCTCCAGCTTAGTTATGGAATGACTGAAGCGCCTTCTCCATCCTGTTTGAACCGTGGGCAGACTCGGCAAAATCGCCTTGTGACTAAATGCAGCTTTTGCCCAGTGGATCAGTTCGACAGAACTTCGGGTTGACTCGCAATCTGCAAGTGCCTAGTAACGAAACGATTTCTCTTGAACGGCTTTTTGGCAGCGAATTTGCACCACCAGTTCTGGGCGTGCCATGACGGGCGCAGCGCTCCTCATGTTCAAGCGAATGTGCTCGTTTCTTGAAAGGAGAAGGTGATGTCGGTATCTGGAATTTCCAGCCAAAGTTTCATTCCCTATAACACGCAGGCTCAGAACCAACGAACCCAGATGCAGCAGGAATTTCAGCAACTCGGACAGGACCTGCAGTCGGGCAATCTGTCTGCGGCGCAATCGGATTTTTCCGCGCTGCAGCAAATTACCCAAACCTCTTCCACCAACGCGGGCCAGAGCAATAACACTATCGCTCAAGAATTCAGTCAGCTGGCCCAGGACTTGAAATCGGGAAACCTCTCGGCCGCACAGGGGGATTACACCAAGCTGCAGCAAAATCTTCAAACTCGAACCGAAGCTCACCACTCCCATCACCACCACGGTGGAGGCGGGAGTGCGACTGATGTTAACCAACTCTTCCAGCAACTAGGGCAGGAATTGCAATCTGGCAATCTTTCGACGGCCCAACAGACCTACGCGGCGTTGCAACAGGATTTCGGAACTAGCCAATCGGCCGGCCTGGTCTCGGGGCAATCGACGGGCGCCATTTCGGCGACCGCCTGAACTCGGCAAGCAGATCGGCACCAAAATCCTTCGAAGTGATGCGATTCGCATGCGAGTCGCATCGCTTCGCTCCGGATGACATCGGAATTGCGATGGTGGTATCGTTTCTTTAAACGCTCCTTCCTGACATGAGGTGGTTCCTGGAAAGTAGGGTTCGATTCGCTGGGTTTACCTTGCTGATCAGCCTTTGGTGCAGCGCAACCTCGCAAGCGCAATCCCCGCAGACTTCTGCCGCTAACGGTGGCCCACTAGCGACCGTGACGGCAATTCATTCCCAGCCAGAGAAAAACGGCCTTGCGTTAGAGATCGTTTCAACCCATCCGCTGGCACCCACAATCAATAAACAAGCCAATCCGCCGAGCCTAGTAATCGATTTGCCGAATACGCAACTCGGGAAGAACGCGAAGCGCGTCGATGTTCACACTGGCGCCGTCCAAGGCATTCGTTTAAGCCAGCTTCATCAGAGTCCGCCGGCCGCCCGGATCGTTGTCAACCTCGTGAAGCCAGCTAACTACTCGTCGGAGGCCGCTGGCAATTTGTTGCTCATTTGGATTGAGAGCGCCAAAACGAACCCTGCATCGCTAGCAACGCAAGCTCTTCGATCCGAATCGGCACCTGTCAATCTGCCGTCTGGGGCCGCTGCGCTAGACGGCAATCGAATCGAATCGGGATCGTCGGTTACCGCGGGATCCGATGCGGCGGTGGTCCAACTCGGGCGAGGTGGTCAAGTCCGCGTGTGCCCGGGAACCACTCTCTCCGTCACCCCTTCGAAAACCGGTCGCTCATTGATGCTGGGAATGAACACTGGCGCGATGGAGGCGCACTACACGCTCGGCCCCGTTGCCGATTCGATTATGACCCCGGATTTCCGCATTCAACTTGTAGGCCCCGGCGAATTTGACTATGCGATCAATGCCGATTCGAAGGGCAACACCTGCGTGCAAGCTCTGCCGGGAAATACCGCGTCGGTCATTGTTTCTGAGTTGATGGGAGACGGGACTTACCAAGTGAAGCCCGACGATCACGTAGTATTTCACTCGGGGCAACTGAAGAACGTTGCTCTAATGGGAAATGGCAGTTGTGGATGTCCGCCTTCACCGCGGCCGGTGATGCTTGCGTCCTCCTCAAATGGGGGGACTAACCCGCCGACATCGACCGGTTCTGAAACCACCGCTCTGCCACCATCCAACCCGAAAGAGATGCATTATCAAGTGGACGCGCCGTTTGTTTTCCGCGGTGATGACCCCACGCCGCCACCGATCGTGGCGGTGGGCATTCTGCCGCTGCGCTCCACAACCCAGGCCGAACCGGTCGCCTCGACCGTTCTCCCGCCGGCTCGAGGAGAGCATCGGGGGTTCTTTAGCAAGATCCGCGGATTTTTCGCGGCGATCTTCAGGTAGAGGTAGGTTCTGAATCCCCCTTAAAACAAGCGCCCGCGATTATCTTCTCCGCAGATTCTTTGCCAACGGCCTCACGCGGTCGCGAAATTCATCCGCCAGTTCGGCGCCGCGTTCCAGAACTTCTTCGGCGGCTTCCTGCGCGTCTGCCTTCCAATCTTCAATCGTGTCGCGCGCGCCTTCATACTTCTGGCGAAGATCCTTGCGCATTTGCTTGCCGGCTTTGGGAGCAAACAACATGCCGATTAAACTACCGGCGCCCAACCCGATTAGCAAAAATGTGATGGCCGTTCCAACCTGACTGCCTTGCGATGACTCGTATTTTCCTTCGCGCATAGTGACACCTTTCGCTATGAATTCCCCCACGCGGCTAGCAAATCTATTCTATTCGCACCGGCGGGAACTGTGGGCGGAATTGCGACCCCGCCGCCCCCCGATTTTCCTTCCAGCTGCCAGCCCGTGTAAAATGTACTTTTTAGCCCTAGTGTCCAGCGGAAAATGTGGCCTGCCCGCCTTCCGCCGGCCAGCCGCAATCCATAAAGGAGACGTTTTCAGCAATGGCTATTCCTGCCACACAGCTTCGTCCTGGCATGATCATCAAGCACAACAATGATCTGCACTCCGTGTTCAGCGTGGAACACCGCACTCCCGGCAACCTGCGGGCATTTATCCAGGCCAAACTTCGCAACTTGCGCACCGGCGCCATGTTCGAGCATCGTTTTCGCTCGCCTGATCCCATTGAGAAGATCAACGTCGACGAACAGGAGATGGAATTCCTGTACGCCGACGGGGACAGCTTTTACTTCATGGACACCACCAACTTTGAACAAACCCACCTGACCAAAGACATCCTGGGCGATGCGGTCGAATACCTCACCCCCAACCTGCAGATCAAGGTGGAGTTTTTTGATGGCAAAGCAGTGGGAATTGAGCTCCCCCAAACCGTAATCCTCACGGTAGTTGAGACCGAGCCCGGCCTGAAGAGCGCGACCGCTTCCAGCGTCACGAAGGCAGCGAAGACCGAAACCGGCCTGGTCGTGCAGGTGCCTCCGTTTATCAACGAAGGCGAGAAGATCAAGGTCGACACCGCCGAAGGAGTGTATTTGTCGAGGGCATAGCAAAAACGCTTTGTCATCCTGAGCGGAGCGATGTGATTCGGTTGCGAATCGCATCGCGCAGTCGAAGGACCTCTGCAACTGGCATGTATGTCCGCAGAACCACAATCCGCTCCGCAGGCCCGCCGCTACTTGGTCCGCGGGAGAGTTCAGGGCGTCGGCTTTCGCTGGTTTGTCGAGCGCGAGGCGCATATTCTGGGCATTGCTGGCTGGGTGCGCAACAACCCCGATAGCAGCGTCGAAGTGCTGGCTATGGGTACGCGTGATCAGTTGGCCGGTTTGCGCTCCCGGCTGCGCGAAGGTCCCCGGGCGGCGCGAGTCGATAACGTCGAAGAATTTGAGGCCAATCCCATTCCTGGCCTGAATACATTTCGCATTGAAGGAGCCTGGTAAATGCAAACCAACACTGCTCGCGTCATGAAGCAAACGAGCTGCGAGCACTTGAAGAAGCTGATCCGCGAAGTCCCCGACTTTCCCAAGAAGGGCATCCTCTTCTACGACATCACGACCCTGCTGAAAGATCGCACCGGCTTGGCTACGCTGATTGACGCCCTCGCCGAGCAATACATCGCGAAGAAGGTCGATTTGGTGCTGGGCATGGAAGCACGCGGCTTCATCTTTGCACCGGCCCTGGCTTATCGCCTGAATGCAGGATTTGTCCCAGTTCGCAAGCCGGGCAAACTTCCCGCCGCGACCACGAAATACGACTACGAACTCGAATATGGCACCAACACCCTGGAAGTCCACAAGGATGCGATTCAACGCGGACAGCGTGTCATCATTGTTGACGACTTACTCGCCACCGGCGGCACAGCCGAGGCGACGACAAAATTAGCCACTTCTCTCGGTGCAGACATCGCCGGCCTGGGATTCGTTGTGGAGTTGGATTTCCTGAAAGGGCGGGAGAAGTTGACGCAGTACGATGTGTTCTCGTTGTTGCACTACGACCGTTAGCTGTTATAGCACCCGGCGAATGAACTCAATAACACCAAACCAGCCGCCAGCGCTGACGACCACCACGGTAACCAATCCCAGGAGTTTGTCCCACAAGCTATGTTCGCAGTCGTCAGCCTCTGGCAGGTCGGCAACCCGGATGTGGTAAACCACCCTCATCCCAGTTGCGCCAGCGAAATTCGTGAAGCCTTGCTCCATACAATAAACTTAGATGTGCCCCCAAACCGCAGGTTACCGCATAAGGGATGCGCAGCTAGCCTGCATACGGTGAGATTTTGTGGGTTCTACGGAATTTACCTGATCCAGACGCCGGCTAGGCGGACGATTTAGCTTCCAAGAGGCGCAATTCAGCGTCTTTCTTTAGGTAGCTTTTCCGTCGGAACCAGTCTTCCATGGCGTCTCTTAACTCGTCGATTGGCACATGTGCGCCGATCTCCATCAATCCATCGGCGACGGGAAGCGTATCGTCGAAGACGCTGGCGTTGGTGAAGTTGCGCATAGAGAAGTTATCCAGCCATTTCAGCGGGCAGGGAAGTGACTTGCCGTTTTCTTCATACTCCACGCGGATTTTACGGGCGAACATTGGTAACTAGCCGCAGACGCGTCTTGCAGGCCGAACGAAGTTCGGTGTTCGTTTGCGGGGCGCGCAGGCACCGTCGTGGCCGCAAATCCGCTCGGGTTTGCGGAACCCAGAAGCTACGGACCGAGGCAGACATGAAGCCTGTTCGAGGACGGCAGAGACGAAATCTTGCGCTGGCTTGCCCGTCAGCTCCAGCCAACTACCGACACGGCCGTCGGCCGTTCCGTCCGCGCGACGACCGAATATTGCGTACTCATCGACGGCTCTGCCCTGTTGCTGACTTCTCAGCACCTCCAGCATCTCCGATCTGATTTCCAGACCCGTCCCGCTCGCATAGAACCTGTTTTCAAGTAACAAACATGCATCTCGATCAAAGGAATCGAACGGCGCCCGATCCGGCGGAGCGAGCATTTTTCCGCCAGAGATGCATTCTTCGGGAAAGCGATTTGGATTCTGCACGAGGTCATAAATCCAGTTTTCACTGTGCAGAAACCCAACCTTTGAATAACCAACAAGGTTCCCCTGTGAGTATTCGGGCCTGACATGCAAGGGAGGGCGGGTACCCTGCCGGATACCATCGTATCGCGGTGAGGACAGGTCTACATCTGCCCTTGCGAACGTCATAACCCGCTTAATCTTGCCCGCCCAGATGACCTTCCTTTTGCTGGAGGGATTACTGCCGTTGAACCCGATGACGTAAATATCCTCCTCAGGCTCGCATGAGTCCGTGTCCCGGAGGAATTCCTTACGAAGCAGTTGCCTCAGCCGTTTCTTGCATGGGCCGAAAAAGATTTCTGCCTCGTCTATCGCGAAGGGAACGGACTGCTCGGAATAATCCGGGTCCTGAGCCACGCTGAGGATGTATAGGTAAGCTCTCATCACGACCTCGACGGAAAGGACCTTTTGCTGGCCCTCTTACGGCGCGGCGGGGGGCGCTGCTGGCGCAGCGGCAATCTCGCTCACGCCCGTATTCACAAGATCCTTCAACTCTTTGCTCGGTTTGAAGAAGGGAATTTTCTTGGCGGGGACTTCTACCCGGTCCCCAGTTTTAGGATTGCGTCCCACGCGCGGCTTGCGCTGGCGGGTACGAAAGCTTCCAAAGCCGCGAATTTCAATCTTATCGCCCACGCGAAGCGAGCGCACGATGCTGTCAAAAATAGTCTCCACGATGACTTCGCTGTCTTTGCGCGTCAACTCCGCCAGCCGCGACACTTCATCGATCAGATCTGCCTTTGTCATACGCTCCTTCGCTCCGTTCGCTGATTTCGCACGTGGCACCAGGCTTAAGAATCAACCCAGCATCCACCAGGGTCTTCATAACCTTCTCAAATTTCAGGGGTTGTATGCAAGCGCCTATTTTACTATGAGTTCCGGGACTTGGAAATTCTACTTCCAGAGATAATAAAAACCAACTTGGTTCTCCAGCAATTTCTCCCGCGTGGGAAGCCACTGGGACACATCGCCGAAAAGCAGGTCCAGCAGCGTCTGCCGGTTCTTCTCGGGGCGGACGAGATTTGGCTCGCCCGTAATGCCCACGGACTTGGCAGTGTCATCCACGGCAGCCTGAAAATCTCCCACTTGATCAATCAAGTGCATCGAGAGAGCTTCCTGCCCAGTCCAAACCCGGCCATCGGCAATCGACTTGATGTCTTCGACCTTAGCGTGGCGGCCATCGGCTACTGCCTGGACGAACTGGCCGTACATGTTGTCGATGAGCGACTGCATATAAGCGCGCTCGGCTGGAGTCATCTCACGCGTTGGATCGCCCGTATCTTTAAATTCGCCCACTTTGAGAACTTCCGGTTTGAGCTTGATCCAGCGCATCAGATCGCCGTAATTTACCCATTCGGCAATAACGCCAATCGAGCCTACAATGCTGCCGTTATCGGCAAAGATTTTGTTGGTTGCGGAAGAAACATAGTATGCGCCACTCGCGCCAACAGTCGAAATCGAAGCCACGATGCGTTTCTTCTTTTCATCGCGCAAGCGCTTTACAGCTCGATAGATTTCTTCCGACGCCGCCACTCCACCGCCGGGCGAATTGACGCGAATGATGATGGCTTTGATGGAATCGTCGTCACCAAACTTCTTGAGCTGAGGGACAATCGTGCCGGGGTCGAGAATCACACCTTCGAGGTCGATCACGCCAATCTTGTCGCCGAAGCCAAGCGACGATTGCTCCCCGCCGGCATGAAGCGTGAGATAGACCAGGGTGAAAACGGCGAGCACGAAGAGAAAGAACGCGCCTCCCCCGATGACGATCCAGAGCCAGGTGCGCGAGCGGCCATTGTCAGGCATAAGTTGAGGGTAGTGTAACACTCACATGACGACAGCCGCCCTCGGCTGTCGGGCGGAGCGCAGCTCCGCAGCTAGTCCTTTGAATAGGGATTGCTCTGGTGCTTGTGCCATGTCCAAGGATAATCTTCCCACCGACTCACCAATCCTCATCTCACTGGATTCTCCAAAACATACTGCACTTTTTGATCTAGTCCTTCCGAGGAGCGAAGCACATGATCAAATGACTCCGCTTGCCACACTCTCCCCTTCTGGCCCAAAGCGCGATTGAGTTTGTGTGCGGAAGCACCTTTGATCGCATCGGTAATTTCCGCCAGCGGCCAAACTGTCCTTCCTGGTACATTCACCAGCGGCGTGAAGATCAGGTGGACGTGCTCTGGCATAACCACGACAACCCGCAGATCGATTTTTGACCCATCATCGTGCAAACAACTGTCGAGCACGAGAGCGCGAACCTTTTCAGGAAGAATCCAGCGATGAAAGGTGCAGAAGGTCAGAAAGTGAGGCTTGTCATCACGTTGCAGATGGGGTAGTTGTCGTCGGTAGAAGGATTTGGCCATGACCTTGAAGCGGAACATTTGATGGTAGTGGAAAATGTCCCGTTAGCCCCATCTCTCACGTGTGAATTTGCTCTTTTGTTCCCAGATCAGGAACACGTGGCGACAGCCGCCCTCGGCTGTCGGGCGGAGCGAAGCTCTGCAGAGGTTTTGGGGTCTGGTTTCTGAAGTGTAAAGCGAAAAACCTGCGAGTTTCCGCTCGCCGGACAGCCGAGGGCGGCTGTCCCCACGTGGCTATTGCCAGTGGCCCCCGTCGGAGAGAATGCGAACCTTCTTCATTCTGCGTCCTACGCGCAGCACTATATCCTGATCGACCGGTAACATCACGACAAGCTCGCGACCTATATCGATGCTCTCACCGTCAACACTGAGCATGCTGACCGCCCCCTGTTTTTGCTTGCCAGCGGCTTCAGTGTTCGATGTAGCCAGTCCGGCGATTCGAATAAGCTTGTCGATCCGAACGACCTCTGTCTCTGCCGGCTGGTCGATTCCTCCAATGACTCGGACCGCGCCACCCCCGCTTCCCTGAGGGACTAGATCGTTAAGCCGAATCTCAATGACATCCAGATCTTCCGGCACCTCATCCTTCTGAAACTGCTTCGCCCAATCCTCTCCTGCTTTTACCGACGCTTCTGCCGAATGAAAATCTTGCACAATCCGCCGCGCCAGTTCTTTCTTCGCCTGCATTGGATGCACTTCTGACTTCATCTTCTCAATCTCCGCCATCTGCACATCCGTCAGCAGTTCGTAATATCTCCACATCATCTCGTCGGAGATCGACATGATTTTCCCGTACATCTCCAGCGGAGGATCTTCAATCCCAATCGCATTGCCCAGCGACTTCGACATCTTCTGCACGCCATCCAGGCCTTCGAGAATCGGCGTGGTCAGCACGACCTGCGGCTCTTGTCCATAGGCCCGCTGCAATTCGCGTCCGACGAGCAGATTGAATCGCTGATCGGTCCCGCCCAGCTCGACGTCTGCTTCCAGAGCCACCGAGTCATACCCTTGCGCCAACGGGTAGAGCAGTTCATGCACGGCAATCGGTTTCTCTTCCAGGAATCGTTTGTGGAACTCGTCCCGTTCCAGCATCTGCGAAACGGTGTATTTGGCAGCCAGCCGAATAAAATCATCCGCCGTAAATTTGGCAAACCAGCGCCGGTTGAAATCGATTACAGTCTTCTCCGGATCGAGAATCTTGAACACCTGCGCCTTGTAGGTTTCCGCATTTTGATCCACCTGTTCGCGCGAAAGCGGGGGCCGCGTGGCCGAGCGTCCCGTGGGATCGCCGATCATGCCCGTGAAATCGCCAATCAAAAAGATGACCGTGTGTCCAAGGTCCTGAAAGTGTTTGAGCTTGCGCAGAACTACAGTGTGGCCAAGATGCAGGTCGGGCGCCGTCGGATCCATTCCCAGCTTCACGCGCAGAGGCTTGCCCGATGCGCGCGATTTGTCAAGTTTTTCGCGCAGATCGGATTCGCGAATGATCTCGTGTGCGCCTTTCTTGATGTAGGCGAGTTGTTCGTCAACCGGTGCGAAATTCGGCATCTTCTGCATTATAAGGAATGTAAAAGTTGGAAGTCAGAATGCAGAAGTTTAGGAGACGCGTTTTGCGGTGCGAAGAGAAGTAACGAAGATCGATGTGAGTTCCTTTGCTTCCGTGATGAGTGCCCTTAACTGCTCTTCACGTATGATTTCGCCTTCAAGCAGCAATTCGAGCCAGAACAGGGACTCGTCTGACTCCTCCAAGACGACGCCAAGTTTGGCAATGAACTCAGCGCGCGATCGGGCACGGCAAGCAGCACGATAATTCGCTCCAACAGACGTACCCGACCGGAGGAGTTGCCGACCAATCACCCTCGCGTCTTCTTTAGGAGGAAGTGCTCGATAGAGACGCAAGATACGAATCGCGAATCGCTTAGTACGTTCGCGTAAATCCTCGTTGACGGTGCTCACGAGGCTATGGTCGGATGTCACGACAATTGAGGCTGTGACGGTCGTCACGCGGTGGTTAATTTTGCATTCGGAGTTTTCACTTTTGAATTCTAGTCACTAACTTTCTCCCCACAACCTCAAACCCTCCCTCGAGCACCATTCTGATCGCCTCGCTGTACGCAACATGTTCCTGCTCCAAAATCCGCGCGGCTAGCGTGTGCTCATCATCGCCATCGAGCACCGCGACTGTCCTCTGCACGACGATTGGTCCGTGGTCGAGTTCTTCGTCAACAAAGTGCACAGTGCAGCCGGAAACTTTCACCCCGTAGGCAAAGGCTTGTTGCTGTGCCTCTAAGCCAGGAAATGCCGGTAGTAGCGAAGGGTGAATATTAAGAATCGCACGCGGAAATTGCTTCACAAACCAAGGCGAGAGCAGCCGCATATATCCGGCGAGGCAGACAAGGTCAACTTTATGCTGCCGCAGCGCGGCGACGACTTCCCGATCATGCTCTTCCCGTTCCTTCCCCTTCGACGGAATTACCAGCGCGCTAAGGCCCAGTTTCCGTGCGATCTCCAACCCGCCCGCATCCGGACGATTAGAAATGACAACCGCGATGCGCGCATCCGGAATCACTCCAGTCGCCACATTTTTCGCGATGGCTTCGAAGTTGGATCCGCGTCCGGAAAGCAGGATGCCGAGGTTTTTCATATCTGCGAAACGACATCTTCGCACTGACAACTGTTTTCCATCATAATGCAACGTGGTTTGCCTGACCTGCTCCGCTCCGATATAGTTTTCTTGTGTACAACGATTTTCACGCGCTTGATCGCTGGTCCAAGAAACAAGTCCACTGTATCTATCAGGCTCTGATTGTCGCCATTGCGACGCGCCACGCCGATGCGGTCGATATCAAGTTTCTGGCCGATGGGCGCCCCGTCTGGATTGCTCTTCCACACCCTGCTTGGGTCGAGTACAAAAATCGTACCGGCAAGATGATTACCGATCCTTTGGCCATTGAAATTGCCGGGCATTTTTTGAAAACCGCACTCGAATCAGGCGACGGCGTGGGGCAGGAAATGTATTCTCTGACCGTCGCACAAACGTTGGAACACCTCGAAGCGGTGGTTGCCGAGGAAACTGGCAAGCCTGTTGCGGTAGCCTAGTCGCTTACGTTTCCCTGATCCCCGCAACTCCCATCATCCTTCCAGTTACGCCCTTTTCTGCACGATAGGAAAACAGCAGTTCCGGATGGCACGACGTGCACGATTCGGAAGACGAAATGTTATCTGCTGCAATTCCAGCAGCAATCAGTTGTCGCCGATTCGCTTCCGCCAGATCGAGAAAAATCTTGTGCGGAGGTGGGGTATGCCCGGGCGGCCGAGCGCTCAAGAATAGCAACGGATATTTTTCTCGGATGTCGTCAAATTCTTTGACTTCGCGAAACAGTTCCCCAGCATAGGAAAATTGCGATTCGAACTTTTCCAGCACTTCCGCGCCAACTTCGTAACAACACCCGTGAATCCCCGGGCCGATGGCAGCGCGAATGTTGCCTGGATCCGTCCCGAATCGACGTCGCATCTCGCCCACGCCTTTTTCGACGATTCTCTTCACCGTTCCTCGCCAGCCCGCGTGAAACACCCCCACGGCCCGCACTCTCGTATCGACGACAATGACAGGAAGGCAATCAGCGGTCTGAATGGCCAATAGAATCTCGGGCGTGCGCGTAATCAATCCGTCCCCTGCTAGCGGCTCATCCGATACTTGCGAAACACAATGAATGATGTCCGAATGAATTTGACGCAGCGTCACGAGTGGCCAAATTCTTCTCCCACGGTTTGCGCCTAGCTCCCGAAGAAACGCGATTCGATTACGCTCAACTGCGCCCTGGGAGTCCTGTTTGGTGAATCCGAGATTGAGCGTGCTCTTTCCGTAAACTTTGGAAAATCCCCCAACGCGAGTCGAGAAGCCATGAATCAGCCACGCAAGACGTTCCAGGTTGCGTGCGGTAAGTATTTGCACTTTGGAGTGAGTTTTTCGAGCGGCCACATAACATCTTAACAATCGGCCCCGGGCCCTGATCGACGCGAAAGGCCCTGCTTTGCGATAAACTTCGAAATTTGCATACCTCATCAAGGGAGATTTCAATGCGCGCTTTAATCGCCGTGCTGATTGTGGTTGCTCTAATGTCATGTGAAGTTTCCGCGCAGTCGAACAAGAATCAGCCCGCCTCGAAGAAAAACGAACCGACGAAGGCTCAGACCACCCAGGATGAGAAGCAAAATCCAGAGACTCCCACGGCGCAAGAACAATCGACTACCAAAGAATCTGGCGATAAAGATAAAGAAGAGCACTACGACGTGAGCGAAAAGCCGCCGGTCGTCACTCATCATCAAATCACCGTCGGCGGAAAAGTTCTAAAGTACACGGCCACCACGGGTCGGCTCCCAATTCAACGCGGCGATGGAAAGATCGAAGCCGAAATGTTCTTTGTCGCCTATACTCTCGATGGCGAAGACGCGAGCAAGCGTCCTTTGACCTTCGCGTTCAACGGCGGTCCGGGATCGGCTTCCATTTGGCTGCATATGGGCGCGCTTGGCCCGCGCCGCGTAGTGCTGGAGCCCAACGGTTTCATGCCGCCACCACCGTATCGCGTCGAAGACAATCCTTTTACCTTGCTCGACAAGAGCGATTTGGTCCTGGTCGACGCCATCGGGACCGGTTTCAGCCGCGCCGCCGATACCGAACTCAACAAAAAATTCTGGGGGGTGAAGGGCGACATCGAAGCCTTCAGCGAGTTCATTCGTCTCTACATTACTCGCTACGAACGTTGGAGTTCGCCGTTGTTTTTGCTGGGCGAAAGCTATGGTACGACGCGGGCCGGCGGCATCGCCGGATATCTGGCCGATCACGGAATTTCCTTCAACGGCATCACCTTGCTTTCGACCGTGCTGAACTTCGAGACTCTCGAAGATACCAAGACCAACGATCAGCCGTACATTTTCCTGCTGCCCTCCTTCACCATGATTGCCGGATATCATCACAAGCTGCCATCCGACTTGGCACAGGATATGAATAAAGCTCGTCAAGAATCGGAGCAATTTGCCTCCGGCGAATATGCCCATGCATTAGCAAAGGGAGACGCGTTAACTCCCGAGGAGCGGCAGAAAACCATTGACGAACTGTCGCGTCTCACCGGCTTGAGCAAGGATGTGATCGACCAAGCCAACCTCCGCATCGATGTACCGAAGTTCACCCATTATTTGCTCATCGACCAGAAAGTTCGGGTCGGCCGGCTCGATGGAAGGTTCACCGGTCCCGATCCCGACGGCCTGCTCGACACGCCTTTCTACGATCCGACTGGCCCCGCCATTCAGCCAGCCTACACCTCGGTGTTCAATAACTATGTGCGAACCGAACTCGGCTACAAGACCGACATGCCCTATTTTGTATTTGCCCAAGACGCAGGGTTCGGAAAGTGGGAATGGGGATCGGCCATCAAAGGATTTCCCGATACCGCGTCTGCGCTGCGCCAAGCGATGGTCAAAAATCCCTACTTGAAGGTCCTGGTGATGGAAGGCTACTACGATCTCGCGACTCCGTATTACGCCGCGAACTACACCTTCGATCATCTCGATCTCAGCGGGAAGTACCGCGCCAACATTTCTTTCGCAACCTATGAAGCCGGACACATGGTGTACCTGCCCACCGACGGATTGAAGAAAATGAAAGCCGACCAGGTCGGCTTCATGGCGATGGCTGGCGCGAACTAGTTTTTATACAGTTAGCTGGAAAGAATCGCGGGTAATCGCTTGCGCCAAGCTGTCTCTCGCTCGTACGTATTGGCTAGTTGCAGCACTCTGCCTTCGCCCCAGTGCGGAGCTGCAATTTGCAATCCGATCGGCAGGCCACCTTTGGTGAATCCGCAGGGAACTGAGATGGCCGGCAATCCCCAAACATTGAAGGGCCGGGTGTTGCGCAGCAGAATCAGTTCGCGCGGACGTAAGAGGTCCGGTTTTTCCTTCAGCTCATCGATTCTCGGTGCAGGGATCGGCGTGGTCGGAGTCACCAGCACGTCGACACTTTCAAAGATGTGGCCAATTTCCCGCCGCAGACGTTGCTGTTCTTGCCCCAAAGCTTCCAATTGCTGTGCCGTGACCCGTTCTCCGCTGCGGATACGGCGCAGTGTCTCTGGCTGATAGAGTTCGGGGCCTTGTCTCATAAAGTCCGCGTGATAGGCGTAAGACTCAGCCGATTGCAGCGTTCGATCCGTCGGAACGTCGACTTCGATTTCTCGAATCGCCGAAGCGTGCGGCTTGAGCACAGCAATCGCTTCCTCGACAGCGGACGCAACTTCGGGATCAAGATCTTCAAAAAAGAACTTTCTTGGGATGCCGATTCGCAATTTCTCTTTTCCCTCGATAGCGGCAACGTAGCTGGCGACCGGAATGTCGGCCGAGTTCGGATCTTGAGCGTCATAGCCCGCGATCGCTTGTAACAAGATCGCCGCATCGGTTACCGTCCGCGCCAGCGGACCAATGTGATCGAGTGACGGCGAAAGCGGAATTACGCCTCTAGTACCGACGCGTCCAAAGGTCGGCTTGAATCCCACGATGCCGCATTGCGCCGACGGTTCACGCACGGAACCCGCCGTGTCCGTACCAATCGATCCGAAACACATCCCAGAGGCCACCGCCGTCGCTGATCCTCCCGACGAGCCGCCCGCAATGCACGCTGCATTCCAGGCGTTGCGAACCTCGCCAAAATAGCTGACCAGGGAACTGCCCCCATAAGCAAATTCGTGAAGGTTTTGTTTCCCCAGAAATATGACTCCGGCGTTTCTCAGTCGCTGAACGATCTCTGCATCTTGGGTCGGTACTCGATCTTTGAATAAAGCGCTGCCAGCGGTAGTGCGCACTCCTGCCGTGTCGACGATGTCTTTCAACCCGATCGGTACCCCATGCAAAGGTCCTCGCCACTCGCCGCGCTGAATTTCTGCCTCCGCCTTGCGAGCTTCGGCCAGCGCCGAATCTGCCGTGACGGTGATGAAAGCATTCAGCAGTGAATTAAATTTCTCAATTTGAGCGAGACAGGCTTGGGTTAATTCGACAGGTGAAATTTCACGCCGACGCAGCGACTGACCGATCTCAAGAATGCTGTTATGCATGGGTGAGTTGCCGGCGCGACGTTCCAGTGCGCGCTCAGATTGTAGCGCCTATGATTTTATCTCGCGGTGCACGCCCTCGACGGTTGAGCACGCGTCGCAGAATATCCGAAATCAAATCCTTCCCATTCCATCCTCTACGCTTAGCCACGCGATTAAAAATAAATTCAAAAAAATCGCACGCAAAATTCCCAACTGCCTCGTGTGCTGGTACAATCACAAGTTCTCGTGTTTTAAATCACAGTCATCTGTGACTGTTTGATCAGATGTAGGGCCACAACCACCGGGGGCTGTCGTTCCCCACTGCAGGAAAGCTCTGGTCAATGCAGATTTTTCATCGCAGCACGAATACAATTTCTCGCGCCACGATTTATGGAGCAGTTTTTCTGCTGGCGGCGGGGCTGTGGGCTGTTCTGGAACTGCAGCGTTCTCCTTACATCACCTACGCGGAGGTGGCCAGGCCGCAGCCGGTTCCGTTCAGCCACCAACATCACGTCGCTGCCATCGGCATCGACTGCCGTTACTGCCACACTTCGGTAGAGACCTCGGGCTTCGCCGGAATTCCTCCCACCCGAACTTGCATGAACTGCCACTCGCAGATCTGGACCAATGCTGCCCTGCTTGAGCCCGTACGGGAAAGTTTCCGCAGTGGTAAGTCTCTGGTCTGGACTCGCGTGAACGATCTCCCGGATTTCGTTTACTTTAATCACAGCATTCATATCAATAAAGGTGTGGGCTGCAACACCTGTCATGGTCCGGTTGACCGCATGCCGCTGATGTACAACTACGCTTCCTTAAATATGGAATGGTGTCTGGAGTGCCACCGCGACCCGGGAAAATATCTCCGTCCGCGCGATCAGGTTTTCAATATGCGTTATGAGCAGCCATCAACCTTCAAGCCCTTAGTGCTGGACGGTCGTGAATACACCGATCAGCTCTCGTTAGGCAATGATCTGGTGAAGAAATACAACTTGCGCACCGTGGCGGACATTACCAGTTGCTCGACGTGTCATCGGTAAACGTTGCACAAATTTGAAGCATGAATACTGACGAACAAAACGGCAAAGGACATCGCGAGGAAGTTTGTCCCGGAAAAAAGGACAAGCTTGACCTTGAGACGGTGCGCGCTCAGATCGCTGAGACCAAGGGTCCGCAATTCTGGCGCAGCCTGGAAGAACTCGCCGGCAGCGCAGAATTCCGCGAGATGATGCACCGCGAGTTCCCCAAAGGAGCTTCCGAGTGGCTGGATGGGGTCTCGCGCCGCGGCTTCATGAAGCTGATGGGTGCGTCACTGGCCATGGCTGGCATGACCGCTTGCACCAAGCAACCTCTGGAGCCCATTGTTCCTTACGTTCGCCAGCCCGAAGATGTTGTGCCGGGCCGTCCCTTGTTTTATGCCACGGCATTTACTTTGAGCGGATACGCCAGCCCGGTTTTAGTCGAGAGCAATCTGTTCCGTCCCACGAAAATTGAGGGCAACGATCAACATCCCGCCAGCCTCGGCGGGACGGACATTTTCGCTCAGGCGTCGATTCTGGGGATGTACGATCCCGACCGCTCCCAGACCAACACATTCTTAGGGGAAGTTCGCACTTGGGGGAATTTTGTTGATGCCCTGCGCGGACCACTCAACTCGCAGAAAGCTTTGCAAGGCGCCGGGATTCGCATTCTGACGCCGACAATCTCTTCGCCGACTCTCGCAGATCAGTTGAAATCGGTATTGAAGATTTATCCGCAGGCCAAGTGGCACGTCTACGAGCCTGTGAATCGCGACAACGTTCTGGAAGGCGCGAAACTGGCGTTTGGCCAACCCATCGAGACGCGTTACGACTTTTCAAAAGCTGATGTGATTCTCTCGCTGGACGCCGATTTCCTCTATGCAGGATTTCCGGGATTTACCCGCTACACGCGCGATTTCGCTAAACGCCGCGATCCCGATTCCGGACAAATGAGTCGGCTGTATGTGATCGAGAGTACGCCCACCTCGACGGGTGCGAAAGCAGATCATCGGCTGCCCGTCCGAGCAGTGGAGGTTATGGATTTCGCCGGCAGCCTGGCCACCGGCCTCGGAATCAGCCCGAACCGCCGAACATTTGCCGGCGAAACCGCCAAGTACATAAATGCGGTGCTCCGCGACTTGCAAGCACACCGCGGGTCGAGCCTGGTCATTGCCGGAGATCACCAGCCGCCGATTGTCCACGCACTCGCGCATGGCATGAACCAGGCCCTCGGCAATGTCGGCAAAACCGTGTTCTACACTGATCCGATCAATGCCAATCCGATCAACCAGACTGAATCCTTGAAAGAACTTGTCTCGGATATGTACGGCGGGAAAGTAGACATGCTTTTCATCCTGGGCGGCAATCCTGCCTATGATGCTCCCGCAGATTTCGGCTTTGCCGGGGCGCTCAAGAACACGAACATCCCGCTGCGTGTGCATCTCGGGCTTTATCAGGACGAAACTGCCGAGCTGTGCCAATGGCATCTCACCGAAACTCATTATCTCGAAGCCTGGGGCGATAGCCGCGCTTACGACGGTACCGTCAGCATCGTGCAGCCCTTGATTGCTCCCCTCTACAACAGCAAGAGCGCCTACGAACTAGTCGCGTTGCTCGCAGGTCAAAACGGCGCGACCGGGCACGACATCGTCCAGGCCTACTGGAAGAAGCAGCATCCGGCGGCGGATTTCGACGGGTTCTGGCGGAAGTCCCTGCATGATGGGTGGATCGAAGCCACGGCGTTTGCCCCGCTCAACGTATCGGTCAAGACTACGGATCTCCCCGCACCCGCTGAAGCGGCGCAGAACGCCATCGAGATCAACTTCCGCCGCGATCCCTCGATCTACGACGGAGCTTTCTCCAACAACGGATGGTTGCAGGAGTTGCCCAAGCCCATGACCAAGATGACTTGGGACAACCCCGTCATGGTTGGTCCGGCCATGGCCGCACGGATGCAATTGCAGTCGAAGGATTTGATCAGTGTGGAGCTGAACGGGAAAAAAGTCACCGGCGCGGTTTGGATTCAGGCCGGGCATCCGGATAATTCCATCACAGTTTTTCTCGGCTACGGCCGTAGGCGCTCAGGCCGCGTCGGAACTGGTGCCGGCTTCGATTTTTATCCTCTGCGCAGCAGCGCAACTCCTTGGTTCACCGCCGGCGTGAACATTTCAAAAGTTGACGGTGACTACGTGCTCGCGTGCACTCAGGGCTACCAAACCATGGAAACGCCCGACGGCGACACACGTCCGCTGGTTCGCACCAGAAGTCTTGACGAATACCACAAAGAACCTAACTTCGCGCAGGAGGATCAACCGCCGGCCGGATTGACGCTTTATCCCGGTTACGAAGCCCAGTATCAGGCCGAGCCCTATCGCTGGGGCATGGCCATTGATCTGAATTCCTGCGTGGGATGCAACAACTGCATCCTTGCCTGCCAGTCCGAAAACAACATTCCCGTGGTCGGGAAGGAACAGGTCAACAAAGGCCGGCATATGCACTGGATTCGCGTGGATGCCTACTACGAAGGCGACCGCGACAATCCCAAAGCCTATTTCCAGCCTGTCCCGTGCATGCAGTGCGAGAACGCTCCGTGCGAACTGGTCTGCCCAGTCGGGGCAACGGTCCACAGCACCGAGGGCCTCAACGACATGGTGTACAACCGCTGCGTCGGCACCCGCTACTGTTCCAATAACTGCCCCTACAAAGTTCGGCGGTTCAATTTCCTGTTGTTCCAGGATTGGGAGACACCGCAATACAAGATGATGCGCAATCCTCAGGTCACCGTCCGCAGCCGCGGCGTGATGGAAAAGTGCACTTACTGCATTCAGCGCATCACCCTGCACCGCATTGATGCTGAGCGGGACGACCGCAAAATCAAAGACGGCGAATTGCAGACCGCGTGCCAGCAGTCCTGTCCGGCAAATGCAATCATCTTTGGAAATTTGAACGATCCCAATAGCCAGCTCTCCAAGCTGAAGGCGAAGAGCCGGAATTATGGCTTGCTGCAAGATTTGAACACGCGGCCACGAACGACTTACTTGGCCGAGATTCGCAATCCGAATCCCGAGTTGGAAGGATAAAGCCTCGCTCGATTTCAGGCGGAGCATTTGACACGATGGCAGAATTGAACGAATCAACGACACGGAACGGCGTGGCTCCGGTTATCGAGCCGGGCCATACCTTTGCCACTGTCACCGACAAGATCAGTTCGATTGTCCTCACTCGCCCTGTCTCCAACGGCTGGCTCGTCGGGTTTGGCGTCGCATTCCTCATCACCATGATCCTGATGTACGCCATCGGCTACCTATTTGTCCGAGGCGTCGGAATTTGGGGAATCGATATTCCGGTTGGTTGGGGATTCGCCATTGTCAACTTCGTTTGGTGGATCGGTATCGGCCACGCCGGCACTCTGATTTCCGCCATTCTCCTGTTGTTGCGGCAGTCATGGCGCAACTCCATTAACCGCTTCGCTGAAGCCATGACCATCTTTGCGGTCGCTTGCGCCGGCATGTTTCCCGTTCTTCACCTGGGCCGACCGTGGCTGGCTTACTGGCTCTTTCCTTATCCCAACACCATGAACTACTGGCCGCAATTCCGCAGCCCATTGGTGTGGGACGTGTTCGCAGTTTCCACCTATGCAACCACGTCGTTGTTGTTCTGGTTCGTCGGTCTAATCCCCGATCTCGCAACCTTACGTGACCGCGCCGAGAATCCGGCAGCTCGAATGATCTATGGCATTCTCTCCATGGGCTGGCGTGGGTCGGCGCGCCACTGGAGCCGCTACGAGACTGCTTACCTGTTGCTCGCAGGATTAGCTACGCCGCTGGTGCTCTCTGTCCACACCGTGGTGAGCTTTGACTTCGCCATCGGCATCGTGCCCGGGTGGCATACGACGATCTTTCCGCCGTACTTCGTTGCCGGCGCGATCTACTCCGGATTTGCCATGGTCCTTATGCTGGCAATCCCGATCCGCAAATTCTACGGATTGGAAGATTTCATCACCGAGCGGCACTTGCAGAACTCGGCGAAGGTCATGCTTGCCACCGGGCTCATCGTCGCCTACGGATACGGCATTGAAGCTTTCATGGGCTGGTACAGCGGCAACCGATACGACGCGTTTCTTTTGTGGAACCGGCTGCACGGGCCGTATCATGTCTGGTATTTCTCGCTTCTCGCTTGCAACATTTTTATCCCCCAACTGCTTTGGATCCGAAAGCTGCGCACCAGCCCGCTGGGACTGTTCCTGATTTCTTTTGTGGTCCTGACCGGAATGTGGCTGGAACGTTTCATCATCGTAGTGGTCAGCTTGCACCGCGACTTCCTTAATTCTTCTTGGGGAATGTACTATCCGACCCGCTGGGATTGGGCGACCTTCATCGGCACGCTTGGCTTCTTCGTGGCCTGCATGTTCCTCTTCTTGCGTGTTCTGCCCATGATCTCGATCTTTGAATTGCGTACTCTGTTGCCGGAGGCGGAGGTGAAGCCAGAATGAGGCGCACCGCTACTTACGGCTTGATGGCAGAGTTCGATAATCCGAGCGACCTCGTGGCTGCCGCTCACAAGACCTACCAGGCCGGCTACAAGAAAATCGACGCTTACTCGCCGTTCCCCATTGAAGAGTTGGCGGAGGCCATCGGTTTTCACAACAACGGCGTGGCGCTGGTCGTTCTGGTCGGAGGAATCCTCGGATGTCTTTCCGGGTATCTCATGCAGTGGTGGATTGCTACCGTGAGCTACCCAGTCAATGTTGGCGGGCGGCCTTACCACTCCTGGCCAGCGTTTATCGTGGTTACGTTTGAATGTACGATTCTGTTTGCCGTGCTGTCAGCGGTGTTCGGGATGTTGGCGCTCAATGGGCTGCCTATGCCCTACCATCCGGTGTTCAATGTGCCGCGTTTCGCATTTGCCACAAAAGACCGCTTTTTCCTGATCGTGTTCAGTACGGACCCGAAGTATGACGGTGTGGCGACGCGAGCATTTCTGGAAAGCCTGGCGCCTCGAACGATTTCGGAGGTGCCAAGCTAGTGCGCACACTCCGAAAAATTTCGCCGCTCGGCTTGCTTGCCGTATTGGCTCTCGCTGGCTGCCGGCAGGATATGCACAATCAGCCGCGATTTAAGCCGCTGGCCATGAGCGATTTTTATCCCGATCAGCGTTCGGCTCGGCCACCGGTGGAGGGAACTGTGGCCCGAGGCCAGCTGGACGCGGACACATACTTCTACACCGGAAGAGTCGGCAGCAGCCCGGGTGATTACATGCCGTTTCCCGTCACCGAGACTGTGTTGGCTCGCGGGCGTGAGCGGTTCGATATTTATTGCTCTCCTTGTCATTCGCGCTTGGGCGATGGCAACGGCATGGTGGTGCAGCGCGGGTTCCGCCATCCGCCGTCGTATCACACCGAGCGCCTGCGCAAGGCTCCATTGGGATATTTTTTTGATGTGATGACGAACGGTTTTGGGGCCATGCCCGACTACAGATCGCAAATTTCGCCGCGCGATCGTTGGGCCATCGTAGCCTATATTCGCGCCTTGCAACTGAGTCAGAATGCCAGCATGGCGAATGTGCCGGCCGGGCAGAAAGTCCCATCAGAGCCACCCGTATTTCGAGGCGATCCCGGATCGGGCGCAACTTTACCGGAACTGCAGCCCCCCGCATCGGGTGAAAAACCGGAGGAGTCGAAGTGAGCACAGTCGGCACTTACGATCCGAGAACCATGACGCCGCCGGTGGCGAAGACCATTGAGGTTCGCTCACTGGTGATCGGCTTGATCTTCTCTGCTATCGCCGTCGCCGGCGCGTTCATTTCGCCGAATGCGTTCTTCCAAGGCTACCTGCTGGCTTTCATGATCTGGCTGGGCGTGACATTGGGGTCGATGGCGATTCTCATGATTCGTCACCTGACCGGCGGCGGCTGGGGCATGGTGATCCGGCGAATCCTCGGCGCGGCCATGCGCTGCATCCCGCTGATGACCCTGCTCTTCATTCCCTTGCTCTTCGGTCTTCCAAAGCTATACGTTTGGGCCAGGCCGCTCGACGCGATTGCTAACAAAGAACTTCGCCATCATTTGCAGGACATCACGCAGTCGTATCTTTCGGTTCATTCGTTCATCATTCGCGCCGTCATCTATTTCGCCATATGGAATTTGTTGTCATTCTTGCTCAGCAAATGGTCGCGCGAGACTGACCAGCGCAATGCGCCGGATAACACGCAGCGCTTTAAAGCCGTAAGCGGTCCGGGATTGATCCTCTACGCCTTCACCATCTCATTCGCCGCCATCGACTGGGTCATGTCAATCGATCCCAGTTGGATTTCGACTATGTATGGCTTGATCCTCCTGATTGGCGAAGTGCTCTCTGCAATGTGCTTCGCAGTTGTCGTTGAGCGCATTCTGGCGGACTACAAGCCGATGTCGGACTGGTTGAAGCCAGATTTTGTCCACGACCACGGCAAGTGGATGCTCACCTTCATCATGGTCTGGGCCTACTTCTCGTTTTCGCAGTGGCTGATCATTTGGGCGGGTAACCTGCCGGACGAGATCACCTGGTATATGAAGCGATTGAACGGCGGTTGGGAAGCCATGGGACTTTTGTTGGTCATCTTCCACTTCGTCGTGCCTTTTGTGATTTTGCTTTCGCGGCCTTTTAAGCGCAATATCCGCAAACTTGTCTGGGTAGCGATTGGATTGCTGATCATGCGCTACATCGATCTGTTCTGGATCATCGAGCCGAATTACTCGTCGAGTTTGCATTTGAGTTGGGCAGACATCGTCGTGCCGATCGGCATGGGCGGGTTGTGGTTCTGGTACTTCTTCCGCAATCTGAGTTCGCTTCCACTGCTGCCGCTCTACGATCCGGATGCCGGCGAAGTGTTGGAGCCTGCACATGAGTGAAGAGATCAAACATCAGGCCCACAACCCGCAGGCGGAGTTCGAGCACCAGGACCTGAGTCCAAGCGGTGTCTATGCGTTTCTTGTCGGTCTTGCGGTCGCCGGTATTTTAGTGGCTTTTGTTCTGTGGGGGCTGTATCACTTCATGAACCGATATGAGAGCAATCGCCAGCCCGCGCAAAATCCGCTTGTGCAGCCGAGCACGACGGAGACACGCCAGGTTCCGCCGCAAACCGTCCTGAAGTTCCCAGAGCCTCGGCTTGAAACGAACGAGCGCACCGAGATCAATGATTTTCAGCTGAAGGAAGAAGACACGCTGAATAGTTATGGCTGGGTAGACCAAAAATCTGGTGTGGTGAGGATTCCCATCGATCGTGCCATGCAATTAATCGCGCAGCAAGGTTTGCCCACAACTCCAAAGGTCGGGACGGAACCGCAGGCCGAATCGCAATCGGCAGATGGGCCCCAACCAGCAGGCGTGTCGCAACCGGTAAAGGGGGTAGTACGGTGAAGTTGAAGTGGTTCAAGTCGGCCGCGATTCTTTTTGCAGTGTTTGCCACCGCGGTGTGCGCCTGGGGGCAGGCAATGACGCAGGGTGTGCTTTCTCCACCTGCAAACCAGCGCCCCCCGGGATTGAAGCACGTCGGCATCGAACAACGTTTGAACCAGCAGATTCCGCCCGATCTGGTTTTTGTTGACGAGGCCGGCCAAGAAGTCCACTTGCGCGATTATTTCGGCAAGAAGCCGTTAATTTTGAATCTGGTGTATTACCAGTGTCCAATGCTCTGCGGAGAGGTGTTGAGCGGTCTTGAAAGTGCACTACGCGTATTGAAGTTCGATGTCGGCAAGGAATTCGACGTCTTGACCGTCAGCTTCGATCCGAAAGAAACGCCGCAGATGGCGATGGCAAAGAAAGCCGAGTTCCTCAAGCGCTATGGCAGGCCGGGCGCTGCGGAAGGTTGGCATTTTCTCACCGGCCCACAATCTTCAATTGACGCGCTTACGCAGGCCGCCGGGTTTCAGTACGAATACGATCCGAAATCCGGTCAGTTTGCCCACGCCACCGCGATCATGGTGCTGACCCCCGAGGGGAAAATTGCCCAGTATTACTACGGTGTCGAATTCGCGCCGAAGGATCTGCGGCTAGGCCTGATACAGGCTTCTCAAAACAAGATTGGAAATTTGGTCGATGAGGTTTTGCTCTACTGCTATCACTATGATCCCGACACGGGGAAGTACGGTCCGATCATCAGCCGCGTTCTAAAGTTGGCTGCGGGAGCAACCATATTGGTGCTCGGAACTTTTTTGATTGTCATGTTCCGGCTCGGTTCTCCAGCTGATCAATCGGCAAAGCAGGCTGCGACGAGGGAATTTAAGTAGACCATGTTTGATAATTTTCCACTTTGGCCGACAGCGGCGTCCACCGGCGCGGGGAACGTCGACGCGCTCTTCATCTTTCTGGTGACGCTGTCTGCCTTCATGTGCATTGCGATTTTCAGCCTGATCATCATCTTTGCCTTGCGCTATCGTCGCCGCAAGGGCGTTGCCGCAGAGCAGATTGAAGGTTCCACAGCTCTGGAAATCACTTGGTCTGTGGCTCCGCTGGCAATTTTCATGGTCATCTTCGCCTGGGGCGCGGTTATTTACTTCCAGGAGCGCACCCCGCCGCGCGGAGCCGACGAAGTCTATGTCGTCGCCAAACAGTGGATGTGGAAACTGGAGCACGAACAGGGTCAGAGCGAGATCAACGAACTGCACGTCCCTGTGGGCCGCGACGTCAAGTTGATTATGACCTCGCAGGATGTGATCCATAGCTTTTACATTCCTGCCTTTCGCATCAAGCAGGACGTGTTACCCGGCCGCTACACCACCGCGTGGTTTCGCGCCACGAAACCCGGCGTCTATCATTTGTTTTGCGCAGAGTATTGTGGAACAGCCCACTCCGGAATGATTGGCCAGATCGTAGTAATGGAGCCTGCGCTATATCAAGCCTGGTTAGCAGGCGGAACGCCAACAGGTTCTTTGGCGTCCACGGGGCAGACGATTTTTCAACAACTGGGCTGCCCCACCTGTCACCGTTTTGACGTTCAGGGCCGCGGCCCCAACCTCGTCGGGATTTTTGGGAAACCGGTGCAACTCGAAGATGGCCGCACGGTAACAGCCGACGAAAACTACATTCGCGAGTCGATCCTTAGCCCCAGCGCCAAAGTTGTGCAAGGATTCAAACCTATCATGCCTGTTTTCCAGGGATTGGTAAGTGAAGAGCAACTGACGGCGCTGGTCGCCTACATCAAGTCTCTAGGCCAGCCCGGAACCGCAGGTGGAGAAGCCAAGACCGTAAGCATGACCGCAGGAGAATCGAAGGAATAGCCAATGGCAACCGCAGCAGTGATCCACGAACGCGAAAACTATCTAAATAAAGAATACGGAATCAGTTCGTGGTTATTGACCACCGACCACAAACGGATCGCCTTGCTCTATCTGATTTCGATCACCTTCTTCTTCTTTATTGGCGGTTTCTTCGCCCTGCTGATCCGCTTGGAGTTGCTGACTCCCGCGGGTGACCTGGTTCAGGCCGATACCTATAACAAACTCTTCACCATGCACGGCCAGGTGATGATTTTCTTTTTCCTGATTCCTTCGATTCCAGCCGTGCTCGGCAATTTCCTGGTGCCGCTAATGATCGGGGCCAAGGATCTGGCGTTTCCGCGCATCAACCTCTTGAGCTGGTATCTCTACATCATCGCCGGCCTTATCATGCTGCATTGCATCATCACCGGCGGAGTGGACACGGGTTGGACTTTCTACACTCCCTTCAGTACCGCCTTCAGCAATACCAAAGTGATTGAAGCTGGGCTGTCGATTTTTATTGCCGGATTCTCCTCGATTCTCACCGGATTGAACTTTGTCGTTACCATTCACCGCATGCGTGCGCCGGGCATGACCTGGTCGCGCCTGCCGCTATTCATTTGGGCGCACTACGCCACCAGCATTATCCAGCTTTTGGGCACGCCAGTTCTCGCCATTACCCTTGTGCTAGTCGTGTTTGAGCGCGCTTTTCATCTCGGCATTTTCGATCCCACCCGCGGCGGCGATCCCCTTCTCTTCCAACACTTGTTCTGGTTTTATTCGCATCCCGCCGTCTACATCATGATCTTGCCGTCGATGGGCGTGGTGGCCGAGATCGTTCCTTGCTTCTCCCGCAAGCGAATCTTTGGTTATAAGGCTATTGCCCTATCAAGCATCGCGATTGCCGTCTTTGGATTCTTAGTCTGGGCGCACCACATGTTCGTGGCTGGAATCTCGCTGTATTCGGCTCTTGTTTTCTCGATTCTCAGCTACCTGGTTGCCGTGCCTTCAGCCATCAAGGTTTTCAACTGGACCGCGACCATGTACAAAGGGTCGATCACTTTCTCGACCCCGATGCTCTATGCGTTCGGCTTTATCGGCCTATTCACCATGGGTGGCCTGACCGGCTTATTCCTTGCCGCGCTCGGAATCGACGTTCACGTCACTGATACTTACTTCGTAATCGCTCATTTCCACTACATCATGGTGGGCGGCGCTGTGATGGGGTATCTCGGCGGGATGCATTTCTGGTGGCCAAAAATCTCCGGGCGTCTGTATCCCGAGTGGTTGGGAAAATTTGCCGCCCTTATCGTGTTCCTCGGATTCAATCTCACTTTCTTCCCGCAATTCATCCTCGGCTACCTTGGGATGCCGCGGCGCTACTGGCAGTATCCGCCCGAATTCCAGGTGTTGAATGTGCTCTCCACCGCTGGGTCCACAATCCTTGCGGTCGGCTACGTTTTGCCCATGGTTTATTTCTTATGGTCGATGCGCTACGGAAAAATTGCTGAGGATAATCCGTGGGGCGCAGCTGGATTAGAATGGCAGACCACTTCGCCGCCGCCCACGTTCAATTTCGAGGAGACTCCCGAGGTAACTTGGGAAGCCTACAACTACGATCAGATTCCTGCTCCTGCGGAGGTGACGGTTGGCCGATAGCCCCATCACGGTCGAGCACCACGGGCCAGAACTGCGGCACCACTTTGCTACGGTCGAGCAGCAGCGCGACGCTGCTTCGCTGGGTATGTGGTTGTTTCTGGCAACGGAGATCATGTTTTTCGGCGGCATGTTCTGCGCCTATCTGATCTACCGTTACTGGTATTTCAACGAATTTGCCGTCGGAAGCCGCAGCCTCAATATCTACCTGGGAACCATTAACACCGTCGTTCTCATCTGCAGCAGCTTGACCGTGGCGCTCGGTGTCCGAGCCGCGCAGTTGGGCAAGCAGAAATTACTCATCATCCTCCTGATTCTTACCATCATCTTCGGCGTGGCGTTCTTGGGAATCAAAGGCATCGAGTGGTACGACAAGTACAAAGAGCACCACATTCCCGGCTCCTCGTTCAATGCCGACGACCTCGTGCAGGAATATCCTCAAATTCACATCGATCAGTCGCACGAGCAGATTTATTTTTCGCTCTACTTTGCCATGACCGGCCTGCACGCTCTCCACATGATCATCGGCGTAGGAATTTTCGTTTTTCTCTTGGTCGAAGCCTTTAAGGGGCGTTTTACGCCGCAATACAACACGCCCGTCGAAATCGCCGGACTGTATTGGCACTTTGTGGACGTCGTCTGGATCTATCTCTTCCCGCTCTTATATCTGATCGATCGAAGGCCGCTGAGGTGAGCTGCGATGTCTGAGCACATTATTCCGACTAAGATTTACGTGATCATTTGGATCGCACTGATGTGCCTGACCGTGATTACCGCCAGCGTGGCCTTCATCGACCTCGGCCCGCTTAATACAGTTGTGGCGCTGCTGATCGCGACCTTCAAGGCGCTGCTTGTCGTTTTGTTTTTTATGCACGTCAAGTACGCGAGCGAGAAGCTTACGAAGATGGTGATTATCTCGTCGATTTTTTGGCTGATGCTTCTCCTGTTCCTGAGTTTGGCGGACTACAGCACCCGCGGCGTGCATCCATAACCGATTGAACAGTCCTGCCTGGAAAGCTCCGCCCCTCCGCGTTAGTATGGTGAGCGAGAGCGAGAATAAACTATGGCCTTCTGCAACTCCTGCGGTGCCAGTATCGAAAGCGGAGCGCGCTTTTGTCCGAAGTGCGGGGCCAGTCAACCCTCGACCGCGGCGGCTTCGCCGGTTCCATCGACTCCACCACCTGCGACAGCATCTTCGCCGCAAAACCGCAGCACGCTCAGAATTGTTCTCGCGGTTGTAGCTGCGGTGATTGTTTTGGGCGCAATCGCGATCGGTGTTTTGACCATGATCGGTCTGCATATTGCGCGCCGCACCCACGTCACTCAGAACGGCGATAAAGTTCGAGTTGAGGGCCCGTTCGGTACGGTTACAACCAATTCGGGGGACGTATCCAAAGATCTTGGACCCTACGTCTATCCGGGCGCTCATTTGCTGAACGACAATGCGGCGAACGTTTCGATTGCCGGCGTGCACACAGTCGCTGCCGATTTTGAAAGCGACGATCCGGCGTCAAAGGTTGCCGATTTCTACAAAGCAAAGTTCCCGAACGCGAACGTCAACGTATCAAATCAAGATCAATACACGATCGTTTCAACCGATAACAAAAATCTGATTACGGTCAATATCGAATCGCAAGGCAGCAAGACCCGAATTCACATCGCAAGTGTCGGTGGCAAAGACTCGACGAGCAATCCCAGTGACTAGCGGACCTGGGTTCTTGCGGCCGGATTTCTCCTCGCTCGCCCAAGCTTCTAAATCTGCGGTTGTTGATGCCATTGGCCTGGCCGAAGCTCTGCGCCGAAACCTGGCCGGCGAGGTTCGCTTCGATCAGGGCAGCCGCGCGCTTTACGCTACAGACGGCTCCAATTATCGCCAGGTTCCCATCGGAGTCGTTGTTCCCCGAAATGCGGACGATGTGATTGCGACCGTAGCCCTGTCGCGCGAGTTCGGTGCTCCCATCCTTTGTCGAGGCGGGGGGACATCTCTCGCCGGCCAATGCTGCAACATCGCCGTCGTCCTCGACTTCTCCAAGTTTATGGGAGAGATACTGGAGATTGATCCCGGGCGAAGAATCGCGCGCGTGCAGCCGGGAGTTGTCCTTGATCGCCTGCGCAATGCCGCTGAGAAACATCACCTCACCTTCGCTCCCGATCCTGCGACCCACGACCGCTGCACCCTCGGCGGAATGATCGGCAATAACTCCTGTGGCGTTCACTCCGTGATGGCAGGAAAGACCGACGATAACATCGAGGCCCTCGAAGTCCTGACCTACGATGGCCTTCGCATTAACGTCGGCCAGACGAGTGAAGATGATCTGGAAAGCATCGTCCGCGGCGAGGGGCGACGCGGTGAGATCTATTCTCAGCTCCGGTCGCTGCGCGATCGATACGGCGCCCTGGTTCGGCAGCGCTATCCGAATATCCCTCGCCGCGTCTCCGGCTACAACCTGAATTTTCTTCTTCCCGAAAATGGCTTTCACGTCGCGCGGGCGTTGGTTGGTTCAGAAGGAACTTGCGTCACTGTATTGGAAGCCACTTGCCGTCTGGTCGAAAGCCCACCGCAACGAGCCTTGCTGATCCTTGCTTTCCCCGACATTTTTCAGGCGGCGGATCGCGTCACCGAAATAATGGCTCATGGTCCCATTGGACTCGAAGGCATCGATCAACTGCTGGTCGACTTCACGCGGCGAAAGGGTCTCAGCCCAGAAGGTCTGGCAATGCTGCCTCAAGGCGGAGGCTGGCTGCTGGCCGAGTTTGGAGCGGATACCATCGCCGAAGCCGAATCGCAAGCACGGGCGCTCGTGCAATCACTGGGCAAAAATCCAAACCCTCCCCAGATGCGCCTGTTCATCGATCCAAAAGAAGCCAAGCGAGTTTGGGAAGTGCGGGAATCCGCCCTGGGCGCCACCTCTCACGTTCCCGGTGAACCGTTCGGATGGGAGGGCTGGGAGGACTCCGCCGTCTCTCCCGATAAACTCGGCGTCTATCTGCGCGACCTGCACAAATTGATGGCGGGATACGGTTATCGCAGCGCAATGTATGGCCACTTCGGCCATGCCTGTGTCCATATGCGTATCAATTTCGATCTCCAGTCGAAACAGGGAATTGCAAACTATCGCAGGTTCGCGGAGGAAGCGGCCGATCTTGTGGTCAGTTTCGGCGGATCTCTTTCCGGCGAACACGGCGATGGCCAATCTCGAGCTGAATTACTGCCCAAGATGTTTGGCCCGGAACTGGTTCAGGTTTTCCGCGAATTCAAAGCGATCTGGGATCCGGATTGGAAGATGAATCCCGGCAAGGTGGTTGAGCCGTACAAGCTCGATGAAAATCTTCGTCTCGGTGCGGATTATCGCCCTTGGCAGCCGCCGACCCACTTTCAGTTTCCGGCCGACAACGGCAGCCTGGCAGATGCGACACTGCGCTGTGTTGGAGTCGGTAAATGCCGCCGTGAGCAAGGTGGCGTCATGTGCCCGAGCTTTCGCGTTACCGGCGACGAAGAGCACTCCACGCGCGGCCGCGCCCACCTGCTTTGGGAAATGACCCGCCGCGATGTCATTCAAGACGGATGGCAGGATGAACACGTCAAAGAATCTCTCGATTTGTGCCTTGCCTGCAAAGGCTGCAAGAGCGACTGTCCCGTAGGGGTTGACGTCGCGACCTACAAGTCAGAATTCTTGTCGCATTACTATGAAGGTCGGCGCCGCCCGCGCAGCGCATATGCATTTGGCAACATCGATATTTGGGCACGACTGGCTTCGAATGCGCCAGGAGTCGCGAACCTTGCGACCCAACTCCCCTTTTTGCGCGACATCGCCAAGTTTGTAGCCGGGATTTCGCCAGAGCGGCGAATTCCAGCCTTTGCTCACCAGAGTTTTCGGAACTGGTTCAGCCGCAGAAAGCCGCGAAACCTGGGAGGTCCACAAGTTCTGCTCTGGCCCGACACCTTCAACAACTATTTTCGTCCCAATACCGCCAAGGCCGCGGTTGAAGTCCTTGAGGCCGCCGGCTATCAAGTCGTTCTCCCTCGCGCCTCCCTCTGTTGCGGGCGTCCACTTTACGACTGGGGCATGCTCGATCGCGCCAAGAGCCTACTTTTGCAGACACTTGAAGTTTTGCAACTCGAAATCGAAAATCGCATTCCGGTCGTTGTCCTGGAACCGAGTTGTGCCGCCGTCTTTCGCGACGAACTTGCCAACTTGTTCCCCCATGATGGCCGCGCTCAAGCTTTGACCAGCCAGACATTATTGCTCAGCGAATTTCTTGAGAAGGATAATATTTCCCTGCCAAAATTAACGAAGCGGGCCCTGCTTCACGGCCATTGCCATCAGAAATCCATCATGAAGATGACCGACGAACAGTCAGTTCTGCGCCGCATGGGCGTCGAAGTATGGGAGCCTGCTCCCGGTTGCTGCGGAATGGCCGGTTCGTTCGGCTTCGAAGCAGAAAAATATGATGTGTCCATGGCAGTCGGCGAACTCGAGCTTCTGCCTGCTGTGCGCCGTGCCCCCGCCGATTGTCTGATCATCGCCGATGGCTTCAGCTGTCGGGAGCAAATCGCGCAGGGCGCCCATCGCCACGCATTGCATATTGCTGAAGTCATCCAGTTGGCGATGCATGATGCCTTTACGACACAGCCGAATCCAGAGGCTGACCTGGTTGCCAGACAAGATGCAGGAGTGCGGAAATCCATGACTACTGCGGCGCTTGGCATTGCTGGGATGGTGAGCGGTGCGGCTTTGCTCTGGGCCATCAGTCGACGCTCATCCTAAGTATCGACACTCCAACATCAAAAAATCAGAGTCCTCGCGGAATTCTCTCGCATATATCTAAGGTCTGGACGAATTGGGGCACACTATGGAGATTCGCGATTTAAGCGTCTTCCTCGACTATTTCGGAAAAATCCACCAGCGGACCATGCGCGTGGTTCGATGCATTCCTCCCGACAAGGTCGACTGGTCATTTCGTCCCGGGAAATTCACGGTCGGTGACTTGGCTCGCCACATCTCCACCGCGACTCGCTACATCTTCGCTGAGACTCTACAAGTAACCCAAGCCGATACAGCGGTTGCGGACGCGATTTGGCTCCCACTTACAACGAAATTATTGTCTTAAGCGAGACGCTACACGCCGAGTCGCTCGGCATCATCTCTAACCTGCCGGATTTAAACGCCAAATGCACCACGCCCGACGGCGCGTCGATGACCGTATGGAAGTGGTTACGAGCGATGACAGAGCACGAAATCCACCATCGCGGGCAAATTTACACCTATCTTGCCCTGCTCGAGGTGCCTACGCCGCCGCTATTCGGGCTGACCTCTGAGCAAATCATGCAGCGAAGCGCCCGGAGCTGAACTGGCCACAAACCTCGATTTTCTGGGAAAATAACCCAAGGCTAGTTGGCGGCCTCGATTTATGGCAGAAAACCACCATGCCGCGCGATAGCGAAATTTCTATTACCGAAGGCGCCGAACAGGTCAGAGCATCGAGCACCGCTGAGCCGCCTCTGCAAGGCGCCGTACTGGTTCTGATCCAGTTTGACGTCTGCGAGGAAATCCGCCTCGATCCGCTCCGGGACCTTTTAGGCGCTCGCAAGCTGGAGCATCCTGCTCTGAAGCATCCCAAGCCAAGTTACGTTCGCTATGAGCGACCGCCGGTGGTGGAACGGGTCGAAAGTCTTGTGCTCGAAAGCGGCGAACGCCTGCAATGCCAGATCAAGTACTACGACTACGGCGTCGTCAGTGTGGTGGCGGAACTGCCGTTTTCCGGCGATTGGGACACGCTCGTGCGGCTCGGCAGCCGCTGGGTGTGGGATGTGGATTTTGCCGGCCACGCCTCGCGAATTGCCCGTCAAAAGCTGCAGCGCGCCGCCCCTGCGCTCGTGAAGCCGTACGCTGATTGGCTAAGCGAGGACTACTTCATTTTTCATGTGCGCGAAATTGCTGGCGCTCCCTCAGCGGAGGAACTCTACAAATCGCAGGGGGCGCGGATCGCTCAAATTGTGCGCGGCGAAAATGCCGCGCTCAGCGAAGGAGAGCGCAACGAAATTCTGCAATCGCGCATTTCCTATTATCCTCATGACCTTGCGGTGATCGGCTGGAACGCAGCCTTTGTCTACGACACCCCGACGGGTGCCGAAACCGCAATCCAGCTCCTGGAATACGCAAACTCGCAGCTCCTGGAGTTTCGTCATTACGACGAATTTCTCACGCGAGAGTTGGAGAGCGTCTATTCTTCATTGGATAAAGGAACTGGAATCCTGGCCCGTTGGCGTTTGGCGCGCGATGCCACCAAACTTCACACCGTGCTTCTCGATGTCAACGAGCTGACCGAGCATGCCGACAACGCTATTAAGTTCCTCAGCGACATGTTTTCGGCCCGTCTTTACAAGCTGGCGGCGTCGAAAGTCGGCGTTCCGGACTATAAAGATCTAGTCACCCAAAAAGTGCAAACCGCGGAAGAACTCTACCGCTTCATGGTCGACCAGTTTAATCAGAGCCGGGCATTCTTCCTGGAACTCACGGTTGTAGTGATTCTGGTAATTGAATTGCTCTGGCTATTTCGTGGGAAGCCGTTCTAAGAGCGGATGACGAGGCACCTGACGGCTGTTTCCCTGACATTGTTTAGCCATTGCTTTTGCTCGACATCGTCGTCGGTAAGGGCAGTGAGGCCTTGTAGCTCGAGGAGCTATACACTACGATTGACAGCGGAGGCGTAAAGGTGGCACTCGATTGGTCAAAATGTCCGGCGCTCGAAAGCGTACCCGGAAAGGTAAGTGGAACGTGGGTTTTCCGCGGCACTCGCATTCCCGCCGCCGCTATCTTTGAAAACCTAGAAGACGGACTGACGATCGACGAGATTGTGAGAATGTTTGATGGACTTACGAGCGAGCAGGTGAGGGCAGTTCTGGACTTTGCCGCGGCCAGCCTATACGCTCCAGCCACGGCTGTGTAATGCGAATTCTATTCGACCAGGGCACTCCGGTTGGTATTCGCGATTCACTCCCCGAACATTTCGTGCGGACCGTCCGTCAGCAGGGTTGGAGTACTCTCCTTAACGGCGAATTGTTGCGTGTAGCCGAAGAAGCGGGATTCGATGTACTCCTGACTACCGACAAGAACCTCGCCTATCAACAGAATCTCAGGAATCGAAAGGTCGCGATTGTGGCGCTCGGGAGGAGCCGATGGAGCCTGATTCAACCAGCGCTCGGCCGCATCGTCAGTGCGGTGTCCGCAGCGCAGCCGGGAAGTTTTACCCTCGTTGAAATTCCTGACAATTAAATGCGCGGACTCAAAGGAAAACGCGTGCTTATCACAGGCGGTGCCAGCGGGATCGGCGCGGCTACGGCAGCGCGTTTTTTGCAAGAAGGTTCAAGCGTCTGCGTACTCGATCGCGATCCCAAGGGATGTGATCTGATCCAGCAGCAGCTGCCGAATCTGGCAGGGGTGATGCAAGCCGACGTCACCGACCTCAGTCAGGTGCGGAAGGCATTTGATGACGCCGTACGAACCATGGGCGGTGTCGATGTGCTGATCAACAACGCGGGCATCAGCATCCGCCACAACTTTCTCGACATTACGCCCGAAGAATGGGATCGGGTGATAGCAGTGAATCTCACCGGCGTGTTTTATGTCGCGCAGACTGGTGCACGTCACATGTGGGAGCGAGGCAGCGGCGTGATTCTGCAGACGGCCTCCACGAATGGAGTGATGGGGTATCCCTACTACGCGGATTACAACGCAACCAAAGCTGGTGTCATCGAGCTGACCAAATCCATGGCATTGGAACTGGCGCCCAAAGTGCGAGTCTGTGCTGTTGCTCCCGGTTACGTGCTCACGCCCATGCAGCGGGCCGAGTACACCGACCCGATGCTCGACGAAGTCAACCGCAAGATTCCTCTTCGCCGTCATGCCAAGCCGGAAGAGATCGCCGCCTTGTTCGCGTTTCTCGCTTCCGATGATGCAGCTTACATGACGGGCCATGTCTACACGATTGACGGCGGAGAAACCGCTGGCGGACTGGCAAGTCGGTAACAATCGCTGAGAGTCAGCGCAAGCCACAGGGAATTAATTCAAATATGTCGAATCGCAGTCTCGAAGGCAAAGTCGCACTGATCACCGGCGGTGCCTCTGGCATTGGACGCGCCACCACCGCCCTCTTTGCCCTTGAAGGTGCCGCGGTAGCAATCGTTGACATGAATGAGGAAGCAGGCCGGAGCGCGATACGAGAGATTGGAGGACGGACCATCTTCGAAGCCGCCGACGTAACTAAAGCTGACGATTGCGACCGCGTCGTGCACCGCATCGTGCGAGAGTTCGGGGCGATTCACATATTATTCAATAACGCCGGCATCATCCGCCGTGCCAGCGTACCTGAGCTCAGCGAGGATGATTGGGATCAAGTCATGGCGGCGAATGTGAAGTCGATCTTTCTGATGTCGCGGTTGGTGATTCCCATCATGGCCAAAGCCGGTGGTGTAATTATCAACATGGCGTCCGGTTGGGGATTGGCCGGCGGTCCACGGGCCGCCGTCTATTGCGCTTCAAAGGGCGCTGTGGTGTTGCTTACGAAAGCCATGGCGATCGATCATGGAACGCAAAACATCCGCGTCAACTGCATCTGCCCCGGCGATACCGACACAGATATGCTGCGCACCGAGGCACGGCAGCTCGGTGAAGACGACGCTCGCTTTCTCGCCGAGTCAGCGCATCGGCCTTTGGGACGAGTGGGTAGGCCGGAGGAAATCGCGCAAGCTGCTCTGTATTTGGCAAGCGATGTGTCATCATTCGTGACTGGCACCGCGCTCGTGGTCGATGGCGGGGGATTGGCAGGATCGTTATAGCCATGAGCCAGCAAGCCACAACTCGCTCCCGCGAACTCTTTGAGCGGGCCAAAACGTTTCTCGTCGAGGGCGTGAATTCGCCTTCTCGCGGAACTGCCGTATACCCCGACGGTCCGCTGATGCTCGAACGCGGTCGTGGTTCCCACGTCTGGGACGCCGACGGGAACGAATACGTCGATTTCATGATGTCCTTCGGTGCGCTCATTCATGGTCACGCTCATCCCCGGCTGGTTTCCGTCGTTTCTCAAACCATGACAGAAGGCTCTCATTTCGCGGCCGCCACTTCCGCGGAAAGCGATGCCGCCGAGCGTTTCTGTCGCATGGTGCCGACGGCAGAAGTGGTGCGATTCACCAATACGGGCAGCGAGGCCACCATGCTGGCTTTGCGGCTTGCGCGCGCTCACACCGGCCGAACGAAGTTTCTGAAATTCGAGGGCCATTACCACGGATGGTACGATCCCTATCTTTTGAATGCCCACATCCATCCGCCGCAGCAACTAGGCGAAAGAGACCATCCGGCCAGAATCCCGGATTCCCAGGGCATTCCGCCCGCAACCTTCGACGATGTTGTTCTCGCGCCATGGAACGATGTTTCCGCGCTTGAGCGAATCATGCGTGACCACGGCTCCCGGTTGGCCGCCGTTATCACAGAGCCGATCATGGCCAACATGGGCTGCATTCCTCCTCGTGATGGCTATCTGCAGCGCTTACGGCAACTCAGCAGCGATTCCGGGGCACTTCTGATTTTCGATGAAGTCGTCACCGGCTTCCGCTACGCTCCCGGCGGGTGCCAGCAGTTATATGGGATCAAGCCGGACATTAGCACCTTCGGGAAGGCCCTGGGCGCAGGATTTCCGGTAGGTGCGGTCTCGGGTCCGCGCTCAATTTTGGATCGCATGATCTGCGGCGAGAACATGGTCTTGCACTATGGCACCTTCAACGGCCATCGTTTGGCCATGAGAGTGATCGCCGAGAATCTGGACCTGCTCTCTGCCAAAGATGCATATAAGAAGTTTCATTCCGTCGGTGATGCCGCCATTGCCGGCCTGCGCGACGTTTTCCGCCGATCGAATACGAAAGCCATCGTGCAAGGATTTGGCCCGATGTTCCAGATCTACTTCACCGAGAAAACTGCCATCCGCGATTATCGAGACTACTGTACCTACGTGGATACCAATCGTTACTCTCGCTTCATTCACTTGCTGCTCAAGCAGGGGGTTTATATGACCCCATCCAACGGCCTTCACTGGATTGTTTCCACTGCCCACACTCATGCTGATGTCGAAACGCTCATCTCGGCCGCCGACCAAGCCTGCAAGGAACTGGCGTGAAGTCGACGGTCTTTCTCGGAGGCGGACGGATTACCGGGGCGCTGCTCGCTGGTCTGCAGCTCTCGGGCTACAAGAAGCCAGTCATCGTCTATGATCGTCATCCGGAGAAATTGCGGCTGCTCAAGCGTCTCTACCACGTGGGCGTCGAGAGTAATCTAACAAAGTCTATTGCGCAAGCGCGCCTTCTCATCATTGCCGTTCGACCGGAGTCGCTGCGCGATCTGCTGCGAGAAATTGGCGAAGTCGATCATTCCACCACCGCGGTTAGCCTCGTGGCCGGGGTGCATGTGGCCAAGCTGAGAAAGACTCTCGGAGGCAAAGTTCACTGGGTCAGGGCCATGCCCAGCCCTGCTTGCCGCAGCGGAAGGGGTCTAACCGCGCTGGCCTTTGATGGTAAAGTCCGCGCATGGGAACGCAGAGCAGTAAAAAGTTTGTTTACAAAGAGTGGTCCAGCCATCGAGGTTCCAGAGAGCAAATTCGACGCATTCACCGTCACGTACTCTTCCACTCATGGTTATCACGCTCTTGCTTCCTTGGCCAGTGCAGCCGAGAGGCTCGGATTAGACCGAAAAACTGCACTACAAGCGGCTGCACACGCGCTCGCCGATGGAATTCTTACCTGGCGCGAAGGCAACATTCCGCTCGATGATCTGCTTCAGGAAGCTGCGACTCCCGGCGGGATTGCCGCCGAGGTCATGAAATCCATGGATGCTGCCGGTTATCAGCGGGCTGTCAAAAAGGGATTATTAGCTGGTTTCAAGCGGACTCGGCAAAACGCCCGGCAAATCTAGCGGCAAAAAACCGATCAACGTTTCAACAGGGAAGCCAGATATTGGTTCTCATAAACTATGGTCGTGTTCTGCACATAGTCCAAGACGCGAAGCATGTTGTCCCGCCCTTCTCGCTTCAATTCGTCGAATTGCACTGCAATGCCCGATCCGAGGTCCAATCGATTTACATATCCTTCTACTTGAAGAGGCCCATCGTTGGTAGTGATCATCAACTTGAGTTTTGTGCCCGGGGCAAACACAGCGCTCGTCTCGACATAGCAGCCGCCCAGGCTGATGTCGGTCAAGTTGCCAAACAGGGGCGCATCCGCTCCCTCCGAATGCAATTCCAGCGTGACTCGGCATTTCATGCGGGCGTGAATCCGGCGGTTCTTGCGCGATGGCCGCTTCTGCTTCTCCATGTACATGCGCCGGTCTGCCTGGGCCAAGAGTTGTTCAGCATTATTCCCGTCTTCGGAATAGACCGCCAACCCAACGCTAAGCGAGAGGATGTCCTCGGCACAGACTTCGAGCCCCGCCTGCTTGGCCAGTTGCGCCAATTGGTCAGCTTTCTTCACAGCGACATCGGAAGTCAGCCCAGGAGCCACTAACACAAACTCATCCCCACCCATCCGGGCGACGTAGTCGTATTCACGGCAGCTCTCTTTAAGTGCCTGGCCGAATAAACGTAAGACTCGGTTTCCCTCCAGGTGTCCAAACCGATCGTTAATCGTCTTGAATCCATCCAGGTCACAAACCATGACCGTGAGGGACGTCGCATCGCGCTTGCAGCGGGCCAATTCGCGGTCGAGTTGCAAAAAGAGCGAGCGGGCGTTCGGCAGCCCGGTGAGGTAGTCAGTCGTGGCTGAGCTCTCCGCCTGCTGATACTTCAAAGCATTTTCAATGGCCAGCCCCATTTTCGAACTGATCGCCAGCAGAATGCGTAAGTGGTCGGAGGTGAAGGCATCCCGTTCCGCTCGATAGAGCGCAAGCACGCCAATCACTCCGGTTACGCCCTCCAGGGGCACAGCCAACGCCGAGCGCAACGTGCTGAACTTCGTCGGATCGTTCAAATATCCCGGTTCCACCGAGGGATTGCCGTTGACGATCGGCTTTTTGTTCTGCGCCACCCAGCCAGACAGACCTTGGCCTAATGGAATTCGCAGCGAGGAAAACAGACGAAAGTTGTCTCCGTTTACATATTCCGGCACTAATTCCTCGTCGCGGCTCAGATAAATCGCGATCGCGTCATAAGGAACCAGCAAGCGCAGTTTCACGGAAAAAACCGAAAGCGTCTCGCCCAGGCTGAGCGATGCGCCCAGGTCCTGACTCAGTTCAAAAAGGGTCTGCGCTTCCTGCCGGGCGGCCGCGATCGAAGACAGGAACGTGGCCTCCCCGCCCGGCGGCTCGGTTGACGCAGCCTTCTCAAATCCTGCGGCCGGTGCTTGTCCGCGTTCAATCTTTACTCCCGTCGAAAGCACCGAGTCCCGGTCTTTGGTGGTTTGCGCCTGTACTCGTCGTTCTAATTCGCGATAGTGCTTTTGCAGCACGTCCACAACGTGCGGGTCGAAGGCCTTGCCCGATTCCGCTACTAAGCGCTGCATCGCCTCCGCTAAGGGCAAGGCGCGCCGATATTGACGATCTGACGCCAAAGCGTCAAGATAATCGACCGCAGATAGAATCCGTGCGCCGACCGGAATGTCCTTACCTTTCAGTCCCATCGGATATCCGGATCCATCCCATTTTTCGTGGTGTGCCCGCACAATCGGCACTACCGGGTAAGGAAAGCGAACACGCTCCAGAATCTCCGCTCCTACCAGCGGGTGAATCTTCATCTTCTCGAACTCCTCCGGCGTCAGCCGGCCTGGCTTCGAGATGATGTGTTCGGGTACCGCGAGCTTCCCGATGTCATGCAGCAACGCAGCAGCGTGCAGAGCTTCCAACTCTGCTCCGTTGATCCCCAACTCTTTTGCGACTTCGATCGCGTACACGCGCACTCGCTGCAGATGATCGTGGGTCGTATGGTCCTTGGCCTCGATGGCAAGCGCCAAGGCTTCGATGGTGCGCAAATGAAGATTGGCAATCTCGCCTACGTGCTCGCGTTCCGCATCGAGCCGCCCGAGATAAAGCCGATAAGAGCGATAAATGACGTAAATTGCGGGTGCGATCAATAGCGAAGTTTCCCAGTTGAAATTGCTGTCGAACCAACCGATGGCGCCGGCGATCCCGGCTCCTGCCAGGTAATACGGAAAAGACCAGAAATAACACTCAACCAGAATTCTCTTCAGGCTGATCGCTTCCGTCAGCGAGATAACGGTCGCGACCGATCCGGTATTCGCCACAAAATATGCGGTGGCTGCTACACCCAATGCCAGCACACGGCTGTCGATGTAATGAGGCGAAACCAAGTGATATGCGCCGTAAGCCAGGGCAGTCGAAATTGCGCCCGCGCACAGATTGAACGTCACTTGCAGCGCGCTCGGACGATCCCGGTATAGGCAATGCACCAGCGTGGCGGCGCATCCCAGCAGCAGCGTCTCTGAGAAACTTAACTGCAGAATGCCCAGCAGAATGAAGAGAAAGCTAACCGACAATGTGCTGGCGATGCGAGGAAGTTTCACCCGCATCCGCGAAGTAACGCCCGCGAGCAGCAGGTAGCAAATGAACTCCGCAATGTTCCGGCTGGTTTGGTGGATTGAGCCATACAGCAGCACGGCGCTGCCCGTCACCACCACGAGGCTCATGAACCCCTTGGCGCCCGGTTTCAGCTCTCGCCACCAGAGTGGTTGGCCAGCTAATTCGCTTCCCATCTCACACTTTGTCCTTCCCTACTGGACGGGGAACAAATCAGGGATAGCATGCAATTCATAGAAGCTACAACTACTTACGGAATCCTCCACAAACCTTGGTAACTCAAGGTCACCATCTCATTTTGGGGGGTAGGGAAGAATCGGAATTACTCAGCACACTTTCGTAATAAGGATTTGCAGGAAACCTGTCGAGCCTGACAATCGCTGCGGTTTACCATTGACCAGTGAGCGCGAATTGACGGGGGTCGGGCACCCGGGTCCGGAATCAGCAGAATTTTCTAAAGTTTAAGCCGCTTCGCTGACCGGCAGGGTAGAGGGGCATGATGCAGAAACAAAGTGGATTTTCTCTGATCGAGTTGCTAATCGTGGTGGCGATCATCTTGATTATTGCCGCCATCGCAATTCCCAATCTGCTGCGCGCCCGCATCGCGGCCAATGAATCCTCCGCTGTCAGTTCGATCCGTACCCTCAACAGCGCCCAGACAACTTACCAATCCACGTATCCGCTCATCGGGTTTGCCTCTACTCTAACTGCTCTTGGTCCGAGTGCTTCCACCGGCTGTACAACGCCGGCTTCCACCAACGCTTGCCTGGTCGATTGGGTCGTGGCGCAGGCAACAGTCGCGGGTTCGGCGAAAAGCGGTTATTACTTCGTGGACACCGCAGGAAGCTCGGTCGGTGGAATCTTGGCCGGTTATACGCTGGATGGCTTGCCGGCTGCGGTGAACCAAACCGGCGTGCGCGGTTTCTGTTCCAACGCCGACGCGGTCATTCGCTTCACTGCGGTTGGTTCCGCGCCCTCCGGAGGATTTTCCGCTTGCTCGGCGTATACGGCTTTGCAATAAACCTTTCGTGACTCCCAAAAACTGACTCTACGGTAAAATCGCTGAGAGGGCCCTTAGCTCAGCGGTTAGAGCAGCGGACTCATAATCCGTTGGTCCCAGGTTCAAATCCTGGAGGGCCCACCAGATTACCTTCGCGTCTGAGCCAACAACTAGCAGTTAATTAGGGATTGGAGTTTTTGCGGATTTGTCGCCGAAAAGCCGCCAACTAGCCCAAATTCCAGATTTCATTGATACTAGGGAGTTATTCTTTTGAGACTATCTATGACCTCGTTTGCCTCCGAAATCCCTACTCTCTCCCAGCAGCAAGTTTTTGCCTACGATCCGCTGCTCGACGACATTGGATTCATGACCTGCATGACCCTGGTGCTGCTCGGAAATTATTCGCAGACCGGGCATCTCGGCGGACCGCTCGCCTACACACCCTACAACGTGACGGTGCATCTCGTTGGTCCTGAAAACGGTGGATTGCGTTACGACTACCGCCGGCCCAAGCACCCTTACTGCGACAAGTTCATGCTGGCGGCGGGCCATTCGATTCCAACCTGCTATGCGCTGTGGATGATCATGGGCCAGGCGCTCTATCGCAAGTATCAGCAGACTGGCGACAAACGTTATTACGTCGACCCGCAGGTTGCGATGCTGCCGATCGACGCCTTGGGATTCCGCCGGGGCGCCGGTGCGCTCAAGACGCTGCTGCACGATGCGGGTTTGGAGGATCATCCGCTTTTTGCGCAAGCCAAGGGCCGCGGCATTCGTGCCCTCTCTGGGCATGCCGAGAGCGTCGACCTCACCAACGACGTGAACGGCGGACCCTCCGGCATTGGCATTGCGACGGCCGCTGGCAAAGCGGCGTTCTGGGATATCGTGGGCGCGCCAGCCTCCCCGAAAGTGATCGCGCTGGAGGGCGAATTTGCCCTCACCGAAGGCCACGCGCAGGAATTCAAAACGCAAGCGCTCGCGCTGCAGGTGGGTAAGCGTTTGCGTGTAATGATCTCCGACAACAACGCCGGCATTGACGATTGCCTGATTGGCGGCAAGATCGGCGGCGTGATCGCCGAGTGCTTCGAAGGCTACGACCTCGTGAGCCAATGGACCTCTTACGGCTGGAACGTCTTCACCCTTCAGAACGGCGACGATTATGGCCAGGTCGCCGCTGTGCTGAAGGCGATGGATGCAGTGGACCCGCGCGACCGCCGTCCCGTGGCTGCCATCGGTAAAACCGTCAAGGGTTACTGGCCCACAGCCGCCGACGGAAAAATCGCCGGCTACGGAGATCAATTGGTAAGTTACGCCAGCCATCCTTACGCGCTGAAGATGAACTCGGAGTATTTCATCGCGCTGGCGCAGTCGTTCGAGAAAAAGTACGGCGTGGAGTTCGAAGGCATTCGCAAGGGCCCCGTGACTAACACTCGCGAGCGATTGGTCCAGTTCAAGACAAACATGGACGTGGTGATGTCGCTGCTCGACCGCAACGGATTAGGTGACCGCCTCGCAGATCGCCTGGTGGAAATCGGCGACACCGTGCGTGACGACGTAAAACTGCGCATCTCCGCCACGAGCGATCCCTTCCTCGACGAGCGCCTGCGCGTCGCGAAGCTCCCCGAAGAGCCCCAGAAGTTGTCGATTCGCAATGCGATTTCTGGCAAGGAAAAGGAAGTCAGCATTGCATTGTTCAGGAAATCGGGCGAAGTGGCCGGTGCCCGGCGCGCCGTTTCCGAAATCATCAAGTGGATGAACTACGTGACGGAAGGGCGATTCTTTACTGTGGCCGCCGACCTCTCAGAATCGATCAACGTCGAGCACGGCAGTCTGTGGGGACACTACAGTCCTAAGGACAATCCCCTGGGCACGCGCTTGAAGGCGCCCATTCAAGAAGCGGGCAATGTCTCGACCGCCATCGGGCTGGTGAGTCAAAGTGCTTCCGTCGATCCCGAAAAATTCGCAGGAGTCTGGGCCTTGAGCGGCACCTACGGAGCCTTCACGCCGTTGATGTACACGCCAGCCCGTGTCTGGAGTCAACAAAATCAGGACAGTAAGTTCCGCATGGGCGTGCTGCATATCCTCGCGGCTCACTCCGGTCCTGAAACCGCAGCCGACGCGCGCACACACTTCGGCATCTTTGCGCCGCAAGTGTGGAAGCTGTTTCCGCGCGGTCAGGCGATCAATCTCAGCTTCTGGGACTACAACGATGTCGCGCCCGGGTATTTCGCAGCGGCGGAAATCGCGGCCCGCGACCCGCATGTAGGGATCATCACGATCGAAGTGGCGCGTCCCGACTTCCCAGTCGCCGACCGCAGTCAATTTGCCGACTCCGATCTGCGGGCTGCGGCAAAAGGCTTATACGTGATCCGCGATTTCGCACCGGGCAGGCCGCGCCACGGCTATGTGATCGTGCAAGGCTCGAGTTCCACCGTGAATCTCGTAAAAACGCTGCCGAAACTCGAAGCGGCCGGCGTGAATGTGAAAGTAATCTCGGCAATCAGCGAGGATCTGTTCGATCGCCAGCCGCAAGCCTATCGCGATTCCGTGTTGCCACCCGAAGCTCGCTACGACTTGATGGTGGTATCCACCGGTACGCGACGCGTGTGGCCGCTGCGCAACCTCGGTCCTTTAACAGACGAGTATTCGATGACCTCGGACTTCGGCAACCACTGGCTAAGCGGTGGGCTGGAAGCGGACGTGATCGCGGAAGCGCATCTCGATCCCGATTCGATTTTCGCAGGCGTGGAACGATTCGCAAACGACCGCGAGCGCCGCATCGGCGATCAACGGAAGATGATCGGTTAGTCGCGTGGATCGGTCTCTGTGAGATAATTTTTTTTCAGCCTATTTCGGGGAATCGAATGCCAGAACATAAAGTCTTTTGCGTTAAGCTGCACCAGGAACTGCCCGGCCTCGACGAGCCGCCCTTTGATAGCGAGCTGGGGCAAAGGGTTTATGAGAACGTCTCCCAGCAAGCCTGGAATATGTGGATGGAGTTCTGCAAAATGCTGCTCAACGAGTACCGGCTGAATCCCGCACGCCGCGAGGATCAACAAGCCATCATGCAGCACATGGAACAGTTTTTCTTTGGCGAGGGTGTGGCTCATCCGCCGGAGTACGTTCCGCCGACGAAGTAGTTTGCACGAAAACTCTCTGAGATTTTTGCTAGCTCTCGCTGGACGCGGAAGCAGCCTTGGCCTTTGGGTCGGCGTGCAGGTGCTTGATGAACGCCTCTAGCCGCTTCCAGTCTTCCACGGTCGTGCCGTTGGTAAACTGAACCCCGATCCCGCTTGCATCTCTCCGCCGCACCACGCCCCAGACATCAGCGCGAACTTGGAAGGACTGAAGGATGATCCGAATTCTCGAGCCTTCGGCAAATGGACGCGGCGTCTCCAGGTAGCAGCCACTCAAGCTGATGTTGCGCAGTTGAACCAGGACAGCGGGGCCATGCGCGGTTTCCCGCACGATAACCGTATCCGCGAGGGGATATCGTGGATGCACGACCTCTGAGTTCGCGCTCATGACCCGGCCTGACTCCGACGCTACTCAGTCCAAGCTGCAGCGGCAAATTACTTTCGTCATGGCAGCGAAGTTTATGGGCTAGCGCGAACTCTCGATGTACCAGTCTGTTAACCATTAACTGCGTTTTCACAGAGTATTAACCGCGCTGTAACACGCATGCACTACAAATAGGGCATGGATCCGCCCGTCTACGACACGCTGATCCTCTCTGACGTCCACCTGGGCTCGGAGTGCAGCCGTGCCCGTGATGCCACCCGGGTGCTGAAGCAGAATTGCTTCCGCCGGCTGATTCTCCTGGGTGACATCTTTGCCGACCTCAATTTCGGCCGTCTGACCAAAGAGCACTGGAAATTCCTCGGCTTCATCCGCAAGCTTTCCAATCCCAAGCGAAAAGTCGAAGTGGTCTGGGTGGAAGGCAACCACGACGCGGGCCTGACTGACATCATGTCGCATTTGGTTGGCGTGAAGGTATACGACGAATATGCATGGGAATACCAAGGACTTCGTCACCTGGCCATTCATGGTCATCAGTTCGACCGCGTGGTCGCCAACAATATGCGGCTGAACTATATGGGCACACTGCTGTACCTGCAGTTGCAGAAGTTAGACCTCAAGGGCAAACCAATCGCGCGCTTCATCGATCGCCTGAATACCCGCTGGCTGCGGATGTCTTCCAAAGTGGCCTCTGGCGCGCTCTTTCATGCACGTCTTCGCCGTGTCGACCGTATCTTTTGCGGCCATACCCACGAGGCGATGCAGGAACAACACGACGGAATTCAGTACTACAACTCCGGGGGATGGGTGGATGCCACTCCAACATACATCACGATCGGTACGGACGGAGTGCAGATCCACGCATATCATCCGCCCGACAAGCCTGACCCGGATCAAGAGGAAAACGAAATAGATTCGAATTTCGCTGAACTCGAGACTCATTCTGAGGGGATCTATGAGAATGTCGGCAGTTGACACGGCCTCGGTCATGGGCCCAGGTGACCTTTGCGCAAGCTGACCATCGTTTTCCATGATGCGGGCGGCGGGCATCGCAGCACCGCCGAAGCTCTCAAAGGCGTTCTGGCCTCCCAGGAGAATCCGTGGGAAGTGACTCTTCTCAATTTTCAAGAACTACTGGCGCCACTTGATGTCTTGCGCCGAACTACCGGGCTGCGCATCGAAGATGCCTACAATTTGATTCTGCGTAAGGGATGGACTCGTTTCAGTCCTCAGCTTCTACTTGTTTTGCAGTCCACGGTTCGTCTCTATCATCCCCAGATCGTCAAATTGCTGCGCGCGCACTGGGCGCAGCATCGGCCCGATCTGGTGCTTTCTGTGATTCCGCATTTCAACCGCGAATTGTCGGAAAGCCTCAAGGAAAGCGGTCAGCAGATACCGTTCGTTACGCTTTTAACCGATCTGGCAGATTACCCGCCGCGTTTCTGGATTGAGCGCGAATCGCAGTACCTGATCGCCGGAACGCAACGCGCCAAGGCACAAGCCCGAGCATTCGGCCACGCGCCCGACTATATCTTTGAGACCTCTGGAATGGTCTTGAAGCCAAAGTTCTATCAAAAGACAAATGTCGATCGCGTCGCCGAACGGAAACGTCTCGGCCTTGATCCCAATTGTCCGACCGGCGTTGTCTTATTCGGCGGCCACGGTTCGCGCGTCATGTTGGATATCGCCAAGCGCCTTGATCGAAGCGGCGCAGATGTTCAGTTAATCATGATTTGCGGCCATAACCAGAAGTTGGCAAATGAACTCAAGAAGCTAAGAACCAGGCGCCCGATGTTCGTGGAAGGATTTACGTCGAACGTCGAATCCTACATGAGCCTCGCGGACTTCTTCATCGGCAAGCCCGGCCCAGGATCGATCAGCGAAGCCCTCCAATTCCATCTTCCAGTCATCGTCGAATGTAATTCGAAGACGCTGCCGCAGGAGCGCTACAACGCGCAGTGGGTGACCGAGAATGGCTACGGCATCGTCCTCAATAGCTTTCGAGAAGTTGCCTCTGGAGTGCAACGCCTGCTTGATCAAGCGAACTCCAGCGAGATCAGTTGCAACGTCTGCAAGTATTCAAATACCGCCCTGTTCGAAGTTCCGAAGATTCTCGAAACCTGCTGGAAGCGTGAATCGGAAGGAATAACTTTAGATGCGGTAGTGTCGAATTCTAGTGAGACTCCGGCCTCTTGTATTTCCCGCTGATGGCGTTCCATCGAATGCGGAAGATTTCCAACAGCATGTGCAGCCCGTCCCGCAGTGGATTGATGCGTGTTCCTTCGCGGTGGGCCCACTTCACCGGAATTTCATCGATCCGGAGGTGAAATCTGCGCGCGAGGTACAGCAGTTCAGGGTCAAATCCCCAGCGCTCGATTTGCTGCATCGGGAACAGAAGTTCCGCAGCGCGTCGGTTGAACGCCTTGAATCCGCATTGCGTGTCTTTAAAGCTCAAGCCAAGAATCAGCCGCAACGCCAGATTGTAGATTCGCCCGAAAATCTGCCGATAGAAAGGCTGCCGTTTCGTCTGCAGTTTGACGTCAAGCCAACGCGAGCCAATCGCCACGTCCGCACCATTTGCTAGCGCGGCAAAAAGTTTGTCGGCTTCCTCAATGGGTGAGGAAAGATCGGCATCGCTAAACAGTAAAATCTCGCCACTCGCGTGCAACATTCCGTTACGCACGCTAAAGCCCTTGCCCCGATTCCCCGGATTTTCGAGCAGCCGCACACTCGGGCGTTGAGCTTTCAGCGCCTGTACGACGGCGGCTGTGTCGTCGCTCGAACCGTCGTTGACCACGATGATTTCCGCGTTCCAACCGCGCTCGGCAGCATGAGCCGAAATCTTCTCCAGGGTTGTCCGGATTCGCGCGCTCTCATTGTAGGCAGGCAGCACGATGCTGTAGGTGGGTGGGGGCAATGGCTTCCTTATCGCCGATCGTGACTGCCCAGTCGACCAACGACAAAAGAATTATATGGGAACGAACGGAGACGAGCGCTATCACCAACCTCTACGCCACTCGCCGTTTCTCGAGCAGGGCAAAGAATTCCTTCACCAACTCTTCGTCCCACAACCCCGACTGCGCCTCTTTTTGCATGGTGAGGGCAGCTTGTTCATGCATTAAGGCGGGTTTGTACGGCCGAGTGGTACGTAACGCGTCGTAGACATCGACGACTTGTAGAATCCTCGCCAGCAGCGGAATTTCATCCTTCTTCAATCCGTCGGGGTAGCCGCTGCCATTGCAGTGTTCATGATGATTACGAATGATGGGCAACACCAAACGAAGCGATTTCAGGGGCCGGCAAATATTCTCGCCCGTGATGGGATGCTGCTTCATGATCGCCCATTCTTCCGCCGTAAGGTTGGAGCCTTTTTTCAGAATCTCATCCGGCACCGCAATCTTTCCTAAATCGTGCAGATAGCCTCCGCGCCGCAACGCCACCACGGACTCTTCATCCAGTCCGAGGTGCCGACCCAGATTGCTGGCATTTTCCGCCAGCCTCTCGCAATGACCATCGAGATAGGGGTCGCGGCTTTCCACGCTAAGACCCAACGTGCACAGCACCGACTCTGCGTTTTCCAATTCGTCGGTAAACTCTTTGAGCTTGAGCAGCGACTTGACGCGGGCGAACAATTCTTCCGAGAAAATTGGCTTATTCAGAAAATCGTCGGCGCCTGCCTCGATGCCTCGCAGTTTGTCTTCGCGGTCGCTCAGGCCCGTAATCAGGACAAACGGAATCAGCCGCGTCGCCGGATCCTCCTTTAACTCACGGCACAATTCATATCCCGACTTTCCCGGCATCACTACATCCGAGAGAATGAGGTCGGGGGGCTTGCGACGAATCTCCGCTTCAGCCTGCGCCGCGTCCGGCACAGCAATCACTTCATAGCCACGCGTCTCCAGCAATTCCCGCATCAGCACCATGAGATCTGGGTTGTCGTCTACCACCAGGATGCGAGGAGCCCGGTGGCGCAGCGAAAGATCACTGACATTTTCGGGAGACGTGGAGCGGATCGCACGAAGAATCGAGGGTTGCTGAGAAAAACTCATGCCACAACGCCTTAACCCTATTGTAGCGGATTCGCACAAAAGTCAAGAGTGCAAGAAGGAGTACAAAGACTCCCGCTACGAGTGGTAGTTCGTTTCCCAAATCGGGTACAAGAGTGATTCTGTGTGACCTGATTCCTTGTCAGGGCCTTTCCCCGAGCCTAGCTTCAATCGTATGCGGATACTTTTGCGCCTCCTAATACCGCTGGTTCTGGCTGGCATGCCACTCTCGGCGGCGTCGAAGCCCCATGTGATTACCTTCGGGAAGTGGACAACCGTTGAGACGCTCACTGGACCTGAGGAAGTTCAGAAATTGCACCTGAAAGTCAGGCCGCTGTATGTAGACGGCAAGCTGAAGGAATTCACCGAGGGCACGCCCCACGAAATAACCGAGCGGCTTTTCGTCGTTCAACGCATGATTCGGGTTAACGATTCCTTGCCGTCTGATACCGGGGCAACTCCGCAGTGGGTCTGGCAGCTTGGCGGCTGGATCATTGTCGATCGCGGAAGTGGCCACGTCGCGGCGGCGAATTTGCCGAAATTTGAGCCTGAATTGTCCCTGGCCAGTTGGTATCGCGATTATGCCGCATATTGCGGAATTTCAGCCGACGGCAAGAAAATCTACGCGACCGTGGTTCAGCTTGGGCGACGCAAGCCGATCTTGGACAAACCGCTCGATGAAACAGTCGACGACTCCTCAAATCCTGCATGCGCCAGCCCTTCCTGGCAGCGACATCCGCCCCGGGTAACGTTCCGCTCGCAGGATGATCAGAAGCTGTCCTTCGCGGTGCGCCGCCACGCGGTCGAAGTAACAAACGAAGTAACAAACGATGACGAGGACGAAAATGGGACGGAATAGAACTCTTCGCGCCCTTTGCGGTGCAGCTTTTTAGCGGAAAGTTGCCGCCAATTCGCCAGGAAAGTCTGCTAGTCCCCGCTCGTTTCTGCGATTGCCATTTCGTCCGTCTTGAGCTTCTTCTTGACCTCCGCACTCGTCACCAGAACTACCGCCGCAATCACGATCGCGCTGCCCGCAACAATGTAAGCGTCGATCGGTTCATGCAGAATCAGCCAGCCCAGGAAAACTGCCACGACTGGATTGACATAAGCGTAGGTCGAGACTTTCGACGTCGGAACATGCCCGAGCAGCCAAATGTAAGCCGTGTATCCGATCCACGATCCACAGACGACCAGGTACAACGTTGCACCGATTCCTCTCGCTGTCCAAAAAACATGGCCGAAATCGCCAGCCACGATCGCGAATAGAAAATTAGCCAACCCCGCCGCGACCATTTCCCAAGCAACCGCTGAAAATGGATCCACATCCGGGGACTTCCATTTCTTGGCTAGAACCGATCCCAGCGCCCAACTGAACGAACCACCGATCAAACTCAGCGACGACCACAGCTCGGTGCGGCCAAAAGAAGTCGTCGCCGTGAGCTGCGGCCACAGCAGCACGATCAGCCCAACAATACCGAGACCCAGCCCCAGTTTCCCTCGAATCGAAACATGGTGATCACCCAGCAGCAGCGTATCCAGCACCAGGAACCAAAGCGGCGTGATGGCGACGATCAGCGCCGCCAATCCGGAGGCCACGTGCTTTTCCGCATAGCTGAGCGTCAGGTTGCCGCCCATCAACAGCAGGGTGCCAACCACTGCCATTTGGGCGAGTTGCCGCGAGTTGTAGAGAACCGTCCGTCCCCGCAGCGCACAAAACGCCAGCATAAAAACGCCTGCGATAAAGAACCGTACCGCGCACATCAAAGCGGGAGGAATCTGCTCCACCGCGATGTCGATCGCGAGATAGGTCGAGCCCCAAAACAAGTACACCAGTCCGAAGGCAAGAAAAACAGAGAACCGGCTTGGACTGCGAGTCATGGGAATATCCGGAAATTAAATCTAACAGACGGAGCCGGGAGTGTTCTCTGTGCCCTCTGTGTTTCAGAGAGTTGTCAGCGTCTGCCGGAAACCCGCCGATTTGCTCTTTGCGAACCGACGTTACTTAAGGCTGGCGGTTATTAGTGAAAGTTAATTTTGGGGTTCCGCTCTGATTCCTGACGCGCTATAATCACTCATTGATGTGTACTCATGCATTTCCAGACTGCCAATTCGCATCTGCCCGTGTGCTGGCTGCACTTTCTTGTGTGTCCGCGCCGTTATCGGGCCGTTCTACCTTCCAATCGGCGTCCTAGTCTCTTCGGCAGCGACTAACTCAGCATCCTCCTGTTGATTCTCGGCTTTTGCGCTACGTGGATTCGCACGCAACTCCGTTCAAGCCGATGACAGACGACGCACGACTTGCAACCGAATTCTGGAGGGTCTCATGGCAACCGAAACACTCACCACACCCAAGATCAAGACCGCCCTGCCGGGTCCGAACGCATTGCGCGTTCTTCATGGCGATGAGAAATATATCTCTCCGTCTTATACCCGTTCCTATCCAATGGTGGCCAAGCACGCCAAAGGCATTGTGGTCACGGATGTTGACGGAAACGAGTTCTTTGATTTCTCCGCCGGCATCGCCGTGACCTCTACCGGCCATTGCCATCCGCATGTAGTTGCTGCCATTCAGAAGCAGGCGGCCGAACTCATCCACATGTCGGGTACCGATTTTTACTACGAGCACATGGTGACGCTGGCGGAGCGGCTTTCCAAGATTGCTCCTATGCCCGGGCCGCACAAGTTCTATTACGGCAACTCGGGCACAGAAGCAATCGAGTGCGCTCTGAAACTGGCGCGCTACCACACCAAGCGGCAGAACGTGATCGCATTCTACGGAGCGTTTCACGGACGCACCATGGGCGCACTGTCGCTCACCGCGTCGAAGCCGCAGCAAAAGCGGCGGTTTGCGCCGTTAGTCCCCGGCGTAACGCACATTCGCTATCCGGATGTCTATCGCGACGCCGGCACTCAGGACCCAGAAGCCTACGCCCTGAGCTGTGCCCGTTTTATCGAGGACAAGCTGTTTCGCACCACGCTTCCTCCCGAGGAAGTCGCTGCCATCTTCGTCGAGCCGATTCAAGGCGAAGGCGGCTACGTGATTGCTCCAACCGTGTTCATGCACGAGTTGCGCCGCATCTGCGACAAGCACGGCATCTTGTTGGTCGTCGATGAGGTGCAGAGCGGCGTCGGACGCACTGGCAAGTGGTGGGCCGTCGAGCACACCAACATGCACCCCGATATCGTTTGCCTCGCTAAAGGCATCGCCTCCGGCATGCCTCTTGGAATCACCATCGCTAAGTCCGAAATTATGGACTGGGCGCCGGGTTCCCACGCTTCCACGTTTGGCGGCAATCCGGTTTGTATTGCCGCGGCATTGGCGACGCTTGATGTCATCGAGCGTGACGACCTTCGCCAAAACGCGACCGCAGTGGGGAGTCATATGTTGAAGCGCATGTCCGAGTGGCCCAAGAGACACGCATTGGTCGGCGACGTCCGCGGCCGTGGTCTGATGATCGGCGTCGAGATCGTCAAAGACAAGAAGACAAAAGAATACGGCGCCGCGGAACGCGACCGCATCGTGCAGTCGGCATTTGAACGGGGAATTCTCTTCCTGGGGTGCGGCCCGAGCACCATCCGCATCGCGCCGCCGCTCATTGTCACCAAAGACGAAGCGGACGTCGCCATGGACGTCCTGGAAGAGTCGATTTCGATTGTGGGTAAAGGATGACTGAAGCGTTGAGCTGGGGACGAGAATCCTCCCTCGTCCCCGATTTTTCAGCTCGCGCTTTGAAGTTTCTTGTCCGATAATCCCCGTGAGGACGGGCGTCCCTGCCCGCACAGAAAATCGTCCCACCGAACTCTCATGACCTCGCGGTTCACAACCCGCGTCCTTCTCGCGCTAGCCGCCTCGCTCGTGCTATGGGCCTCGGCTTTTGCCGGGATCCGCGCCGGCCTGCGCGCCTATTCTCCAGGACAATTGGCAGTCCTGCGTTTTATCGTGGCTTCATCGGTTCTCGTCGTTTGTGCCAGCGTTGCCCACTTCCGGCGTCCGCAGCCCCGGGACATTCCTGGGCTGATTCTCAGCGGGATCATTGGTATCACCTTTTATAACCTCGCGCTGAATTACGGCGAGACCCGTGTGAGCGCAGGTGCCGCAAGCCTCTTGATCGCCTCGGTCCCCATCTGGACGATTCTGGTTGCGAGCTTCACCCTGCACGAACGTCTTCCATTTCGGCGATGGCTGGGTGTGCTCGTCAGCTTTGCCGGCGTGGCTCTGATCGCGAGCGGCGAGGGCGAAGGCATTCATCTCTCGCCGCAGGCGCTCATCATTCTGGCGGCGGCGATGACGTCCGCCGTTTACATGGTGCAGCAGAAACATTTCCTGGGACGCTACAGTGCGCTCGAATTTACCGCCTATTCCATCTGGACCGGCACGCTGTTCATGCTGCCTTTCGGAGGAGGCCTGTTGCACGCCATTCGCATCGCGCCACCAAGAGCGACGCTGGCCATTATCTATCTGGGGATTTTTCCGGGATCGCTCGCCTACGTTGGTTGGGCGTACGTGCTCTCTCACGGCCCCGCCGGACGCACCAGCACCTTGCTCTACATCACTCCCGTGCTCGCGATTGGCATTGCTTGGCTGTGGCTAGGCGAAGTGCCGCGCCTGCTCTCGCTCGTGGGCGGAGCCCTGGCGATGGCAGGAGTGGTGCTAGTGAATATGAAAGATAAACTGCGCGCAGCCAGCGTCCAATCGATAGCTTCGGCCGAGGCGGAAGGCTAAACAAAAATATTCGGGCCGAATCGGGAACGCCGCAGCGACCATGTGACCGCTATCACACCAAGTCTTTATTGCTCTCTCGTACCCTGATCTCGTGACGTTTTCCGGCCGCACCACTCACGCTACCGTTTGTGCGCTCGACTGGCTCGTCTCACTCGCCCTTCCACCCGATAAATCCGCCAAGCACCACCGCACCGGTCGACGCGGCGAGGAAGCTGCATACTTTTATCTGCGACGACAGGGCTACGTGATGGTCGCGCGTAATTTCCGCTCTCCTAATCATCGCGGGGAAATCGACCTAATAGGCTGGGACAAAGATGTCCTGTGTTTCATCGAAGTCAAAACCCGCACGACCCATGACGTCAAACCCGCCGAAGCCGCCGTAGATCGCGCCAAGCAACGTGCGCTCATTGCCGTGTCGCGCGATTACCTTCGACATCTGGCACTTCCGTGCCAGTGGCGCTTCGATATCGTTAGCGTGTATTATGAATCGCAGTCGAGCCAACCGGTTTTCGAACTCTTCCGCAATGCCTTCCCCGTGGGCTAAAATAGAGGTTTCGTGTTGGCCTCATATTGAAAGGAATCATACTTGCCTGAACTGAGAAAAGACCCAATTGTGGGACGCTGGGTGATTATTTCCACCGACCGCGCCAAGCGCCCTACCGACTTCGTCCGCGATGCGGTGAAAATCAAGGGTGGTTTCTGCCCCTTCTGCTACGGGAACGAGAGCAAGACGCCGCCCGAAATCCAGGCTTATCGGCCGAATCCCAATGGCGGGCCTTCGCCGCAACGTGACTCTCCGGGATGGACCGTGCGCGTGGTTCCCAACAAGTTCCCGGCGCTGGGAATCGAGGGCGGGCTCAATCGCCAAGCCGAAGGCATGTTCGACAAGATGAATGGCGTCGGTGCGCACGAAGTGATCATCGAGACCCCCGACCACAACGCCACTCTCGCTACTCTCCCTTCCAAGCGAATTGAAGACGTGCTTTGGACCTTCCGCGATCGCATTCTCGATTTGAAGAAAGATCGCCGTTTCAAGTTCATTCTGATTTTCAAGAACCACGGCGAAGCGGCGGGTGCATCGCTCGAGCACGCTCATTCCCAGCTCATCGCTTTGCCCATGCTGCCAATTTACCTGACCGAAGAAATCGAAGGCGCCAAGCAGTATTACATCTACAAAGAGCGCTGTGTCTTCTGTGACATCATTCGGCAGGAGACCGAGTCGGGTATTCGCGTGGTTGCTGAGAATGAAGATTTTCTTACCCTCGCGCCTTACGCGCCACGCTTTCCATTTGAGACTTGGATTCTCCCCAAGCAGCACGAGTCGGCTTTCGAAAACTCTTCGTCGCACATGTTTGAGAACCTGGCAAAAGCCCTGAAGAGCTTGCTCATGAAGGCGGACCGTGTACTGGATAATCCGCCTTACAACTTAGTCGTTCACACTTCGCCGGTGCAGGATCCGACCAACGATCACTATCACTGGCACATCGAGTTCATGCCCAAGCTGACGAAAACAGCAGGATTCGAGTGGGGAACTGGCTTCTACATCAATCCGACGCCGCCAGAAGAAGCCGCAAAGTTCTTGCGCGAGGCTAGCGTGGAAGAACCCATTCCAATGACGGTGGGATAAGAAAAGTTCTTGTACGAAAGAAGGCGCGACGAGAGTCGCGCCTTTGTCATTGTGCCAGCTGTATCTTTACGAACTTTGCGCTTTGCTTCGCGAACTTTGCGGTTAAGGTTGTTTGAATGTTGACCACGTTGCTTGAATGTTGACCACAAAGAACGCCCAGACATCGCCATAGAACCGGAAGTATTAGACTAACCCTGGGTTCGGTCCATGAATTCTTCGTGCCAAGCCATCTGAATGGCTTCCAGCTTGCCTTCGTTCGACTTCTGCGGATCGTCCTTGAAATCGGGTAGTTCGGTCACATAGCGGTGCAGATCGGTGAAACGCACGGCTAACGGATTCAGTTCGGGATGGACCTCCGAAAGGAGAATTCCAATGTCAATTGCATCTTCCCAGGTAAGTTGCTTTGGCATGAAAGCTCCTGACAGCAGCAATTAGCGCTGAACACCTAGCCGAAAGGAACTGAAACGAAACTGTCATGGCTAAATGCTAATTGCCAAGTGCTAATTGCTGGTTTCTAGTGCTCCTCTGATACGTAATTCCGATTCCAGGAAGGAATTTCCACCACCACTTTGCCCGGTTTGGTAATCACCGCCTGGCATCCGAGACGTGAATTTAACTGAAGATCGGCAGCCATGTCCAGTCGGTCTGCCTCGTCATCGTCCATTTCCGAGAGATTTTCGGCGCCTTCCTTAACCCACACGTGGCAGGTGGTACAGGCACAATTGCCGCCGCATGCGTGATCCAGCCGAATATTATTGTTCAGCGCCACGTCGAGGATCGACTGCTCCTTGCCGTGATCTTTATAAGGCAGCTTGCCGTGTTCAAATTCAATCGTTTTGCCCTCTGGCAAGAATGTTATCTGCACTGTCTTTTCGCTTGTCGTTTCCATCGTCGCAGTTCCGCTTTGATTCTTTTCGCTCATATCTGCTCCATACGCTGTGTTCCTCTGGGACCCCTGTGTTTAGAAACACAACGCAAATTACTTGAAATCCGCTTTCGCCACCGGATGTCCCGCCTCGGGTGCCTCGCCCATATCGGCTTCATCCATCGTCTTGCCCTTCAGCGCTGTACTGACGGCAGAATCCATCATCAATTCTGCTAACCGCATCGTCCCTTGGTTCAAAGCGTCAATTGCTTTTCGTATCGCGCCGTAGTCTTCTTCTTTTTTTACCTGATCCAAAGCCTTTACGAGCTTGGCGATTTGCTTCTTCTCGTCGCTCGTCAGCTGTCCCCAAGCGGGACTCTGTTTCGCCTTATCGAGCGCCGCCATAATCGTGCCGGCTTCGTTCCGCGCTTCCACCAGTTGCCGCTGGCGAAAATCCTCTTCCGCGTAATCGAAGGAATCGAGAATCATGCTCTCGACTTGCTCATCGGTCAGCCCATAACTCGGCTGCACTTCAATTTCCGCCTCTTTTCCGCTTCTCTGTTCACGCGCGGAAACATGCAAAATGCCGTTAGCGTCGATCAGAAATTTGACCTCGATACGCGGCATTCCCGCGGCCATCGGCGGCACGCCCTTCAGATCGAAACGAGCCAGAGAACGGCAATCCTTAGCCAACTCGCGCTCGCCTTGCAGAACGTGAATGGCCACATTGGCTTGACCGTCCACTTGGGTCGTGTAGTATTGCGTCGCCGAAGCAGGAATCGTCGAATTGCGCAGGATGATCTTGTCGGTAACTCCCCCAGCGACCTCGATGCCAAGCGACAAAGGCGTTACATCGAGCAAAAGCATGTTCTGCGTAATCTCGGAGCCGCCGCCCAGGATATTAGCCTGCACCGCCGCTCCCAAAGCCACGACTTCATCGGGATTGAGATCGGTATGCGGCCTTCGCTGAAAAAGACCCTCGACCAGCGACCGCACTTTGGGAATGCGGGTTGAGCCTCCAACCAGAACGACTTCATTGATCTGCTCCGGCTTCAACCCCGCATCTTTCAGGGCCTGCTTACACGGTCCCACCGTGCGATCGATGATCGGCTGGATTAGTTGCTCAAATTGTTCACGAGAAATCTCGCGTTGATAGTGCCTCCCACCGGGAAGTTCGATATTCAGTCTAGTTGCCGGTTGCGACGACAGTGCGATTTTCGCCTCAATTACCGCCTTACGGATCGTCGCTACCGCCTCACCGTTACGCGAGAGGTCCGAGCCCATGTCGCCGCGAATGTCGTCGAGCGCGATCCGGATCAGCAGATTATCAATGTCGTCGCCCCCGAGATGCGTGTCACCGTTAGTTGCAATGACCTCAAAAATTCCATCCTGCAGCTTGAGAATGGAAATATCGAACGTGCCTCCGCCCAGGTCATACACAGCCACGATGCCGTTCTGTCTCTTGTCCAGTCCATACGCAAGAGACGCCGCCGTCGGTTCGTTGACTAATCGCAGAACATCGAGTCCGGCGATACGCCCAGCGTCCTTGGTCGCTTGACGCTGAGCGTCATTGAAATAAGCGGGAACCGTAATCACGGCTTTGCTGACGGGACCGTTAAAGAATCGCTCGGCATTGCGTTTGAGCTGACGCAGGATAAAGGCTGAAATTTCCGGGGGTGTAAACGTCTGCTGGCCCAGCTTAATGCGAAGAACTTCGCCTGGCCGCAGATCCTCAGCCAATCGAAAAGGGAAGAGCTTCAGTTCGTCCTGAATGTCCTCAACCCCGCGCCCCATCAGCCGTTTGACCGAGTAAATTGAGCGTTCGGGCGTCTCGATCAGATATTTCCGCGCCGCGTTGCCGACGATAATCTGATCGTTCTCATCGAGCGCAATGACCGACGGCACGAGATTCGCGCCGTCCTCGCCTGGAATGACGACAGGGCGCTCCCCTTGCATATAGGCCACGAGCGAATTGGTCGTGCCCAGATCAATTCCGACAATGCGATCAGCGCTCATAAATAAAGCAGAAGTTAGAAGTAAGAATGCAAAAGTAGACAGCCTCCGCTCTGACTTTTTGCCTTCTTACTTCTGCCTTCTGCCCTCATCCTTCCAGTACCTCATTCACATCCCTCACTAAATTGCGGATGTAATTTCGCCGGTTCACCAGATCGACCATCTTGTCGCGAACTTTGTGGCGATCCTCATCCGTCCCGCTATCCACCAGCTTGTCCCACTCGTTCCAGTAACCTTTCAACTCCTGCAGCAGGGCATCGTGTTTTTCTTCCAACTCCAGCTTCTGGCGGCCAACTTCTTCGATCAGAGCCGGGTCGTCCTCGCCCATCTTCTTTTGTGCTTTCAGTTCTTCCAGTTGCATGTTTAATTCGAAGACTTCTTCCAGAAGATCGGGAGGCACAACCTGTTTCTTGACCTGACCTGTGGCCCGCGCCTTTTCCGTCGCTGCTTTCGATTGCTCTTCTAACTCCACGCCTTCCAGCTTCAGCAGATATTCCGTACGTTTGATCGGATCTTTCAACGTCCGGTAGGCGTCATTGAGCAACGAGCTCTGCTCCAAACTCCACTGCTGCTCGCGGCCCTCGCCGCGCGCATAAATATCGGGGTGCAATTTACGACTTAGTTCATAGAATTCCCGCTCCAGCCTGCCGGCATCGATATTCAGCTTGCGCGGAAAATCGAAGAAGGTGAAGTAATCCACCGGTACCGGTGGCTGGACTTTTCCACACGCGCTACAGAAATGCGCAGCCCGCATCTCTCCACACGACCAGCAAGCCGAAGTGGTCTCACCCGGCATGATCAAAGACGAGCTCGATTTGGGTTCATTTCCTGCCATAACACACATTGACCACCAGAACAAAAATTTGCCCCGAGGGAAACGAACGCCGTGAAAAAGAAGAATTTCTTGTCATACTTTGCGAGATATTCAGCGAACTGACGCTAGGCCTGACGCAAAGCTCGCAAGAAAACCCGCAAAGATCGCCAAGCTCTTCTAACCCGAGAACGACGTCCCGCAACCGCAGGACTTCGAGGCGTTCGGATTTACAAAGACGAACCCCTGCTGCATGAGCGTTTCCTGGTAATCCAGCGTCATGCCGTGCAGGTAGATAAACGACTTCGGATCAACAAAAACCCGCACATCTTCGAACTGAAAGATTCGGTCGCGCTCTCTCGGCTGAGTATCGAAGCGAATGTTATAGCTCAAGCCTGAGCACCCGCCGCCCTGTACGCCAAGGCGCAACCCGCCCTGTTCCGGCGAAATACCTTCCTTTACGATGGCAGTGCGAATTCTGGCCAGGGCCTTCTCCGTCACCTGAATGCCTTTCGCCGGCGCAGTCGCTTTGCCCGGTTCTTCCGTGATTGTGGTCACTCAAATCTCCGCGCGAGCGAAATGCCCGCGCCATTCTTATTTCGCCTCGACCGCCACTGGCTTCGCCGTGTCCTGCTTCTTCTTCCAGTCGTGAATCGCGGCTCGGATGGCGTCCTCCGCCAACACCGAGCAGTGGATCTTGACCGGAGGCAGCGAGAGTTCCTTTACGATCTCGGTGTTCTTGATCGCGAGCGCCTCATCCACAGTCTTCCCCTTCACCCATTCGGTTGCCAACGAAGAGGATGCGATCGCCGATCCGCAGCCGAAGGTCTTGAACTTCGCATCTTCAATCACGTTGGTCTGCGGATTGACTTTGATCTGCAGTTTCATCACGTCGCCGCATTCGGGTGCGCCGACGAGACCAGTTCCAACTTCTGCGCTGTTCTTGTCCAGCGAACCGACGTTGCGGGGGTTGTTGTAATGATCGATTACTTTATCGCTGTATGCCATGATTTACTTTCTCCTCACCCTTTAAATTTGTTGTCATCCTGAGGCGGTTCTATTCCGCCCAAGACCAGGCGCACTTCCTTATTCTGCCGCCCACTTCACCGACTTCAAATCGATTCCTTCTTTCGCCATCTCGTAAAGCGGCGAAAGCTCACGCAGACGTGTTACCGTTTCGACGACGCGGTCCGCCACATAATCCACTTCCGCCTGGGTGTTGAAACGTCCAATCCCAAAGCGAATCGAGCTATGGGCCAGATCGTCGCCGGTGCCAAGAGCCTTTAACACATAAGACGGCTCCAAAGTCGCCGAGGTGCACGCCGATCCGCTCGAAACCGCAACGTCGTTTATGCCCATCAAGAGCGACTCGCCTTCAACATAGGCAAAGCTGATGTTGAGATTTCCCGGCAACCGATGCTCCATCGAGCCGTTGATATAAACCTCGTCCAAGCGGCCCATGATGTTGTCGCGCAGCCGATTGCGAAGTCCAGCCAACGTGCAAGACTCTTTTGCCATCTCCTCGGTTGCAATCGCGCAGGCTTTGCCCAAGCCCACGATTCCCGGAACATTCAGCGTTCCAGAACGCATGCCGCGTTCGTGTCCGCCGCCGTCAATAATGGCGGAAATCTGCACCCGGGGGTTCTTGCGCCGCACATAAAGTGCACCGACACCCTTTGGCCCGTACATCTTGTGCGCAGAAATCGACATGACGTCAATGTTCTGCTTGACGACATCGACCGGCACTTTGCCGACCGCTTGCGTCGCATCGCTGTGGAAGATCACTCCACGCTCATGACAAAGCTTGCCAATTTCCGTAACCGGCTGCAGGACGCCAATCTCGTTATTGGCGTACATGATCGTCACCAGGATGGTTTTATCATCCATGGCACGCTTCAGGTCGTCGAGATCGATCAATCCATCTTTCTGCACCGGCAGATAAGTCACCCGATAGCCATACTTTTCTAACCGCTTGCAGGTGTCGAGCACTGCCTTGTGCTCCGTCACTGCCGTAATGATGTGGTTGCCCTTCTCTTTGTACATCTCCGCCACACCCTTGATCGCGAGGTTGTCGCTCTCAGTGGCGCCGGACGTAAAAATGATCTCTTTTGTCGTCGCGCCGACCAGTTTGGCGATCCGCTCGCGCGCGGTTTCCACGCCCTCCTCTGCCGCCCATCCAAACGCGTGATTACGGCTGGCCGCATTGCCGAACTTCTCCATGAAGAAAGGCAGCATCTCTTCCAACACCCGCGGATCCATCGGTGTGGTAGCGTGGTTGTCCATGTAGATGGGCAGCTTAATTCCGTTTGCGCTCACATGCTCCATCTGGGGGATCGACTTTACATCCGTGCTCATAATTGCTCTCCTCGCAGAACCTGTTCTCAAATCCTTATGTAATGCTTACTAAGTCCGTAGGGTGCTTAGGGGATGAATCGTCCGGCGAAACTTCTTCCCGCATCTCTGAGATAGAGATGCCCCGAAGCACTTCTTCGATACTTTGATTGACTCGCCGCAACGGCTCGCGAATCGTGCACCGCCCGCTCTGGTCACACTCGCCGCGCACCGTCACACAAGAAGTGATGAACAATGGGCCGTCGATGGCGCGAATGACTTCAAAAGCGCTAATCCGGCTCGGATCGCGCGCCAACGTATAGCCGCCATTCATCCCGTGCTGCGAATTCAGCAATCCAGCCTTCACCAGGCGTTGCAGAATCTTTGCCAGCGCCTCCGGAGGAATGCTGTAGGCCTCCGCGACATCTTTGGCGCTACAAGCCCCGCTGTCGACGTGCTCAGCCAGGTGCTTCATGGCCATCAGCCCGTAATCTGCCTTCTTGGTGAGTTTGAGCATCCGAGTCTGTAAGTCCGACTGTTTAAGTCGGATATACGCAGTGTAAAACCAGTTTCGCCTGAATGCAAGCTTATGCAGGGAACTGTGCGTGCCTTCATCGAACGGTATGTATATACAATTGAACGGTTTAATTGATTCCGACTTTTTTAGTCGTGTTTTCGAGAAGGGCATCGATTCATCTCAAGCCTCG
>Ga0335073_10000306_pt1 | contig 63804 bp, 45 predicted proteins | sample Lox_Sample_22_FD_207093 | JGI IMG/M metagenome (GOLD analysis project Ga0335073, IMG submission 207093) | Soil microbial communities from Loxahatchee National Wildlife Refuge, Florida, United States - Lox_Sample_2.2 | ecosystem: Environmental > Terrestrial > Soil > Wetlands | place: USA... | reverse complement strand
CTGAGCGTCGATAAGCTTCCAGAGAGCAGCCGCAATTGGATTAACGAGAAACTGATCTACACCCACGGCTACGGCATCACCATGAATCCCGTGAACGGTTTTACTCCGGAAGGGCTTCCGACGCTGATTCTCAGTAATATGCCGGTTCAGAGCACAGTGCCTGGAATCAGTGTCACACGTCCGGAGATTTATTTCGGTGAAATGACCAACGACGACGTATACGTGAAAACGCGGCAACAGGAATTTAATTATCCCCAGGGTCAGACCAACAATCTCACTACGTATGAAGGCACTGGTGGCATCCCTCTCGGCGGATTTCTGCGCCGTATTCTGATTGCCTTCGACGAAGGCGATCTCGCGAAGCTGCCCTTTAGCGACGACATTGGCCCGCAGAGCCGGCTTTTGATGCGTCGCAACGTACGCGATCGAGTGACGACGCTGGCGCCGTTTCTCACATTCGAATCCGATCCCTACATCGTCATTGGTGAGGACGGCCGACTCTCCTGGATGTTGGACGCCTTTACAACTTCCGACAACTATCCGTACTCCAGTCACTATTCACTTGGCGGGAATTCGCTGAATTACATGCGGAACAGCGTGAAGGTGGTCATCGATGCTTACGACGGGACCACGACATTTTATGTGTTTGATCTGCAGGACCCCATCATTACCGCCTATCGACAGATTTTTCCGTCACTATTTAAAGATGCATCGGCCATGCCTGCCGCTCTGCGCAAACATGTTCGCTATCCCGAGTTATTGCTGAGATTACAGGCAGCGGCTTATGGTCTTTATCACATGACCGACCCCGAGGTTTTTTATAACCGCGAAGATTTGTGGACGGTGGCTTCCGAAGTCGGCATGAGCGATGCCGGTGATCAGAAGACACTGTCGATGGAGCCAAACTATGTACTCATGAAACTGCCGGGGGAGACCGCCGTCGAGTTTGTCGCGATCCTGCCGTTTACGCCCGCGAATCGAAATAATCTGATCGGCTGGATAGCCGGCCGGAGCGATGGCGACCATTATGGGAGTTCGATCGCATACGACTTTCCTAAAACCAAACTGGTGGATGGTCCTTTGCAGATCGAGGCGCGAATCGATCAGAACGCACAATTGTCTGGGCAATTGACGCTGTGGAATCAGCAAGGTTCTCACGTCCGTCGCGGAACGCTGCTAGTGATTCCTTGTGGACGCGCGCTCTTGTATGCCGAGCCTATTTATTTGCAAGCCGAACGTAGTCCGATGCCGGAGTTACGCCTCGTCGTCCTTGCCCTGCAGGACAAGCTGGCTTACGGCCCGACTTTTGAGTCGGCGATGAACGCCCTTTTCGGCGAGGAAGCGCCATCATTAACCAGCGCGGCCCGTCCCGCCCAACCCGGGGCAACAGGAACAGTATCGACCACAACCACTCAGCCCGAGGATCAAAGAGCCTTAATTTCGGCAGCTGCCCGAGACCTGGCTGACTATCAGCGGCTCACGGCCGAAGGCAAGCTCGCAGAAGCCGGACAGAAGCTGCAACAACTCAAACAAAAGTTAGATCAGTTAAACTCGCGCCAAAAGTAAGCTGCTCGGACACCCCACTTGCATGAAGTATCACCCTAACAAAAAACGGTGGCCTCATTACGAGACCACCGCTGGAAGATCCTCTGCACTAGAAGATCAGCTTTGCCTGCATCTGGATCAGCCTGCCGGTCACGCCCGCGCCCTGATAAGCGCCGTACGGGGTGGTGGGCTGAGCCGCCGTAGCGAACAGCTGTCCGAACGCAGGATTCGACACGTTGGCGAAGGGTTGGAAGAAGTTGGGATGGTTGAGCACGTTGTACATGTTCGCGCCTAACTGCAACTTCACCCGTTCCGTTACCAGGAAGTTCTTCATCAGCGTGAAATCGGTGTCGAAGTATTGCGGCGCGCGGAAGTAATTGCGCGCCACGTTGTTGAAGACACTCTGCCCGCCCGGTCCAAAAGGCGCGAACTGAGATGCCGTCAAGCAGTGATTGGGAGAAACCGCATAGTTCGATCCGGGATTGTCGCACCCCGCACCAATCGATCCTCCGAGGAACTCGGCGATTGGTCCCCCGAAGGTCCCCAGGTTGAGGATCTGCGGTTCGCTGGTGGTCACGGTGTAAGGAACTCCGCTATGCGCGAAGAAGGTGCCCGCAACTCCCCACCCGCCCAGCGCTAACTCCGTCAACCGGTTCTGGAAACGATGCGGCATATTCCAAACATAGTTGGCGGTGAAGTTATGGCGTGCGTCCGAGTCTGCCGGACCGTACGTGCCCCTATCAAAAGTGAAGGGATTCACCTGGCGCAAAATGCTGGTGATCTCGCTATACGGCGTGCCCGGGTTCGTACTGGTCAGGTCATCCAAGGAGTGCGAGAAGGTGTAGTTCGCACTCATTTGGAAGCCATAAGACATTCTGCGTGTGAAGCTCGCCGTTATTCCGTCATAGTTGGAGCGACCGATGCTTGACAGTTCATTGATGGTGCTGAACCGCGGATCCGGCGCGGTCCCGATCGGCAAGCCACCGAATGCCGGCGAACCGGGAGCAAGGTATGCGTTCAAGCCTGGGTTTTGAATGAGCGTGTCATATCCATGCGTGCCTACATAGTTCAAATTCAGCGACATTTTGCTGCCGAAGGCCTGCTGGATTTCGAAGTTCCATTCCAGATATTTCGGGTTGTTGATCTGATTTGCGATCGAGAAATAGCCTGGTGGTTGGAAAGCCGGATTCGCCGCGCTTATGGACGCTAACGTTCCACCGGAAGCAAACGCGCTCAAGAAGGACGCATTGTTTGCCGCGGCTGTATTGACTACGCTTCCCGGAGCTCCCGGCGCCAATGTTGCAGGACCGGTAAGTCCTGGGAACACCAGGAAAGTGTTTGTGGTCGGAGAGTTCTCAAACATGTTATCCAGCAGTATCCCCTGATAAAGATCCGAGAACACGCCAATGCCACCGCGGAACACCGTGTTGCTGAGTCCTTTCGGGCTGTAGGTGAAACCGAGGCGCGGCTGGAGCGCGACTTTCTCAATGTTTGGAAAAGCGCTGTGCTGATTGGCAAGGATCGACTGATTGTAGGGGATATCAGGGTTGTGGCTGATCTGCGAGAACGGATTGTCGAGGCGAGCGAAACAGTTCGACTGGCAAACCGCGTTCGAGTTGCGATCTCCACGTAATGCCAGAGTCAGTTTCAGGTTCGAGTTTACCCTCCACTCATCCTGAAAATACAGACCCATGCTGTAGAACGCCAACGGCGCATCGGGAGCGGACGTGAAGACCTGCAAGTAACTGTCGCCGGCGTTCGGGCTCAAGCTGCATCCCAGCGCCGCGGAGACGCAGGGTACGCCGTTGACGAAATCAGCCAAGCTCGTGAAATTCATCACCCCACCAGTTGCACTTTGTGCATCACGATCGGAGATGTCATCGCGCCGGAAGTTGATGCCCATCTTGAAGGTATGCGCGCCCTTGGTGATGGAGAGATCGTCTGTAATCTGCGCCATGGTCGAATTGCGACCTTGGGGAAAGAAATAGTCTGGAGCGTTAGGAGAAGTTCCTCCAAGTGTCGACAAAAGGTTGTCTCCGGTAAACAGGATCGAGCTCATGCCCAGGGTTGAAATAACGGCGGCCTGGCCACTATCGGGGAGAAACACCGCGCTGTACCACAGCCCCGAAATAATGAAGTTGTTGACCATAGTGGGCGAAACCACGTGGGTCTCGTTGATTTGGCCTTCATATTCCGGCTGAATGCTCTGCGTACTGAAAATCTGAGGGTCAATTAGGTCAGTCGAGGTCGGCTGCGAGCCGTGATCAACCTTGAATCGGCCATAGATTTTGTCTGCACTGGAGATGTTGTAATCGATGCGCGTGGTGAGCAGCCACTCTTTATTGTGGTTTACGCCGGACGTGTCGGTAGAAAATAAGCACGGCTGTTGTCCCGCTGCCCCGCCAAAAGGCGATCCGCCGACCAGGCTAGCTGCTCCGGCATAATCCCCGCAACCGCCAGCTCCCGTCGAGTCGAATGCAGCGATGTTGTTTGGCGCTGCCGCGCCAGCCGCATAACTCGGCGCACCCTGGTAGAGGTTCATCAATTGCGTGTAATACGCCAACTGGGCCGGTTGAGTAGCAGCGATGTTTGCCTTAATTTGATCAACGAAATTCGTAGTCGGCAAGAATATCCGCTGCACGGTTGGCAAGGAGTAGCGCAAGCCTTCCTGATCCGCATAGAAGAACAGCTTGTCCTTGATAATTGGTCCGCCAAACGAAGCGGCCCACTGATTGGCGACAGCGAAGGGTGCCACGTTAGGTTGATCGGAAGCGACCTGGCCGGACTTCAGAAACCATTCATTGGCGTTGAAGCCACTGCTGTCGAACCAGTAATTGGCATTGCCATGGAAGGCATTGCTGCCGGATTTGGTCGCATAGTCCACTTGCACGCCGGCTTGGCGGCCATACTGCGCTGTGTAACCGTTGCTGACAACGGCGACTTCCTGCACTTCATTCTGGCCGAGCAACAGGTTCGAAGAACCGGAGTTGTTGAGGTTCAAGAAGGGATCGTTTTCGTCGTTGCCGTTCAAGGTGAACAAGTTCGATGTTGCCGGCAATCCGAAGGCGCTGAAGTTGCCAAACCCGAAACCGGCCTGGGTGTTCATCAGGACGCCAGGCGCAGTCTGCGCATAGCTGGTGATGTCACCGCCAGGGTTCGGAAGGTTCTCAATCTGGGTCGGTGTGAAGGTGGTTGAGATATTGGCGTCTTCGGTCTGGAGCAGAGGCGCCGTTCCCGTCACTTCGACGGTTTCGGAAGCATTGCCCACGGACAGTTTGATATTCGCTGTCGTAATCTGACCAAGCAGCACGTCTACTTTTTGACTGACACCCTTGAAGCCACTCTGCGCAATCGTCACGCTGTAAGAACCCGGCTTCAAGAGTGGGAAGTTAAACAAACCAGTTGTGCTGGTTGTCGTGCTTTGTGCTTCACCGGTGCTATTGCTTTTGAGGTTAATCGTGGCGTTTGGCACAACCGCGCCGCTCGGGTCGGTCACTGTGCCCGAGATGCCGCCTGTCACCACATTTTGTGCGACGGTGTTCGGTGTCAGAAATATCACAGTGGCCCCGATCATCGCGAGAACGACGAGTAAATTTCGAATCCGCATTCGTGCCTCCTTGAAAATAGGGACGGAGCGAGCCGTGGAGCCCAATTTCCATCCATGCAAGAAAAGGCAGCTTCACTACCAGGGCAGAGGGATAAGGCGATTTCGGTGCGAACACACAAAAGCTCGGTTTGAAAACACGGGCATCAAGTCTGATTCGCGAACTGTTACATCCGTTCCAACACGAATCAACAAAGGTTTGTTTTCTGTGAGTTATATTTTTGCGGAGAGAATTTTGTTTCGACCCTATGGCATTTCGTATCAGCGGACTGTTGGTTTGTCCCAGTCATTCACGTCTACTTATTCTGCGGGAACAGAGACAATTAAACCGCGTCAATGATTTGCCGAAGATTCTCGCGGTGACTGCGGCTGCAAGGCAATTCTTTCCCGTTCTCAAGTACGACGACGTACTCACAACTGTTGCAAGGCTGAAGTTCTTTGATCTTCTCGATATTTACGATCGCCGATCGGTGAATGCGTACAAATCGCTTGCGATTCAGGCGGGTCGAAACCACACTGATATTCTCGCGAAAGACGTGCGATTCTCTCGCCATGTGAAAGCGAACATAATTTCCAGCAGCTTCAATCCAATCGACGTCATGCAGGTTGAGAAATATGATTTTTCCACCCGATTTGATGGCCAGACGATGGCTTTCTAGAGGCTCCAACGCCGGGTTTACGCCTTCAGAAAAAAGACTTGCCATGTGCCGCGCAAGCGAGCGGGCGCGCTCTTTCTCAAGCTCGTTGCGCACTTTCGCGAGAGTGCGCCGTAGACGGGCCTCGTCAAAAGGTTTCACAACGTAATCCAGTGCATTGGTTTCAAACGCGCGCAGAGCAAATTGATCGTGGTTGGCCGTGAGTACTGCCACCGGCGCCGGATCGAGGTCGATGGCTTTCAAAACTTCGAAACCGTCGAGATCGGGCATTTGAACATTTAAGAGTAGTAGGTCGGGTTTGACATTGCGCACCGCCGCGATGGTCTCACGTCCGTCCGCACATTCCATGGCAATGTCGAAACTTCCAATGCGCTCGAGAAGCAAGCACAATCTGTTGCGCGCTGTTTCTTCGTCGTCAGCGATGACGGTCCGAACGACAGGGCTTGTGGGATCAAACATCGGATTCTCGATTCGTGCGGGCCGCTCGCACGGAGTTGACGTTGTACGAGCAAGAATGTCACCAGGGCTAAAGCTGTTCCGTGGCTGACAGCATGGAGACAAGAGTTGTCTCGGCGATATGTCTTTGTGGAGAATTCAGCAGGTTACGCGTTCGTGCGATGCCGGCTATTGCATCGGCATTCCCGGCGCGAGCACACCTTTGCCTGTGATCCAGGGATGAATTTCCGGCTTAAGAAGTCCAGCTTTGACGGTTGGATCCTGCCCTAAGATTTTATCCGCTTGCTGCTCGCCGACGCGGAAGATTGCGGCTCCTCGTAAGGAGTTGGCATCGTCGAATGGAAAATCTCCAGCAACCGCGACGCTGCCGTCGTCTGTCATTTTTTTAAGGAACGCGGAATGACCGTTCATCAGTGTCATGAAGGTCGGCGATCCGGGATTCCATCTGTCGACACTTTTCAGCAAAACGAATGTGTATTTGTCCATTCCTTCCGGGTTGGCGGGTTGATGAATGGCAGCTGTCTCGATGAGCCATGGGCCGCGTATTTCTGCCGCTAAGCGTCCAGCTTTAATCGCCGGGTCGCTGTTGGCCCATTCTTGGGCTTGAGCTATTGCGTCCGCTCTCAGCACAAAAATGCCGCGCAGAGAGGTGTCATCGATGAAGGGCCCAGCAATTACCAATTTATGCTCAGCGTACATTTTCCTGATATTTTCCATGTGCTCTTCCTGCAAGCGATCGGCATTCTCTTTGCTCAATTGTGGAGAAGAAGAAGGTCGGCGTAGAAGCACCAGGAAGTATTTGCCGGTACTACGGTCCGATTGCGCCAATGCGGTACCGCCGTATGCGACGATCAGCAATAACATTGTCTGACGTCCAAACCATCGCCTCATCTCAGCACCTCGCCATTTCTTCTGTAGAGTCGCTCCAGACCGAAAAGTTAGCAGGACTAGTGCTTCTTGGGTTTCAAACTGATCGCCACCTTGATCACTGCTCCATCTACAGGATCAATCTCAAAGACAGCGTCGCTCGTGTAGTCCGCATTCTTAATTCGGTATTTGAAGACGCTGTACCACTGAAAAATGTTGGTGTCGAAGGGAGTGCCGTATTTGTCCTGCACGTCCGCCGCCTTGTAGCTGCGGTCGCTGAGGGCTAGCATTAAATAGGCTTGCGGTCTTTTTTCACTCTCGACCGCCGCAATCTCCGAGAAGGGAAAAGGCTGCCGGGTCAGCTTGTGGTCAACCACAGCATTCTTATTTCGATGGACAATCTCCTCCTGCACGATTTCGGCAATCCTTTTACTGATTTCACCGTTATCGTCCTCTGCCGGGCAACGACCTCGAGCCGGTTGGCACTCGGCCTGAATCTCACTGGCGACGTAGGTGCGAAGAACCTTAAAATTCTCCAGCACCATTGTGATCCCTTGTTGTCCCGGCATACTGCACGCTGTAAAGAGATAAGGAACAATTTCTCGCCAATCAAAGTCGTCCGCCGAGAGCGCAGTCACTTTGGCATCCCCAGCATGCACCTTATCTGTGCAGAATGACGATGGAATCGCGCCGCATAAGAAAAATGACACAATAAGAAATCGAGCTGCGCGCTGGATGGACATAAAAGGCTCAGATCATAACGGATGTCAACAAAAACGACAAGATGATTTACATGGGGTCTGCCTTCTTCATTTCTCTACTGTGCCAACGGCGAGGCCGAGATGGGAGGGTTTGGGAAGGGCCCTGGGCTCTTGACGATCGACACATCATCAAACAGCATTGAGGGAACAACACAGGAGACGACGGGCACGTCGGACGAACCGGAAATGCCCACAGAAAACAGGGCGCCAATTCGCGGGATGAATTCATCGGTGAAGACAACCGGCGTGTCGCCCACGGCGACGATGTCTTTAAATGTGCCGGCACTCAAATCTGCCAGTTCAACTCCTTGCACCAGTTCCTCATGGCCGTCCTGATAAAGTTTATACACTTCCGGCATGGCGCCCGATCCCTGTCCGCCCTGCTGAGCCATCCTGTATGCCATTCGCATGAATGACGACGCAGCTCCGCCTCCACTCCGCCGTACCAAGATTCCATAGTCGAGGCCGCGATCCTTGGCGCGGCGAAGCAATTCTTTGTGAAGCTCATCCCTGCTGAGCGATTTATCCGAGGTCACGAGCAGATTGCCGGGAGACGGCCCCCAACCGCGACGGCTTCCAGTGCTGTGGAGAACGGCGTGCACTGGATCTCGAGTGGCCAACAGGGTCTTTAAGACTCCATGCTCGATCAACTTGGTTTCGCGCGTAGCTACCGCATCGTCATCGATCTTGCTGGAACCCAATAGCCTCGTTCCCTTGTATTGCGTGAGTAGAGGATTGTCGGAAACATTCAAGAAGTCCGGTAGAACGCGCCCGCCGATCTTATCGACGAACGATCCTCCACCGAGCTGCGCCATCATCTGGTTGAAAAACATTTCAAAGCGTGGATCATCGCTCAACGGCGTACGAACGGCCATGAGTCCCGTGGCAAACTGCTGCAGAAACACTTCTCCGGCGGCATCGCCTTCAAACAGTACAGGTCCGTTGTAGCTATCGAATGAAGATGCGGAACGCACCTTCAGAATGCGCTCAGCCATGGTTCGGGCGCGGGAAACCAGGACGTCTTTACTTGGAAAGTCAGCCAGTGCAGACCCGAAGACTTGCAGTGAATCCGAAATCGGTAAGCCGTTTGATGCCTGGGTTTGGGCGGTTACTTGCAATTTGAGCGCCGGGAGAGCGCGAGTGAAAGTCGAGCCTTCGCTATTGGTGTATCGGGTGTAATAGTTCCGATAGGTGAGGTCCACAGAAGAGCTGTAGATATCTGGCATGCTCGCGAAAACCGCTGAGATGTCCCGGGCGAGATCTTTCAGCTCATCGGCTGCCGGCTTACTATTGACCGGCGGTTCCATGTCGGTGGCGGAAGGTTCTTTACTGAAATCCGGCGTGTCGTCGGTACGCTTGTGTAATTCAAGAACGCCACGTTTGGCTGAGAGATCCTCCAGAGCTTTTTTGTATTGGCGGTCGGTCGCAAGCCAGAAGTCGCGGCGAATCTGCTGATAGTTATCGTCGAGCGGACCTTGGGCGATGGCGCTCAACATCCCTGCCGCGCCCCCCGCCAGGTTACGCAAAGAAAGGTAGTTGGTGTTGTCGAGCGCGTAGTCTCCCACACGGACTTCAACGCCGATAAACCGCGTGCGCACAGGCTGCTCCTGGGTAATACTCCCCAGCATGGCAGAGATGGCGAACTGATCGATTTCATCCATGCGGTATGCGATGAAGTACGGTTTATCCATCGCCTGCAATCGAAGCTGGCTGATGGAGCGCGTGAGTTCGTCCTTCATAGCGCGCAGCGGGACGTCATTCTGTGCATATGCGATTGAAGCCATGCCAAGGAGGCAGAGCGTCAGCGCAATCGTCTCTTGCACCCGTCGAGACTGATATCTCTCTCGAGTTCGCACCGTGTTTTCAGACTGCATCGCTTTCTCCATCTGATACTTTCAGTTCGACTGAATGGCCGGAGGAGGCGGAAGAATCGGGGACCGCTCCTGCGACTTTTCTTTGCGCTGCACTTCGATTTGTGAAATCAGCAGGCCGGGTGCGGACGCCGAAACTGGAACCCATCCGGATTCTGCGCCACAGATGCCGTTGAAGACTGCGACTTGATCGTCGGCCGCGGTGATTTTGCTGAAAGCGATGAGCGGCGTGCCGATGAGATCAACGCCGCGTACTAACTCCTCTCGTCCATCGGGATAAACGCGGTACACAACCGTCGGACGAACATTAAACGCGTTGGGCAGCACACGCTGCGTGAAAGTGAATCCGCCTTCGATGTCGTCGAAGAAAAGGCCATAGGGTTTATTGCTAGCCTTGATTTGCTCGATCAGCTGTTTCTTTAGATCGGCTCGCGATACCTTCCGGGAGGATTCGACAATTAAGTTCGACTGCCGGGCCACCACTTTGTAGCCTTGTTGTCGTCGCCCATGGCCGTTGGACTGTGGGAAGCCTTCGATCGGAGTCCGCGACATGAGAAAAGTCTTCAGAATGCCGTTGTCAACGACCGTGATACGTCTGGCTTTTACCCCCTCATCGTCGTAAGGGTAGTAACCGACAAGCTCGGTCCCGGCGTAAACCTTGAGAGTGGGATCGGAATAGACGCTGAGAAAGTCCGGCAAGACCGATTGATTGACCTTTTTCTTGAATGTTTGGGCCTCATCTTCATTTTTCTGCCGCTGTCCTTCGATGCGGTGCCCAAAGATCTCGTGAAAGAAAACCGCACTGGCGCGGCCGGACAGGATTGCCGGTCCAGTGTAAGGCTCAGCCAACGGCGCCTTCGCCAAAGCGGCTAGCATACTAACCATGTCATTCACATCTTTGAGGACGGCATCATCACTGGGGAGACCGTCCGGACGGAACGACATATACGTCTGGTGGAGCGGCAATTCCATGCCGTCGTCCGCTCTGGCCGTAGCTGAAATAACGAGGCGGTAGAACGGCGAAGAAATTCGTATGCGGCTGCCATCGCTGTTCACGTAACGGCGGGTTTCGATTTCGGCAATCACCTCCGCACTGCTCTCTGTAATTTCCCGATGATTGGCAAAGGGCGCAGTGAACTTGCGCATTTTCTGTTGCCACGCGGCCGAGTCAAACGAGAAGGGAGCGATCGGCTCGAAATCCGTGGTAGGACCTTCGTGAGAGAAGTCGGCAGACTGGTCTTCGGCTGCCGCTTTTACCTGTACGTTGGCCTTGACCTGCCGCAGCCGTTCAATGGCGCCTCGATACTTTCTTTCGGTTTCACGCCAAAGCGCAACCCGTAAAGCTTGGACATTGTCTTCGAGAGGAATCTTCTGGCGCTCGATCTGGTCGCTCATTTCTGCGAAGCTGTTGCCGTCACGTAGAGGGTGAGTGTTGTCGATCGAATAATCTCCGACACGAAGATCCAGATCGAGCAGTCGGGTCGTCTGATCTGAAATGTTTGTAACGGCCCCGAAAGATGAAGCGATCTGAATGCCGCGATTGTCGGTCAACTGATAGGAGAGAAAATAAGGCGGGGTGGCTGTGTGCTTGAGGTCTTGCATCGAGCGAGCCAACTCCTGTTGCATCGCCGTCAGGACCGGATCGGACTCAGCTTGTTGGGCAACTAACCCTTGCGGGCACAGAGCAAGAACGAAGAGCACGCAAATGGCAGACAATCGTTTCACGAGTATCCTTCAGCGGAACCAGTGAGTGTACCGGTTTGCGGGTCACAAGTTAAGTGATTTATAGAATACCGGATCAGTTCTTCGTCGCTATCGTGGCGGCCTTTCTCGTGCAGCAAGTTCGGCCCGAAACTTTGCGGCTTTCTCTGGTTGCTTTAAAGCGTCGTATTCCTCCGCCAGATCCTGCAATGTTCTTGTCATCCATGTCGACGCCGCTTTCCGCTGAACGAGAATTTGGTACCCCGCATACGTTTCTGCCTCAGCCTCCACAAACCGATGCTGAAGCAAAAGCGCATTGCCTAATTTGGCGCGTGCAATCCCAGTGTTTACGTGATCGGCCGAGAGCGTATCGGTGAAGCGCTGAATCACTTCCCGGAACAGCTTCTCCGCCCGAACGTACTGCTTCTCCTCGAGGTAGACACTGCCCAGATTCGATAATGCTACCGCAATCAAGTAATGATGGTCGTGATATACCGTGCGATAAATCTCGGCCATTCGACGGAAATCTCCTTCTGCCTCGTCCAGCTTCCCTCGATTTTGAGCGACCTTGCCCAAATCGTTTAAGACGGAGGCCACGCGCGGATGTACCGGCCCGTAAACCTTTTCCTGGATGGCGAGGGCTTGCTGTAAATAGTTGTCTGCCTCGTCGTAGTGTTTCTCATAAACCAGGACGCGGCCCAGGGTGGTCATTGCTGATGCAGTTTCGGGATTCTCGTGTCCATACCAAGCCTGCGTGATGTCGAGGGCCTGACGATCAAATTGCTCAGCTTGGGCGTAATTTCCCGATTGCACTTGAATTTCGGCGAGATTAATCAAAGTGTCTGCGACCAGAGGGTGACGTTCGCCATAGAGTTGGCGGTGCATTTCCAGCACGCGACGATTGAGGGCGTCGGAGATGTCATAGTCACCGGCATAAAAATGTGAGTTCGCCAACTCGCTGAGGCTTGCAGCTAGGTCCGGTGTCACAGCGCCCGAAGCGGATTGCAGTCGTACAGCTTCGTTGAGAACCTGGATCGATTGTGCGTACTGGCCGCGGTCCTCCAATATCTTTCCAAGCGTACTCGTGGCTTTCGCAACTGCAGGATGGTTCGGCGGCAGATGGCGCTTGCTCATTTCAAGTCCCTGGCGAACCATCTGTTCGGCTTCATCTAGGTGTGCTTGATCAGCGCGCAGTTGCCCGAGCGCTACCAGACTTTCGGCAACCTCAGCGCTATCCGAGCCGAAAAGCAATTTGCGCTGCTCAATTGCCTGGTGCAGCAAAGCCTCCGACTGATCCAGCTTGCCCAGCTGCTCATAGATGGTTCCCAAGGTCTCGTAGAGTTCCGCTTGCACCTTGGGATCGGTGCTGAGCGCCTGGGCTTGCTGCACGCCGCGATCCACCATGGTGAGGACCTTCATGTCGGCCGCAGGGCCAACGGCTTCATCTCCCCCTTGAAACAGGTTCATCATGAATTGCTGGACGCGCTCTGTTCGCGCCGCTTCCGCCAAAGCAGTATTTCGCGCCTTCGCGAGCTTCCATGTGAAGAAAATCACCAGACCAATTACGACTGCCGATGCCAGAGCTGTCGCCGTTACTGCGCGACGGTGACGGCGTACAAACTTTCCCATGCGGTAGCGAAGCGTGTCGGCACGGGCCTCAAGCGGCTCCGCATTTACGTAATGATCGACATCGCGGATCAGTGCTTCTACCGAACGGTACCGGCGCTGCGGATCCTTGTGCATCGCGGTGAGGCAGAGCACATCGAGATCGGCCCATGCAGTTTTGCTTAGCGACAACCCGTTCGCCTTGTTTCCTGGTCTTTTCACCGCGGCCGAGGGTTTGCCTGGCTCATGCTCTGTAATAACCGCCGCAGCTTCCGCCGGAGTCAGATTTGACAAATCAAACGGAAGCTCTCCCGTCAGCAATTCATAAAGAATGACTCCGAGGGAATAAACGTCGGTGTGAATTCCTAGTCGATCGCCGCGAATCTGCTCCGGAGCGGCGTAAGCAGGAGTCATTAACCGTAGACCGGTCATGGTTTGATCGACGGGAACATCTAGACTTTCAAGTTGTTTCGCGATTCCGAAATCGAGCAGGCGGATGGCGCCATCGTTCTTCACCAGGATGTTGGAGGGTTTCAAGTCGCGGTGAATGACAGCATTTCCGTGCGCGTACTGTACTGCTTCGCAGACCGCTCGAAACAGTTGCAGGCGTTCTTCCAGCGAACTGTTGTGCTTCCGGCAGTATTCGGTGAGCGGAAGACCTTCCACTCGTTCCATGACGAACCACGGGGTTCCATCAGGGAGAGTATCGGCGTCATAAAGTTGAGCGATCGATGGATGGTTGAGCTGCGCCAAGGTGCGTTGTTCGCTAGCAAAGCGCTCGCGACGAGACGGCGACAGCCAGGCGTCGCGAAGAACCTTGATGGCCACTTGGTTGCCAATGTCGGTTCGTTCTGCCAAATAAACCACGCCCATGCCGCCCTCACCCAGCACGCCTAGAACCCGGTATGGGCCAAATTCTTTGACGGGAAGATAATTGGGAGCTGCCAGTGTCTGGTGTGCCACTTCGGCCAGGTGCTGATCGAGGAGCGAGTTCTCCTCGGCATCCTGCTCCAGCATGGAGAGGATCTCGGAAACCATTTCCTGATCATCGGCGCAGGCGGATTGCAGGAAAGTCTGCCGGTCAGAATGAGCAAGGTCGGCCGCCTCATGGAACAACTTCTGCATTCGCTGCCAACGGGCGCTGTCCATTTCTAGTCTCGTTCAATGATACTGGCCCGCCTAACGGCTCTTGCGCAGCTCATGTCCTAGCCAAGCCTTTGCGGCGCGCCAATCGCGCAGAACCGTCGCCTCCGACAAGCCAAGCAGAGAAGCGATTTCCTGCATTTCCAACCCGCCGAAAAAACGGCCTTCCACGATCGTGGCCTGGCGCGGTTCGAGTTGCGCAAGCTCCTCCAAAGCAGTGTCTAGAGCCAGCAAGTCCTCCGAACAAGTGGCTGCGCCGTCCATCGAGTCGTCAAAGGTGACAAATCCAACCTCACCCGCTCCCCCACGCTTGCGGGCATGACGGCGGCGGGCAGCCTCAATCAAGAGTTGGCGCATGGCGCGAGCAGCAATGCGCTTGAAATGGATCAACGACATTGCTTCCACACCGGGTAACTTGGCCAGCTTCAACCACGCCTCATTCACCAGAGCCGTGGGATTGAGGGTGCAACTCGGATCACTTCGCCTGACGCTTGCTGCCAGCCTTCGCAGCTCTTCATACGTCAAGCTGAAAAGCTGGTCCAGCGCCCGTCGCTCCATGGTCCTGCCCGCCTCATTCATGCTGCTGATGAGCTCGCCTTGCAAATTTTGTGTCGGCATGACGGTTTTTCACGGTCCTTTGCGCAATGCGAGGTGAGGAACTGTAGGGAGCCGGGTCGGGGAGGGGAACGACGGCATTTCCCAAACGTCAGAAATGCTATCACTGAGCCCGGGCGTCTACAACAACTTAGTCTCTTAACCCTGCGGAAGGACATGAGAAAACGAGGCAAAATTTTGCGGGATGTTGCTGCTGGCTCGGGCTTGCTCATGGTAGACGGGCAGCAGTATCCATTCTCGATCCCAGAAGTGTGGAGATCGGAGGTAGCGCCCAGGTCTGGCATGGCGGTCGAGGTGGAGTTTGAGCAGTATGGGAAGATCCATGCCATCTATGCGGTAGGGGAACTTGAGCTTGCAGGAAAACGGGCTCTCAACCAGTCCCCGGAAGCCACTCGAGGCGTGGGAACGAACCTCGAAACTCTCAAACTCGCAGCCGTAGCGCTCCTTATTATTGCCTGGTTTTTCTTAAACTCTGTTTCCATTCAGAGTCCGTTGGGCCGATTGGATTTCACCTATTGGCAAGTCCTGGCCTACCTACACTCCGGAAGTTCCCTAGGAACCTTCCCCCAAGGAAGCAGCAATCCGGCGGGAGCCGGGTCCTATGGTCTTCTCGCGTTGGTTGCCATATGCGGGCCGCTGCTGGGCCACTTTTGGAAGGACAGGCGTGCTGCTCTCGGTGGTGTGCTGCCTTTGTTGTTCATGACGGCAGTAGGGTTGATGCTACGCAGCAACCTCGAAGGCAGTTTTGCCGATGCCTCCGGACCCTTAGGACCTGCGGTAAAACCGATAAGAGACGAGGCAATGGCCGCTGTATCTCTTGGCCTTGGAGCTTACTTGTCGGGATTGGCGATCCTCTGCTTAGCAGTAATCGCTTTCAAGCAAATTCGCGGGACTAAAAAACCGAAAGCAGAGCGGAAGAGCGCTCATCGCGCAGCCGCGTGAAGATTTTTTACAAGGTCGAGAGAGACTTTCTTACTCAGGAGAACACCATGGAAACCATCGTCCGCAAGTTGAGGTTGTACGTTCTTTCGATGACCGTTGCCTTGATCATGCCCGCCTTCGCGCAACAATATCAACAGCAGCAATACCAACAGCAACAGCAGAACACAGGTCAGATGCAAGCGCCCGCGGGACAAGGCGGGTTCTGCGGCAATCGTCCGCTCTGCTATGAGTCGGCAGATTTTGCCGCGACTGTCACCCAATTTCGCACCAGCGTGGACGGCAATGGCACCAAGATCCTGGATGCCATCTTGCACTTTCAGAACAAGACGAATCAGGCGCTGAGTTTGGGCTACGTCCAAGGCTCAGGATCGGGCTTAGATGACCGCGGAAACCGTTACGGCCTCTATGCCCAGTGGAACGGAGTTCAGGGAATGGGAATCATCAATGGCAACAACATGGATCCGAGGTTTGTCTTGGGTCCGGGCGGCACTGGCGATGTCAGATTCGAGTTGCAATGGCATCCTCCTGCCAATGCCGTTGCAGGTGTGAATTACGAGATGGATCTCGACATCCGAGAAATGAATCGGGTCGAAGGGAATCAGTGGACGCTGGGCAGCGAAACGATGATGCACTACCAAGGCTTAGCGAACGGGATCAGTGCACCTGCCGACTCCTCATTCTCGCCTTCTTCCGGAGGGATGAGTCCCGGGACAGGTTCATCCTATATGTCAGGTCAAACCCCAGCTACTGGCGGTGCGACGAATGGCGGATATGCGATGCCTTCGTCGGTGAACAATATGATGAATGGCGTCAACAGTAGTGGTTACATGCCGTCTGGAGCCGCGAGTGTAATCAATGGCGTCAACAGTAGTAACCCCTCGGGAGTGAGTACCCCAGTAAGTGGCGTCGCACCGAATAATGTCTACGTTCCGCCATCCGGAGGTTACGTAGCGCCTTCCAACGTGACTACCGGAGCGGCGACTGGAAATATGACAACGGCGCCAGTGACTCCCGCGCAGGGGGTGGTCAAAGCTGCCGTACCAGTTCGCGCGCAACCAGGTGTTGTTAAAGCAGTAGTGATACAACCCGTACCGACCGCAAAGACCGCACCCGTACCGGCTGCCAAAACAACGGCTCCGCTGCAGCCGGCAGCGGCTGTGAAGAAGCCTGTGCCTCCGCCGCCTCCACCTGCAAAAAAGCCTACGCAGAAATAGGTGGACTCGTCAGGGTCGTGTTATGCGGCCCCATCAGTAGGATGAAGATGGCAGCTCCGATGCTGGTTTTCATCGGAGCTGCGCTGCAGCCAGATTCATTCTCTATTTGACAGGGAGACTCATCGGTTGAGCCAAAGCTAAAGTTGTCTTCGCGTGGCTTGTGTCAACGGAGTAAACAGTTGCTTCCAAGGCTCGAATACGTGATGTTTGTTGCCGCAGCAGAGCCTGCTGTTGCCGGATCTGTCGGGCAGCATGCGCAATCTCCCTCTGTTGTTGTTTCACAGCCTCGATCAGCAGGGCAGTGAGCCTTGTGTAATCGACGCCATTGGCGTCTTTGCGATTTTTGTCCCACTGCACGATCTCCGGAACCACAGCGCCAACTTCCTCGGCGATCACGCCGATTTCGTGTTTACCGCTCTCTTTCAGATCGTAGGAAACGCCGCGCAACTGTTCGACTTTGCTCAATGCGTCCGGCAAAGTCTTGATGTTCGTTTTCCAACGGCGGGAACTGTAAGTATTCCACCCGTCGGCCAGAGCGGCACCTTGGCCTTGTCCGATAGTGAGGGAATTCGTAACCGTTGTGGTTTGAATGCCAACGCCGCCGCCGTTCGGATTGAGCAGGATGGGCGTGTTTTGCGCACCCTGGTCGGTTGCCTGGAGCATGGCGTAGCCAGCATCGGACCCGCCATCCGACAAATAGCCGACGAGTAACTGCTTTGCAGTGCTCGAGGCTCCTTGAATCACGAACTGGTGCGGTCCACCGCGAGTCGATCCATTATCGTCCGCTTGCACGGTCAAAGTTGACCACGGGTACGCGGTTCCGATGCCGACGTTCACCGCATTCGTGCCGGTTCCGCCGAGCACCAGGGAGTTGCTCTGTGCGACTTGCGCATAGGCCCCGATCGCAGTGGCATTGGTTAGACCATCGGCTCCGACGTCGCATTTAGCTCCGATGCACGTAAGATTGTTCCCGGTATTGTTGTTGGGCATGGCCTCAGCCCCGACCGCGGTGTTTTGATTACCGTAGAAGTTGTAGGTCAGGGCAAGGTTGCCAATGGCGACGTTTTGAGAACCAGTGCTGTTGGATGCCATCGTTCCCTGGCCGAGAGTTGTGTTCGTGCTCCCGGTCGTGTTGGAGGTCATTGCGTTGGCACCGACAATCGTATTTCCCTGGCCAGTGGTGTCGACAAATAAAGTATTCGCGCCGACACCTACATTGCCAGCCGCCTGAGTGGTGGGGTTCCCCGCAAGCCCGAGGTAGGTACTCTGGGCCGAGTTCGCGAAGGCGAACGGAAACCCGGGATAGTTGCTTACTTCGAAGCCGCTCGCAATCACCACACCGCCAGTAGCGAGATTTCCATTCACGGTTTCGCTGCCGGTGAACACGTTGTTCGCGCTTAAGAGCGGTACCTGAGTGGGATCGATGTTCAACGTCGTGCTGCCGCCCAACGCCACTGTGCCACCACCGGTCAAGCCTGTTCCCGCCGTGACCGTCAGTGAAGGGTTCGCGAGCATCGCATTCGTGATCCCAGCTGGGGCGATGCTGATCGATCCGGTGCCAGTGATGGGCCCGCCGGTTAAACCCGCGCCGGTGCCAACGCTGGTGACTGTGCCGACATTGGGGAACGTCTGACCGCTGGCGAATGCGATTTGTCCGTTGCTCGCGACGGAAAGTCCGGTCTCGCTCGGGGCTCCGCCATTCACGCCAAACAGTAAGTTGAGTTTTGCAGATGGTGAGTTGGTGTTGTTGCCAACCGGTTCTGCCAGCCAGCGGAAGTCTTGATTCGCCGCCTTTCCCGTGCCGCTATTGAAGGATGAGGCGACAGAATCCATAGGTTGTGAGTTGAAACCTTGCGAAGCAGTTGCCGTTCCGGCCGCAGGCAGCAATGCGCCCGCTTCAGTCACCAGCCCGGTAAAGTTTCCGGCAGCGCCGGAAATCGACCCGGTGGCCATGATATTTCCGGTGACATTCTGATTGCCGGTAAAGTTATTGGCACCGGTAGTCGCATACGAACCAGCGGGTTGGTAAGACGAGGGAGGCAACCCGCCCAATTCGCTTGCGTTGACGTTGGTAAGCAACGAGCCGTTTCCAGTAAATGACGTCGCGGTCATCGTCCCGTTCACCGTCTGGTTCTTGGTGAAAGTATTGGCTGCGCCGAGCTGGGCGTAAAACTGATTCGCAAAGTTCGTGTTGATGCTCAACGTCACAGTTCCACTCGTGCCACCCCCGCTGAGGCCAGTACCTGCTTTCACTCCCGTAATCGTGCCGGCCCCCGGAAATGCCTGGCCGCTAGCAAACGTGATCTGGCCATTGCTCGCGATATTCAGCCCGGTTTCGCTCGGCTTACCCGAGCCGCTGCCATAAAGAAGATTCAGAGTGCCCGAAGGACTGGAGCTGTTATTTCCGCTAGGTTCCGTCTGCCATTGAAATGTCGGGCTGATCGCTTCTTCCGTGCCGCTATTAAAAGCGGACCCTTGCAAGTCAAGAGGCTGAGAGTTGAATCCTTGAGAAGCATTGGCAGTGCCCGTGCTGGGCAGCTGCAGCGAGCCCCGGGAGATAATGCCACCGTTCACATCCAGTGTTGCAGCCGGGGTAGTTGTGCCAATGCCAACTTCATTGCCGTGCGACTGATACAAGATGGAATTCCCCAGATCGCCAGAACCGTCCATCCAGATCGGGATGAAGTCCTGCGTGCCGGAACCGCCGATGTTCGCAGAGTTGCCATTATTCTGTACGCCTCCTGGTGCATTGACCCCGTTGGAACCGTTCGGTGCTGCCAGCAGAAATGCAGACGCCGGCAGGCCACCTAATGTTTGGGCGTCCGCCGCCTTTAGTGCATAAGGTACGCTTAACAACCAGACTCGTGGTTGCTCCGGCTGTCCCTGTGCCTGGACTCCCAACCATCGAGCATCTCCAGAGACAAATAAATCGGATGGCAATCCGTAGTTGGTTGTGGATCCAAGCATCACCGTGTAACGGCCGTTGTTGTCGGCCCGAACGTTTTGCGTTTCCATCCACAGAGGCGACCCGCCTTGCTGTTCCTGATAAAGGTAAAAGGAAACGCCAACCATCCCGCTTAGCGGCTTCCCATTGATATCGGTCAGTGTGCCGATGAACTTCACTAGCGGCGGTACAACGGCGTTCGTCCCGATCTTTCCGCTTACCGACGACTGCGCTAGCAATTGCACGGACGTTGGAAACATGCAACAAACCGCGATCAGGCAGGCGGTGAACCATAATTTAATCCGGGCCATGGCTTTCTCCTTGTTATTTCATCTAAATTGCGGGCTAAGCCCGGAAGGCTTGTGACTCCCGCCCTCATTACTCAACAGCGACAAGTCTGTGGAAAAACCCTCATCGCACGAACATTTCCTGTAAGCACGCAGTCTCACCTCTCCTTAAAGGGAAAAGTGAAGAACCAGATCTGATGAGGGAATTTCCTGCAAAACACCGCTTTTCCTAAGTGAGAGGGGAAGTTGATCGATCCGGGTCAGCGTTGCAAAACGTGAGCGCCGGGATGAGATTCACAGCTCCCGCTCAATTCGAAAAAAGTCAATTTTGAATGGAGAAGCTCACATGAAAAGCCGTAAGTTCGTTCTCTCTTGTGTTCTCGCGCTGGCGTTGTGCGTGCCTGCGCTAGCTGGGGTTGGATTCAACGCTCAAGGTGCAGTCCCCAATTACACGACTAATCAAGTCACTATCAATGGAACCGGGTTCGGTTCTGGCATTCCAAAAGTTGACCTTGACGGTCAGCCACTGACGGTTGTATCACACAGCTCAACCATGATTGTTGCCGATCTTCCCACGCTCGGACCGGGAAGCTATCTGCTGACGGTAACCGTTGGAAGTTCAACTTCGCCGTTAGTGCTCACGCTTGGCACTTCTGGTCCGCAGGGACCGCAAGGCCCACAAGGTCCAGCCGGCGCGCAAGGTCCTCAAGGTCCCGCTGGTCCCACGGGGCCCCAGGGTCCGCAGGGCACGCAAGGCCCGGCTGGCATCAGTGTCGGCTACACTGCCTACAACCTCAACACAGTCCAGCTCCCCGGGACACAGGTCGTAATCGCCAGTACTCCCGTGCTTTCGACCACTGGGTTCTATTACGCGAGTGGTAATGCAACGGTTGTTGTTGGCAGCGGCGATAACGTTTTATGCTGGATCGACAGTGCGAAACTCGGATTCCTTTCGTTCGGTTTCGCTCAAACTGCCGGTCCCGGAGTCCAGTCCTTAAGCGTCAGCGCAGCCCCCTACCTGAATGCCGGCGACCAGCTTCAGTTGGTTTGTGAAAGCGGCATCGGTGAATCCTATTTCTCTAACGGAGGATTCAACGCAAATCTCGTCAACAATTCCAACAACTCGACCCTGCCGGGAAGAGGCAATACGAAAATGAATGTCAAGCCGATACCGAACCAGTAAGTATCGTCGGCGAGAGATTCACAAGCGGAGCCCTGTTCGAACCTGGACGGGGCTTTGGCTTTGTCAGGCGGAATGTGCTGGCGGAGCGGTGCGAGCGTTAGCGGGATGCCGAAAAGCGGGATGAGGGTCAGCGGCCAGATCTGGTTGGCTTTCGCGCAGCAATTTTTCTCCTTCTGGATTCTTCACCGCGACCATGCAGGCCCCCAGCGCACTTTCTGCTTCGGCCGTCTCCCAGGCGGGCACACGGAATGGTTCCGCTTTCAAAGATTGAAGAGAATTTCGCAAGAGCGGTTCGGACTCAACCATCTTTCCTTCGAGCGTGAGATCTTCCCCCAGTCTGACTTGGGCCGTAACCAGGGGTGGGCTTCCTGGGTTGAACTTTTCTTTACGAATGCGTAGTGCTTCTCGCAACATCGGCTCGGCGCCGCCAGCATCTTTCTGAAAAACACGATCTTCTGCCAGGTCGATCAATACCGAGGCGAAGTCGGGGCTGTCCTCGCCCCCAAGCTTACGTGTCAGTTCGAGCGCCTGCCTCGCGTACGTCTCGGCCGCGGCATACCGGCCCCGATCAAATTCTAGCTCACCCAGGCCCACTTCAATTCGCTCTACATAATATGTGGAGGGTCCACCGATCTCGATCGCACTCTCCAGGGCCTCCTTGTCGCTTTTTTCCGCCTCGGCATAGTCTCCCTTCTCTTGCAGATAAAGTCCCCAATTCTTCGTGACGCTGACCATTTTCAGGCTTTGCTCTCCGAATGCCTTACTCACTAACGCCAGATTTTCCTGCAGGAACGGCTCCGAAGCCTTCCAATTTCCTTCCTGCAGTAAAATCCAGGCGAGGTTGTTGAGCGAGTAGTACAGGTCGGGATGTTGATCGCCTAGAATTCGACGTCGGATTTGCAGCGTTTCACGCTCCATGGCTTCTGCCTCATAGAGATCCCCTTCATCTATCATTGCGCCAGCGAGGTCGTGGAGTGCCACCACATAATTTGGCCCATCGGTTCCTTCGGTGCGGCGCATTTTGTCGACGGCCTCATGCAGTAACTGAACCGCTTCTGGATATTCTCCTTTGCGCTCCAACACCAGAGCGAGAAAATTCCGTGTTCCGTTATCGCCCTCAAGATTCAACTTGCGCTTGATAGCGAGAGACTGCCGCAGCAGCGGCTCGGCTTCGATCCATCGGCTTTCAAGGTAGAGGCACTCCCCGACATTCTCCAGGCTGTCCGCAACTTGTGGGTCATTTTCGCCAAGGGCATGACGCTGAACCGCCAGAACCTGACGAAACAATGGTTCCGCTTGGGAATAGTTGTCCTGTAGCCGGAGCGCCATGGCAAGCCCTGAAAGGCTAGCAGTCGTATCCAATGCATTCGGTCCCAAGTTCTGTTTCCGCAGATCATAAGCGCGTTGGAACAATTTTTGCGCTTGGTCGTAAGCGCCTAAAGAAATGTAGGCGTGGCCGATATTGTCGGCCATGCTTGCTTGTAATAAAGGTTGATCCGCGAGCTCGCGATCGATTCGTGACGCGCCCGCATCCAATAATTCACGTGCCGTGATTTGTTTGCCCCGCGCCTGATCCGGTGTAGCCGCTTGAAAAATACTGGCTAGAAACTGGGATTCGCGCTGGGCGGTCAATCGCTCGCGATTCGCGCGACGCGCCATCAAGCTCATGCCAATACTGAATCCGACGAGCGAGAGAGCTAGCAGCCCTGTGGCTATGGTCGCCGCTTTATGCCGGCGAACGAATTTTCCCGAACGATATCGCCAGGTGTCGGTGCGGGCGTGGATTGGATAGCCCTTTAAGTAGGATTGAAGGTCGGCTTCTAGAGCAGCCACCGAGGCATAGCGGCGCCCGGCCTCCTTGCGCATTGCCGTGGAGACGATGTTGTCGAGATCGCCTTTCAGTTGCCGCGCAAGCTGATCGCCGCCGGTACGTGCGAGCGCAATCGCGCTCGGAGGCTGCGGATCCTGCTCGCAGATGATCCGCGCAACTTCTAACGGGCTCTTCGTTTCCAGGTGAAAAGGACGGGCGCCGGTCAGCAATTCGTAGAGCAGCACGCCAAGCGCATAAACATCGGTCGAAGTGGTGATTTGATCACCGCGAATCTGTTCGGGGCTGGCATATTCGGGCGTCATCAGCCGCTCGGTCGTGCGGGTCAGGGTCTGGCCATCGTCAGGAGTCAGGAGTTTCGCGATCCCGAAATCGAGCAACTTCGGCACCCCTTCAGGAGTCACCAGGATGTTGGCCGGTTTGATATCGCGATGGACGACCAGATTTTTGTGAGCGAATTCGACCGCACTCAAAACTGCAATAAATAATCGGAGACGTTCCTCGATTGTGAGTTTCTGCTCCCGGCAATACGCGTCGATCCGAATTCCTTTTACATACTCCATCACCAGATACGGCGCGCCGTCTTGCGTGATTCCCCCATCGAGCAAGCGTGCGATATTGGGGTGATTGAGATTCGCCAAGATCTGCCGTTCGATTCCGAAACGCAGGAGCATCTCGCGAGCTTCCGTCAGACCCGGGTGCATGAGTTTGATGGCGACTTCTTGTTCGTACAGTTTGTCGGCTCGGGACGCCAGATACACCTTACCCATGCCGCCTTCGCCCAGCCGCCCGATCAAGCGGTAAGGACCAATCCTCTGCCCGAGATCGTCCAAGCTCAGTCGCTGCGCCACATGATCGACACGCTTCTGCAGGAAGTCGATAGACTTGCCGGAGGATTCCAACAACGCTTCCACTTCTTTGCGGAGTTCGGGGTTGTCGGGACAAGCCTGATCGAGGAAGGCAGGACGTGCGGAAGGCTCAAGATCCAGAGCCTGGTAGAACAACTTTTCCATCTGAGCCCAATGATCCGAACTGCCAGGGGCTGTCACGCGCGCACCTCGGTTTAGGCGGAATTTGGACTCAGCTCACGGTACAGCCATGCTTTCGCCAGAGTCAATTCGCGATGCACTGTTGCGGGAGAAATCTTGAGCGCGGCCGCTGTCTCATCGTAGGTCATGCCACCGAAAAAGAGCAGTTCGATGATTTCGCTCTTGCGCATGTCGTGTTTGGCGAGCCGCTGCAATGCTTCGTCCAACTCTACAATACCTGCGTCCGCATCGGGGCCGATCAAGACGGCTTCATCCAGGGTGATTTTCTCTGCGCCAGCGCCTCGCTTCTGCCGGTCCTGAGCGCGAGCGTAATCGACCAGGATCCGGCGTAGCACGCGCGCGGAAACCGCGAAGAAATGCACACGATCCTGCCAGACAACGTCGCTTCCCATCAATCGCAAATAAGCTTCATGAACCAGGGCCGTAGCTCGCAGAGTATGGTCTCGACGCTCATCCCGAAGGCAGCGCGAAGCCAGCCGATGAAGCTGCTCATAAACCACTGGCATCAACTGGTCGAGAGCCTCTTTGTCGCCGCTGCCCCATTGCTGCAGAAGCTGTGTCAATTGTCGCTCGGCAGGCATTTCATCGTTCTCCGGATAGGTGGATGCCAGGCGGAATTTTCGCTTAACCCACTCGTGGTGACGGTGTCGTGTATGTTCGCGAATTATACCGCAGACACCACCTTACACGGTCTTTTCCGAAACGTCGGTCTTGTCCTAAAGCTGTCAACACAAGTTTAGGACGCCACCGAAACGTCAGGACGTTATCGCTGGTCGCCAGCTGGTGGTAGTTGTACAACCGTCATCCACAGAGCGCCGTCGTTATCTAGCGATCCTGCCCCCTGACTGAGTGCTCCGGTTTCGAGATTGATGTCGTAGCCCAGGATACCGTCGAATCGGCTCAAGTAAAGATACTGCCCCGAGACGTCGGTTGCGAGGGTTGACCCACCTGAGCCGAAAGGTGATCCCGGAACCGGGGCAAGCGCCCCCGTGGATGAGTTGATTAAGAAGCCGGAGACGTTTCCATCATTTTCGTTCACTACATATAGGAAGTTGCCTGCCAAGGCAAGGTAACCTGGACCGTTTCCAGTGGGAAATGGCGAGCCCGGCACCGAAGAAAGTGCGCCGGTTCTGCTGTTGATCGAGAATGCAGCAACTGCATTCGAGCCATACAGAGCGGTGTAAACAAATTTACCGGTGTCCACGATACCGGTTGGCTCACTCGGCATGGCCGTTGGCGCGTTTATCGAAAATGGCGACCCTGCGATTCTTTTCAACGCGCCAGTGGATCCAATTGCGAAAGCCAGGACGCTGCCGGCTCCGTTATCATTGGCGGCGTAGAGGACTTTTCCCGAGGGATCGACGGTGAGTTCCGGAACGTTTCCCGCGGCAAACGGAGAGCCCTTGACTGGCGTAGGAACGCCGGTCTCGCGGTCGATGGAGAACGCGTCGATTTGGCCGGTGTCCGCCAAATAAAGGAAGTCGCCATTGGGCGTCGCTGCCAGGCCCTGCGGAGAAATTACACCTTCAAACGAAAATGGCGATCCAGGGAGCGGTGTGGCTTCCCCTGTGCTTGGATCGAGCGTATAGCCAAAGATCTGGCCGCCGCTCTGAACGCAATTCGGAGGTGCCGAGACATACAAAAACTGCCCGTCGACTGCGATCACGCCACCGGTGCAAGCGAACATATTAGGAATGTCTGAGAACGAGCTGAAGCCTCCAGTATTTGGGTCGATCACGATTGCGGGAAATGTGTTGATGAAGCCTGCAATAGGAGGGGCGTACATCATCTCAAGGCCAGATTGCTCCGGCTTGGCACCGTTACGAGTGAAAACCGCAGTGCGGTCAGCGGCAAAAACCACAGATGTGAAGAAAGCCAGAAAAACTGTAATAAAAATTGACAACTTGCTGGAATTGGTCTTCACGGAAGGTTCCCCTTAGAGGCCGAAATGGCACTATAGTACACCGGTTTCGCGTCCCAGCAGCGTGAAAATAATTTCTATCGGAACCGTTGCCGGGTGAGCTAACCGATCTCGCTGGGGGGGTGGCGCATCCTGTCGAGGCCAGCGAGAGAATGTCCTGTCCGGGGCGCCACAATCTGGCGATACGGCTGATACATATACAAGTGCGTCCGGTCACTGACTTTCGTAGGCGAGTTGCGCTACAAATGAATTGCGCGGGGAGTCGTCCGAAATGGCTGAAAACCCGCAAGCCGCACTCGATGTCATTCGCAACAAGCTCCAGGTCATTCTTTTGCGCGCTGACCTTTGCCACGACTCCACCCAATGCGGTCCTTGCTGCCGTGCTATTTCCGAAATTCTCAAAGAGATTCGTGCACTCGAAACCCTTGTTCTGGAGGCTCTAAATAAGCATCAAAGATGATCTTTGACTAGATGCCTGAACCCAACGCAGTTGGCCAGATGTTCACACCGCCTGCCGCAAGTGCGCGATCAAATTACGCACACTTTTTGCAAGTTCGACAACCTCACCTTCGCCGCGCAGTTCGAGATCTACCAGGTAATTACCCGACGCGGCATGATCCACGGCCTCTTTTAATTCCACCAAAGGTTTAACGACCTGCCCCGGGAGCACGAAACTGATCCAGATGCTGAGGAGAAGTGTGAGCGCGGACACCACACTTAACACCCACTCGGCGCGGTAAAGAAGATGTCGAGCTTCTTGATGATCGCCCTGCACTCGTGCCCAGGCTCGAGTCTCGAGCCCGGATGCTAACTCCAGTAATTGTTGGCTGGAACTTTGCAAAATGGGTGCGACTGCGCGCAGCGCGGGATCCCCGGCCTCGACCGTACTGGTGATTTGGGCGTCGAAAGAATTGATCTGGTCGCGAAGGTTTTCAATGATCTGCGCGCGGGTCTTCAACCTGGCTTGTTTCAAAAGGTCATTAAGGTCTTTTTCGTAATCTCGCACAACTTTTTGAACTCGCTCAATCGCCGTGCTGCCGGGTTCGCCCAAGAGGGCCACGCCAGCTGCGAATTTCTGCTCGTAGAGGGTGACGGTCTTTGATGCTTCCTCGGTGGCGGGTTCCTCATCGGGTGCCAGAGTCCGAATCTTGTCCAGGGTTTCCTTCAGTTGAGTGAGCGCATCCTGACTGGCCCGGAGATACTGCGGATCACGGAGGAGAAAATAGCTTCGTTCGGCGCGCCGGGCATCCAGCATCTGGACTGAAGCTTGCTCCGCCAGTGTCGTTACCGGTGCGTCAACGTTCACGATACGATCAACGATCACGCCCATCTCATACAAGTAGTAAACCGCCAGGAAGATTACCGGGACGAGAATGAGTCGTACAATGGCGAGGGCATAGGCCACTCTTCGCCTTAAGGAACTTCCTGGAGTGAAGATCTTGAACGATCTGTGGAGTCGTCGGGCCACGACGCACCTCTTCTGGAAGATTCGCACTATGTGCTCAATGCACAGTATGTCATGGTCTGGGCCTGGCTAGGATTGGGTTCGACAACACGCGGAACCTGGACGACCGTCTTTCCTTCGCAAGATGATCCGCGTCTTTCAGGCTCTTCGTGCAGTTCAGGTATTAGAACGTAAAACGTGCGCCGAACTGGAATTGTCGCGGTGTATTGACGTTGTTTGTGATAGGGCCGAACGGCTGCCCCCCAGTCGATGTCAGGTCCTGGAAGGATGGCTGTCCATACTGCGCCCAGTTCGCCACGTTGTAGGAGGAAATGTCGAAGCGAAGATTTTTACTTTCCCCGATAGCGAACGTCTTGTAAAGCGACAAATCCAGCTCGCGCGCTCCCCGGGTGCGAACGTTGGCGAGATAGGCAGGGGCATCACCTGGGATGAACGGATTCCCCGGCCCCCCGTTTTCCGTGCCCGGGACCGCGAAGCAAGCATTGTTGACCCAGTTGTTCACCGTACGCTGAAAGCCAGCCGCCGGGTTGCAGGTCATATCCGCCCGTTGATTGAAGTATCCGGGAGCAATGCCTGACGACGGGGACGGGATGGGAACACCGGTACTAAGATAAAGGATGGCATTGGTGGTCCAGCCGCCCAGGACGGCGTTCGAGAAACCGTTCAAATTCACCCGCTGACCCTTGCCGACCGGCAAATCGTAGGACACCTGGCCGGTGAACTGATACTTCACATCCTGCGGGCTGATCGAGTGCTCATACTGCAGATTCCGCCAGTCCTGGGGTCCGCCCGGGTTGTGAGAGCCGACGAAGCCGAGCGGAGGGTATCCATCGTCTGTCATCAGCTTGCCCCAGGTAAAAGTGGTAAGCGTGGTGAAATGGCCGGTCAGCCTTTTTTGCACTTTGGCCTGCAAAGAACTGTATTCCGAATCGCCGGCTGGATAACCATTCAAGATGATGCCGTTCCCGGTGCCGTAGCTGCCGTTCCCATATTGCGGGAAGGGTTGGACGGTCGCCCACTGAGGAACCGTAGCTTGTCCGCTGAAGTTTGGGTTCAAACTCACTGGTCCCGTGTTGGGCACCATGCAGCTCGGTGCAGGGATCATGCACAGCGAGCTCCCGAAGTGTTGGATCTGGCCCAGACTCAGCTGATTCAGATCGACGCTGCTGAATGGTAAGAAAAGGCCGCGGCTGCCGACATACCCGGCGGTCACCACGAACTGATGCGGCAGCTCGTACTCCAGTGCGAAGTTGTAATTGTAGACGGTTGGGGTGGCCTGGGAGCGGAGCACGGTGCTCAACGTAATTCCAAAGTTGTTGGCCAAGCCCGTCGGCGCAGTAGTGAAGACCGGAACTATTCCTCCCGGCGTGCCAGGCGCGGTAGGGAAGGGGTTACTGAGAGAATAAGGCCCCGTGAACGTACCTGGGGCAGTACATGGTGACCCATTCAATCCGATCACTGAATTGCCGTCTGCATTAAAGCAGGTACCGTTCCAAAATGTTTGTGAGGAGAATCCATCGGTATTCAACAAGGCGCTGCCGACATTGTGCGTGCTCGGCCCATAATAGATGCCTGCGCCGGCCCGCACCACGAAGCGGGGAATCGGCTGCCAAGCGACAGCCAGGCGAGGTCCGAAGTTGCGCAGATTGGTTGTAAACGGCGACCGATTACTTCCGTTGACGTAGATTTCCGCACCGGTAAATGATACGCCGCTGAGCGCACTGGTCACGTTCGGGTTGAAGAACTCCTGTCGGTTGAAGCGCTCATTCCGGCCCGCGAAGATGTCCCAACGAAGGCCTGCGGTGATGGTCAGCGTCGTGGAGACATGGTACGTGTCCTCAATAAACGTCGCATAGTAGGGGTTGGACTCGGCTGCGAGGACATCCTTGGTGAAATTCGGGTAGCCGGTATTGGCTTCGGAACCTGGCGCCATTCCCATGCCGATGAGGAGCGATGCAAAATCGCTGCCGCCTACCGGAACGCCCGACACTGGCGAAGTCTGTTGATCCGTTGCGCTGAGGTCGAAACCGTACGCGCCCGCGGGCGCCGGCGGCTGGCCGACATTGAGATAGCGCTTCATCCACTCGAAGCCAGTCGCTATCTGGTGCTTGCCCCACACTTTATTTATCGTTGCACTAGCATCGCTGTTCATGCTCGCGTAGCGAAAGATATTGTAGTTGGCGGTGCCACCCACTTGGTTTCCGGGGGAAGGGTAGTCGTTCAAGATCATGAAGGGGAGCTGGTTGGTGACCTGCTGCGCTGCCAAGGAGGCGGGAAATCCGAGGGAAGTAATATTGATGCTGCTGTTCGCGGGATTTCCTTGATTTTCATAATGCCGCGTAAAAGAGTAGCGCAAATTTAAGACCGTGGTGGAATTGAGGGTCACGTCGTCAGCCACGATAACGTTGCGCGCGTTGGTCGTGTTTTGTGCATAGTTGGCATCGAATCCGTTGGTGAAGACGTTGGCCGTGGAGAAGATAAGCTTGTCATAGGAAAAACGCGTGAAGATGCGCTGCCGATCACTTGCGTTCCAATCCACGCGAACATCGAACCGGTGTGCGTTGAACGGATCTAAGCCCGGCAAGCCAAAATTATTGGCAACGTCGGTCGTCGCTGAATCGCAGGTGACCGGGTCTGGGATATTACAGTGTGGCATTTTAGAGAGAAATAACAGGCCAATTGGATTCGGGCTGGGGATTACGTTTCCCGTAAACGCCTGCCGGCAAAAGCCCGGGGTCCCCGGAGGGCAAGCGACGTCGGGCAACAGGGGGTTGTAAATGGTAAAGCCCATCTTGGAGAAGTCCCCAGTCTTTTCGGCGCTGGTCGGGACGGTAAACCTATCGATACCCTCAAACTGCTGCTGCTGCGTATCCTCGTAGTCGCCAAAGAAAAACAGCTTGTCACGCTTGATCGGTCCACCGATCGCGGCACCCTCCTGATAACGGTAAAAGGACGGTGGAGTGTTCGGTAGACCTTGGCTCAATTCACTCTGCTTGTTGAAATAATCGTTCGCTGCCAAAACATTAGGGCGGAATATCCCGAAAACGTCGCCATGAATTTTATTGGTGCCGGACTTACTGACCAGGCTGATGACGCCCGCGGCCCCGCTTTGATAAGTCGCCGGCGTATTTTGAGTTTCGACGCGAACTTCTTCAACGCCGTCTTCAGGAATGTTCATCGCCGGGATGATGGCAGCGGAGTTATTTTCCGCAACTCCGATCGGGCTGCCATCGAGCATGTAATAGACTGATCCCACGATGGCGCCGTTGATGGTGTCGGCAGAAACGTCGACTCCGGGGCGGCCGCTCGAAATGTTCTGAACGGACTGCATCGAGTCGCTCGAGTTGGGCGAACCGTTGACCGGAATCACTCCCGCGCTCAACTGCACCAGGTCGTAAACGTTGCGGTAAACCAACGGGACCCGGTCGATCGCCTCCGACGGGATAAGCGTGCCTACTGTGGAGTTGGTGGCCTCGACCAAGGCGGGCGCCGCTGTAACGTCTACGGTTTCTGAGACAGCGCCCACCGGCAGAGTGATGTTAACCGCGGTAACTTGATCGACTGTCACCGTGATCTTGTCTTGAACTACCGTCTCAAAATCGGCGTGACTTACCGTGATCTTATACACGGCAGGATTGAGGGAGATGAAGCTGTAGACTCCGGCGGCGCTCGTGACGGTTTGCTGCGTTGCTCCGGTCGCGGGGTTAAGCAACACCACCTTGGCCCCGGGAATGACAGCTTTTCCCGGATCGGTGACTGTGCCGCTGATGCTGCCTCTTCCAGCCTGGGCAAACGCAGCTGCCCCGGCGAAAAGGATCAGAAGACACACACAGAAGCACGAGCGGACACGCCCCGTAACGAACGCCTGTGGAATCATGGGATCCCTCCTCGGTTGTCGATATTCGCTTTCGTCCTGCTATTGCACAACATCGATCGAGCGACGGCATTCCAAAAAAGTGGCTTATTAAAACGTATTAATACTGGTGCAGGTCGACCATTCTAGTCAAGCAGAAAAGTAGCCATACATAAAAAAGAAGTCTGTGAGGTAGCTCACAGCAAGCTGCGAGTCGACTCCCGGATGATGAGTTCCGGCGCAATCTGGCGGTGAACCGCCTTGATCTCGCGCTTGTCCAACACGGCGTTGATGGCCTCCAGCGCGATGCTGACCGCCAACGCTCCCATAGCCTCCATCGGTTGACGTACCGTAGTCAACGCTGGTGTATACAAGCTGGAAGGTGCAACATCATCGAAGCCGATCACGGAGCAGTCCTTGGGAACGTGCAGTCCGGAATTAGCCAATGCGCGTATTGCGCCGAATGCGGTCATGTCATCAAATGCCATTAGTGCCGTGAAGGGTTCCCTTTGTTTCAACAATTCCTCGGTTAGCTGATAGCCCGCTTCAAAGCTGGACATCGGATCGCTGGACTCGGGAAGATTGAGAATCAATTGCGGGTTCAGTTCGAGCAGCTTGGCTTTCGCGAGAGCGCGGATGCCCTTCCAGCGTTGCGTACTGTCCGCCAAGGCCTTTGGCCCACGGATGAAGGCGATTTTATGGTGTCCGAGCGAGTAAAGATGTTCAAGGGCTATTTGGGCGCCTAATTCGTTGTCAACCATTACGGAACTGACCGATGGGTTTTGCAACTCGCGGCCAATCATTACCGTTGGCACACTGCTGCTCTCTAGATCGGCCAGCACATCGATGTTGACGAAGAGCCAATTCGCCAGAACGATGAGAGCTTCGATCCTGCGGTCGAGGAGCATCTCCAGATAGCGCTCGAAACGCTCGCGCTCATTGTGCGCGTCCGTAAGAATCGGCAGATAAGACGACGGGTAAAGGGAGTTTTCGATTCCGCGCAGCACCAGCGTGCAATATGGATCCGTCATGTCAAAGACCATGACGCCGACCGTGTGGCTGCGCTTACTCCGCAGGGTACGGGCGAAAAGGTTAGGCCGATAGCCTAGGCTTTTGGCGGTGCGTTCAATTCGTTTCTTCGTGCTATCGGGAATGTAACGTGCGAGGGGCGCATCGTTCAGAACGATGGAAACCGTCGCGGAGGAAAAACCACTTTTCTTCGCAACGTCTCGCATCGTGACCACTCTCTTCATAGCAGTATTAGCCTCGGTTAGTGCACGCGCCTCTCCAAAAGCTCATTCCACGTTCCAGCCGCTGACCTCTACTACCGGCTTGACGGTCTCTAATTCAGTGGCGCGATACGTTGCGGTGATCTGTCGCGTTTCGCCCGGCAACAGAGAAACGTAATTGTCCTGCCACAACACCGGCAGGATCTCTTCGCCGCCCTTGCCCTTGGTGACTTTCAAACGAATAAAGAAAGCCAGAGCCTTGCTGGGATTCTGCAGGCGGACCGTGGTGATTTCATCGGCACCCTTGCGATCGCTTGTAGTGCGGATGTTCAGCCTCACCCTCGGCAGCTGCTTTAGCGCGGTGAAATCAGCGTACGCGGCAGTGGGAGTCGTAAACCAATTCGATTTCTCCCAATCCAGCGTTTCCGGAGCGGTGGAAAGCCAGTAGAAATTCGAGCCAACGATTTTGCCGGTCGAATCTTGGACGGTGAGACGAAGGAAGTAAGTCGGGGTCAGCCCCTGGATTTCTGGCAGGTCGAAGATCTTAGCTGTGCTGTCGGCAGGAGCATTAACGCTTTCTTCCCTGGAAAACTTCTCGCTCATGTCCAGGTTGTAAATCTTGACGGTGAGCTTAAGATCGTTCGCGTCTTGGTACTGGCTGCTGACCAGCCAAACGGCGTGATCGTCGTAACCATACATCGGATGGAGCGCTTGCATGGCTGTTTTCGCCCCAAAATACCCGCCCCCCGGCCGCAGATAGTAGTCGTACAAATGCCAGATTAACGAGGGCCAGGCATTGTTCAACATCCATTGAATGACGCCGGTCGAGGTGTACTTGTTTCGGCTGTACGCCTCAAACATGGCCCGAATCCCTTCATAAGTCATCAGCTGTGACTTGAAGGCGTAATCCCGAACGTTCTCGGCTTTGCCGTAGCGCGCGTTCAAGGCATCCGTGAACACATGAATGTCTTTAAACGATCCGCCACCTGCGTGGTAATTCCAGTAGTCATCGATGGGCCAAAGATGATCCTTTGGCAGGAATCGTTCAAGGCTCTCGATCGGTGGTACAGCAGGACCGGGACTGGTCTCTGTGTTGAATCCATAGGCGCCACCGCACTCCCCTTCTGCGCACGGCGTGGCAGAAGGATTCGCTGGAGAATTGAGAGACCAATAAGATGGTGCGACGTACTCATACGGCCCGGTCATCTTTACGCCGCTTACGCCGGAGAAGCCCGCTGGCTTCGCCGTAGCTGAAGAAACGGTGGGATTCGGCCACAGCGCCTGCTTTTCTACGTCGAGATACATTTGCTCGACATCCGGCGGAGGCGGATTATCGCTGCCGTTCAGCCACATCAACAAGCTGGGATGGCCTCGCAGACGATAGATCTGCGACTCGAGCGATTCCTTCGCGATCTGATAATCCGCATTCGACCACTTCGACCAATGCTCCCAGTGGTCGCAGCAACACCACCCGGCCATCACCAAAATGCCCATGCGATCGGCTTTTTCGAAGAAATCATCCGGTTCCAGTTTGCCCTCGAGACGAACTGTATTGAGCCCCATGTCCTGCGCGTACCTGAGGTGGGCATCGATGTTCCGCGGATCGTAGCGGAGCAGCATGTCGGAGCTATAACCACCCCCGCGAATCAGAATCCTCTTGCCGTTGATCGTGAAGAAGCGTTTGTTGTTGGAGTTCAGTTGCGAGGTGATTTCGCGAATGCCGAATTGCGAGTCGGATGCGTCGGAAATTTTCCCGTCGATCTCGAATTCCAGGTGCAGGGGATACAAGTTCGGGATGCCCATCTGCTTCGGCCACCACAGACGCGGGTTCGCCATTTGGAGTTGTGGGAACTTGTCAGCGCTGAAAACCACATCTCTGACCTCGTTTGGCCCGAGTTGGACTTGCTGTTCAAACTGGATGTTTTCAATTTTTCCCTTGAGTATGCCTTGCACTGGCTTGTCGCAAGCATTCTTCACCTGCGCAGTTACCGTTAGCGCCGCACTATCGTTCGCCGGCGAATTGACGTGCGACAAGACCGCGGGATATCGCAATGCGACCGGCCCGCTCGTTCTAACATTTACGGCTTGCCAGATCCCCATATTTTTGTCGGGAGGGGCGGGATTCCAATCTACAAAGGTGATCGCGAGGTCGTCTTTCTCTGGAGCCCAAACTTCAACTGCGAGAACGTTCTCTGCGCCCACATGCACACTGCTCGTGATGTTGAATTCGTATCTACGCCACGCCCCAGCCACCTGCTGGATGTTGGCAATCTGTTTCCCGTTTAGCCAGATGTTTGCGCGATAGTTGATTCCGTTGAAATCCAGCCATATCGTTTTTCCTTTGTCGGTCGCGGGGAGCGTGAATGTCTTGCGATACCACCAGGCGATCGCGAACGGGCTGTCCTGCGGCATGGCGTAATTCGAGAAATTGCCGCCGATGGGATAGTTGATCCCCGGAAGTTCTCGCAAATTCATTCCAAAGTTCGGATCGGGATACACCTTCTGTTTAACCAATGCAGCCACGACCGTGGTCGGCACGGTCACTGAGTACCAGCCCTTTGGCTGATATGAAGGCACCGAGATAACCTCGCCACTTTCGGCTACTTTGCCGGACGACTGCAATGTCCATCCCTCGGCTAAGCGCAAGTTCGAGGAGGGATGAATCTGGGAAAAAGAAGCTGAGACAGCGAAAAGCGACATAACCAGCAGCCAAACAAAAGCAAAGCTTCGAATCCTCATTATCTGAACTCCTGGCACCGGGGCCGTTCGATAAACAATCAGTCGATACTCTCGGCTAGTCTATTAATTCGTTTTAATACTGGACTACAGATGATACTCTAACTTCGAAAAAGGGAAAGGGAGAAATCGATATGCCAAATCGCATCTTGGTTATGCTGTCCGTTTGCGCCGCCGGCTTGCTCTGTATCTCGAGTCAAACAGCATGCGCGCAAGATGTCGCGGCCCAGCCGGCGTCTTCGATCCGGCAGGAAGTGATCGATTTGCAAAAAGCCTTTAGGGACGCCGAGGAACGAGGCGATACCGAGTATGTCAAGAACGCGCTTGCTGACGATTTCACGTCGATCGAAACCAATGGCGGCAGCTCAGGAAAAAACGAATACGTGCGCGACATTCATCCACCGGAGCGACCGGGTCCATCGCCGATCTTGTACGATTTCAAGGTCATAGAACTTGACCAAGGGTGCGTGGTGGTCACGTATAACGCGGTATTTCCAGGCAGCCAACTGGAGAGATATCAGCACTTGAGCAACACCTGGGTGAAGCGGGACGGCAAGTGGAGGCTGAAGTTTCAGCAAAGCACGCTGAATCTCTGGAGCGCGCACGACTTGGATTGAATCAGGCGACTACACACAAGGCAAACTGACGCCTCCGGCAAGATTTGCTTTCAGGAATACGTGCTTATGGGCGATCCCAAAAGAATGCCGTTAATCAGCAGCTGCCGCACCGGCTCCTGCCGCGAGTCGGCCGGCTACGCGGTCGATCGGGGCTGATGGTCTCTTCTTCGGACGGTTGAGCCATTCTGCAGCTCGGCGTTCCGCCTCAACAATTTGTTCCGGCGTCATGCTGCGATGCAGGTCCTTCATGACTCTCGCGATCTGTTCCCCGAGAAGGAGGTACCAGGTGTAGGCGACGACCGGATTTTTGGCGCTCACTTTTTGAGCGAGAGCCAGTTGCGCCATGGGCAAGCCTTCAGCAGCCGCTTTCTCACACTCTGCCAGGGTCGAGTTCTCCCAGGCCAGATGTCCGGAAGCCTTCAGGCCATTTCCGGGTGCGGAAGCCGAACCGTTTCCTTCACTCAATGTCATGAAGAGAAGCTCGATACGGTTCGAGACTCCCAACTTGTCAAACACACGAAAAAGATAATTCTTGACGGTATGCTGGCTCAAACCGAGACGTTCGGCGATCTCTTGATTGGTCAGGCCCTCGGCGAGGCTCTGGACGACTTCCTGCTCGCGCTTCGATAGCAAGGCCCTTCCGTTCGCGTTTACGGCGTGCACCGTCGGTGAAGCTGCAAGGGCCTTCAGTGCCAGGCACATCTCTTCGCTGTTCGCCCAAACTTGGCCTTGATAAACGCAGCGCACGCACTTCCTCAAGGTTTCAATCGATTCATGGCGGCGAAAGACGCCTCGCGCTCCCGAGCGGAAAGCACTGAGAATCACTTCGTCCTTGGACGAATCGAGAAGAATGACGGCGCGCAGATCGGGGCGCGAGGCGCGCAGTTCCCGTAAAACCTTCAGACCCTCGTTGGGTTCCTCCTCGAGCGTGGAACTGATCAAGAAGACGTCGACATTATGTTGTTCCGCCGCGGCTAACAACGCGTGAGAATTGGGGTCTGCACTTATTACCTCGAGCCCGGCATCGCGCTTGAGCGCGTCTGCCAGCAATTGAGTGTGAATCCGCGTATTGTCCGCAACGAGAACACGAACCGCGTGGCCGCGCAGGGTTTGTCCGGGTTCCATAGCGCTCCTCCGAGCGAGACTACTTCACTTTGTCCCTGGGGTCGAAACCGAGTGACTCCAATGCGCCGGGAGCTTAAAAGGCTGCAGCTGACCAGCCTGTTGGGGGGCGAACTCGCTCACTCGGTGGGGGCCGAGAAATTCCGACCACATTGCGCTACCGATCACTACCGACGAAGTGGCAACCGGCGCTACTCGATACTCAACGCCTTACCGCAAAACAGTGGGTAACATATTACCCTAGGTTACCGGTTGCAGGTGACAAAAAACTGCAGCATGCGCATCGGCCTGCAACTGTCGAAACCGTTTGCGACTTTCTTTCGTTTAATTGCACGTCCAGTCTCGTGGCAAGGGGCAGATTCGTCAATGGCACCAAAGAGGCGGAACGTAGGTAAGAGGTGGGGGTCGCAGTCACGAACTTACGAATGAATGGGTTACAACAGTCTTGGGTTGACGTGAGCCGAACCAGCCGCCATCTCAAGTAGCGCATCGCCCGGTTGCATCTTGGAGGGTGATGTTCTCTGCTACTAGAGAAATCCTTCTCTAGTTCTGTTTTCCCGTGATCACGGTACGATACGCTCTAGCACTCATGAGAAATGCGTCGCAGAGTGCCTCTACCTCTTGCAGCGCTCTGCACTTCCACCTAGTCTGATTGCAATCTCAGGCAAATATTCCCCCAGTGATTTTCTCATCCCCCAATGCCCGAGGGGTCAAGGGTTCAAGCAATACCTCCGAAAAACTATGCCTTCGTTCGGGTCGATTTTGCACATGTGACTCAGAGGGCGGAGCTGTGAAGATCGCAATCCACCTCACAGCAAGAAATCTTGTAGTTCCTTTCTAGCTACCTCCAATAGAAAGTTTCACCGCTTTCAAAGGAGCCCCCAAATCCGTGGCTGAAAACGCAATCGAAACTATTCGTTTACTCATTGTCAGCCGAGAGCCCGGTGTTCTTCGTCCGCTGTGGTCAATCGGAGAAACGAACTCCTGGCAGCTCGAGACTGCTGGCAGCGGCTGGGAAGCCTTGGAGCGGCTGCAATCAGGTGCAGCGCCTCACGTGCTTCTGCTAGACGTACCACGCGGCGACGCGGATGCTTTGCACGTTGTCCGTTGGTTGCGCCGCTTGCGTCCGGATCTGCCGATCATTGTCCTTTCCTACCCGAACGGAGCCTCGCAAGAAAAGGAAGCAATTCGGCTTGGGGCTCAGGATTATCTGGTGCGTCCGTTCGACGAAGCCAAATTGGAAAACACGATTCGGCGCCTCTTGGACAACTCTCACGAGGTGGAATGGGCAGAGACAAATAGCGAAGAAATCGAGCAACTCGAGGATGGGGCGTTCTTTATTGGCATGAGTCCAGCCATGCAGAAGTTGCGGGCCCAGGCAAAATTACTGGCCGAAGCTGACGTGCCGGTGCTCATCTTCGGCGAGAGTGGAAGTGGCAAGGACACCGTCGCTCGCTTGGTCCACAAGCTTTCCGTTCGCTCCGGATGCAAATTTCTTCGAGTGAACTGCGCTGCGCTTCCTGGGGAACTGCTCGAGGTCGAGCTCTTCGGCAGCGAAGGCAAATCTTCTCCGGGAACGCCGACGCGCCCGAGATTGGGCAAGTTCGATGTGTGTGGTAAAGGAACGATCCTGCTCGAGGACGTTGCGGCGATGCCCGACAACTTGCAGGCAAAGCTGCTTCAACTGTTGCAGGAAAAAACCTTCATAAGGCCCGGTGGAAAGCATAGCGTCGCGGTTGACGTGCGAGTTTTGGCGACTTGCGGGAATCAGCTGGAGCGTGCGCTAGCGGAAAGGAAGCTTCGTGAAGACTTGTATTATCGCCTGAGCACATTCACACTTTCTGTGCCGCCTTTGCGGCAACGCAAAGAAGAAATTGCAGTTTTGGTGCAACATTTCATGCATCGTCTGGCTAAGCAGTATGGAATTACCTCGCGCACGTTTTCGCCGGCAGTGATCGACGCCTGCCGCGACTATACTTGGCCGGGGAATATGAAAGAGCTCGAAGAGTTTGTGAAGCGCTATCTGCTCATGGGAGACCCCGAGCTTTCTTTTAGGAACGACAGCGAATTAGAAGAGGAAGCCGAGGAGCCAGCCCTCACGATTACCAAGATCAACGGATCAGCATCTGCATCAGCCGTAAGCGGTCTTAACGGATCCGGACCGAGTTCGCTAAAATCGTTGGTTCAGAACGTGAAACTAGAGGCCGAACGGAATGCGATCTCCGCTGCGCTCGAGAAAACCGGCTGGAACCGCAAAGCCGCGGCCCGACTATTGAAAGTAAGTTATCGGACTATCTTGTATAAAATCGAGCAATATCGCATGAAATCTCCAGAAGCGTACTCTACTCCGCTCGCGGGGAATGGCTTCAACGGCAACGGGGGCACGTTGAAGCATAACGAGAAGCATCGCTAAGTCTAGTTCGCGAAGATCAAAGCTGAAGTGTACGGAGCCCAAATGAGAATGAGGATAACCAAGATCGGTTTTGGCCGGTTGATTTTGATTCTGGTTTTCGTTCTCACAGCGACATGCGCGTTGGCGCAAACGGAGAGTGTTCCCGGATCACCAGTTGCGCCGGGCGGAAAAGCTCACGACAACTCTTACGTTATTGGTGTCGACGATGTGCTGGCCATCAGCGTGTGGAAAGAACCGGAAGTTTCGAAAACTGTTCCGGTCCGCTCCGACGGCAAAATCTCGTTGCCCTTGGCAGGTGAAGTTCAGGCGAGTGGGCAAACACCTGTGCAACTCGAGCAGCAACTTACGGCCAAGTTGAAAAGCTACATCTCGGAGCCGGAAGTCACGGTGATCGTTGAGAAGATCAACAGCGAGAAGTTCAACATCCTCGGCATGGTCGCTAAGCCGGGTTCCTTTCCGCTGACAAGCGCTTCGACAATACTGGATGCCATCGCGCTCTCTGGGGGCTTTCGTGACTTCGCGAAACAGAAATCAATCTACGTGCTGCGGAAGAATCCGGACGGAACTGAGTCGCGACTGCCCTTCAACTACAAGAAGGTCATTAAGGGCAAGAATATGACGCAGAATATCAAGCTGCAATCGGGCGATACCATCGTCGTCCCGTAACTTCCATGCTCAAGTTAGCCGTCTTATTAGTCATGGTTTCTTTCGCCACGATTCCACTTTGGTCGCAGGATAACGAAACCGGCGCCGGTACGAATGCCGGTAATGACCTGCAAATGGCTACTCCGCCGCCGGTTAGCGGCGAATCCTATCCGAGCACCTATGCCGGAGCCGAGCGTTCCAACTACTTGCGTGCCGGCTTATCTTTCAATACGCAGTACACCGACAACCTCCTGGGCGGCACCAACCACGTGAGTGATATCAGCTACAACATCTGGCCGAGTATCAGCCTCGACAAGCGAACCGGCCGGATGCAACTCGTGTTTACTTACAGCCCCGGTTTCACCGTTTATCAGAAAACCGGTTCGCTCGACCAAGCCAATCAAAATCTCGGAATCAACTTCCAATATCGCTTGAGTCCTCACGTGACGCTCAGCTTGCGGGACAGCCTGGTCAAAACCTCAAACGTTTTCAATCAGCCAAATCCGCTTGAGGCGAATCCTGTCCCTGGCTCAGCTCAAGCCCCGACGGTAGCAGTTGTGGCTCCTACGGCCGATCAGTTGAACAACAACGGTGGGGCGACTCTCAGCTATCAGTTGAGCCCTAGCAGCATGGTTGGTGTCGGCGGTACATTTTCTAACCTGCACTACATCAACCCAGTTCCGGGACTTTTCGATTCGAACTCATTCGGAGGATCGGCCTTCTACAATCATCGCCTGTCGAGAAAACAGTACGTTGGCGCGAATTATCAATACCAGACCTATCGTGGCTATCAGGCGACAGGGCAATACAATACCCAGACACATACGATCTACTTGTTCTATACCGTATATCTCAAGCCATCGCTCACAATATCAGTCTCCGGCGGCCCGCAATATGCCGAGATTCCGCAGCCTCCCTTGCCGAGCTTGCATAGCTGGAATCCTGCGGGGAGCGCAAGCATTGGATGGCATGCCCGCCACACAAATATCGCCGGCAGCTACTCGCGCATTGTCTCGGGTGGTGGTGGATTAATTGGCGCTTTCCACTCGACCTCGGCAAACGCTTCCGTAAGTCAGCAGTTAGCACCGAGATGGAGCGCCGGAGCGACGGCGTCGTACTCGATTTACAAGGACATAACCCCATTCTCCTTTTTGACCACTCCCGGCGGGCATACTCTGTCGGGGAGTGCAACGCTGCAACACAGTTTCAATACGCATTTCAACGCTTCAGTGGGATATACCCGCTTACATCAGAGTTATGGCAGTATTCCGTTGATCAGCAATGCCCCCGATACAAACAACGAGTGGATCTCCCTCTCGTATCAGGTCACAAGAGCGCTGGGAAGATAATCATGGCTGAAGATTTCCAAGAGCAGGGTGCAGGCGAGTTTAATCTGCAACATTGGTTGGGAGTGGCTCGCCGCCGTCATCTGCAATTTCTGGTTCCTTTTTTCATTGGATGGCTGGCGGTCTGGACGGCAAGCTGGATCCTGCCGCCACGTTATAAATCGAGCACGTTAATTCTGGTGGAACAGCCCACCATGCCGAAAGACTACGTCACGCCCAACGTCAACGACGACCTGCAAGAACGCGTGCAGAGCATTACCCAGCAGATTCTGAGCCGTACTCGTCTATTGCACATTATCGAACAACTGAATCTCTATCCCGCGACTCCGGGAACCAACGTCGATGGAAGAATTGAGGAGATGCGCAAAGATATCGAGATCGAGTTGGTTCGCGATGCCAGTCAGCAACGGGTCACCGCATTTAATATTCATTACTCCTCCCGTGATCCCAATATTGCCCAGCAGGTCACAAGCGAGCTGACGAATCTGTTTATCAGCGAAAATAACGAGGTGCGGCAGCAACAGTCGGAAGGCACGACCAAGTTTCTCGAAGACCAGGTCGAAACCGCCCGCAAGAGCCTGTCCGAGCAAGAGGAAAAAATTCGAGAGTATAAAGGGCAACACGTGGGCGAGTTGCCTACGCAGTTGGGCAGCAACCTGCAGATTCTGAGTGGGCTGCAGTCGCAGTTGCAAGCAGAAAACGACGCCCTCAATACCGCCAAACAGCAACACGTTTATCTTCAGACCCTACTCAGTCAGTACAGAACCATGGAGGTTTCGACCACCACTAAAGGATCTGACTCTGCACCATTGGGTCTTCCAGCTATTGATCAAGAGCTCGACAAATTGAGGAACCAACTAGCGGATCTCAGCTCCCGCTACACTGACCAGCACCCTGACGTGCGCAAATTGAAAGACCAGATCGCCAAGACAGAAAAGATGAGAGCCCAGCTGATGGCCGATCTGAAAGCCAAGGCCGAAGCCAATGCTCAATCCGATGACACTTCGGCGGTGACTCGAAATGGCGTTGATAATGCACAATCCGCACCCATGGCGCAGTTACAAGGCCAGTTGAGGTCGAACGAGATCGAGATTCAGAATCGCGAACGTTCGATTGAGTCCCTTCAAGCGAAGATTGGTGAATATCAGGCCCGCTTGAATGACGAACCGGTTCGGGAGCAACAACTCGCAGACTTGACTCGCGGCTATGATCAGTCGAAGGCAAACTATGATGATCTGCTGAAGAAAAAGAACGAATCGGCCATGGCCACCAGCATGGAACTGCTGCAGCAGGGTGAACACTTCCGCATGATTGATCCGCCGAGCCTCCCGCTCAAGCCCGATTTTCCAAACCGGCTGAAATTCTGCGGCATCGGTTTGGGAGTGGGGCTTGCGTTAGGCGTTGTGGTCGCCGGTGCTTTTGAAATGATGGACCATCGTCTGTTCGACGAAAAGCAAATCGCAAGTCTGTTACCGGTTGCAGTACTCGCGGAGATTCCCGATGTGATCAGCTCACAGGATGAGCAGCGGCAACGTAAGCACTTGTGGCTCACTTGGGCTGCGACCGGCGCAGTCTGCGTAGTAATTCTTGCAGGTTCGGCAATCAGCTACCTGCGCGGCTGACCAAAATGTATAAAGCTTTTTACAACCTGAAACGAAATCCATTCGAGATCACGCCCGATCCCGCGTTTCTCTTTCCAACCAAGAAACACAACGAGGCGCTGGCCTCGCTTTACTATGGCGTGCGCCGGCATAAGGGATTTGTGGTTCTGACCGGCGAAGTCGGAACAGGGAAGACCTTACTGCTGCGTTGTTTACTGCAGCTTCTCAAGCGAAGCAACGACGTCAGTTACGCCTATGTTTTTAACGGTCGGCTGACGCCAGTCGAATTTTTGCAATACGTCGCGGGCGACTTCGGGCTGCAGAGCGCGGGCAAGAACAAAGCCGACCTTTTGTTGGAGCTTGCGGGCTACGTGATCGGGCGCAGCCAAAAGAAGTTAACGACTGTTTTGGTCGTCGATGAAGCCCATCATCTTTCGGCCGACATTCTTGAGGAGATCCGGCTGTTAACCAATCTTGAGACGGCCCAAGAAAAACTGCTGCAGATTTTGTTGGTCGGACAGCCAGAACTAGACGACAAGTTAGACTCAGTCGAGTTGCGGCAACTGAAACAGAGAATTGCGTTTCGGGCTCAGCTCGCACCGCTCGATTTGCACGAAACTCAGGGATACATCGAGCGGCGGTTGCAGCTTGCTGGAGCCGACTCCCATGTTTCCGCCATCTTTCCGCCGCAAACCGTTGCGGCTGTGCACCATCACACCGGGGGAATCCCGAGGCTGATCAACACCGTCTGCGAGAACGCTTTGATCGGGGCTTATGCCAAGCAATCCCGCGTCGTGACCGCAGACATTATCGAGGACATCGCGCGAGACTTCCGGCTTGGCGTGGTGCAAAAATCCTTTAGCACGCCTTCCTCGCTACTTGAAGAGACAGACGCTCAGAGGGCAGCCAAAACATTGCTAGACCTGTACGCGTATCTGCAAAAATCCTCCGACCGTGGGAACGTGCTTCCAATACCCATTACCGGGCGCAAACAATGAGCCATATTTTTGACGCATTGCAAAGAGCGGAAACGGAACGCTCTGGGGCTGAGCTCGACGATTTTGCTCTGGCCAATGAGTTGCTGAAGCTCGCTGAAGCGGAAGCAACCTCCATTGCTGAGCGTCAAGCACCGCCGCCACCAATCCAAGTGCCAGAAGCGCGCACAGCGGAGCCAGCCCATGCGGCCGGGACTCCCGAGCGCGGTATGACTGAGAGCCGGCTCGTAGAGTCCATAATTCCGCCGAAAATCAATTTCGAGCAGTTTGAAAATCTTCCAATCGTAATGTCGGCAAATTCCAAGCTGGTGTCAATAACAGAAAAAGACAGTTTGGCTGCCGAGAAGTTTCGATTCCTGGCAGTGCGCTTGCGGCAACTTCAGCAAAGCCGTCAGCTCAAGAAACTGCTGATCACCAGCACGATTCCGGAAGAAGGTAAGACAACCGTCTCCGCGAATCTCGCCTGTACGTTCGCGAGACGGAAGCAGCAGAGAACTTTGATCCTTGAAGGAGACCTCAGGCGCCCGACCTTGGCTAAGCAGTTTGGTTTGGGCCGAGTCCCTGGATTAAGCGAGTACTTGCAGGGCGAGTCCGATGTCATTCATAGCATCTATCGCCTCGATGCTCTGGGGCTGTGGATTTTGCCCGCCGGCAGAGCACCACAAAATCCTCTGGAATTGATGCAGGCTGGCAAGCTCTCACCGTTAATGGATCAACTTTGCAATTGGTTCGACTGGATCGTCATCGACAGTCCTCCCGTGCTGCCACTCGCTGATACCAGCGTTTGGGCGAGGGTGGCGGATGGCGTTCTTATCGTCGCAAGGCCGGGAAAAACGGAGAAGCACCATCTTCAGCGGGGTGTCGAGGCACTCGACCGTTCCAAACTTCTCGGTGCACTGATCAATAGCTCTGCGAATGTAGCTCGCAGCAACTACTACTACCGGTATGGTCCGAAGTCGCAAGAATCCACAAAGGAGACTTCGGAGACTCCAGTCGAAGTCGGTAATTCTGCTCGTTCGTAATTCGTAAGGCTGCAACACATCCCTCCAAAACATTTCGAAACTGAAACAACTCAGAACAAAGTCGTTTTTGCCCACTGGGAAAACCTTGGCAGCACAAAACAGGAGGAAGTCGTGAATCTGCGACGCTCAGGTAACGGATCAGCTCTCAGCCCGCTCGCGCTGGAAGGAAAAGCGACGGCGGAGCGCGAGATTTTGGACGAACCGTCTTTTAAGAGAATGATCTCGCTCGAGCGAAAAAGGACGGAACGCTCCGGCAATCCGTTTCTGTTGATGCTCGTGGATATGGGCGAGCATCCGCTTTCGGCAAAGACTTCGAAGACCCTGGGCCAGATTCAAGCCGCGCTTGCGATCACCACGCGGGAAACTGATGTTACTGGCTGGTATAAGCAGGAGGCCATAGTTGGCGTCATGTTCACGGATATTGGCGTGGAGGGCAAAGCGACGATCCTGAGCACGCTCATCAGCCGCGTCAGTGAAACCTTGCGCAGCCAGCTAACGCTTGAGCAGTTCAACCGGGTGAGCATCTCGTTCCATGTCTATCCGGAAGAGTGGGATCACGATTCACCGCAAAGGCCGAGCAATCCCGCGCTCTATCCTGACCTTTCGAAGCGCGATGAGGTGCGCAAATCGTTTCGGGCGATGAAGCGCGCAATGGATGTTGCTGGCAGCTTGCTGGCGCTTATTGTTTTGGCGCCAATCTTTCTGGTGATCGCGATTGCGATCAAGTTGACCTCGAAAGGCCCGGTCCTGTTTCGTCAGCCTCGAGTAGGACAACACGGGGCTTCGTTCACATTTCTAAAGTTCAGATCGATGCACGTCAACAACGACGCAAGCCGGCACAAAGAATTTGTAACCAAGCTGATCGCCGGAAGGGCTGAGCAACGTCCTGCCAACGGCAATGGAGAAGTGGTTTACAAGCTGACAAATGACTCCAGAATCACGCCGGTCGGCGCGTTCCTGCGTAAGACCAGCTTGGATGAACTTCCGCAGTTTTTGAACGTCCTCAAAGGCGAGATGTCGCTGGTTGGCCCTCGTCCGGCGATCGCCTACGAAGTAGAAGCCTATGACACTTGGCATCGGCGCCGCGTGCTCGAAGCCAAGCCCGGAATCACCGGGTTGTGGCAGATCTGCGGTCGCAGCCGGGTGAAGTTTGATGACATGGTTCGGCTTGACTTGCGCTACGCAAGGAACTGGACACCCTGGCTCGATCTCCAAATCCTGATGCGCACACCGCGTGCTGTCGTCACAGGCACCGGTGCCCTCTAAAAATAACTGAGCAGTCTGAAGAACTCACGCCCTCCCTGTAGAACGCTCCCAACTTAAATCGACTAACGGCAATTTTCGAAGGGCGGCCAACAATGATTAATTTCGGCGTAATTGGATACGGCTACTGGGGTCCGAACGTGGTTCGGAACCTCGAGCATACCGACGGATGCAAGGTCGTCGGCATCTGTGACAAGAGCCCCACTTCGCGCAAGCGTGCGCAGAAAGCTCACCCTGCGATTCCGGTGACGGCACAACCGGAAGATTTGATTTCATCTGGCGAAACTGACGCGATTGCCGTCATCACGCCGGTCTGGACGCATTACGACCTAGCAAAGGCAGCCCTGGAGAATGGCAAGCATGTGTTTGTGGAAAAACCTTTCACCAGCGACTCCGCCCAAGCGGAGGAACTCATCGATTTAGCTGCCCGGAAGAACTTGAAGATCATGGTCGACCACACCTTCTTGTTTACGGGGGCGGTCAAGAAGATCCGGGAGCTATTGAAGGACGGCACGCTCGGTAGCGTCTACTACTACGATTCCACCCGCGTTAATCTCGGACTTTTCCAGCACGACGTGAACGTTGTTTGGGACCTCGCGCCCCACGATCTATCGATTATCGATCACCTAATTGCCGAAAATCCGGAAGCTGTTTCGGCCACCGGCCAAACGCACCTGAACGGTTTAGAAGACGTTGCTTTCATTACTATTTATTTCCCAAACAAAATTATCGCCCACATCAACGTGAATTGGCTGTCGCCGGTGAAGGTCCGCACGACTCTGATCGGCGGTGAAAAGAAGATGCTGGTTTGGAACGATCTCGAGGCGGACGAGAAAATCAAGATCTATGACAAGGGCATCAACGTCACAAACCAACAAGGTCTGTATAACCTCCTTGTGAACTATCGCTCCGGCGATATGTGGTCGCCAAAAGTTGAGCAAGGTGAGGCGCTGAGCCAGGAAATGGCCTACTTTGCAGACTGCATTAAAAACGACAAAGTCGCGTTCAACGACGGACTTGCTGGACTCCGAGTCGTTAAGCTTCTCGAATCCGCTACCAAATCCCTTCGTCAACGCGGAGCTTTAGTGTACCTGGATACACCCCACATCAAGCCATCGCACGAGGACAAGTCGTTTGTCACTGCTGCAAACACGCAAGTTGCCGGGTAACACCCATTCTCATGGACTCATTCAACAGCATTGCGCCAGACGTAAAGCTGGGTCAAGGCGTCAGGCTATCGAAGTTCATCAACCTCTATGGCTGTGAAGTGGGCGATGACACCAAGATCGGCGCCTTCGTTGAAATTCAGAAAAACGCCAAGATCGGCAAGTGCTGCAAGATTTCGAGCCACACCTTTATATGTGAAGGCGTCACCATCGAGGACAACGTCTTTATCGGACACAGCGTCACGTTTATCAACGATAGCTATCCGCGCGCCACGACGAACGGCACCCTTCAGACCGAAGCGGATTGGAAGGTCGAACGGACCGTCATTAAGAAAGGCGCGTCGATCGGTTCGGGAACCACAATTCTCGCCAACCTCACGGTGGGAGAGAATGCGATCGTCGGCGCCGGTAGCATGGTCACGAAAGATGTTCCCGCCAACAGCATCGTTGCGGGAAATCCTGCAAAAGTTTTGCGTTATATGGACCAGACCCTGGAGGTCACAAAGTGAGCCTTAATTCGAATATTCCGTTTCTCGACCTTATCACTCCTCATGTAGAACTCGAGCAAGAACTCACCCAGGTATTTCAAAAAGCGCTGCGTACGGCCGGATTTATCGGTGGCCCGATGGTGGAAGACTTCGAAAAAGCGTTTGCCGGTTTTTGCGATAGCAAGCATGCAGTGGCCATCAACAGCGGAACCGATGCATTGCGTTTTGCCCTGATGGCATGCGGTGTCAAGCCCGGAGATGTCGTGATCACCGTGCCGCACACGTTTATTGCGACGACAGAGGCAATCTCTCAAGTGGGCGCTCTACCAGAGTTTGTCGATATTGACGAGCGCACCTACAACATGGATCCGGTCAAGCTGCAGGACTATCTCGAAAATCAGTGCGTGGCGGATGGTCTCGGCCGACCGATCAGCCGCAGAAACGGTCGTCCGGTTACCGCGATCCTTCCGGTTCATCTCTACGGACAGTGCGTTGACATGGATGCGATCTCCGACCTTGCCGAACGCTATGGGCTGATCGTCTTCGAAGATGCTTGTCAGGCACATGGGGCCGAATATTTCTCAAAGAAACATAATCGCTGGCTGAAAGCCGGCTCGATGGCCAAAGCGGCTGCCTTCAGTTTTTATCCGGGGAAAAACCTGGGAGCTTGCGGCGAAGCCGGAGCAGTCACGACTAACGATTCCGCGATCGCGGAAAAGATCAAAATGCTGCGCGATCACGGCCAGGCCAAAAAGTACTACCACGACATCGAAGGCTATAACGGTCGGCTGGATGCGATTCAGGCTGGTTTGCTGCACGTCAAGCTATCGCATCTCGCGAAGTGGAACGAACAGCGTCGCGAACATGCTGCCGAGTATCGCCTTTTGCTGACGGCGGCAAATTGCGGCATCAAGGCGGTGTATGAGCCGGAGTGGTCGAAAGCCGTATACCACTTATATGTGGTCCGCACCGACGACCGCGAAGGCTTGATGAACCACCTGAAGAACGCCGGCATTGGAACGGGAATTCACTATCCGATTCCGCTCCATCTGCAGAAAGCGTATGCGTCGCTGAACTACCGGCCGGGCGATTTTCCGGCAACGGAGAGAATTGCGGCCGAGATCGTATCCCTTCCGATGTTTCCGCAACTTACGAAAGAACAGCAGTTCCGCGTTGTTGAAGGGATGAAGGCATTCAGTCGGCTCCGCAAGAAGACGGAGCCCGATTCTCTGGTTGCCGCGGGAAAGTAGCATCTAGTCGTCACAAATCTTCCTCGAGCTCCGTCAAAAGGAACTTTCAATGAAAATATCAGTAATCGGTGCAGGGTATGTCGGTCTTACAACCGCTGCCTGTCTGGGACAGGTCGGGCACGACGTCTTCTGCAGTGAAAGCGACAAAGAGAAGCTCAGCAAACTGCAAAGCGGGGTTATGCCCTTGTTTGAGCCTCACCTCGAGGAGGTCATCCAATCTACCCGAGAAGCCGGGCGACTGCGCTTCGGGTCGACCGAAGAGGCAATCGAATGGGGCGACGCAATCTTCATTTGCGTAGGTACTCCTCCGCTGCCCAACGGGGATGCCGATTTATCCGCCATCGAGGCGGTCGCACTCGCCATCGCGAAGCGAGCATCCGGATATCGGTTGGTCATCGAAAAGAGTACGGTGCCGGTCCAGACCGGTTCACAACTCAAGAAACATCTGTCTTTACATCGCAGCAAGGGTTTGAAGTGCGATGTGGCGTCGAATCCAGAGTTCCTTCGCGAAGGAACCTCGGTTGAGGATTTTCTTCACCCCGAACGGATCGTGGTCGGGGTCGATTCGCCTCGAGCGGAGAGCATTCTGCGGGAAATTTACGAGCCCATCGTTAAGCAGACCTTCACCTGCCCGATTCACACGGACTGCGAGAAAAACGGTGAGCCAATCTTCCTGGTGACCGATATCGGATCGGCTGAATTGATCAAGCACGCGTCCAATTCCTTCCTGGCTATGAAGATTTCTTACATCAACATGGTGGCGAATCTGTGCGAAATCGTCGGAGCCGACGTAACCAAGGTTGCTCAGGGAATGGGCCTGGACGCGCGCATCGGATCGTTTTTTCTGAGCCCCGGAATTGGATTTGGCGGATTCTGTTTCCCCAAGGATGTGCAGGCGTTCATCCGCATCGCTGAAAAATCCGGCTGCGATTTCTCGTTGCTCAAGGAAGTCGAGAAGATCAATCAGGGCCGGATCGGGCACGTCGTGGAGAAGCTTCGCAATGAGCTCTGGGTGCTGCGGGGCAAGAGGATCGCCCTCTGGGGGCTGGCGTTCAAACCCAACACCGACGACATACGCTTTGCTCCCTCGATTGCCCTAGTTTCGTCGCTGCTCCAGGAAGGTGCGGAGGTTCGCGCCTACGACCCAGAAGCGATGGAGAAGGCGAAATCGGTACTTCCGAACATCACCTACTGCGCGGATCCTTACGAAGCGGCCCAAGGCGCGGATGCCTTAGTAATCGTTACGGAATGGGACGAGTTCCGCCGGCCGGATTGGGATCGGCTCAGATCGTCAATCGAACGCCCGCTCATTATCGATGGTCGAAACGTGTTGGAACCGGCAGAAGTTACGCGGCAAGGATTTCATTATGTCAGCGTCGGTCGCCAGGCGCTTTCACCTGCAGAATCGTCTTCGGAAACGGATGACCGCCACACGGTCGCTGGAGTACGAAATCAACCCGCCGATGTCTTAGCAAGCTGATAGGTCTGTTCTCGCCGATAACTTTATGTTACCCCTAGCAGTCAAGCCAGAGACGGAACCTACAACAAGTCTGCAACCGGTTCCGCATGATGTTTCGAGAACAGAGGTCCGTGCTAAAACGGTCTGGATTGACCTGGATAATTCTCCGCACGTACCTTTCTTCGCACCTATTATTGAAGAACTCGAGAAGGCCGGTTACTCCGTTCTCGTTACAGCTCGAGACTGCTTTCAGGTTTGCGATCTTGCCGACCTCTTGCATGTGAACTATCGCCGCGTTGGCCGCCACTACGGCAAGCATACGATCTGGAAGCTGACTGGACTTGGCTGGCGTGCCATGCAACTCATCCCGGCCGTACTGCGAAATCGGCCCGATCTTGCAATTTCTCACGGCTCCCGTTCCCAATTAGTCGCGGCAAATTTGCTCCGCATTCCCTCGGTTACGGTCGCGGACTATGAGTTCGCCAAAATCTGGATGGGGGTGCGGCCGACTTGGGTCATCACGCCGGAGATCATTCCGAGCGATCGCGTGCACTGCGCTCCCGACCGTATTTTGAAGTATCCCGGCATTAAGGAAGACGTTTATGTCCCAAGATTCAAGCCGGATTCTTCAATTCTTGCTGAACTCGGCTTGAAGCCGGAGTCGGAGATCATCGTGGTGATCCGGCCACCGGCAACGGAAGCTCATTACCACCGGCCGGAAACTGACGTGCTATTCGCAGCAGTCCTGCAGTTTCTCGGCAGCAAGCCCGAAGTGAAGATGGTCCTGCTGCCGCGAAATCAAAACCAGGGATCTGACATTCGCTCAAAATGGAGCAAATTGTTTGCAAGCGGACAGGCGATGATTCCCGACCATGTTACTGATGGCCTCAACCTGATTTGGCATTCTGATCTGGTCATTAGCGGCGGAGGAACCATGAACCGCGAAGCTGCGGCGCTGGGTGTTCCCGTTTACAGCATTTTCCGCGGTGAGATCGGAGCCGTAGATCGCTATCTGGCGTCGACGGGAAGGCTCACTCTGATTGAACGTCCAGAAGAAGTTGCCACCAAGCTGTTATTAAAAAAGTGCGAACGCGATCAGGTCGTAAATGGTGCGGGGAATTCCGCGCTGCAGACAATCGTCGACCACGTCGAAGCCATACTCGCAAAAAGCAACTGACCCGCATGCAAAACACCGCTACCGCCGCTCCAGCAAGTCGAACTTCGCACCTGGTGGAGTTCGCTCTAAAAGGTCTTGCAGCGATGTATGACCCGGAAAAGCGGTTCTTCTGCCATCGCCTGGTCAAGACTTCGCGTGGAATGGTGAGAGAAGGAATTTCTCCGCGGTACACAATCATGACATTGCTTGGCCTGATGCGTGCTGAAGCCGCCGGCCTAGAGTCGCCGATCGATGTGGAAGAGACCACGGACCGGCTGCTTGCCGACACCGGCTGGGTCGACAATATCGGTGATCTGGGATTATTGCTCTGGCTGTGCGCAGTGAGTTCTCCTGAACGATTGAAACGCTGTACTTCGACTTTTGATCTTTCGACCGCTCTGCGGCGTTTTCCGGATGCGCGTCATTACTTGACCATGGAACTTTCCTGGTTTCTGACTGGACTGGCCGAAGCTAGTAAGGCACAAGGCAAAAGCAATTTTGAAATGCTTGCCAGAGAGACGTATGACTTGGTTCGGAAGAATCAGGGCGCGTTTGGGCTATTTGGCCATATGGGAACCTCGCAGTCACTAACCGGTTTTCTCCGCGGACGAGTGGGAAGTTTTGCTGACCAGGTCTATCCGATCATCGCAATGAGCTATTTCTCGCGAGTATTCGGCGACGAAGAGGCGCGCGACAATGCGCTCCGCTGTGCCAACGCGATCTGCGAGCGCCAGGGCACGCTAGGACAGTGGTGGTGGCACTACGACTCGGCGAATGGCCGCGTGGTCGAACATTTCCCCGTTTACTCCGTCCATCAGCATGCAATGGGGCCGATGGCGCTGCTCGCCGCAGAAGAGGCATTCGATGTGGATTTTCAGGCGCCAATTCACCGCGGGCTGAAGTGGATTAACGGAGCCAATGAGATGAAGCAGGATCTCGAAGACTCCGATGCCGGCGTGGTGTGGAGATGCATCACCCCACCCAATGCGGGCTCCTTTACTAAGGCAGTTCGCACCTTGATGGGTAGAGAGCCGCGCCAAGGAGCGTTTGAGATTTTGTACGAATGCCGCCCTTACGAATTGGGATGGCTGCTCTACGCGTTTGCTGGCCCTAGTTCTGCCGATCCGTCTCGACGCAATTAGATTTCAGGACACATCATGGCCGTTCACAGAATCAATCCGATCACCGACGCTCGCTGGAGCGAGCTTGTCGAGAGACATCCGGCCGCTACGGTCTTTCACACGTCGGAGTGGTTGCAAACCTTGCGGCAGACCTATCGTTTTGAGCCTTTTGTCCTCACGACCACGCCACCGGGCTTTCCATTGACCAATGGAATTCCTTTCTGCCAGGTTTCAAATTGGCTCGGAAGGCGTCGCTTGGTGTCACTGCCATTTTCCGATCACTGTTCGCCCCTAGTTGACGAAGCCGATCAGATGATCGAAGTGCTGACCGATTTGAAGGAAAATTGCGAGCGCGAACAATGGAAGAACATTGAGTTGCGAGCAGGAGATACCGTCATTCCGGATAGCTTATCCTTCGAGCAAGGCTCGACCTTCTGGTGGCATAAGCTTGATCTGCGGCTGAGCCTGGATCAAATTTTCGACAACTTCCACAAGGATTGCATCCAACGAAAAATTCAACGAGCCGAGCGAGAACAATTGCGGCAAGAACAGGGAAGGTCGGAAGAACTCCTGAACAAGTTCTACCACCTGCTCTTGAAGACTCGGCGTCGCCATGGGTTGGCGCCGCAACCGTACACATGGTTTCGCAATCTGGTCGCTTGTCTCGGAGATAAGGCACAAATTCACATAGTCTCGAAAGCCGACCGTCCAGTCGCGGGCATTCTTACGCTCCGCCACAAGCAGTCGCTGGTTTACAAGTACGGTTGCTCGGATGCGAAGTTCAATCAGCTAGGCGGCATGCAAATGCTGCTGTGGAGCGCGATTCAGGACGGGAAAAGAGAACAGTGCCTTGACCTGGACTTGGGCCGCTCCGATATCGACCAGGATGGACTGATCACCTTCAAAGATCGCTGGGGCGCAACCCGCACGAGGTTGGCCTACCAGGTATATCCGCCCAGAAATTCTGAGGCGGCACGGTCGACTTCTCACCCTATGTTTTCGAAGCTTCTCTTTGCATGGATGCCCGACAGTTTGCTCGCTGCCAGCGGCCGGGCGCTCTACAAATATATGGGGTAGCCGCCTCCGGCCTGACTGAGTTCACGATGCTTCGCGAGATCAAATACGTAGTCGTCACCCCGGTACGAGACGAAGAGAAACACATCGAATCGACCATTCACTCGGTTATGGGGCAGACGATCGTTCCATTGGAATGGATTATCGTCGACGACGGCTCAAGCGATAAGACCGCCGAGATCGTGAAACGATATGCAGCCTCAACCCCCTGGATGCGCCTAGTCCAAAGGCCGAACCGAGGTTCCCGCAAGTCCGGCGGCGGCGTGATCGAAGCATTCTACGACGGGTACAACACTCTCCAACGTTGCGATTGGGAATTTATTGTGAAGCTTGACGGCGACCTGACCTTTTCCTCGGACTACTTTGAGAAATGCCTCGAACATTTCGAAAGCGATCCGAAGCTCGGCGTCGGCGGCGGCGACATTTATCACGAATTCGATGGGGAAACGAAAGTCGAGTCCAACCCTAAATTCCACGTCCGAGGAGCGACTAAGATTTACCGGCGGGCGTGCTGGGAAGCCATCGGCGGGTTGCTCAAGGCCCCGGGCTGGGACACGATCGACGAAGTCAAAGCCAATATGCTCGGTTGGAAGAGCTACAGTTTCAATGACCTTCATCTGATTCATCATCGTCTCACCGGAACCGCGGACGGTCTTTTCCGCGACCGGGTCAAGCATGGATTAGCTTGCTACATCTCGGGCTATCACCCGCTGTTTCTCGTCGCGAGTTGCTTAAAGCGACTCATGCAGAGGCCCTACATCACCGGTTCTGTCGCAATGGGCTATGGATTCCTGAAAGGCTATTGGACTCACGTGCCCCGTGTGAACGACACACAGTTGATTCGGTATTTGCGGACCCAACAGCTGCGACGCCTCGTCGGGCAGGAAACGATCTGGAGATAGCGAGCAAGTAGAGTCATTAATATGTGCGGAATTTGCGGAAAAGTCGGGTTTGAGCAGGACGCAACGGTAAACCGCGCTCTGATTGGCGATATGCTTGACACCATTCGCCATCGCGGCCCGGATGATGAAGGCGTCTTTCTCGCGCCCCAGGTCGGCTTGGGTTTTGTGCGGCTTGCGATCATTGACCTGGCCACGGGTCATCAGCCGCTGTCGAACGAAGACGGCACAGTCTGGATTGTGTTCAACGGCGAGATCTACAACTATCGGGAACTGCGTAAGTTCCTCCTGGAAAAGGGACATATACTCAAGACCCAGAGCGACACGGAAGTCATAGTTCACCTCTATGAAGAGTTTGGTGCTGCCTGCGTCGAGAAACTACGCGGTATGTTCGCATTCGCTATCTGGGACCAGAAAACGAAATCGCTTCTACTCGCCCGGGACCGAGTTGGAATCAAGCCTCTTTATTATTCATTGACTGATAAAGCCATCATCTTTGCTTCGGAGATGAAGGCGATTCTGGCGGACCCAACTGTTACGCGAGAGCTTGCGCCAGAGGTGATTGATCGGTTCCTGACCTTCTTATACGTGCCAGGGGAAGAGACGCTGCTGAAATCGGTTCGCAAGCTGGCGCCAGGGCATTATCTGATGGCTAAAGGCGGCAAGGTCGAAGTCCGGCAATACTGGGACCTCAAGTTTTCCAAACCGTCGGAGCCATGGACTCTGGCAGGTGCTGAGCGGAAACTATCGGAGTTGTTAGCCGAATCTGTCGAACTCCACATGATTGCCGACGTTCCGGTGGGTATTCTTCTCAGCGGTGGGGTGGACTCGACCGCAGTATTGAGTTGCGCCGCCGAAAGAACTGAGAAAGAGATCAGCACTTACACGGTTGGTTTCTCGGGGTCCGGTTTTGCCGATGAGAGGCCGTACGCGAAATTAGTCGCCGAGAAATTCCGCAGCCGCCATCGCGACATGACGATCTCGGCGGCTAATTTCGCGGAATTTCTTCCGAAATATGTCTGGCACATGGAGGAGCCCGTTTGCGAGCCTCCTGCCATCGCCATGTACTACGTCTCGAAGATGGCCCGGAACTATGTAAAGGTCTTGCTCTCAGGAGAAGGCGGAGACGAAGCTTTTGCCGGCTACAACAACTATCGCAGCATCGTTTGGATGGAGCGCCTGAAAAGGATTTGTCCTCCTTTGAACGGCACAATGGCGTGGGGGTTGTCCCAGCTGAATTCGCACCTGCACTCCACCAGACTGGCGAAATATACGCCGCTTCTCGGTGCGATCTTCCCGCAGTATTACTACAGCCGCACCTCGACGCCATTTCGTTACTCTGGCAATGGAATCGGGGAGTTATTTTCGACAGACTTCTCGAGCTCAATCGATAAAGAGTTCGTGGTCGAGCCGCTTCGGCGATTATTCGCAGCCGTCAAGGACGAGAGCATTCTGAACCAGATGCTCTACATCGATACGAAGACCTGGCTACCCGATGACTTGCTTATCAAAGCCGACAAGATGACGATGGCGAATTCCCTTGAGCTGCGGGTGCCGTTGCTTGATCACCGCCTTCTCGAATTTGCCGCTTCGCTGCCAGCGCACTTCAAGCTGAACTGTTTCACGATGAAATATATCTGGAAGAAATCGCTGTCGAAGCGAATCCCAGGGGCGATTCTGAAAAGAAAGAAAGCGGGATTCCCGGTTCCGTATGAGTCTTGGCTGAGAAACGAGTTTCGAGACGATATTCGGGACATCTTGACCGACCGAAAGACGCTTGAGAGGGGGTACTTCCAGAAGCAGGGAATAGAGCAACTGATCAAGGCGAACGTCGAACACGGTCTTTATGCGAAAGAAGTATTCTCGCTGGTCACGCTCGAGCTGTGGCATCGGATGTTTCTTGATGGCGAGACAGTGACCCTACACCGCGGTTTGCTGCAACCGATCGAGAACGCCCGTCAAATGGCGCTCCAGTAATGTCGATGCAAGGTCAGAATACAACCCCACAGGTAAATGGCCGGCGCGCCGCGATGACTGCGGCTGCAGGGAGCTTGTGGTACGTTCCAGGTTCATTTGGTATCGCTCAGGCGCTAGGGCCTCGCTACTCATTGCGATGCGTTCTGTTTCACGATGTTTCCGATAAAGAGTCTGTATTCACTAGGGGACTTGGTGGCACGATTACGCTGAAGAACTTCGAAACGGCATTGAAGTTCTTAACCAAGCACTACACGCCGGTCAGCTTGCGTGACGTGTTAGCAAGTTTTGAGGGCCACACACTTCCGCCCCGCCCGGTGCTCGTGACTTTCGACGATGCATACGCGTCGGTCAGCGAAGTCGCGGCGCCACTATGCGCCAAGTTTGGTGTGCCGGCTGTCTTCTTCGTGAATGCCTCGTGCCTAGATAATCGGGAGCTTGCCCTCGACAATCTGGTCTGCTATGTGGCCAATGTGTTCGGGTTAGACACCATTAACACAGCAATTCAGCGCGTAGAAGGCAAGGACGATTACGAAGTACAGTCGCTGGCTGAAGTTTTCGCCCGGTTTCTACCAAGTATTTCGCTGTCGGTCAGGAAATCCTTTCGTGCCAGACTAGTTGAGTTGATTCGTGCTCGCGAGAGTGAGTTGGCATCGGAAGCCGGACTTTACTTGAGTAGTAAACAGCTTCGCGATATCGTGTCGCTCGATGTTGAGATTGGTGATCACACCTACAGCCATGTAAACTGCCGGTCGTTGTTGCCGGAAGAATTTTCGGAGGAGATCGATCGGAACCGCTCGACGTTGGAACTGGTCTCGGGTAAGAAGGTCCGGTCGTTCAGCGTGCCATATGGTTCCTCAGCAGACCTTACTCCCGAACTGGCAGCTCACCTTGATCAATCAGGATACGAAGCGACCTTTCTCGCGGAAGGCCGTGCAAACTCTGCGCACTCTCACGACTCAAGGCTGGACAGGGTGAGCATCCATGCCACAAACGATTCTGCTTTGTTTTCCGAGATTGAAGTATTACCGCGCTTGCGCGCTGCAAAGGACGGGCTACAGGCACTTTTGAAATCGGAGCATCCTTCGAGTCGCGTTAAACTAAATGGAGTTGCACTAGCCGACCGGTCCGAAGAAGCTGTAAGCCAGAGAATGTAACGTTGTTTTAACCTATATATTGTATAAATTCAGGTCAGGAACCAGAACGTATGACACGTAACGAATTCCTTTTGCAAATCGACGACATTTTGGGTCTTCAGCCCGGCACGCTTCGCGGCGACGAGAAACTGGAAGAGCTGGAGAACTGGGATTCCACCTCCCTCATCACCTTTATAGCCCTCGCGGATTCCAATGCCGGAGTCGCGGTTTCTCCTGCCCAAGTCGTGAACTGCACGACGGTTGCCGATCTTCTCCGAGTGGCTCGGGTAGAGAACCATTCGAACTAGACAGGCGTCACCATCCGAGGTACCACCCATGACATCAGAAGCCAACACGCTGCGGCCGGGCGCCCGGAGAGCACCACAACTCCCAACTGCCTTAGCGGATCTTCTGCGGAATCGCAAGAAGTTGAAAAACGAGCTGCTTGAGCAACCGAATCTGCTTTCCACTCGTATTGCGATTCTCGGCGGTTCCACGACAACCGAGGTCAAGAGCATGCTGGAGTTGTTCCTGTTGGCGCAGGGAATCAAACCAACGTTTTATGAGTCCGGGTATAACCGCTACTACGAAGATGTTCTGTTTGAAAATCAAGATCTCTGGAATTTCAAGCCTGACATTGTTTTGGTCCATACCACCTGGCACAACGTATCGCATTTTCCAGAATTGATGGAGACCGAGTCCGAAGTGGAGCAGCGGATTGATCACGAAATGACTCGCTTCCGGAGTTTATGGGAGAAGATACACTCTGAACTGGGCGCAGTCATCATTCAAAACAATTTCGACATGCCTCGCTTGCGCCCCCTCGGAAACCTCGAAGCCTCACAACCGTTTGGTCGGGCTAACTTCTTAATGAGGTTGAATGCCGAGTTTGCTAACTACTCCCACACTCACTCACGTTTCTTCATTAACGACATCCACTATCTGTCTGCCCAGGTCGGCTTAACCGAGTGGTTTGGCAACAGCTACTGGTATAGCTTTCACATGGCGCTAAGCCCGACCGCAACCGTCGCTCTGGCGCGCAATGTTGCCGCGATCGTGAAATCGATTTACGGAAAATCAAAGAAGTGCTTGGTTCTCGACCTGGACAATACACTTTGGGGCGGCGTGATCGGCGATGACGGCCTGCAGAATCTGATTCTCGGGAAAGACCACGCCGTGGGCGAAGCATTCCTTGACTTCCAGCGCTATGTGAAGAATCTCCAGAGGCGGGGAATTATTCTTGCGGTCTGCTCGAAAAATGATCCGGAGAACGCCAAGGAAGGTCTCTCCCACCCGGACAGCATACTCAAGCTCGAGGATTTCGCGGCATTCAAGGCCAACTGGAATCCGAAACCCGGGAACATTCGTGAAATCGCCGAAGAGCTCAACATCGGTCTTGATAGCTTGGTGTTTGTCGATGACAACCCCGCGGAGAGAGCGTTCGTGGCGGAGCAGTTGCCGGAAGTAGCCGTTCCGGATGTTGGGTCGGACGTTTCTATGTATGCCGAGATACTCGAACGCGAGCAGTATTTTGAAATGGACAAATTGGTTGAGGAAGATCTGAATCGCGCAGCATTCTATAGCTCCAATGCGCAAAGGAAAGGAGCTGAGTCGAGCTTCAAGAATTATGGAGAGTTTCTCGCCTCGCTCGAAATGACGGCGGAGATCGGTCCATTTGCGCCGGTTTATCTGGAACGAATCACGCAGCTGATCAATAAAACCAATCAGTTCAATCTCACAACTCGGCGGTATACGAGCGCTGAAGTTGAGGCGGTTGCACAAGATCCAAGTTTTGTCACTTTGTATGGCCGCCTGACAGACAAGTTTGGCGATAACGGCTTAGTGACTGTGCTGATTGGGCATGTAGTTGGCGAGGCCGTCGAGATCGATGTGTGGTTAATGAGTTGCCGCGTATTGAATCGCGAGATGGAACTGGCGATGTTTGATGCTCTGATCGAGCAGTGCCAGGCGCGAGGGATTCACAGGGTTGTCGGAACTTATGTTCCTTCCAAGAAGAACGGCATGGTCGCGAAGCATTATGGCACCCTGGGATTTACCCGCGTTGATACTGCTTCCGGAGGTCCAGATGTTTGGAATTTTGCGGTTCCACAAACGTATTCGGCAAAAACGCGACATATTCGCCGAACAACTGAAACCGTTCTTGCAGCCGCAGGCGAGGAACCCGTAGCTGTTTCGTCCGGAGTCTAGCGTAGTCATGACCACTGCGATTGCCACGTTGGACCAAGACAGAGTAGAAAGGTCATCCTCGAGTTCCGCTTTGCGGGTTGAGGTTGATCAGGTGACGCCTGCCGCATGGCCCAGGATACTCGACCTCTTCGCAGATGCCAATATCTATCAGACCTTTTCCTACGGTGCCATCCGCTGGGGGGCAAAGAACCTCAGCCACTTGGTTTTGAAGCGCAATGACGAAGTGGTGGGCATAGCACAACTGAGAATCGTTCAACCGACCAGCTTAAAATTTGGGATGGCGTATTTGCGGTGGGGCCCGATATGCCATCGTCGTGGAAGCGAACTTGACGCCGCAGTTCTTAGGCGGATGGCTGAAGCATTGCACGAGGAGTACGTCGTAAGACGAAGGCTTCTGTTGCAAGTCATTCCCAATGCTTTTGTTGGTTCTACCCGTGCCGAACTGTTTGAATCGGCATTCTCAAAATTTTTACAGGAAGCTCCGGGGCCTGCGAACACTTATAGGACCTTTGTTCTCGATCTTTCGCCGTCGCTCGAAGAATTGCGTGGAAACCTCGACAAGAAATGGCGGAATCAGCTGACCCGCTCCGAAAAAAACGGACTTAAGGTGATCGCAAGTAGGGGAATAGAGGCGTACCAAACCTTCTGCAGAACGTACAAACAGATGCGTAGCCGCAAGACATTTGACACCTCGGTTGATGTTGAGGAGTTCGCACGCATCCAGGAGCAGTTGGCTGAAAGCCAACGAATGCGAATTTTGCTTTGTGAGCAGGGCGGGGGGCCGGTTGCAGGATTGGTGGCCTCAGCAATGGGTGATTCTGCAATTTATCTGCTGGGTGCAACAGGTGACGATGGGTTGAATGCCAAGGGCTCCTATCTGCTTCAGTGGACATTAATTCAGTGGCTCAAGCAGGATGGCATCAGGTGGTACGACTTGGGGGGGATCGATCCAGAGAAGAACCCGGGAGTTTATCACTTCAAGAAAGGGTTTTCAGGTACGGATGTTTGTCAGTTGAGGCCATTCGTCGCATGCAATAGCCCTCTTTCTTCAGTAAGCGTCAAAGCTAGCCTGACCGTGAGTCGTGTGGTACGCCGTCTGAAGGCTTACAATTCCGGACGCACCGTCCAATCGGCTACCTAAAACATAACGCAAGGCTTGTATCTATGGAACAAGGAATCTTAAACGCAGTGGATAAAGAGCCAGGTACTGAGCACTCGGCAGGCTTCTTAGTCAGCTCGAATGCCGTTCTTCATCACGTCGGTTTCGTTGTTCCATCTATTTCGTCTGCCGGCCAAGCGTTTGCTGCTTCGATGTCGGCGCGATGGGATGGCGATGTAATTCATGATCCCATCCAGCGGGTTCGGGTAGCTTTCTTTTACCCTGTCGATTCGCGAAACCCTGTGTTCGAGTTGGTGGAACCTGCGAGCGAAACTTCGCCAGTCAGCAATTTCCTGAAAAAGCGCGGGGGATTGCATCATGTCTGTTATCAAGTCGACGACCTGCAAATCGCTTTGGACAACTCACGTCATGAGGGATGGGCGATCGCGTCTCTCCCAGCGCCGGCGGTAGCTTTTCACGGCCGCAGAATCGCTTGGGTGTGCTCGAAGACCCGCCTCCTGGTGGAATTGCTCGAACGCCAAACAAAGTAAAGATCTCTAGCAATGGATATCTCTGTAGTCATCGTCGGCTGGAACGCCAGGCACTATCTGGAACTATGTCTCAAGAGTCTCTACGACGCGCCACCGCGCCGCAGCATGGAAGTCTTCGTAGTAGACAACGCTTCGAGTGATGGCTCCTCGGAGATGATCAAAGCTCAGTTTCCCCAAGTGAAGCTCATCCGAAGTGAAGAAAACCTCGGTTTTGCAAAAGGAAACAACGTTGGCATCCGGCAAGGCCAGGGACGTTATATCGCGCTGGTGAATCCTGACGTGATCGTGTTTCCTGGGTGTCTCGATGCTCTAGCAGACTTTCTGGATGAAAACCCCAAAGTCGGAGATGTTGGACCTCGCGTGTTAAACCCCGACATGACCATGCAGAGTACCTGCCGCCGATTCCCGACACTGTGGAACAACTTTTGCTCGTCAGTTGGCCTGGCGACGCGATTTAAGAACTCGAAGTTCTTCGCCGGGGAGCACATGTTCTACTTTCCGCACGATCGGACTTTGGCGGTCGATGTTTTGGTCGGGTGTTTCTCAATGATTCGCCGCGAAACGTTCGACGAAGTGGGATTGCTCGACGAAAACTTATTCATGTATGGCGATGACGTCGATTGGTGCCGGCGTGCCTGGAAGGCGGGATGGCAGGTAGTTTTCTATCCTGGTGGCAGAGCCATTCATGACCGGGGCAAGATCACCGCTCCATATCCCGTTCGCTTTGCAGTCGCTCAGCAGCGCTCAGTTTTATATTACTGGCGCAAACATCATGGATTCCTGGGCGAGATGGGAATTCGCAGCATTATGCTCTTCCACCATCTCTTGCGCTACGGCGTCGCAGTGATCTCCGGTCTCGCGCCGGGTAAAGCCGGCGAACAACGAGAAGTGCGCAAGCAAGTGAGCGGAGCCTGCTTGAAGGGGCTGGTCTTCGAAGCCGTTCTCCACAAAGCGTAACCCCCAATGATTTTTTCTAACTCACTCGCACGAATGGCGGATTTCTACAAGCGCAACGGAATGCGGGCGACTTTTCGCCGCATGGGTTTAGCCGTCAAACGCGCATTGTTCACGAGCCGCATGGTGCTCTTTTACTGTGATCTCGCTGCACTGCGTTCACAGACGGCAGTTCTGCCGAACTCGCTCAAAGTGGAGCGGCGCAGGAGTCGGGCCGATCTCAGTACCGCAGATTTCAAGCAAATTGTCAGCGCCTGGAATCCGAAACTCGCGGAGCGCAACCTGATGGAGCGGTTTGCACTCGGCGCGTCATTGTGGCTGATCAAATATGACGATGGCCTAGCCGGCTACGGATGGACCTTGCAGGGACGCACGGTGGAGCCCCATTATTTCCCGCTGGGGGAACGCGATGTGCAGTTCCTGGATTTCCATGTCTTTGCAAAATACCGCGGCCGAGCAATGGATTGGTTTCTGATGACTTACATTCTCCACGAATTGGCTGTGGATGGGTGCTCGCGTGCATTCGGAGAAGCCGCGGAGTGGAACGCGGCATCGCTTTCATCTTTTGCGCTGGCGGCCTTTCGCCAGTTGGGTTGGGCTAGAAAATTCAGGCTCCCCGGACGCACGCTTGTATTGTGGACACGCGATGAAACCCCGCAACATCAGATAACTCGGAACGTACCCTTACAATCTCCTATTGGAAGCCTTTCAGCATCTCCGCTATGTGTACGCGACGAATCCCACTAATCATTCGGACTCAGGCACTTAGA
>Ga0335073_10000305_pt1 | contig 63804 bp, 58 predicted proteins | sample Lox_Sample_22_FD_207093 | JGI IMG/M metagenome (GOLD analysis project Ga0335073, IMG submission 207093) | Soil microbial communities from Loxahatchee National Wildlife Refuge, Florida, United States - Lox_Sample_2.2 | ecosystem: Environmental > Terrestrial > Soil > Wetlands | place: USA... | reverse complement strand
GGGCGCGCGACTACCGGCCGATGCATGGGCGCAGCAAGGGCCATGATCTCGAGGACGGCACGCATACGCGCGTCAAGATCGACCTGTTTCCGGAATATATCCGTCACCTGCCGCCGCAGAAGCGCGCTATCTGGGACATCGTCGGCCGCGCGCTGTGCTCGCGCAAGGTCAAGGATGCCTTCGTGCGCAAGCTTGCCCCCGCGCTCGAGGGGCGCTTCGGTTCTGGCTATGCCAAGACCGGCATGTATCCGATTCCGATCCTCACCCGCGACATTCCGGGCTATCTGATCACGCCGCACACCGACACGCGCTGGAAGGGCATCACCGTGCAGCTCTATCTGCCGCGCGATGCCTCGACCACGCATATCGGCACGATCTTCCACGAGAAGCTTGCCGACGGTTCGCTGCCGAAGGTCAAGCAGATGAAGTTTGCGCCCAATACCGGCTACGCCTTCGCCGTCGGCACCGACAGCTGGCATTCGGCGGATGCGGTCGGCCCCGAGGTGAAGACGCGCGACAGCATCCTCCTGACTTATTTCGTCGATGCCGGTGCGCTGCGGTTCTTCCGTAATCGGGGCAAGCGCCTCGGTAATTTCGTCCTCAGCGAAGTGCGCAACCGGCTGCCCTAAGCGCCTGTTTTTCGGTGTATTAAGCCCGCCTTAAGCGAACGCCTCGCATGGTGGGCCATGGTCACCCGCAAGCGGCTTCGCACTGTCCTCAACGCGCTCGCGCTCTACGTGCTGGCGGCGCTGTTGATCGGCTATTTCGGGGTCAATGCCTATAGCGGCAATCGCGGCCTCAAAGCGAAGGAGGACATCGACCGGCAGATGACCTCGCTCAATGCCGATCTGGCGCGGCTGAAGCTCGAACATGCACAGTGGGCCCGCCGGGTCGCGCTCTTGAAGTCGGACGCCATCGATCCCGACATGCTCGACGAGCGGGCGCGGCTTCTCCTCGACTATGTCGACCCCAACGACCTGACGCTGATGTTTCGGCCGGGTGCGAGCTCCGCGGGCGTGACGCATCCTTAAGTTTACGCTGCGAGCTTTTATCCCAGCGCCTTGACCCGGGCGTCGGCAATCACGAAATTGGTTTTCCAACAAGCATTTGGCTGGTAGCAGCTATCCCCCGACCGGCAACGCTCCGGCTTCCGCAGCCTTGCGAATTCCGCTATGGGAGGGAGCTCCGCCCGCCCGAACGTTTCGTCATCCTTCGAGGACACTGATGGCCGTCGCCCAGACCACACAAACCGCCGAAAAAGCCAGCCCGGTCGCCGGGAATGGCGCGGGTCCCTCGGGCGCGGTCAAGATCGCCGAATTCACCAAGGAGCAGGAGCTGCAGGCGCTCCGCCAGATGCTCCTGATCCGCCGCTTCGAGGAAAAGGCCGGCCAGATGTATGGCATGGGCCTGATCGGCGGTTTCTGCCATCTCTATATCGGCCAGGAAGCCGTCGTGGTCGGCATGAAGCTCGCCGCGCGCGACGGCGATCAGATGATCACCGGCTATCGCGATCATGGCCATATGCTGGCCTGCGGCATGGACCCCAAAGGCGTCATGGCCGAACTGACCGGACGCCGCGGCGGCTATTCCAAGGGCAAGGGCGGCTCGATGCACATGTTCTCGCTGGAGAAGAAATTCTACGGCGGGCACGGCATTGTCGGCGCCCAGGTGCCGCTCGGCACGGGGTTGGCCTTCGCCAATAAATATCGCGGCAACAATGCGGTCAGCCTGACCTATTTCGGCGACGGTGCAGCCAATCAGGGCCAGGTCTATGAAAGCTTCAACATGGCCGAGCTGTGGAAACTGCCGGTCGTTTACGTGATTGAGAACAATCGCTACGCGATGGGTACCTCGGTGACGCGGTCGTCGGCGCAGACCGATTTCTCCAAGCGCGGCATTTCCTTCAACATTCCAGGTTCACAGGTCGATGGCATGGATGTGCGCGCGGTGAAAGCGGCGTCCGAGGAGGCGATCGCCTGGTGCCGCGCCGGCAAGGGCCCGGTGATTTTGGAAATGATGACCTACCGCTATCGCGGCCACTCGATGTCGGATCCGGCAAAATACCGCACCAAGGAAGAAGTCGACAGGATGCGCACCGAGCACGACCCGATCGAGCAGGTGCGCAAGCGGCTTCTCGACAAGAAGTGGGCGAACGAAGAGGATTTGAAGAAGATCGACGCGTCGGTCCGCGCCGTCGTCAACGAGGCCGCCGAATTCGCGACCCACGATCCCGAGCCTGACGTCTCCGAACTTTACACCGATGTCTATCGCTGAACAGCGATCGACGCGACGCCATTAGCTGCAGAGCGCCGAGTGAGCGATTATGCCGACTGAGATTTTGATGCCCGCCCTGTCGCCCACCATGGAGAAGGGCAATCTTGCCAAATGGCTCAAGAAGGAAGGCGACACCGTCAAATCCGGTGACGTGATCGCCGAGATCGAGACCGACAAGGCCACCATGGAGGTGGAGGCGGTCGACGAAGGCACGCTTGGCAAGATCCTGGTGCCGGCCGGCACCAATGATGTCGCGGTCAATACGCCGATCGCGATGATCCTTGCCGACGGCGAGGATGCCTCCGCACTCAAGGACGGCAAGCCCGCAGCAGCGCCGCCGCCCAAACCCGCCGAAGCCGCGCCTGCCGCCGCGAAAGCCGAAGCCCCCGCACCGACGCCCGCCGCCAAACCTTCCACCGTCCAGGCACCAGCTGTCCCGGTCGCGCTGGAGCCTGAAGTGCCGGAAGGCACCGAACTCGTCACCATGACCATGCGTGAAGCCTTGCGCGATGCCATGGCGGAAGAAATGCGCCGCGACCCCGACGTGTTTGTCATGGGCGAAGAGGTCGCCGAATATCAAGGCGCCTACAAAGTCACCCAGGGCCTGCTCGAAGAATTCGGCGCGCGGCGCGTCATCGATACGCCGATCACCGAACACGGCTTTGCCGGCGTCGGCATCGGTGCCGCCTTCGACGGGTTGAAGCCCATCGTGGAATTCATGACCTTCAATTTCGCCATGCAGGCGCTGGATCAATTGATCAATTCGGCGGCGAAGACCCGCTACATGTCGGGCGGGCAGGTGCAGGTTTCGATGGTGTTTCGTGGACCGAACGGCGCGGCCTCGCGCGTCGCCGCGCAGCACAGTCAGGATTATTCGTCCTGGTACTCGCACGTTCCCGGCTTGAAGGTGATTGCGCCGTCGAACGCCGCCGACGCCAAGGGACTGCTGAAGGCCGCGATCCGCGATCCCAATCCGGTGATCTTCCTGGAAAACGAGATTCTCTACGGTCACTCTTCGCCGGTCCCGAAGCTCGACGATTATGTGCTGCCGATCGGCCGCGCCCGCGTCGTGCGCCCCGGCAAGGACGTGACCCTCGTCGCCTGGTCGATGGGCATGACCTATGCGATCAAGGCCGCCGAGGAATTGTCCAAGGACGGCATCGAGGCCGAAGTGATCGACCTGCGCACGATCAAGCCGATGGATACGGCGACCATCATCGCGTCGCTGAAAAAGACCGGCCGCGTCGTCACGGTGGAAGAGGGCTGGAAGCAATCGGGCGTCGGCTCCGAGATCGCCGCGCGCCTGATGGAAGAAGCCTTCGATTATCTCGATGCGCCGGTGATGCGGGTCTGCGGCAAGGACGTGCCGATGCCGTACGCAGCCAATCTGGAAAAGCTCGCGCTGCCATCCGTTGCCGAAGTCGTCGAGGCGGTGAAAGCCGTCACCTATCGCTGAATCCCGTCCTGGTGAGATTGCCGTCCCATGCCCATCAACATCCTCATGCCGGCACTGTCGCCCACGATGGAAAAGGGCAACTTGGCCAAATGGCTCAAGAAAGAAGGCGATAAGGTCAAAACCGGTGACGTGATCGCCGAGATCGAAACCGATAAGGCGACGATGGAATATGAAGCCGTCGATGACGGCACGCTCGCCAAGATCGTGGTGCCGGAGGGCACACATGATGTCGCGGTCAACCAGCTCATCGCCGTGCTGGCTCAGGAAGGCGAGGACGTGAAGGCCGCCGCAGCGGGAGCCGGGAAGGGCGCCGCGCCGGCAGCGCCGCCGCCTCAAGCCGCAGCTGCACCTACCCCGGCATCCCCGCCGCAAGCGAAGGCTCCGCCTGCGCCCGCGCCGGCCGCGCCTCTGACCAACGGCCACGCCGGCCGTGTTTTCTCCTCACCACTGGCGCGCCGGCTGGCGAAAGATGCCGGCATCGATATCGCCCGTGTCCAGGGCACCGGTCCGCATGGCCGCATTATCGCCCGTGATGTTGAAACCGCCAAAGCCGGCGGCGGGTTGAAGGCGCCCGCACCGGCCGCAGGCGCAACGCCGATGATCGCGCCGTCGATGACGGATCAGCAGATTCTCGCGCTCTACGAACCGGGCAGCTACGAGGTTGTGCCGCACGACGGCATGCGCCGCACCATCGCGCAGCGGCTGACGGCGTCAGTGCAGACCATTCCGCATTTCTATCTTACGGTCGATTGCGACATCGGCAAGCTCCTTGAGGCGCGCGAGGAGATCAATGCGCTGGCGCCGAAAGGCAAGGACAGCAAGCCGACCTACAAACTCTCGGTCAACGATTTCGTCATCAAGGCGCTTGCGGTCGCACTCCAGCGCGTGCCGGATGCCAATGTGAGCTGGACCGAAGGCGGCATGCTCAAGCACAAGCATTCCGATATCGGCGTCGCCGTGGCGATGCCCAATGGCCTGATCACGCCGATCATCCGCAACGCCGAAACCAAGTCGCTGGCGACGATCTCCGGCGAGATGCGCGACTTCGCCGTGCGCGCCCGCGACCGCAAGCTCAAGCCGCACGAATATCAGGGCGGCACCACCGCGGTGTCCAATCTCGGCATGTACGGCATCAAGGACTTCACCGCCGTGATCAATCCGCCGCACGCGACGATCCTCGCTGTCGGCACCGGCGAGGAACGCGCCGTGGTGCGCGATGGCAAGATCGTCGCCGCGCATATCATGAGCTGCACGATGTCTTGTGACCATCGCGCGGTCGATGGCGCGCTTGGCGCCGTCTTGATCGGCGCATTCAAGTCGCTGATCGAAAACCCGGTGATGATGCTGGTGTGACATGCCACTGGTGCGCATCGATCTGCGGCACGGCAAATCGGCCGCTTACAAGAAAGCGATCTCCGATGGCGTCTATCAGGCGCTGTGCGAGATTTTCTCCGTGCCGGAGAACGATCGCTTCATGGTGGTGACCGACCTTGCGGACGAGGATTTCATCTACGAACCGAGCTATCTCGGCATCGCGCACGGCACGGATTTCGTGATCCTGCAGATCACCGTCACCAACACGCGCACGGTCGAACAGAAACAGGCGCTCTACGCGCGCATCGTCGAATTGCTCGGCAAGAATCCCGGCATCCGCCCGCAGGACGTGATGATCAATCTGATCGACGTCGGCAGGGAAAACTGGTCGTTCGGCAACGGCATCGCGCAATACGTTTGACGCTGTGCGTCACGCCGGCTCCAGTCCTTTGCCGCGAAAGGCCGCGGTCGCGCGCGGCGTGCGCAAAAAGGCGATCAATGCCTTTCCATCTGCGGCATTCTTGCAGTCCGCCATGAGGCCCGCCACGAACGGTGTGATCAGATTTAGGTCACCGGGCAGAAAGCCAACCACCTCGACGCCGGCCACGTGAAGAAGCTCCGGCTTCTGCTGCACGGCAAGCTCGGCCTCGCCGGAGATAAGCAGCGTGGCGGAGAAGCCGCCCGCCGGCGGATATTTGGTTTTGGGCCGCATCGCGTCGGCGATGCCCATGCGTTCGAGCAGCTTGGCAAAATAGACGCCGCTCGCGCCGCCGGCCGACGGTTCGGTATAGGAAATCGACTTTGCCTCGAGCAGCGCCGCTTTGAGCGCTTCGGGCGTCGAGATGTCGGGTTTCGGTGCACCGGCTTTCACCGCCATGCCCACGCCGGAGCTTGCCAGCGCCACCTCCGATCCAGGCAGGACCTTGCCTTGCTCCTTCAAGGCGTCGAGGCCGGCGCGGCTCAGGATCAACACGTCAGCGGCCTCACCGCCCTCGATCCGCTTCACCAGCATGGGGGCGGTGCCCCAGGTGACGGCGAGCTTGTGGCCGCTTGCGGTTTCAAATTGCGCGAACAGGTCTTCCGCGGCACTGCGCACGCCAATGGTGCTGTAAACCTTGAGATCAGCCATGGGGAAGGATCGCCGTCCCGCTCGCCTATTGGGCGGACAGTACACACCCGATCCGGACGGCGTTCAACCGGAGCGCGCCTGAGACAATTTACGCCGGCGCCGTTCTTGCTTTGCGCGGCCTTCACAGGCAGGAAATGCGGCTGCCATATTAGGCTGTCGAAAAGGCCGTATGATGGATGATCTGATTGCGGGTTATCGCCGCTTCCGCGCCAGCACCTGGCAGATGGAACGCAGCCGCTTCGAGGCGCTGAGCCGGCTCGGGCAGCAGCCGCGCGCCTTGATCATCGCCTGTTCGGACAGCCGCACCGATCCGCAGATGGTCTTCAATGCGCGGCCGGGCGAGCTCTTCGTCGTGCGCAATGTGGCCAATATCGTGCCGCCCTACGGTCCCGACGACCAGCCGCACGGAGTGAGTTCGGCCATCGAATTCGCGGTGCGTTCGCTCAAGGTGCGAGAGATCGTCGTGCTGGGTCATGCCATGTGCGGCGGCATCCAGGCGCTGCTCAACGGCGTGCCGCGCGAGGTTTCCGACTTTGTCGGACAGTGGGTGCAAATAGCCGAGCCGGCGCGGCAGCGCGCGCTGCAGGCGCCTCCGGAGCAGCGGCAGCACGTCTGTGAGCATGAGGCGGTTCACCTCTCGCTCCATAATCTATTGACCTTCCCCTGGATCAAGGACGCGGTGGACGCCGGCCATATCACGCTGCATGGCTGCTTTTTCGACATCCGCTCGGGCGTGCTCGAACGGCTTGGCGAGGATGGCGTCTTTCGGCCAATTCCAGACTAGCGCCCGATCGTCACAGCCGGACGACGTCGGCCGGACTTGTTCCGGCCGTCCGTGTCTCTAAATGACCGGGATTCCAGGGCGTGGATGCCCGCGACAAGCGCGGGCATGACGGGGTAAGGTGCCTCCCCATAGGCGCGGTAAGACGAGGATTGAATGGCTGAGACGGATTTCGACATCATCATTATCGGTTCGGGCCCAGGCGGTTATGTCACCGCGATCCGCGCCGCGCAGCTCGGTTTCAAGACCGCCATTGTCGAACGCGAATTTCTCGGCGGCATCTGTCTCAATTGGGGCTGTATTCCGACCAAGGCGCTCTTACGCTCAGCCGAAATCTATCACTACCTGCAGCACGCCAAGGATTACGGCCTCTCGGCAGGTGAGGTGACTTACGATCCGGCCGCCGTCGTGAAGCGCTCGCGCGCGGTGTCGAAACGCCTCAATGACGGCGTCGGTTTTCTGATGAAGAAGAACAAGGTCAGTGTGATCTGGGGCGAGGCGGTGATCGATGCGCCCGGCAAGGTCACGGTGAAGCCCGGCCGGAATGAAGAGCCGAAAGGCGCGCTCGGCGCCGGCAGCTATCAGGCCAAGCATATTATCATCGCCACCGGCGCGCGGCCGCGCGTGCTGCCGGGACTCGAGCCGGACAAGAAACTGGTCTGGACTTATTTCGAAGCCATGGTGCCGGACAAAATGCCGAAGTCGCTGCTGGTCGTCGGCTCCGGCGCGATCGGCATCGAATTCGCGTCGTTCTATCGCACGCTCGGCGCCGAAGTGACCGTGGTCGAAGTGCTGCCGCAGATCCTGCCGGTCGAGGATGCAGAGATCGCCGCCTTTGCCCGCAAGAGTTTCGAGAAACAGGGCATCAAGATCTTCACCGGCGCCAAGGTGACCAAGCTCGACAAGAAGGCCGACAGCGTCACCGCCACCATCGACGACGGCAAAGGCGGCACGCAGACGCTGACGGTCGACCGCGTTATCGCCGCGGTCGGCGTCGTCGGCAATATCGAAAATCTCGGCCTGGAAAAGCTCGGCGTGAAGACCGACCGCGGCGCCATCGTCATCGACGGCCTGTGCAAGACCAACGTGCCGGGCATCTATGCCATCGGCGACGTCGCCGGCCCGCCGCTGCTTGCACATAAGGCCGAGCACGAAGGTGTGATCTGCGTCGAAGCGATCAAGGGTCTGCACCCGCATCCGATGAACAAGCTGATGATCCCCGGCTGCACCTATTGCACCCCGCAAATCGCCTCCGTCGGCCTTACCGAGCAGGCGGCCAAGGACAAGAAGCTCGACATCCGCGTCGGCCGTTTTCCCTTCGTCGGCAATGGCAAGGCGATCGCGCTCGGCGAAGACCAGGGCCTAGTCAAGGTGATCTTCGACAAGAAGACCGGCCAGCTTCTCGGCGCGCACATGGTCGGCGCCGAAGTGACCGAGCTCATCCAGGGTTATGTCGTGGCAATGAACCTCGAGACCACCGAAGAGGAGCTGATGCACACCGTATTCCCACATCCGACGCTGTCGGAGATGATGAAGGAAGCGGTACTCGACGCCTATGGACGCGTGTTGAATATTTAGGTTTCATCCGTGTTGGTTCTGCCGTAGCTTGTCCAGGGCGATGGGAGACGTAAACTCTAGCGGAGACGGCTCATGCCGTTCATCGCAGTCAACTTTGCGCGCCCCAAACTTCTTCTCTTCGCCGGGCTCTGTGTCGCCGCGCTGATTGGCGGGATTGTTCTTACGCAGCGTCCGGAAAGATCGCAATCGCTCGCCGACTACATCACCGCGATCTGCGCGTCCCATTTTCGTGAAGCGTCGCGCGAGGAAGCGCCGTTCCTCGCCGATAATGTCAGCGCCATGTCGAAAATGATGGTCGACATGGGCATCACGCCGTCCGGCGACGTCGACCGCGACTTCGTCGCCATGATGGTGCCGCATCACCAGGGGGCCATCGATATGGCGCAGGCCGAGTTGCGCTACGGTCGCAATGAGCAGCTAAGGCGTATGGCGCAGGAGATCATCGTCACGCAGCAAGCCGAGATTGCGGCGATGCATCTTGCCGTCGGTCAGCCGCTGCCGCCGCAAACGTCGTCGCCCGACCAGCAAGTCTCGACAACGAGCGACAATTCGAAATCCGGGGTTCCATAAAAACGAAATTGCGCCGTCAGGAGTTGCGACATGAGACACGCATTGGTCCGGAGTTTGGTCGTAGCAGCAGGCATTTTGGCGTGTTGGCCGGTCTTGGCCGGGCAGGCACCCGGCGCCGCGACCGATCCCGACATTCCGATCAGCCATCACGATCGGGTCTATGCGGCAGAGCAATTCTCCAACACGGTTTCGGTCATCGATCCCGTCGACAACAAGTTGCTTGGGGTCATCCGTCTGGGCGACCCGTCACCGGCCGATTTGAGCCCGCTCTACAAAGGGCAGGTTCTGGTGCACGGGATGGGTTTTTCGCCCGATCACCACACGCTCGCCATTGTCTCGATCGGATCGAATTCGGTGAGCTTCATCGATACGGCCACCAATACGGTCAAGCATGTTACCTATGTCGGACGTTCGCCGCACGAGGCGTTCTTCACGCCCGACGGCAAGGAAGTCTGGGTCACCGTGCGCGGCGAGAATTATGTCGCGGTGCTTGACGGCACGACCTTGGCCGAGAAGACGCGCATCACCGTGCCGAACGGGCCGGGCATGCAGATTTTCTCGCCCGACGGCAAATACGGCTATGTCTGCTCGTCGTTCAATCCGGAGGTGGACGTTGTGTCTATTGCCGATCACACGATTGTCGGCAAGGTGACGCAGGCGAGCCCGTTCTGTCCGAACATCGCGGCGACGCCTGACGGTTCGCAGGTCTGGTTCACTTTGAAGGATGTCGGCAAAACGCAGGTCTTCGATGCGCGGCCGCCTTTTGCGCTGCTCAAGACCATCGACACCGGGCCGATCACCAATCACGTCAATATCGTTCACAACGCCAACGGTACTTTTGCCTACGTCACTATCGGCGGCCTCAACGAAGTGAAGGTGTTCCGCACCGACAATTTCGAGCAGGTGGCGACAATCCCAGTCGGGAAGCTGCCGCATGGCGTGTGGCCGTCGGGGGACGGAACGCGTGTCTATGTCGGCCTCGAAGCCGACGACCAGATGACCGCGATCGATACGCTGACCAACAAGGTGGTAGCTTCGGTTCCGATCGGCCAGGCGCCGCAAGCGATTGCCTACGTTCCGAACGCTGTACCGAACGGCGCGGGAACGGATAACCTCGTGCCGCTCGGGCTTGCCGGGGAGGCGGTGCATCTCACCTTGGCCGCGCCGGGCGCGAAAGAAGATGCGACGGCGCCGACCAGTGTTGCGCTCTATGACCAGGGTCTGGTGCAGGTGCTCGAAGCCGCGGTGACAGGGCTGCAGCCAAAGCAGCCTTATGTGCTCGCCCTGTCCGAGCGTCCCGACGGCGGTGGACAACTGCAGTCCCTGTCGGGGTTCACAAGCAATCCTGCGGGCGGCGCGATCGTGAATGCGATCGGCCCGGTCCGTCAGTTGGTACGCGGCGAGGGCAAAACATCTCGGCGCTACCTGGTCATCGCGCCGGGAACCGCCGCACAGCACGGCGCGCCCGCGCAGATTCAGGCTCAATAAACGAGGCGCAGGCGAAATGACAGCTCAGCGCGGCAGTTGCGCCTCGACCAAAGCCTCGGCAGCGCCTGTGATGGCCTTGCTCGGACAGTGTGCGCCACCAAGGCTCTGGCTGATCGCATAGGCGCCCTCCACCAGGAGCAAGAGACCGTCGGCCAATTGCTTCGGCTCCTTGGCACCAAGCGCCTTCGCCATTGCGGTAAAGCGTGAGCGCATTTCGCGCTTATTGGCTTCGGCGACCTTACGTCCGGGGTTTGGCGGCTCCGGGAACTCGGCGCAGTAATTGATGAAAGGGCAGCCGCGATAGCCAGGCTGTGAGGTCCGCCGCGCCAGATAGGTCATGATAGCGCGCAATTGCGCGCGTGGCGCGTTCTTATATTTGGCGAAAGCCTCGTCCCACTGCCGCCAAAAATCGGCATTGCGCCGTTCGAGATAGGCGACAACCAGAGCATCCTTGGACGGAAAGCTGCGGTAGAGGCTGATCTTTGCCACACCGGCCTGTTGCACGATCGCTTCGACGCCGACGGCGCGCACGCCCTTGCGGTAGAATAGATCAGCCGCGGTCTCGAAGACCCTGTCGCGCGCGAGCCTGCCTTCCGGCTCGCGCTTGCGTTTCAGCGCCGCGCGCTTCGCCATGTGTACATTCCTTGCCCGATCGTCTTTTCAAGCTTGACATGTAACCGACCGGTTCGTACCTGTCCAGACGAACCGGTCGGTTACATCGACTGGCGTCATTGAACAAGGATGTCCGGCGACATGAAGCACTTTCTGCTGGAGGGCGAATATCTCGTTCCGTTCGAGGAGCTTTCCGAACTCGTGCCCGCGCATCGCGCCTTCTTGCAGAAGGGCTACGATGCCGGCCACTTCCTGTGCTCCGGCCCGCAAATTCCGGCGCGTGGCGGCTTCCTGCTGGCGCGCGCGGAAAGTCTTGAAAAGCTTCAGCAGATTCTTGCCGACGAGCCTTTCACCAAAGCCAACAAGATGCGCTTCTCCCGGATCACGCAGTTCAATCCGGTCCAGCACCAGCCGATCCTGAGGGACTGGTTCGCGGAAGCCTGACCGAAATCTCAATTGAGCGAGAGGCTAGGCGACCAGTCCCGCCATCGGCTTGACGGCGTCGCTGCCGGGAAACACGTTCTGCGCCAGCGCGCGTTCGTCGGCGCGCAAATGATCTTTGAGCACGCCCTTGATGACGGCGCGCAAATCCGTGGTCGGCTTGAGGTCCCGCTTCTGGTAGAGATCGGCCGTCTTGAGTCCCGGCCAATCGGCGATGACGCGGCCGCCTTTGAGTGCGCCGCCGACCAGAAGCGAAACCGTCGCCGTTCCGTGGTCGGTGCCGTCGGTGCCGTTGATATGGGCGGTGCGGCCGAATTCAGTAGCGAGCACGACGACAGTATCGTCCCATGCCGGGCCCATATTGCTCTTTACAGCGGCAAGTGCATCGTCGAGCGAACCCAGCAATTGGGAGAGCCGGCCGCTGGCAATGCCCTCATTGACATGCGTGTCCCAGCCGTCGAGCGCGAGCGCGCCGACGCGCGGCCCGTCGGGCTGGGCGAGGAACTTCGCCGCGTTGCCGGCGGCTTCGGAGAAATAGGCGCGAACCCGGGCAGGACCCGGTCTTTTTGCGGCGCCATGGGCCATGTCGCCCCCGTGCTCGATTGCGGTCAGCCTGGAATTGTCGTCGAGCACGGCGGCGAACTTCGCGTCGGAATGCCGATAAAGATCGAGCAGGCGCGCCATCGTGTCCTCGCTCGCCGGCATCACCTGCTGCGGCGCCCATGACAGGATCGGCGCCGAACCGCGCGCGATCAGCGGCGTGACCGGGCCTACGGCGAATATGCGGCTGTCCTTCGGGTCGACTCGGCCGCCCGGCGCGAGGGTAGCGAGCGCCCGGTTGAGCCAGCCGCTGTCGCTCGGCGCTACTTTCGGCAGGCCGCTCTCGAGCAGATCTTGGCCGTCGAAATGCGAGCGCTCGCGATAGGGCGTGGCGCAAGCATGCACGACGATCGCCTCGTTGGCTTGAAACATCGTGTGCAGGTTCGGCATCGCCGGATTGAGCGCGAAGAAGTCGTTGAGCTTGAGCGGCGGCACCTTGCTGCTCGGTGTCAGCGCATTGTCGCCGCGCAACGCCACCCAATCCGGATCGCCGACCGGCGCGACCGTCGCCAATCCGTCAAGCGCGCCGCGCAGAATAATAGCGAGAAAGCGCGGGTCGCGATTCTCGGCATGGGCCACTCTCGGCAGGTAGGCCCAGGCGAACAACGTGCCCGAAGCGAGCAGGATTTCGCGGCGTGAGGGAGCGTGAAAGTTCATGACTATCTCCGCAAAAACTCGGGCGACATGACGAGAAGCGCCAAGGCCTGCGCGCGAGTTTCGGCGCGTGCCACCGTGTCGTGGGTATCGCGCGAGGCCAGAGGACCAAGTCCGCTATTGAGCAGCGTGAGCGGGTCCACGCCTTGGGCCCGGCGGGCAAATTCGCTGGCGATATCGACGCGATGCGGAATGCCGTCGATCCAGGCCGCTTCCGTATCGGGCCAGCCGTTCGGCGCCGGCGGCCGCCACAACGGTGCGCCCAGCGTCGCCTGCGCATTCATGATGCGTCCAATCGGGATGACCGCTTCCGTGCCGCTCAAGCGAATGATGCCGGCGACCCATTCCGCAGGCGGCTTGAGCTTTTGCCGCTGCATCGTCCATGACTCATCGGCCGTCACCAGCGTCTTGGCGACCTCCTTGAGATCGCCGTCCCTGTCATGGAAGGTTTTGGCGAGCTTGGCGACCAGGCTCGGTGGCGGATCGTCCGCGACGAAATGGCTCGCAAGCTTTTCGGCGATGTGCTGCGCCGTCGCCGGATGCCGCGCCAGATCGGCGAGGACAGCGCGGCCTTGTTCGACGCCGGTGTCGGGATAGCGCTTGCCCATCACGACCTGATCGCCGGGCTCGTGCAGCCGTTTGACGAAAGCGAACTCGCCGCCATGGTCCGGCTCGAACGGCGGAATCCACGACCAGCCGGTCAGGACTTTGGCGAAATTCGTGACGTCAGTCTGGGTGTAGCCGCTGCGAACGCCGAGCGTGTGCAGTTCGAGCGTCTCGCGCGCCAGATTTTCGTTGAGGCCCCTGTCGCGGTTGATACCGGCGACCGAATTCGGTCCCATCGACTCGACATTGTCGAGATAAAACAACATGGCCGGATGGCTCTCGACCGCCGACAGCAATTCGGCGAAGCGGCCGAGCACATGCGGACGGATCGCCTCACGCTCATAGGGGCCGGCCATGCCGACGATCTTGTCGGCGGAAATGCAGAAATGGTTCGACCAGAACCACACCAGCCGCTCGACAAAACCGATGTCGGACGTGGCCGCGGCGTCGAAACGGACCTTGGCCTCGCTGAGCAAAAGCTGTTGCGGCAGCGGCGGCTGGTTGGGGGGCTTGAGAAAAGGAGTCGGCTGCGCCGCCGTGACCGCGGCATCAGACGTATTTGCAGAAGCGCCGGCCATGCTCATTCTGGCATCGGCCATCGTCGCGGTCGCTTTGGCGTCGGCTTCCTGTTTGGCGCGCTGTTCGAGCTTGTGCTGCGCTTGCTGCTCGGCCTGGAAGTCGGAGACCTGGCGCGCCGATTCCGCGCTCGACGGCAAGATGGAAGCGATCTGACCGGCGCCGGGGCGATCAAGATCGGCCAGAACGGCGCCGACCGGGTCGTCGGCAATCGCGGAAATCGAATCGCCGACCGGGCCAAAACCAAATCGATGCAGTGCAAGCGCTGCGGCAGCGGGGCCGTGGGCAGACATCATTTTCTCCCGCGATGGCAGCGCTCGAAACCTCATCGGCACGTCGCATCGCGACGCCGCCGAGTATGTTTTCTATTGTGGCGAAACTTACGTTGAGAAACGGCGAAAACCTTGCGAAAACCTAACGATCCGTTCATGCAGTGCGGTCATTGCCGTTGTCTCGGGATGCCGGGATGCAAGCCTTGCGGCGGGGCATGGGGAACCGTAAGTATTCGGATACGTGGTCACGTTCTGGTACAGCAAATTTTGATCAATGGCCGTCCTTATCGACACGCTCCGCGACCCGGCAAGCCGCCCGCGTCATCCTGAAAAGGCGCATCGGCCGGATCAGGCCGTTTTGCAGAAGCCGGATTGGATTCGAGTCAAGGCACCGGTCTCTGCCGGCTATAACGCGACGCGGCAGATCGTGAAGGAAAACGGCCTGCACACCGTCTGCGAAGAGGCCGGCTGCCCGAATATCGGCGAGTGCTGGGACAAGAAGCACGCCACGTTCATGATCATGGGCGACACCTGCACGCGGGCCTGTGCCTTCTGCAACGTCAAGACCGGGCTGCCGGGCGCGCTCGATCCGGCCGAGCCGGATTACGTCGCCGAGGCCACGGCCAAACTCGGGCTTGCTCACATCGTGATCACGTCGGTCGACCGCGATGATCTGCGCGACGGCGGCGCCGGGCACTTCGCTGCCGTCATCGGGGCCATTCGCGCGCGCTGCGCCACGACGACGATCGAAGTGCTGACGCCTGACTTTCAGCGCAAGGATGGCGCGGTCGAGACCGTGGTCGCGGCGCGGCCCGATGTGTTCAACCACAATCTTGAAACCGTGCCGTCGAAATATCTGACTGTGCGGCCCGGCGCGCGCTATTTCGGCTCGATCCGGCTCCTGCAGCGCGTCAAGGAGATCGATCCGACCATGTTCACCAAATCCGGCATCATGGTCGGGCTCGGCGAAGAGCGGAACGAGATCCTGCAAGTGATGGACGATCTGCGCTCGGCCGATGTCGACTTCCTCACCATCGGCCAATATCTGCAGCCGTCGCGCAAGCATCATCCGGTGATGCGCTTTATACCGCCCGACGAGTTCAAGTCGCTCGAGACGATCGCCTATGCCAAGGGGTTTTCGCTGGTCTCGGCGAGTCCGCTGACGCGCTCCTCGCATCATGCCGGCGAGGATTTCGCCCGGCTGAAAGCGGCGCGGGCGGCGCGATAGACGATGCCGCAATTTTCGACCAAACGACGGGTGCGGCATTCCGCATCCGATATGTTCGACCTCGTCGCCGATGTCGAGCGCTATCCGCAATTCGTGCCGCTGTGCCAATCACTGCGGGTGCGCAGGCGCACCCAAGACGGCGAGGGCAAAGAGGTGATCGTCGCCGACATGACGATAGCCTATAAATTCATTCGCGAAACGTTCACCAGCCGCGTCACGCTCGATCGCGACAAGCTCGAGATCCTGGTCGAATATCTGGAAGGGCCGTTCCAGAAGATGAACAACCGCTGGACTTTCCGGCCGGTCGACGAGCGAACCTGCGAGGTCGAATTCTTCATCGCTTACGAGTTCCGCAGCCGCACCCTCGGTGCTTTGATGGGCGCGATGTTCGAGACCGCGTTTCGCCGGTTTTCGACGGCCTTCGAGCGTCGCGCCGACGAAGTTTACGGTACGGCATAGTCGCCATGACCGCTTAACTATCCCGGTTATTTGATCGCGCCGTCGCTCGATTTCGCTTCATCAAAGCGCAATAATGGCATTGGCGTCCTCGCATTGCATCTTGCTGCGCACGGGTTGCTTGGATGTTTTTTAGGAAAACCTTCGCTGTTGGCGCCTCCGTTGTGCTTGGACTCACCCTGGCGCAGGTCGACGCCGGTGCGCGCGGCGGCGGCCACGGTGGCGGGATGCATGGCGGCAATCACAGCGGCATGATGTCGAACTTCGGCCTCGGATTTTTTGGCGGACACTTCTTCGGGCATGGTTCTGCGGACCATCCCAGTCATTCCGACGAACATGGTCGCGAACATGAAAGCGAACGTAACCATGGACGCGATCATGCACGTGAGCATGTACGCGACCGCGACCGTCATGATCGGCGCGCCGGTTTTGCCATGAATGGCTTCGGTCGTTGGCGCGGGCCCACCCTGAGCGGCCATTTCGGAAATTGGCAGCCGGGACATTGGCGTGTCGCGACCGGCTTCGGCGGCCGCGGGCGCTGGTCGCCCGGTCTTGAAGGCGTCTGGGGCAGATAAGACTTCTTAGCGCCGCGACGTCTTGGTCAAAGCTTCAAGCATTGCGAGCGCTTGCGCGACTGAGAGCGCCCGCACGCGGCTGCGCCCGATGTCACCGTAGAGCCGCCGTTGCGCGAGAAGCTTGCCGCCACGGCGGGCGGCCGCGAAGTAAACCAGCCCAACCGGCTTTTCTTCGCTCCCACCGCCGGGTCCGGCAATGCCGGTAATCGATACCGCGACGTCGGCAAGCGAATTCTTCAATGCGCCTTTGGCCATGGCGGCTGCGGTTTCGCTGCTGACTGCGCCGTAGCGCTTCAAGGTTGACGCCGGCACGCCCAGCATCGCTTGCTTTGCCTCGTTCGAATAGGTGACGAAGCCGCGATCGACCACGTCCGACGAACCTGCGATTTCAGTCAGTGCGCCGGCGACAAGCCCGCCGGTGCAGGATTCCGCGGTCGCCACGCGCAGGCCGTGCCTTCGGCAAACCTCCAGAACGCGCCTTGCCATCCGGCACAGCTCCGGCGCTGTGACCCCCCGCGTCATGTCATACGGACCACGGCAGCCGCACGGTCGCCGTCGCCATCGCCACAATGCCTTCGCTGCGGCCGGTGAAGCCCATCTTCTCGCTGGTTGTGGCCTTGACGGCGACACGGTCAGGAGAGATGCCGGCGATCTCGGCAATGCGCGCCCGCATGGCGTCGCGATGCGGGAACACCCGCGGCGTCTCGCAAACGATCGTCACATCGAGATTGGCAATGATGCCTTTGCGGGCGCGCACGCGCTCGCAGGCGAACGCGAGGAAACGGTCCGACGACGCGCCCTTCCATTGCGGATCGCTCGGCGGAAAATGTGAACCGATATCGCCGTCGGCAAGCGCGCCAAGAATGGCATCAACCAGTGCATGAAGCGCGACATCGGCATCGGAATGTCCGGTGACGCCGCGCGCGTGCGGGATGCTGATGCCGCCGAGCATGACGTGGTCGCCGTCGGCGAAAGCATGAACGTCAAAGCCGGAGCCGATGCGGATGTCGGCCAAGGCGGCAAGCTGCGCCAATTCGGCGCGGGCAAAATCTTCGCTGGTTGTCACTTTCACATTCCCGCTTTCGCCTTCGAATACGCTGACGCGTTGTCCCGCCCATTCGGCGAGCGCCGCATCGTCGGTAAAGCTTTCAAGACCGGCCGCCGCCGCGCGGCGGTGTGCTTGCAGGATCGGAGCGAAGGCAAAAGCCTGCGGCGTCTGAATGATACGCAAGCGATTGCGATCAAGCGTCTCGGTCACGATCGAGTCCTTGTCGATCTGCTTCACCGTATCGGCAACGGCGATGCCCGGCACCGCGGCCCCGGTCGCCCGTGCAGCCGTAATGGCGCGGTCGATCAGCGCCGGCGTCAAGAACGGACGTGCGGCATCGTGAATAAGAACCAGCGCAGGGGATCGGCCCGCGAGCGCCTCGAGCCCGGCCCGTACCGATGCCTGGCGCGTCGCGCCGCCGCGAACCGGTGCTGATATCTTGCCTAGGCCGACAGATGCTGCACGAAACGCATCTTCATCGGCAGCGCCGATGACCGGCTGCACCAAGTCGACAGCAGCATGATCGACGAACGCACGCAATGCAGGTCGAATCATCGGTTCGCCGGCAATGGCGCGATATTGTTTGGGGACGCCACCGCCGGCACGTTCGCCGCGGCCTCCGGCCACGATCACGGCGGCTACCAGTTCGGTCATGAAATTCCTGATCTCAATTTGGGCAGTCAATTCATAGTCAATTGACGATCGATTCTCGGGCATGCCTTAGCGCAAGTCGGCCGCAGGTGCGAAGCTGGATGTGACGATTTCAGCCATCGGGATCGGCGGGACAGGGCTTATTCTGGCCTGATTTGCCTAGATTAGGGATATTGCACTGCAGCACTTGCACCGCGCGATGATTTGGCTAAACTATATGCAGATGCTTAATTGTGCCTATTGCGTGTGCAACCACCCAAAGGCCCTGAGCTGGTTCCCGGTCTTGATGGTTAAGTACTTGATTTCACATAGCTTTTGTCGCGGCAACGATGCGGGCGAAAGCAGGCCTTCGAGGACCGCGGCATGAGCGCGGTGGAACCATTGCTGACCTCTTCAGCGGCCGATGCGGTCCTGAACGCACTGCCGCATCCTGTCATCGTCGTGTCATCGGACGGCAAGGTGGTCGACGCCAATGTCGCCGCTGAATCATTTTTCGAAGTCTCGGTGCCGCTGTTGCGGCGGCACCTGCTGCGCGACCTTGTGCCATTCGGCAGCCCGCTGATCGCGCTGATCGAGCAGGTGCGCCGCCGCGGCGCCGCCGTCAATGAATACAAAGTCGACCTCGGTACGCCGCGCAATCCGGGTGACCGGCTGGTCGACCTTCATGTCGCGCCGCTCCCCGAACAGCAGGACCATGTGGTGGTGATGCTGCAGGAGCGCACCATCGCCGACAAAATGGATCGCCAGCTCACCCATCGCGGCGCGGCGCGTTCGGTTATCGCGCTTGCGGCGATGCTGGCGCATGAGATCAAGAACCCGCTGTCCGGGATCCGCGGCGCGGCGCAGCTTCTCGAACAATCCGCCGATGACAACGACCGCACGCTGACGCGGCTGATCTGCGACGAGGCCGACCGCATCGTGAAGCTGGTCGATCGCATGGAAGTGTTCAGCGACGAGCGCCCGGTCGAGCGCGAGCCGATCAATATTCATGTCGTACTCGATCACGTCCGCCGGCTCGCGCAATCCGGCTTCGCGCGCCACATCAAGTTCATCGAAGAATACGATCCGTCGCTGCCGCCGGTTCTGGCCAATCGCGATCAGTTGGTCCAGGTCTTTCTCAACCTGATCAAGAACGCCGCTGAAGCGATCGGCGAGAACACGACCGGCGGCGAAATCGTCTTGTCGACGGCGTTCCGCCCCGGCGTTCGGCTGTCGCTGCCGGGCGCCAATGCGCGCATTTCGCTGCCGCTCGAATTCGGCGTCCGCGACAACGGGCCCGGCGTACCCGATGAATTGATGCCGCATCTGTTCGATCCCTTCGTCACCACGAAACCGACCGGATCGGGCCTCGGCCTGGCGCTTGTCGCCAAGATCGTTGGCGATCACGGCGGCATCATCGAATGCGAGTCACAATCGCGACGCACCATGTTTCGCATCCTGATGCCGAAATACGTCGTAGCTAACAGCGGTGAAGGCGCCGAGCCGGACGGCGCCGCAAAATCACAAGGGGATCATTGATGCCCGCGGGAAGCATTCTCGTTGCCGACGACGACTCGGCGATCCGGACCGTACTCAATCAGGCGCTGTCGCGCGCCGGATACGAAGTGCGTTCGACCGGCAATGCCGCGACGCTGTGGCGCTGGATCAGCCAGGGCGACGGCGATCTCATCATCAGCGACGTGGTTTTGCCGGACGAGAGCGCCTTTGATCTGTTGCCGCGGATCAAGAAATCTCGGCCGGACCTGCCGATCATCATCATGAGCGCGCAGAACACGTTCATGACCGCCATTCGCGCTTCCGAGCGCGGCGCCTACGAATATCTCCCGAAGCCGTTCGATCTGAAAGAATTGATTGCGATCGTCGGCCGCGCGCTGTCGGAACCGAAAGAGAAGGCCCGGCAGCCGGCCAAAGTGGAGGACTTCGAGTCCATCCCGCTGGTCGGCCGCTCGCCGGCGATGCAGGAGATCTATCGCGTGTTGGCTCGGCTGATGCAGACCGACCTCACCGTGATGATCTCCGGCGAGTCCGGTACCGGCAAGGAACTGGTGGCGCGGGCGCTGCACGACTACGGCAAGCGGCGCACCGGCCCCTTCGTTGCTATCAACATGGCGGCGATTCCGCGCGACCTGATTGAATCTGAGCTCTTCGGCCACGAGAAGGGTGCTTTCACCGGCGCCAATACCCGCAGCTCCGGGCGTTTCGAGCAGGCCGAGGGCGGTACGCTGTTTCTCGACGAGATCGGCGACATGCCGATGGAAGCGCAAACCCGTCTTTTGCGCGTGCTGCAGCAGGGCGAATACACCACGGTCGGCGGCCGTACTCCGATCAAAGCCGACGTGCGCATCATTGCCGCAACCAACAAAGACCTGCGCCAGCTCATTCAGCAGGGCCTGTTCCGCGAAGATTTGTTCTTCCGGCTCAACGTCGTGCCGCTGCGGCTGCCGCCGCTGCGCGAACGCACCGAAGACATTCCCGACCTGATCCGGCATTTCTTCACGCTGGTCGAGCGCGAGGGCTTGCCGCCGAAGCAGATCGATCAGGCGGCGCTGGATCGCCTCAAGCGCCACCGCTGGCCGGGCAATGTCCGTGAACTGGAAAATCTCGCCCGGCGGTTGGCCGCGCTTTATCCACAGGAGACAATTACGTCAGCTGTGATCGATGCCGAATTGGCGCAGCCGGCGCTGGTCGCGCCCGGCGACAGCAAAAGCGGCGATGAGAATTTGTCGGGCTCGGTCGAGCGCTACTTGACGCGCTATTTTTCCAACTTCGATGACGGCCTGCCACCGCCGGGGCTCTATCACCGCATTCTGCGCGAGGTTGAGGGGCCGCTCTTGTCCGCGGCGCTGACGGCGACACGCGGCAACCAGATTCGGGCGGCCGACCTTCTTGGCGTCAACCGCAACACCTTGCGCAAGAAGATCCGCGATCTGGATATTCAGGTCTATCGGACCAGCGGCGGATAGCGCCGACCCCGTTAGGCCGGAAAATTCTTCCACCGGAACGGCCCTTACAGGCGACGAAATCGCTAGGTGTCCCTGGGGTATGCCTAGCAATTGTCGCAATCTGGCAACAATGTTGTATAAAAGCATCACCTGGGCTGGGTGGCTGGGTTTCCGCTCGCCTGCGTTTTCCATTGCCGTTCAAGCGGTCGCGCGTTCCGGGAACTCTGTATGTCGACTGTCGAACAGGTTGCGCCGCTCGAACCGGCGGCCGCGCCCGGCCCAGTTGCCTCACGGCTGATTGGTCCGATCGCGGACAGCATCGCGCTCATTTCAGCGGCGCTTACGCTCGTCGTCCTGACCGGGATAACGCCGATCGTGCCAGTCCACGCACTGGCGACGGCGCTCAGCCTGTTGCATGCGCTGATCCACGGCGGCGACACGCCGGCGGCAACGCCGGCCGCGTTGATCCAGGCCGCGATCGTCTTGTTGCTGCTCTTTGCCAATATCGTCACCGACGCCTTCCTGCTTTTGGCGCCGATGCCGATGTCGTCACGGCTGGTCGGCGCGATCGCGCTTGGGCTGGCGTTGTTATGGGCGACTGCGACATTTCTGGTGCTCGGCGGCCTGACCTGGATTCCGCCCGTCGATGAGGTGGTCAAGCAACTGCTGCTGGGCAACGCCGTCACCGGAGTTCTGCTGCTTGCCATCATCGGGCGGGAAGTCTGGGTCGTGATCCAGGCGCGGCGGCGCGGCCGTGCCGGCTCCCGCTTGCATATTCAGATCGTCAGCCTGTTCGCGGTCATTGCGGCCGTGCCGACCATTCTCATCGCGGTGGTCGCGTCGACGACGCTCGATCGCGGCCTCGATCGCTTCTTCTCGACGCGCACGCGCGCCATGATCGAACAATCGCTGATCGTGGCCAACGCCTATGTGAATGAACATGCCGAAGCGATCCGCGGCGAGGTTCTGGCCATGGCCTACGATCTCGGCCGCGCCAAGCCGGTCTTCGACCAGGATCGCGACCAGTTCCGCCGTTTCCTGACAGCACAGGCGACCGGCCGCAATCTCTCGGCCGCCATTATCATCAAGCCCGACGGCTCGACGGTCGAACGCGCCGACGTGACCATGGGGCCGAAAATCGTCCTGCCGTCGCCGCAGCTCCTCAGCGAAACGACGGAAACCGATCCGCAGGTCGCACTGATCCCCGAAGGCGATCATGTCGCCGCTGTCGTCAAGCTTCACGGCTACGACGACATGTACCTTTATGTCGCGCGCCTGCTCGATCCTCGCGTCGTGCAGCAATTGCGGGCGACGCAGGAGAATGTCGGCGAATACGCCAATCTCGAAGCGCGGCGCCTCGGCATTCAGGTCGCATTCGCGCTGATGTTTGCGGTCATCGCGTTGATCGTGCTGCTGTCCTCGGCCTGGATCGGGCTCGATTTCGCCAACCGCCTGGTGGCGCCGATCCGCCGCCTGATCGGCGCGGCGAACGTGGTGTCGACCGGCAATCTCAACATTCAGGTCCCGGTACGCCCTTCGGAAGGCGATCTCGCGCAACTCGGTGAAACCTTCAACAAGATGACGCAGGAGCTGCTCACGCAGCACGAGGACATCGTGCGCGCCCGCGACCTCATGGACAGCCGACGCCGCTTCACGGAAGCGGTGTTGTCAGGCGCCAGCGCCGGCGTGATCGGCGTCAATGGCGACGGGCGGATGTCCATCGTCAATCGCTCGGCGGAACGCCTGCTCGGACGCGTCGAGAACGAAGTGCTCGGACTGCCGCTGGCGGACGTCGCGCCCGAACTTGCCGAGATTTTCCAGGCCGCGCGCAATGGCAATCAGCGTCTTGTCCAGCGCCAGATCGCGGTGTCGCGCAACGGCCAGGAACGTAACTATTCGGTTCGGGTCACCAGCGAGCAGACCACCGAAGCCGAGCACGGTTATGTCATTACCATTGACGACATTACCGAGTTGGTTCTGGCGCAGCGGACCTCGGCCTGGGCCGACATCGCGCGCCGTATCGCCCACGAGATCAAAAATCCGTTGACTCCGATCCAATTGTCGGCCGAACGGCTGCGGCGCAAATACGGCAAGTCCATCACCGACGATCCGACCGTGTTCGAGCAATGCACCGAAACGATCGTGCGCCAGGTCGACGACATCAAGCGCATGGTCGACGAATTCTCGCGCTTCGCGCGCATGCCAAAGGCCGTGATCGCCGACGAAGACGTCGCCGAAACCGTGCGGCAGGTCGTGTTCCTGCTGCGGGTCGCGCATCCGGACATCGACTTCGACGTCGAATTGCCCGCCGACGTGATGATCGCGCGTTTCGACCGGCGGCTGATTTCGCAAGCGCTCACCAATATCGTGAAAAACGCCACCGAAGCCATCGCCGCGGTGCCGGCGGCGGAGCTTGGCCGCGGCCACATTGTCGTCAGCGCCGTGCGCGAGGGTAAAGATGTCGTTATCGACGTCGTCGACAACGGTATCGGCCTGCCCAAGGAAAACCGTGCCCGCCTGCTCGAGCCTTATGTGACGACACGCGAGAAGGGCACCGGCCTCGGCCTCGCCATCGTCAATCGCGTTCTCGAAGAGCACGGCGGAAAGCTCGAACTGCGCGATGCCGCGGACAAGGCGCCGGGCGCGCGGGGAGCCTGGATGCAGTTGCGATTTGTCGCCGAGCCGGTCGAACCGCGCGCCGCAGCGGAGTGACTAACGTCAAGCTGTTGATGGGACTGGGACTTGCCGGTGACGGAAGAGCTGAGGAAGACCGAGATTTGGCGAATAAGACGAAGTGCGTGAAATGCAAGAAGACCTGCAGAGCGAAACGACCGCGTGAGTGAAAGACCGAATAATCGGCAGAACTGTTACAGGGCGACGGTTTAAGCATGGCATCCGATATTCTGATCGTCGACGACGAGACAGATATTCGCGAACTGGTCGCGGGTATCTTGCAAGATGAAGGTCACGGAACGCGCACGGCGCGCGACAGCGACGAGGCACTCGCCGCCGTCGTTGCACGCCGGCCCAATCTCGTGTTCCTCGATATCTGGTTGCAAGGCAGCCGCCTCGACGGCCTGCAACTCCTCGATGGCCTCAAGCAGGACCATCCGGAGCTGCCGGTGGTGATGATCTCCGGCCACGGCAATATCGAAACCGCGGTCTCGGCGATCAAGCGCGGCGCCTATGACTTCATTGAAAAGCCGTTCAAAGCCGACCGCCTGCTTCTGGTCGCCGACCGGGCCCTGGAAAATTCGCGGCTGCGGCGCGAGGTACGCGAGCTCAAGCAATTGGCGCCATTGGCGACGGCACTGGTCGGCCATTCGCCCGCGGCCAATCAATTGCGCCAGACCATCGAGAAAGTGGCTCCGACCAACAGCCGCATCCTGATTGTCGGCCCGTCCGGCAGCGGCAAGGAGCTCACCGCCCGCACCATTCACAGCCATTCGGCGCGCGCCAACGGGCCGTTTGTCGTCATCAACGCCGCCGCCATCACGCCTGATTACATGGAAGTCGAGCTGTTCGGCGTCGAAGGCGGCACTAATGGTACGACGAGCCGCAAAGTCGGCGCGCTGGAAGAGGCGCATGGCGGCACATTGTTCATTGACGAAATCGCCGACATGCCGCGCGAGACGCAGAACAAAATTTTGCGTGTGCTGGTCGATCAAACCTTCCAGCGCGTCGGCGGCAATACCAAGGTCACCGTCGACGTCCGCATCGTGTCGTCGACCAGCCGCAACATCGAAGCCGACATCACGGCGGGAAAATTCCGCGAAGATCTCTATCACCGCCTGTCGGTAGTGCCGATCCGCGTGCCCGCGCTGTCGGAACGGCGCGAGGACATCCCCGGACTCGTCGACTATTTCATGACGCAGATTTCACACACGACCGGCCTGCCCAAGCGCAATGTCGGCGCTGATGCGCTGGCCGTGCTGCAATCGCATGATTGGCCGGGCAATGTGCGGCAGCTGCGCAACAATGTCGAACGGCTGATGATTCTCGCCGGCGGCGATCCGGAAGCCGTGATCACCGCATCCATGCTGCCGCAGGATGTCGGCTCGATGATCCCCAATATGCCGAACGGCAATGGCGGCGAGCATCTGATGAGCCTGGCGTTGCGTGAGGCGCGGGAAGTGTTCGAGCGCGAATATCTTTTGGCCCAGATCAATCGGTTCGGCGGCAATATTTCTCGTACCGCCGAATTCGTCGGCATGGAGCGGTCGGCCTTGCACCGCAAGCTCAAGGCGCTGGGGATCGACTGACGCCGATGTCCCGCATTGCCTATGTCAACGGCCGCTATCTGCCGCTGCACGATGCCAGGGTCCATGTCGAGGATCGCGGCTATCAGTTCGGCGACGGCGTGTATGAAGTCTGCGAGGTCAGGGACGGGCGTCTTGTCGACGAACGGCGCCATCTCGAGCGCCTGCAGCGCTCGCTCGGCGAATTGCGCATCCGGCTGCCGATGACGTTGCGCGCGCTTGATGTCGTGCTGCACGAGGTCGTCCGGCGCAATCGCTTTGGCTACGGCATCGTCTATTTGCAGATCACCCGCGGCGTGGCGCGCCGCGATCACGCGTTTCCGAGCGTGCCGGTCGAGCCCAGCATCGTCGTGACGGCGCGTCCACTGAACCTGGCGCGCAACGAGGCGCTGGCGGACAAGGGCATTGCAGTCATCTCCATGTCGGACAATCGCTGGGGCCGGGTCGACATCAAGACCATCGGACTTCTGCCCAATGTATTGGCCCGGCAGGCGGCCATAGACCGGGGCGCCCGCGACGCCTGGTTTGTCGATGCCGAGGGAAATGTAACCGAAGCGGCCTCGGCCAATGCCTGGATCGTCACCGCCGCCGGCACGGTGGTGACGCGGCCCGCCGACCACGCGATCCTACGCGGCATTACCCGCACCGTCCTCCTTGACGTCATCAAGGCTCAGGGGCTTACGCTCGAGGAACGCCCGTTTACCTTAAAAGAGGCCTATGCGGCGCGCGAGGCTTTCATCACCTCGGCAAGCCAAATCGTGCTTCCGGTGGTGCGGATCGACGACCGCCCGATCGGCAACGGGGCGCCCGGCCTGCTGGCGACGGCGCTGCGGCGGGAATTTCACCGTTTCGCCGAGATCAGCTAGGTCCGGTTTGGCCGTCGGCTGGCGTCAATCTGGGCTTGCATCGGTCGGCGGCCCGCTTTCTAATAGTCGATCCTTCGGGTCTTCCGGCCCGACCTAGTGCGTGAGGCCGAAAAGCAAGGGGACTGACGAAGGCAAAAGAAACGACCCGCGGCACAGGGGTCCGCGGTACAAAAGAACGGAACAAACGGCAATGGCAGCCGAACGCGCTCAAAATCTACAAGACACCTTCCTCAATCACGTCCGCAAAGCCAAAATCCCGCTCACGATTTTTCTGGTGAACGGTGTGAAGCTCCAAGGCGTCGTCACTTGGTTCGATAATTTCTGCGTGCTGCTGCGCCGCGACGGGCATTCTCAGCTCGTCTATAAGCACGCGATTTCGACCATCATGCCGGGTCATCCGGTGCAACTCTTCGAAGGCGCCGAGGAAGCGCCGTCCGGGGAATAGGACTGTTTGGAGCCACGACGTCGCGACACACGCGCTGACCGGCTGAGTTCGCAGGACTCGGCGAGCGGTCGCGCGACGACCGGCCGCGCGCTCGTCATCGAGCCGATGCTGCGGCGCGCCGAGGCGCTTGCCACGGCCGCCGATCGCACGGCAACGGCAAAGCTCGATGAAGCGGTCGGTCTCGCCCGCGCCATCGATCTCGACGTCGCGCATTCCGGCATCGTGATGCTCGGACAATTGCGCCCGGCGACCTATCTCGGCAAGGGCAAGGTCGAGGAGATCGCCGGCCTGGTCAAATCCTTCGATACCGGAATCGTGGTGATGGATTGCGCGCTCACGCCGGTGCAGCAGCGCAATCTCGAGAAGGAATGGAACGCCAAGGTTCTCGACCGCACGAGTCTCATCCTCGAGATTTTCGGCCGCCGTGCCCGCACCCGCGAAGGCGCGCTGCAGGTGGAGCATGCGCATCTGACCTATCAGAAAAGCCGGCTGGTGCGGTCCTGGACCCATCTCGAGCGGCAGCGCGGCGGCTTCGGCTTTCTCGGCGGCCCGGGCGAAACCCAACTCGAAGCCGACCGGCGCATGATCCAGGAACGCCTCGCCAAGATCGAGAACGAGCTGGGCAAGGTCAAGCGGACCCGCGAACTGCACCGCGAGAGCCGGCGCCGCGTGCCGTATCCGATTGTCGCTCTGGTCGGCTACACCAATGCCGGCAAATCGACGCTGTTCAACCGCATGACGCGGGCGAGCGTACTCTCGGCAGACATGCTGTTCGCGACGCTCGATCCGACCCTGCGAGCGGTCGACCTGCCGCACGGCGCACGCATCATTCTCTCCGATACGGTCGGCTTCATCTCCGATCTGCCGACCATGCTGATCGCTGCTTTTCGCGCGACGCTCGAGGAAGTCATCGAGGCCGACGTCATCCTGCATGTGCGCGACGTGTCGCACGAGGAAGCCGAGGCGCAATTGGCAGATGTCGAGAACATCCTGCAGCAGCTCGGCATCGATCCGCACCGTGCCAAAGATCAGAAGCCGGCGCTGATCGAGGTCTGGAACAAGATCGACCGGATCGATCCGGCGGAACGCCAGCGGCTGGCGAACATCGCCGAACGGCGGACGCCGGGGGAACAGCCGATTCTGGTATCGGCGATTACCGGCGAGGGAATCGATGCCCTGGACGCGGCGATCGAGGAGCGGCTGAGCGCTGGCCGGGTGCTGATCGAGCTCAATCTCGATCCGGCCGACGGCGCGGGCGTGAGCTGGCTACACCGCCACACTGAGGTGATCCGCAAAACCGTCGACGATCACGGCCGCATTGCCATGACGGTGCGCGCCGATCCGGACCGCGCAGCCTCGGTACGGGCCAAATTTGCCCGCGCCGATCATTGACTGTGATCGTGGATCGCCAGCGCGCGACCTTATTGCGGCGAACGCACCGACGATTGCAGAATTGCAACGACTATGTCGCAGGTGCGTTGCAAATGCGCGGCCAGCAGATCGAGGCAGGCTTGATCGCGCGCGACGACTGCCTGCTTGAGCTCGCGGTGCTCGTCAACCACGCTGCGGCTCAGACTCGAGCGATCGACATGCTTGAGGCGCAGCATCCGATAGCGCTCGGTGTGATCGACCATCTGCCCGATCAGCCGCAACAGGCGCGGCGCCGGCGCTGCCGCAATCAGGCTGGTATGGAAGGCGCGATGACGCGCCTCCCAGGCTTCGACGGCAGGACTGTCGTTTCGGCCGGCATCAGGGATCGGTGTTTTCTCGAGCAGGTGACCCGCCGCCAGAATTGAGCCCTCCCAGGCATCATCGCCTTGCACGAGGGCCAATGCGAGCGCCTCACGTTCGAGCGCGATGCGAATGCGATAGACGTCCTGCACATCGGACACCGAGGGCAGCGGCACGCGCACGCCACGATGGTCGCTGGCGGCGAGCAGGTCTTCGCCCACGAGCCGCGCTAGCGCCTCACGGAGGGGGCTAATCCCGCAGCCATAGCGTTCCAGCAAATCCCGCGTGAGCAGGGCGGAACCGGGGGCCAGCGCGCCGCGCAGGATATCGAGCTTGATGGCATCGTAGATCTGACCGGACAGGGTCCGCGAGGGCACCGGGGCAAGGAGGGTTTCGCTCATTTGACAAGTTTAGCAGGAAAAGTCGCCAATTTCCATTATCGTAGATATTTTCCAAAAGTTTGACTCTATTGGAATTAACGCTCATGCTCCGGGCAACGAGATGAGGTGGTGAAACGTGTGGGCTTTGGCGACAGCAAAAATCGCAGGAAAACCGGTCGCGGGCCTCGTCGTCGATGACGGGTTCACGCCGCTTGCCTCACTGGCGCAAGCACACGGCGTCGCGCTGCCGCCGGCCGTCGTCGATCTCTTCGCTGATTGGTCAACGCAGGAGCCCAAGCTTGCCGCGCTCGCCGCCAAGGCAGGGCGAGCAATGTCAATCGCCTCGCTCGAACTGTTGGCGCCGCTGCTCTATCCGGGCAAAGTGCTGTGTGCCGGCGCCAATTACTACGACCACATGGCCGAGATGGGCTTTCCCGGCATCACCAAAGAGAGCCAGCGGCTGTTCTTTTTCATGAAACCGCCGCGCAACGCGGTCGTTGGGCCCGGCCGCACCGTGCTGATGCCGCGCGGGACAAAAGCTTTCGATTGGGAGATCGAACTCGCCGCCGTGATCGGAAAGACCGCGCGTTACATAACGCCGCAGGCCGCCCTGTCGCATGTCGCCGGCTATACGATCGGGATCGATTTATCGGCGCGGGACTTCAACCGCGCGCCGGAGCAGTTCTACAAGCTCGATTGGGTCGCCGGAAAAGCCAATGACACCTGCGGGCCGCTCGGACCGTGGATCGTTCCGGCGTCGCAGTTCGGCGATCCGCAACAGGCCAAGCTCAAACTGTCAGTGAACGGCGCAGTCAAGCAGAACAGCGACGCCAGCCAGATGATCTTCTCGGTCGCCGAGCAGATCGCGCGTGCCTCCGAGATCATGACGCTCGATCCGGGAGACGTCATCTTCACCGGTACGCCGGCGGGCGTTGGCGTGCCGAAACAGGCCTTCCTGAAGATCGGCGACCGCATCGACGCCGAGATCGGCGGCGTCGGCGTGCTGTCGGTCACGGTCGCGGGCGAGGCCTGATCGACAGCGGATGACTGCAAACAAGATGCACGGCAAACTGTTGCAAGCGCGGAGGATGGCGATGACGACACGTAGAAATCTGATGGCCGGCACTGTCGCGGCCGCGCTTGCAGGCTTGTGCAGCCGCGCCGGCGCGCAGGCGCAGACTCAGATCCGCATTTCGACCGCGGCACCACCGTCGGATTTCCTGACGCAAGCGCTCAATCAGCTCAAAGCCGATATGGATCAGGCCGCCATCGGCCTCGATGTCAGCGTTCATCCAGCTTCGACGCTGTTCAAGCAGGGTACCGAAGTCCCGGCACTGCAGCGCGGCAATCTTGAAATGAGCACGATGACGACCTTCGAGGTCGCGCAGCAGATTCCGGAGCTCGGCTATTTCAATCGCGGCTATCTGTTGCGCGACTACGATCAACTGCGCCGTGTTTTCGATGGCCCGATCGGCGACGACTTTCGCAAAACCGTCGCCGACAAGATGGGCATCCAGATCATTGCCACGCATTATCTCGGCACGCGCCAGGTCAATTTGCGGCAGAAGCGCGACGTCAAAAGTCCAGCCGATCTCGCTGGCGTCAAGATGCGCATGCCGGCCGGGCCGGAATGGCTCCTGCTCGGCCGCACGCTCGGCGTCACGCCAGTGCCGCTCGGCATGCCTGAAGTCTATCTCGCCTTGAAGACCGGCACAGTGGACGGCCAGGAGAATCCGCTGTCGATCCTCAACGCCGCCAAGTTCTACGAAGTCACCGAACAGATCGTGCTAACGGCGCATATGGTGCAGCCGGTGTTTTTTGCCATGGCCAAGCCGGTCTGGGACGGGCTCAATGCACAGCAGAAAAAGGCGCTCAGCGACGCCTCGCTCAAGGTTGCCAAGAGCGGCGACCAGGCGCGGCTTGCCGACGAGGCCGCGATCGTGCAGGCGCTCAAGGGCAGGGGGCTTTCGGTCGCTGAGATCGATTTAACCCCGTTCCGCGCTGCTGCAGACAAGGTCTATGCCGACTCCGATCTCGCCAAGCAATGGGATGCCGCCGGCCTTGCACGAACGCAAAAGGCTTAAAGGGCGCGAAAAATGGGAGACGACGGACCACGGGAAGAAGGGACGCGCTTTCTTTCCGCTGCGCCGGCGGCCCGCTTGCGGCAAATCGCCGACTGGGTCGCGAATGCGATGTTCGTCGCCGTCTTCGTTATCTTCAACTACAAGATCTTCACGCGCTATTTCGAGCATGACGAAGCGGTGTGGGCCGATGAGGTGCTGGTGATCCTGTTCATCTGGATCATTTTCTGGGCTCAGGCCTTTGTGGTACGCGATCGAGATCAGATCAGCTTCGACATCGTCGTCCGGCTGCTGCCCGCGCAGGGCAAGCGCGTCGCCGCGCTCCTGCGGCATCTCCTGATCGGCGGTGTCTTTCTCTGGGCACTGCCCGGATCGCTCGGCTATATCCGTTTTCTGTGGCGCGAACACACGCCGGTGCTGAATCTGCCGCTTGATTGGGTCTATTCCTGCTTCGGCGTCTTCCTCATCGCGGTCATCGCGCGGTCGCTCGTTGGCGCGCGGCAACTCCTGGGCGCGCGCTGGCGCGACCACATCTGAAAGAGGGGGCGTGCCGTGGCCGTGGGCTTGTGGGTCCTGCTCGGCGTATTCACGCTCGCCGCGGTGCTTGGCGCGCCGCTCGGCTTGGCGATGCTCGCCGCCGGCTATGTCTATCTGATCGCCACGCATCAAGACGTCGGCCTGGTCGTCGATCAGACCATGAACGGCCTCTACAACAGCTACCTGCTCATCGCCGTGCCGATGTTCATTTTCGTCGCCAACGTGATGAACGCGAGCGGCGTGATCGAGCGACTCCTTCGTTTCGGCGCCGCCATGGTCGGCCATCTGCCGGGTGGGCTGGCGCAGGTCAATGTCGTCACCAATCTGATCTTTTCCGGCATGAGCGGCAGCGCCGTGGCGGATGCGTCCGGCCCCGGCCTGGTGCTGGCACGCATGATGGCGAAGGAAGGCCGCTATCCGCCGGGCTTTGCCGCCGCGACCTCGGTCGTATCGGCGACGCTCGGGCCGCTGATGCCGACATCGATTCCGATGATTTTTTATGCGCTGATCGCCAATGCCTCCGTCGGCGCGATGTTTCTCGGCGGCCTCATTCCCGCTGGCCTGCTGGCGCTGTCGATGATGGTCGTCATTGCCTTGATCGCACGGCGCCGAGATTTTCCGCGCGAGAAGCGTATCAGCTGGGCCGAAACGCTGCCGGTGCTGGGGAGGGCGCTATTACCGATGGCGCTGCCCGGGATTCTGCTCGGCTTGATCTATTCCGGCGTCACCACACCGACCGAAGCCGCCGCAATCGCAGCGAGCTATGCCTTGCTCCTTGCGGTCATCGTCTATCGCAGGCTGCGCCTGTCGCAATTGCTGGCCGTCATATCCGACACGGTCCGTGCCACCGCGATGATTGCGCTGATCATGTCCGGCGCCTTCGTGTTCAATTACGCGGTTGCCAATGAGGGCGTGCCGCAGCTCATTCAAACGACATTCCTGAAATGGAATCTGTCACCGACGGCATTTTTGCTATGCGTCGACGTGCTGATGCTGTTCCTCGCTGTCGTACTCGACGAAGTCACGATCCTTCTGGTGATCGTGCCGCTTCTGGTGCCGATCGCACAGCAGCTCAACATCGATCTCGTTCATTTCGGCATCGTCGTCGTGCTCAACATGATGGTCGGGCTGACCCTGCCGCCACATGGCCTCTTGCTTTTCGTGATGAGTGGATTGACGCGCACGCCGCTGTCGGAGATTTTCCGCGAAGTGCCGCCGTTCATCGCGATCATGCTGGCGAATGTGATCGCTGTGACGTTCTTTCCCGACATTGCGCTATGGCTGCCAAAGCTCGCGGGCCTTATCAAATAGGCGCTGGATAGGGTGCCCCTATTCGCGGCTTTTGGCTTCGTTCCAGAGCGCGTCCATCTCGGCCAGCGTCGCATCCTGAGGTGCTTTGCCCTGGGCGGTGAGCGCTCGTTCGATCGACGCAAAGCGGCGTTCGAATTTCCGGTTGGTCGCGCGCAGCACGGCTTCAGGATCGGCACGCAGGTGACGCGCCAGATTGACCGCCGCGAATAGCAGATCGCCCACTTCGGCGGCCGCCTTGTCCGGCGCGGTATCGAGCTCGGCTTCGATCTCATCGGCTTCCTCACGAAGCTTTTTCAAGACCGCGTGCGGATCGTTCCAGTCGAAGCCGACCTTGCTGGCTTTGGCCTGAAGCTTGAGCGCACGGGTCAGTGCGGGGAACGCGAGCGGCACGCCGGCGAGCGCGCCATTATCGGCGCCGGTTTTGTTACTGGCTGCCTTGGCTTCTTTTTCCTCCGCCTTGATCCGTTCCCACAACCCGGCAACAGCTTGCGGTCCATGTTCGTGCAGCGCGCCCGCCATCTCGCCGAAGACATGCGGATGCCGACGGATCATTTTCTCGGTGATGGCTTGCACCACGTCGCCGAACGCGAACGCGCCGCGTTCTTCCGCCATGCGGGCGTGATAGACGACCTGCAGGAGCAGATCGCCCAGTTCTTCCTTGAGATCGGCCATATCGTCGCGCACAATCGCGTCGGCGACCTCGTAGGCTTCCTCGATCGTGTAAGGCGCAATCGTTGAAAAATCCTGCGTTAGATCCCACGGACAACCGGTCTGGGGCGTACGCAGTGCGGCCATGATTTCGATCAGGCGGCCGATATCGCGCGAAGGAGTCATAGCGGATTTCCTGCCAAGGTCTGAAGCGGACTTGAGGTGGACTGAAAATGACTTGCCGATAGGCATCTACGGCACAATTTATGTCATCCGTCGATGCGTGATTTCTGTCGATGCAAAATGGAAACAGGTCAATGCCCGTCTCAGCCTATGTACAATCAGCCGTCTTTTTTATTCTTGCGGCAGCTGCGCTGTTTGGCGGGGCGGGCAAATTCGCAATCCCCGCGTTCTGGGTCTATCTCGCTATTTTAGCGGCGATTTTCATCGCTTCGCTGCTCATGCTCGATCCGGATCTGGCTCGCGAGCGCATGCGGCCCGGCGGCCGGAAGCCGCCGCTTGCACTGCGGCTGTTCGCGTTCGTTCTTGTCGCGCACTGGCTCATCGCCGGGCTCGATCGCGGCCGGTTCCATTGGAGCGATGATGTGCCGTTGTGGCTGTGCGTGATTGGCTTTATCGGCGTCGCTGGCGGCTATGCGCTGTGCCTTTGGGCGATGCGCGTGAACCGCTTCTTCTCGTCCGTTATCCGCATCCAGTCCGACCGGGGGCAACACGTGATCGACAGCGGACCTTATGCCGCCGTTCGGCATCCGGGTTATGTCGCCGGCATTCTGGTCATGCTCGGCAGCGGCATGGCGCTGTGCTCGTGGCTCGCTTGGGCATTTCTTGTGGTGCTCAGCGTGCCGTTCCTCATGTATCGGGTCGTCACGGAAGATCGCGTTCTGCAAGCCGAGCTTCCGGGCTATCGCGACTATGCCGCGCGGGTGCGCTGGCGGCTCGTACCAGGTATCTGGTGAGGACGCGTTTAACGAGGGGACACCGCCGTTGAAATCAGGACCTGTGCGGCCTCTACGGTGGTCCGCTCCATTCGGCGACGCAACGGAAGCCCGTGATTAAAGCTCACTTTGTGCCGAACAGCGCAATTGCCCCACATCAGCAAATCGTGAGGTGCCAGGTGTGCCGGTAGACGTTCGCCGGCTCCTGGACGAAGTCACAGACCAGCTGCAACAGCTCTTCGCTCTCCTCCGCGGGCATGTCGAGGACTCGCGTCGTATTGCTTCGCAGACGAAGATGCAGTTCTTGCCGGTTTCCGGATGGATCCGGATCACCGGATGGATGGCATCGTCGGGGAATGGCATCGGGCTAGCCTTTTTGCGAAAGGCAGCGTAAGCGAGCGGTCATCCGGCAACGGCCGTATCCAGTCCCGCGCCTGAATGCCAATAGGGAATCGGAGTGAAGGTCATGGCTCTGAACAGACGATCTCGTGTCATCACCGAAGGCGACGAGCGGTCGGCCAACCGGGCGATGCTCTATCCGGTGGGGTTCATGGCAAAAGATTTTGGCAAGCCGATCGTCGGCGTGCCGCATGGCCAATCGACGATGAACCCCTGCAATGCGGGCATCCAGCCGCTCGTTGAACGCGCCGTCGAAGCGCTCAAGACGGCCGGTGCAATGCCGCAAACGTGGGGATTCCCGACCGGCAGCGACGGCATCAGCATGGGCACGGTCGGCATGCGTTTTTCCCTTCCATCGCGTGAGGAGATCGCGCGCTGCATCCAGATCGGCTGGGGCAGCCATCAGATGGACGGGCTGCTGTGCATTGCCGGATGCGACAAGAACAAGCCGGGATGCCTCATGGGCATCGCCTATTGCAACGTGCCGTCGGTCTATGTCGACGCCGGCACGATCAAGCCCGGACGCTGGAAAGGGCAGGATCTCACGGTCGTCTCCGCCTTCGAGGCGGTCGGAGCCTATAGCGCCGGCAAGATGGCGCGCGAAGACTTCGAAGGGATTGAGCAGCATGCCTGCCCCGGCTTCGGCGTGTGCGGCGCGCAATACACCGCTAACACCATGGCGACTGCTGCGGCCGCGCTGGGCCTCGGCCTGCTCGACACGCCGCTGATGGCGGCTGAGGATGCCGAAAAACTCGATTCGATGGATCGAGCCGCTCAGGTTTTGCTGCATGCGATCGCACTCGATCTCAAGCCGCGCGACATCATCAATCGCAAGTCGCTCGCCAATGCGGTCGCCGTCGTCATGGCGACGGGCGGCTCGACCAACGCTGTGCTGCATCTGCTCGCCATCGCCAAGGCGGCCGGCGTGAGATGGGACATCGATGATTTCGAGCGGGTCGCGCGTCGCACTCCGGTCCTGTGCGACCTCAAGCCGTCCGGCCGTTTCGTCGCCGTGGATTTTCATCGCGCCGGCGGCGTGCCGCAGGTGCTGAAAATACTGCTGGATCATGATCGCCTCGAAGGGGATTGCATCACCATTACCGGTCGGACCCTCGCCGAGGAGTTGGCAAGTGTCCCGTCAGAGCCCCGGGAGGATCAGGAGGTCATCCGACCTTGGAGCAAGCCGTTATACGATCGCGGTCACCTCTCCATCCTGAAAGGCAATCTGTCGCCGGAAGGTTGCGTCGCCAAGACGTCGGGCATCAAGCAGCCGAAGTTCACAGGTCCGGCGCGCGTTTTCGATTCCGAGCCGGACTGCCTCAAGGCAATCCTCGCCAAGAAAATTAAAACCGGCGACGTGATCGTCATTCGCTACGAAGGCCCCAAGGGCGGTCCCGGCATGCCGGAAATGCTTTCGCCGACGGCCGCTTTGGTCGGCCAAGGACTGCTCGATTCCGTCGCCTTGATTACCGATGGGCGCTTCTCTGGCGGATCCTGGGGCTGGCTCGTCGGTCATGTCGCCCCTGAAGCCTTCGTGGGTGGTCCGATCGCGCTGGTCAAGAATGGCGATACGATCACTCTCGACAGGACCAAGCGCCTCATCCAGCTCAACGTCTCACCCAAGGAGCTTGCGGCGCGACGTAAGAAATGGCGACAGCCCAAGGCGCGTTACAAGGATGGCGTTCTGGCGGAATACGCGCGTCATGTCATGTCGGCGAGCGTCGGCGCGATTGTCGAATGAGCGATCCGGAATGAGAGCGTGAACTGATCCCAGACGGTGCAGCAAAACCGGCGATGCAAGCGCTGCGCCGCCAAACGACGCCGATTGTCTGCGCAGAAGAGATTACAAATCGCCGTCGTGGGTCAGTTCAAACGCGGCAAAAGCACTTTCGTGAATGCCCTGCTCGGAAGCCATATCCGCCGAGAGGCTTATGACTCCTACCGTGCATGATCGCGGTGGGATTCGTGCCTGAACCCACCGGGAGGTGGGTTTTTTGTTGTCTAAATCGGGCAGCGCCTGCGGACACGCGAAAACTCACAAGCAAACCGAAACGGCCTCACGCGTGTTGGCGGTTAGCTCATTGGCCGGCAAAATCAGATCCGATAAGCGGCCTTATCGGAAGTGAGCCGTTGCGGCTCGTTCGACTCTTGCAGTTTCGAAACGCGGCTGAGCTGTCAGGGCATTGTCGCCGGCGGCCGCCGATGATGCGTCGACTGCTCGTAGGCATAGGCCAATTCGAGCATCGCCGCGTCGTCGAAAGGACGGCCGAGGAACGTGATCCCCGCCGGCAGGTTGTCCAGCGTGAAGCCCGCCGGCACCACAATGGAAGGGACGAACATCAAAAAAGTGTTGATGTGCGGCGCGCCCTTCTGATCGACAAAGGGCGGCTTGATCCCATGTTCGATGAGCGTAGGCTGATGTTCGACCGCCTTGTGCACGATCGCGTCGAGCCTGTGATCGGCCATGACTTTGAGCAAGTTGGTCATCAGCACGTCACGCGCCTTCATATAGGCATGGTGCTTTTCGGGTGCGTCGGGCGTCCAGCGGGCCTGGCTGCCGCGGACGACTTTGGCGAAGAGCGGCGAGGCCATTGCCTCTTGGCGTGTTGCAAACGGCGCATTGCCTTCGGAGAAGAACAGCTCGAACATCGCGTCGTCCGTCGCTGAGTTCTTGGCACGGGTCGCCAAAAGCGCGACGAGATCGGGTATGACCACCGGGTCGATGATTTCGGCGCCTGCGTTTCCGAGTTCGATCACGGCCTTGTCGAAGACCGCGTCGACTTTCTTGAAGTCATCCGAAGCGGGCTCGGATCTGTAACCCATCGGTTCGCGGATGATGCCGAGGCGTTTGCCTCGCAGCGCGTCCTTGCTCAAGTTCTTTGAATAGCTGGCGGGGATATGCCCGACCCCGTAAGCGGTGGCCGGATCCTGCGGATCGTAGCCGGTCATGCAGTCGAGAAGCTTTGCGGCGTCCATGACCGTCCGAGTCATCGGCCCCACCGAACCGTTCATGGCAGGCCAGCCACCGTAGACGCCGCCCCGGCTCACGGTGCCGATGGTCGGGCGCATGCCGACGACGCCGTTCCACGCGGCAGGACGGCGGATCGAGGAAAAGCCTTCCTGGCCCAATGCGACCGCGCAGAAATTCGCCGACACGCTTGCGCCGGAGCCGCCCGACGAACCTCCCGCCGTGCGGTCGAAATCGTAGACGTTGCGGGTCGATCCGAACAATGAGCCGTGCGTATCGCCGCCGCCGAGTTCGCCGAGCGTCGCCTTGCCGAGAAAGATGGCGCCCGCGGTCCGCAGCTTCGCGACCGCAAATCCTTCGCGTTCGGGTTCGTAGTCGGCGAACAACACGGACCCGAGGGTCGTCTTCATGCCTTTGATGTTGATCTGGTCTTTGACGATGACCGGAATGCCATGCAGCGGTCCGACGAAGCCCGATTCTTTGAAAGCTGCGTCGATTTCCGCCGCTTGTTGCACGGCGAGCGGGTTGATGGAGATGAGCGAATTGATGCCGGGGCCTTTTTGATCATAGGCCTCGATACGCGAAAGATACGTCTCGACGAGTGCGCGGGCGGTCAGCTCTCCGCTTTGGTATGCGGCGTGGATGTCCGCGATGGTTGTCTCTTGAATTTTGAATTTTTGCGTCGCTGACATTTACCTGCTTTCCGAAGTGACGAGCTGCGTATGGACTTAAGACTGGCCGCTGATGACAGACAGCCATTTCTGTTCGATCTCGCGCACCTCCGACCTCTCGAGTGCGGTGGTCTTGGGGAATTGATCGATCCATGAAAACGGCCGGCAGGCATTGATCAGAAGCTTGGAGTGCGAGGTTATTCCTTTCTCCTTGTCGGCAGGCGAGATCCGTGGATCGAGACTCGAACTCCAGCCGTTTCTGACGATGTCGACCGTTTCGGACGGCTCGGCCCGCGTCGCAACCGCCCACATCACGTCATTGAGATTGGACGGATCGATATCGTCATCCACGACGACCACGAGGCGTCCCATATAGGCGTTGCCGGCGGCGATGAGCGCGGCGCGCTTGGCGTGGCCGTCATAGCGCTGTTTCAAGGCGACGACGGTCATCAGCGATGACACGTGCTGCCAGACGCCGCTGATATCGGTAATGCCGCTATTGTCGAGGTTCGACCAGATTCCGCCGGCGCGGAACGGCAGGCCGCAATGATGCCGCGGTGGCCGCAACGGCGGCGATCCGAGCAGGATCGGATCGTTGCGGTAATGGACCGCCTGGACTTCCATGGTCGGCAGCGGCCGCCGCTCGGAGGCGTAGTACCCGGTGAACTCGCCGAACGGGCCCTCCATCAGCATTTCGCCGGTCGGCGGATGAAAGACGCCTTCGAGGATGATCTCGGCGTGGACGGGGATCGGCAGGCCGGTTTTCGGGCCCGGGCAAAGCTTGATCGGCGCGTCCTTGATAGCGCCGGCAAAATCGAATTCGGAAAAACCCGCCGGCAAGGACTCGAAGCCGGCGATGAAAAGGGCAGGGTCCTCGCCGTTGACGACGACGATCGGGCACGGCTCGCCTCTGTCCCAATATTTTTTGGCGATAATCGCGCCGTGACGGCCCGGATGGTCGAATTGCACCGTGACTTGGTTCCTGCCGTGAACCTGCACGCGATAGATGGAGGCGTTCACCCAATTGCTGTCCGGATCGCGCATGACGACGATGCTGCCCGAGCCGATATAAGGGCCGCCGTCCTTGCGGTGCCAGACCGGAACCGGGAATTTGCCGAGATCGACGGCGGAGCCTTCGTCGGTGTTTTCGAGGAAGGCCGCATGCTTCACGAATTCGGGCGCGCGCGCCGTCAGATTCTTGCGTTTCTCCATCCACGCTTTCAGCGCGTCGATCGGTGCAAGTTTCGGGTCGATGCCGAGCGCCAGAGCGGCACGTTGGGGCGTATTGACCGGATTGGTGAAGATGCGAAAGCCGCGCGGAAAGCCCGGAATATCGTCGAACAGCAACGCCGGACAATCGGGCAGACCGGCCGCAACCTCAGTTATGCCGCCGATCTCCAAATGGGTTTGCGCGCCACGGACATGGCGCAGCACGTTGAACTGCTCGACATCGGCAATGAATCCCCGCAAGTCTATGTAGGCCATCTGCGAAACTCTTCTCTCTCGAAGCTCGTTGCCATGGCGCGCCCCTAGTTGGACGCGACGCCGCTGCTGAATGCAGGATCGTATTTGCGCATGAGCCGCCCGATCCCGCCGATGAACCAGTTGACCGCAAGGCCGAAACACCCGGTCAAGGCGACGAGGCCGTAGACCGTGGCGCTGCGGAAAACACTCTGCGCCAAAGCGATCTGACGTCCGACGCCGGACACCTGCGTCATGATCTCGACCAGCAGCACGATGATCAGCGTGATCGGCGCCGCGATCTGCGTGCCGAGCCGAATGCCCGGCACCACGGACGGCAGCAATATCTTGCGTTGCGTCGCCCACCAGGACAGCCGCAAGGCGCGCGCGGTATCAAGCCGATCCTGGCTGATGCTGCGCGCACTGGCGCGGGTGTTGAGAAGGATCGGCCAAAAGCTCGTGACGACGACGACGGCCAAGGTCATCGAAGCGGTATATCCCATGATGAGGACGGCGACCGGTACCAGCGCGCCCGCCGGCATGGTACGGGCGAATTCCAGCAGCGGCCCGAGAAGTCGGTCGGCGGTGCGCGAGCGGCCGAGCACGATCCCCATGGCCGAGCCGACCAGGACACAGATCAGAAGCGCCAGCGCAAAGTGCATCAATGTGGTTCCGACCGCGGGCCAAAGCCGTCCGGCTCTGGCGAGCGCCGCGAGCGATCGGACCCATTCCGACGGTGGAGGAAAATATGGCGAATTCGCCGCGGCGAAAATCTGCCAGAAGATCAATCCGAGCGCCAAGGGCAATAGCCCGCGAAGGGGCGCTCCGTCGCCGTTGGTGCGGCGTTGCGCGCTCCGCTGTTGTCTGGACAGGACAATCATGACAGCCGCTCATGCGCGAAAGCAAAGCGACGCGTCGCCAGGCCGAAAGCGGCGTTGAGTCCCCAGCCCATGACGCCGATGACGAGAAGATAAGCGAACGCCGCGGCGGGCTGCATGGCTTGCTGCGACGAGACAATACCGAAACCCAATCCTTCCGGATTGCCGATCATCTCGGCAACGACGGTGAGCGCGATGGACAGCGTCAAGGACAGCCGCAGTCCGACCAGGATCACCGGCAAGGCCACAGGCAGGATGATCTTAAAGAAAGTGGCGGCGCTGGATAAACGAAAGATGCGCGCCACTTCCAACAGCCCGGCCGGCGCGGCACGGATGCCGCCGAGCGTTCCCAGCAGCATCGGCCACAGGCTAACATAGACCACGATCACCATTTCGGTCTTGGCCGAGAAGCCGAAGAGCAGTACCGCGATCGACACGAATGAGATGGATGGGATGGAGCGCAGAACTTCGATGCTCGCCATCGAATAGGTCCAGGCCATCCGCGACAGCCCTAGGAAAAGGCCGAAAACGAAGCCAAGCGCGCTGGCGATGATCCAGCCGACGGTCGCGACCGACGCCGTATGCCACAATTGCTCGGCGAGCGGCCCGTCGAACAGCAAATCCCTGAGCGCCACGACGGTCGCACTGGTCGATGCGATGCTGCCGAAGTGCGCGCCCAGGGTTCGGCAATAAAGCTCCCACAGTCCGGCACACAGCGCCATGACGGCAAGACCGGGCAAGTTGAGACGCTGCAGTGCTTTGCTCATCGGCTCGCATTCATTGTGTCACTGGCCTTCGCGGCGGACCGCCTGGTAGATCATGTGCCGCAGCTCCAGAAAGCGCGGCAGCTCTTTGGTCGTGACCTGGTCGCGCTCCGCCGGCAGTTCGGTCATCACATCCAGTCCGATCGACGCCGGCTTGCCTTTCAGAACGATCAGGCGATCCGCCAGATAGACGGCTTCATCGACGTCATGGGTGATGAAGATCACCGTCGCGCCGAGTTGCCTTTGGATCTTGCGCAATTCGGTCTGCAGATTTTCCCGCGTCATGGCGTCGAGTGCGCCGAACGGCTCGTCCATCAACAGAAGCTTCGGCTCGATCGCAAGCGCCCGCGCGATCTGGACGCGCTGCTGCATGCCGCCCGACAATTGCCAGGGATAGTCGTCGGCACGGTCGCGCAGGCCGACCAGATCCAAAGCGGTCATAGCCCGCGTCTGCCGTGCCGCCGCCGGCATGTCCGCCTCGAGGCCAAGCTCCACGTTTCTTCGCGCCGTCCGCCAGGGCAGCAATGAAGCGCTGTAATTCTGAAAGACGAAGACGGCGCCGTCGGGCGGCCCCGTCACGCGACGGCCGTTGAGCTCGAGAAGCGAGCCGGACGCGGGCGGTACCAAACCACCGAAGACGCGCAGCAACGTGGTCTTGCCGACGCCGGATTCGCCGAGCACGCAGACGAACTGTCGGCGCAGGACCTCGAGTTCGAGCCCTTCGATGATGCGGCGCTGCGGCTCTCCGACATCGACGGCGAGTGCGCGACAACGGAAGGTGAGTTCGTCGGTGCCGTCGTGATCCGACGCGCGGCCCGCCGCCGTCGCGGAAACCGGAACAGCTGCTATTCCGGAATCTTTCACCGCCCGCTCGATGGTTGCGCCGGCGACTCGAGCGTCACTTCGCCCAGTTGGGGACAAGCTCGCTGGTCGCCACCGGCTTGATGTCGCTGGTCCGGCTGAGAATATCATTCCAAGTCTTGAGATCGGGAAGCAGTTCCGATGCCAGGTCCGCAGGCGTCGTCGCTATATGGAAGCTCGGGATCGGTGTTTTTTCCAGCGCCGGTCCCTTGAGGCCACTATAATCGCTGAGAATGGCCTTGGCCTCGGCGGGATTGGCCGCGATCCAGGCCGCCGCATCCGCCAACGCCTCAGAAAAGCGCAGGACGACATCCTTATTGGCGTTGGCCCAATCGCGCTGCGAGAGGAAATATCCGACATAAGCGCGGTCGCCGACGCCGCGGAACGGGTCGCCGAGCGGCACGCCACCGGCAGCGATGGCGGCGCTGGCGAACGGCTCGAGCGCCTCAATGGCTTCGACGCGTCCGGCCTTGAGCAGATCGGGCAATTGCGGATTGGTGCCGATCACCCATTGAATGCTGTTGAGGTCGACGCCCTGCTTCTGCAGGATATTGAGCAGCGAAAAATGGATATTTCCGGTGAAGCTCAACGTGCCGACGGTCTTTCCAGCGAGATCTTTGAAGCTCTTGATGCCGCTGTCGGCCCGGGCGATGACATTGGTGTTTGGCAGCTTACTGGTGTCGAGTGCGCCGCCGGTGATCGCGACGATCGGTATGCCTTGGCCGACGGCGGCAATCAAAGCCGGTTGCGTGCCCATCATCACGTCGAACTGCCGTCCAAGCGCACTGATCGAATCCGAAATCGGAACGTGCGAGACGCTCCATTTACCGTTGATCCCGTGCTTGGCGAAAATTCCCTGCTTGTCGGCAACGACGACCGGCAGCGCCGTCGCCACGGGCTGGATCGTGACGTTGACGGTCGCGGCAGCGGGCTGACCACGGGAGGCCTGGCAGGCGGCAAACATAGCCGTCGCGAAGGCCGCGAAGAAAATCGCGCGCAGCAACAAATGGGAATGGAAGGCCGCCGGCCGTAACTGAAATCCGAACATATTTTCCCTCTCCTTATGCTAGGGAGCGGTGGAACGCGAACACCCGACCGGCAAGGGATTCACGGCTGGCCATCACGGTTATTTCATCGTAATAGATAAGTCAAATAGGTATTTTGGCACAGCTATCGGCCGGCCGCCGGATAGTGACAATCGGAGAATGCGATGCGCGCTGGGGTCAATTATGCCAGGATCGAGAAGAAGTCGCTCGCCGCGGTCCGCGCCCGCGACAGCGCGAACAAACATGCTTATTTTGTCGCGGTCGCTCACGTGCGCTACATCTTGCGCAAGGTCATCCGGATGATCGAGGACAAGGCGAGCGAGCTCGGTCTTGCTTCACTCGAACACCAGGCGCTGCTGCAGGTCTACGGCAGCGCGACGCAGCAATTGCGTGTCAACGAACTTGCGGAGCGGCTCGACATCGCGCCGCCGTTTGCATCGAACCTGATCAAGGATCTCATCAAGCGCAAGCTTCTCAAGCGCGCGTCGGATTCATCCGACCTGCGCGTCACCGTCCTGCAGATCACGAATGCGGGGCGGGAACTGTGTCACCGCGTCGATGCGGAGGTGAGGCCGCATGTCGATTATTTCACCAGTCAATTGACCGCGGATGCGCGCGAGACCGCGCTCTCGACCTTGATGTTCTATGTGGGCCCCGGAACATCCGGGGCCCGGGAAGGCTGAAGCCACGATACGGCCCCGCCGGGGCGTCGTTCAATGATATTCGACGGCCGGCAGAGTGAGCGCAGCATCCACCAATCTCGTGGCGCCCTTGAAATCGAAGCCGCGATAGACGTTTTGCTTCACCACGAACGAAGCGCCGCCGTAGAACTTCTCGTATTGCTGGTGCCGGCTGCCGAACTCCGAGCCGATGAAATCCCAAGCCATGCGCATGACCGCGACGCGGCTTTCCGCATCGCTGGTCGACGATCGCATGAAACGGTCGATATCGGCCTTCATGCCGGGATTGGCGAAGTCCTGGTGCGACGACGGCAGCGTGATCATCGCGGCGCCGGTCAATTCGCGAATGATTTCGAGCATTCGCGAATTCAGCTCCGATTGCAGCGCCATCACTGAATACAGCCCAGTTCGCGACGGCCACAGCACGCCGTTGGCATCGATGGTCGAGGTCGCTTCATGCGACAGCAGCATGTTCTCGATGATCGAAACCAGCGAAGCCAATTCACCCATCTGCGTCTGCACGGCGGGATTGCCGTCATTCCCGGTCATCTCGTTCATGCGCTTGGCGAGGCCGATCATGAAACGAAGCTTGGTCGCGTAGCGCGTTTGTGCCTGGTGGTTGCCGTAGAGATGCGACGGCGTCTTCCACCATTGGTCGCGGCACACCTCGATGTTGCGGTAGATGAAAACGTGCTCCCAGGGCACGAAGACGTTTTCAAGAACGACGAAACAGTCGGTCTCATCGAAGCGGGTAGAGAGCGGGTAATCAAAGGAATCGCCATTGACCTTGGCGAAGGGCCGTCGCGGATAGAGTTTTACGCCCGGCGCGCTGACCGGGATCATGACGCCATTGGCGTAAGCCTCGTCGCCCGGCTGCAGCGGGTGGATGCAGCTTAGATAGATGTAATCCGAATAAAGACCGCCGGTCGCGAGTTGCTGCGCACCGCTCAGCAAGATGCCATCGTCGCGCTCCTTGACGACGCCGGCATAAAGCGTCGGATCGCTCTGCTTGTGGGCGGGCTTGCTGCGGTCGATCTGCGGCGGAACGATCGCGTAGCTCGCATAAAGATGATTGTCGCGCATGAGTTCGAAAAAGGCGAGGAGGTTGTCGGCGAATGTCCGGCCGCCGGCCGCGAACACGTCGGGCGCCGCCGCGTAGCCGCAAAAGAAGCCCGCCACATGGTCGAGCGTTCGGCCCATGAGGCCGAAGGTCGCCTCCGCCCAGGTCTGCGAAAACAGGCGGCGGGCCTTGAGGTCGGCGTGGGTCTTGGGAATCTGATACGCACGCAGCACCGGCGCCCCGGTCTTCGGCGAGGCGAAGGTCATGCGCTCGCGCGTGGCCGGATCGGCGGCGATATCAAACAGATGCGCGAGCGACCGGGCGGCCTGCCGGAAGACCGGATGCGCGGTCACGTCCTTGACGGCCTCGCCGTCGACAAACACCAGCCGGCCGTCGCGCAGCGATCGCAGATATTCCGACCCGGTACGGAGCGCAGACGTCGCGGCCCTGTCGGCGGCCGGGGTAGCAGGTATGGCCGCAGGGCTGGCCTCTGACACGTTCATCTTTCTGCTTCCTTCAAATGGGACCGGGTCGGCGGTCGGCATTGGCCTTAAGCTATGTAAGATAGATATCATACATAACCAAAGGAGCGAAGACAAATAGCTGGGGGACGTGTCCGTTATTATCGATATCACGGGGCGCCGGGAGTACTGCCGGGCTTTCTCGAGGATATCTACGGGCCGCGCCGCGCGGCGTAGCTGAAAACCACGCTTTCCGATCTGAGGCGTAATTATTATAAGGCTGCACAAGACGGAAGGACGGCGATGATCCTTTTGGCAGACGAAGAGGAAGCGACAGATGGCGCGGACGGCACGATCAAACGGTAAGCCTGCAAAGCCACGGCCGCGGGCAAGCCGGCGCTCCGCCGACGACCTCACAGTCAGCCTCCCTCAATTCTTGATCGGCGGGACCGACCTGCAATTTCGTGAATTCGTGGCGGATCTCTTCGCCGCCGCCGCCGGCATGCAGTCGCTGCGCCGGGCGCTGGCGAAGTCCGTCGGGCTTAGCGCCGCAGAATTCTCGGTCCTGTTGGCAACATGGCATTTGCAGAAAAAAGGGCGAGTCGGGGTAACGGCGGTTGCCCGGCACCTGCATGTGGCAGCTGCACACGTCACGTCGGAAATCGGCAAGCTTGTGGACAAGGATTTCATCAAGAAGACGCAGGATTTCCACGATACGCGCGCAGTCACGCTGGTTTTGACGCGGAAAGGTGAAGCGGTACTCGCACGGCTCGCGCCTTTGCTGCGGCGGATCAATGACAGGTTGTTTTCTGGAAATTCGACGAGTGCCATCGGCGTCGTCGCCAGGTTCCTCAAGCATGTCGCGGATGAATCAGCGAATTCAGTCAGAATGGCGCGCAATTTTTCAGGCTAGTCCCGCTGCGCTGGGCGCACGGCGCAAGTATGACGCCCGCGACGAACGCGCTGGAAATATAGTTACATTGCATACAATGTCGCTTATGCACAATTGACGTGCCGGGTTTTTGTCTTTGGCGGTGCTTCTGCAACAGGCAGATCCAATCCCGGAGGAGCGTATCGTGAACGACTATCAATTCTCGCGATGGGGATCGTTTCTCGTGCTGGCGGTGTTCGCCTTCGCTGCCGTGGCGCAGGCTGCGGATTATCCGTCCTATCCCATCCATGTCATCGTGCCTTATTCTGCCGGCGGATCCTCCGACGTGCCGATGCGGGCCATCGCTCAGCAGATGTCCAAGCAGATGGACCAAAGCATCGTCATCGAGAACAAGCCAGCAGCAGTGCCCGCGCGATGGCGACGCGCTATTGCATGCCGCCTGACAATTCGTCGATACGCTGGTGCTCGAAGTCTGTGAGGCCGACGAGGGTCAAAAGCTTGCGTGCGTTTTGCCGGTCCTCCTCATCGACCCGACCCTTACGGTGGCGGATCGGGAAGGTGACGTTGCCAAGAACATCGAACCAGGGGAGGAGTGTCGGCTTCTGAAAGACCATGGCGACGTCGCCGGGGGCAAACCGGGTGAAGTCGCTCACCAAAGGCGGCAGGATATAAGCGGCAATGTCGCCGAGGCAGCCGATGTTGAGCCGCCTTGTTTGCGGTGCCGGTTGCGCCTGGCTCAATCTTTCGAAATCAATGGCCGTTGCCATTTTTCCCCCGATCGCTTTGACGAATGAGGGAGGAGTAAGCCTTGAAAGAGTTCCAGCGATTTGACTTTCTAAGTGATGGATCAGCCGCGCCAGGTCATTCAATTCGGACCGCAAATTCAGATAGACACGAGGTCATCCTTCCAGACCTCAAGCCAGCACCGACTTCGGCAGCATGCAGTGTGCGCCTTTCGCCGAATTCACCGTCTGTGTGACGTGGACGTCGGCCGCCAGGCTGCAAAGCGTATAGGCATCCGTTTTCGACAGGCCGCGCAATTGCCCGATCCAGCGGATCATGTCCCGGAGCGACTGTTTGACGGCGTCGTCGAGATCCTCATCGAAGCCCATCGTGATGTAATGAGTTGCGGTCTCGGCGCGCGGTGCGGTGAGTTGCATGTCTTTGCGCACGGAAAAGCGGAAGCGGCCGGTCAGTGCGGTCTCAACGGCGGTGATACAGACCTCGCCGTCGCCCTGCACGCCATGGCCGTCGCCGACCGAGAACAGCGCGCCTTCATTGAACACCGGAAAATATAACCTGCTGCCTGCAACGAGCTCCTTGTTGTCCATATTGCCACCCATGGCGCGCGGCACGACAGAGGTGATGCGCCCCCAATTCGACGGCGGGGCAACGCCCATGACTCCAAAAAACGGACTGAGCTTGAGCTTGCCGCCCCAGGGCAGCGTGACTGTGCCGGCCTGCCTGTCGATCGGCAGGATCTTGAGCACGTAATCTGGAAAATCGTCCGGTATCGTGCCGAGCAGGGGTATGATCAAATTGAATCCCCAATTCTGCCGCAACACGACATCGAGTATGTCGACCTCGAGAATATCGCCGGGTTTCGCGCCTTCGACATAGACCGGCCCGGTGAGGAAGTGAGGGCCCGCGCCGCGTTCACATGCTTCCAAGATCGGTCTGTGCTCGGGCAGTATTCCGAAAACTGGATCGGTGGGCAGGCAATTCGGCTCGCCAGAGATGGTCTCGATCACCACCTCGGCGCCCGAAGCGACACGGGTGGCGGCGGGCGTCGCGGCATCGAAAAAGCCCCATTTAACGGTTTCGGGAGTCGCGGCGAGTTTGGTTACGGTCTTGGCGTCCATATGCGTGTCCTGTTATTGATCCACGCGCGGTCACAATCAACGGTTGCCTCGCGGCCCCATGTTCTGCCAGTGGCCGGCACGCTCGAATGCATCCGCGGCACGATAGAGCGTCGATTCCTGCCAATGCTTGGCTACCAACATCAATCCGATCGGACGGCCTCCTTCGCCCAGTCCGCAAGGCAGAGAGATCGCGGGATGATGTGTGATATTGAATGGGCAGGTGTTGGTGATCTGTTCCCAGCTGTGCTGCATCAAGGCTTCCATCGGCGCGTCCGGGGGCGGAATCTTGGATGCCATCATCCGCGTTGTTGGCATCAACAGCAGATCATATCGGTCGAGCGCGGTCTCGTAGGCAGCGCGCAGGCGGCGGCGCAGGTTCTGCGCCTTGAAGTAATAGTAGCCGTGATAATATTTGTCGGTATAGGCCCCGAGCAAAATGCCGACCTTCACGGTGTCGGGCAGTTCATTGGCGCGGTCCTTCAAGCCGCCGAGCCGACCGGCTAGCGACAGAGGATAAACGCCCTCTATGTTGCGGGGCAGGGCACTCGTCACCATCGCGTGCAATGTTCCTTCAAGCGCGATGGCCGCCCAGATTGGAACGCCGATCGGATGCCACGGAATCGAGACTTCCTCGACTTTGGCGCCGAGACTTTCGAGCAGCTTGGCGGCAGCGCGCACGCCAGCATCAACGTCGGGATGCGAGTCGTATTGACCGAAGCCTTCCTTGACCACGCCGATCTTCAGTCCCGCTGCGCTTTGCCCGATCGCCTTGCTATAGGCATCGACTTTCAAGTTGGCCTGCCGGGAATCGTAGCCATCCTCGCCGGCCATGACTTCTAGGAACAATGCATTCTCGGCAACGGTCGCGGTGAGCGGCCCGGCATGATCGATGGTCGGATCCATGCCCATGATGCCCGTATAGGGCACAAGACCCCATGTCGGTTTGATGCCGACCACACCAGACAGTGAAGCAGGAATGCGGATCGATCCCGCTTGATCGCCGCCCGTCGCCATATCGACCTCGCCGGCCGCGACCAGCGCACCCGAACCGGTCGATGAGCCGCCCGGCGTGTGGCCCCAAGCGCGTGGATTATGAACCGGCCCCGATATGCTGGTCGCGGCGCCGCCGGAAAACGAAAAATATTCGCAGACCGACTTTCCGACGATCTCGGCTCCGGCATCCAGCAACCGCGTGATCACCGGTGCGTCGAATTCCGGGACGAAACCCTCGAGCACGGAAGCGCCGTTGGTCAGGGGGACGCCAGCAAGCGCATAGGTGTCTTTTATGGCGACTTTCTTGCCAACCAGCTTGCCGGTCTTGGCACCCTTGATCTCCGTCTTCGCGATCCAGGCGCCATATTTGTTCTCGTCGCCCTCTGGCCGGTAATACGCGCCCCGCGGATACTTTATCACCGGCACATCGTCCGGTAGCGCTGCGATCAGGCGGTAACCCTCGGCGAATGGTTTGATGAAGTTGATGAAGGAGTTGGCATAGTCCTCAGTCAGTTCCAGGCCCAAGCCGTCGCCCAGCGAGCGCACTTGATCCGGTGATGGCATCTTGAACGACATCGAATTTCTCACTTAGCGGCAGGCTTGGACGCGGACCTGTCCGAGTGACGCACGTTTCGCGAGTAGCACGAGAGCCGCGACCAGCGCTTGGCTCGCCGTGCCGAAACGTTGATCCTGCGCGCCATTTTTTTACGCAGACGCAGACACGGAGATGCCGGTTTCACCGCCGCACATGGCACGGCGTTTGCTTGATATAGCCGAAGCGAGAGCCGCTTAACTCGACCGGAGGCCGATCCGGATGCTCAGTATGCCCACTCTCAATATGCCTGCTCCGGGCATGAAGGATGTCATCGGCGCGGATGCTTGCTTCGAACGATGGCATGAAGTGACATGCCACAACTATTCCCACACCGAATATCGGCGACCGTTGCGCGGACCGTTCAAGGGGCGCATCGCGGCGCGCGAATTTGGCGCGCTGACGGTCAGCGACGTGTCATCATCCATTGCGGAATGCCGGATTGAAGTGGTTCGCGGCGCCGCGGAGATCCGCCGGGATCCGCGCGACCATTTCACGCTGTTCCTGGTCTGCCGTGGGCAGATCAACATCGAGCAGAGCGGACGCGAGGCGCGCATCTGCGCCGGCGATCTTGTCATCTACGATCAGTCGCAACCCTTCACCCTGGAATTCGGCGGCGACACCAGCGAGATCGTTGTGACGATCCCGCGCCCCTTGGTCGTCTCCCGGCTATCGGATGGGCCACGTTTGACGGCGCGCTGCATCAGCGGCGCCTCAAAGCTCGGCATGTTGACAGCAGCGGTGATACGGCATCTTGCCACTTTCGAAATGCCCATGCATAGCGCGGTCACCGACCGGCTGTGTGCATCGACCCTCGACATCCTAGCCACCACGCTCGAGGCGGAATTCACTGATGCTCTCGAGGAGGAATGCGCCGGCCGGCAGAAGCTCGATCAAGTAAAACGCTATTTGCTCGCTAACCTGCACGATGTCGAGATCACCATCGAAAGCATTGCGGCGGCACAGAACGTTGCACCGCGCACGTTGCATCGCCTGTTTTCTGCCGAGTTCACGACGCCAATTCGTTGGCTTTGGCAGCAGCGGCTTGCGGCAAGCTACAGGGCGCTGGCTGAAGGACACATCAAACACGTCACTGATGCCGCGTTGAGCTTCGGCTTCACGGATCTTTCCCATTTCAGCCGCGCTTTCAAGAAAACCTATGGCTGTCCGCCGCACCTGCTGGTCCGGCGTCGGGCGTCTGCCGATTGTTCATAGCCCGGCTCCGCCGGACGGAACCTGATGAGCGCCGGAGCGGCGACGTGAACTGTCGTGCCGCTTGCTTCGATTTCGCCGGACGCCCCCCTAACCACCCGGCTGGCGAGGGGAGGCCATATGTTGGCAGTCAAAGGCAAGCGGCGTGGTCGGGCGGCGCATTACAATTGGAGCGGAGAAAGAGAGACCCTGCACCAGATTTGTGAAAGCCGCGGAAAGCCATTCGGATCGCGATCGCATGGAACCGTCGACCGAATCCGGACCAGAGCCGAGGCGGCAGGACCGCGTGGCCGGCACCTGAAGGACCAAAGGAGTCATTTCGTCATGGCGATGAGCCGCAGAGAATTGTTGAAAGCCGGTGCGGCAAGCGCCGTTTTCGCTCCCGCAGTGATCAGGAACGCAGCCGCGGCTGGTGCTCCGATCCTCGTCGCGAGCATGTACGATTTGTCGGGCGGCCTCGAAGCCGCGGGCAAGCCGATGTTCGACGTTCTCAATTTCGCGGTGGAAGACATGAACAACGCCGGAGGCTTGCTTGGTCGTCCGGTAAAGGTAATCAGCTTCGACACGCAAACAAACATGCAGCTCTACGCGCAATATGCGCAGGAGGCCGCGCTGAAGGACAAAGTCTCGGTCGTACATGGCGGGATTACGTCGGCATCGCGTGAGGTCATTCGGCCGGTGCTTGACAGATACAAGACACTCTATTTCTACGACATGCCTTACGAGGGCGGCGTCTGCGATCGCAACATCTTTATCGACGGCGTCACGCCGGCGCACAACACCCAGGTTCTGGTCGAATACGGCATGAAGAACTGGGGTAAGAAAGTCTACACGCTCGCCGCCGACTACAATTACGGCCAGATCACGTCCGACTGGGTGAAGAAGTACGTCAAGGACGGCGGCGGCGAAGTGCTCGGCACTGAGTTCTTCCCCCTCGACGCAACCAATTTCGGCAGCACCATTTCTAAGATCCAGGCGGCGAAACCCGATTGGATCATGACCGTATTGGTTGGCGGCGGTCCGATCTCGTTCTATCGCCAGTTTCATGCGGCCGGCTTATCGGGCAAAATTCCGATCGCGTCGACGACCTTTGCCGGCGGCGGCGAGTTGTCGGTGCTGACGCCAGAAGAAAGCGATGGGGTGATCGTCGCCTACAATTACATCGAGAGTCTCGACAATCCGGTCAACAAGGATTTTCTCAAACGCTTTAAAGCGAAATACGGCGCGGACTATCCGCCGATTTCCGACCTGACCATGGCGAGCTATCAAGGCATGCTGCTGTGGGCGGCGGGCGTCAAAAAAGCCGGCACGATCGACCACGAGAAGCTGATCGAGGCGCTCGAGAGCGGAATTAGCATCGATGGTCCGAGCGGCACGGTAACGATCGATCCGGCGACGCATCACTGCATCTTCGACGTCCATCTGGCGAAGGTGCAGAACAAGCAGCTCGTGCTCCTACAGACCTTTCCGCAGCGCAAGCCCGAAGATACGGCCGCCGTCTGCGATCTGAAGAAGAATCCCCGCGAAGCCAAGCAGTACATCATCAAGGTGAATTAGAGCATGATCCGGAAAAGCATGCCATCGGCCGCGACGCCTAGAGAGCAACCATTCTTGTCGAACCAAGTTTCCGCTCGAACTGCGCGGTCGATCACGCGGCGGCTTCGGTTCGCAGTCGCCTAGCGCGCAGTCCCAAGGGGCCTGGGAGAGTCGCATTGGATCTGGCAATCGTCGTTGCGATTGACTTCGTCTATGCCGTCGCGACGCTAGCGCTCATCAGTGTCGGTCTCGCCATTGTCTTTGGCATGATGCGCATCATCAATCTGGCGCATGGCGAGTTCATGGTCATTGGCAGTTACAGTGCCTCCGTTGCCATACACCATCACGTCAATATCTGGATCGCCATTCTCCTTGTGCCGCCGGCGACCGTTGCCGTTATCGGAGCGGGGATCGAGCGCCTCGTTATCCGTCATCTCTATGGTCGCATGGTGGAAACCATGCTGGCGACGTGGGGCCTGAGCCTCTTTATCGTCGGCGGTCTGACCATGGTGTTCGGCGATATGACCGAAGGGGTGCCCACACCGTTGCCTGGCATCACCATCGGAGCGTATCAGACAAGTGGCTACAGCCTCTTCGTCATCGCCATGGCTTGTGCGGCCGTCGCCGGCGTTTACGTCGTCCTCCGCACGAGCAGGCTAGGTCTGCTCGCCCGCGGTACCATGCAGAACGCTGAAATGGCGGCCGCGCTGGGCACCGACACGTCGCGCATCTATGCCGTGACCTTTGCCTTCGGCGCAGCGCTTGCCGGATTTGCCGGCGGAATTCTGGCGCCAGTCTCGGGCGTGTTCCCGAGCATCGGCGGCTCTTATATCGGCCGCGCTTTCATTACCGTCATCGGCGGCGGTGCGGCGCCGCTGGTCGGCACTGTCACGGCCTCGACCGTGTTTGGGATCATCAATCAGATCGCGACGTTCGCAACGAACCCGGTCTACGGTGAAGTTGCGTTGCTCCTTGCGGCAATCGTTCTGATCCGCCTGCTGCCGCAAGGGATCACGGGCCGTTTTTTCCGGGGCAGCCCATGATCAGACTTGTGCGGTCCAACGTCGGAATAGCCGCCGCAGGTCTCCTCGGGCTCGCACTGCTGATCGGCTTGCCGTTCGCACTCGATACCTACTCACTGCTGCAGGCCACGCTCTATGTGGTCTTTTCCATTTTGGCGCTCAGCTTGGCCTTCATTTGGGGCTACGGCGGCATTCTCTGTTTTGGACATTCCGCATTTTTCGGGCTGGGCGCCTATGCCTACGCGGTCGCGGTGATCAATATCGGCGAGAGTACGTTACCGGTGCTTATCGCGCTGACTCTGCCGGCGTTGCTCGCCGCCGCGCTTGGATATTTCATGTTCTATGCGCGCATCAGCGATGTCTATGTCGGCGTGATTACGCTGACCGTGACATTGATCCTCTACAACGTCGTCAACTCGACTGCCGGCCCGCAATACCACATCGGCGAGGCTATGCTTGGCGGGTTCAACGGCATGCCCAATGTGCCGTCGCTCAATATTCCATTCGAGCCGGACGACACGCTAGATCCGGAAGGCATGTTCGTCGTGTGCATGGCCGCGCTGCTGATCGTGTATTTGGGCCTTCATGCGGTGTTGCGAACCCGTTTCGGTCGGGTGCTGGTTGCCGTACGCGAGAACGAGCAACGCGTCGAGTTTCTGGGATACGACGCGCGATTGCACAAGCTCGTTGCGTTCTCGATCGGCGGCGCGCTTGCCGGTCTCGCCGGCTGTCTGTTCACCGCCTGGGGCAATTTCGTCAGCCCGACGGCTTTCAGCGTCGTGCAGTCGGCTCAGATCATCATCTGGCTCATGGTCGGCGGCGCGGGTACGCTGGTCGGGCCTGTGATCGGCGCCATCGCGATTTCCTGGCTCACGGTTGAAATCGGCACGCAACAGGTCGTGAACGCGAACATGGTGCTCGGCGCCGTCCTCCTCGTCTTCGTCCTCCTGGTACCGAAAGGCGTCGTGCCGATGGCGACCGAGCGCCTGCTTCCGTGGCTGCGCTCGCTGCGCCGGCCGATGCAGGCGATAAGGGCGCCGCAACTTGGATCGGAAACGGCGCCGCAAGTCGCGCGTGGGGGCAAGGCATGACCACCCCGCTCATCGAGACGCGCGCGTTGAGCAGGCATTTCGGCGGTGTGCAAGCGGTCCGCAACGTCGATTTTACGCTCGCCGAGGGCGAGTTGCGCTGTCTGATCGGCCCCAACGGTGCCGGCAAGAGCACTTTTTTTAAGCTCATCACCGGTCAGGTCAAACCGAGCAGCGGCACGGTCAAATTCCGCGGCATCGACATTACGACATTGCAGGCGCATCAGATTGCGCGTCTCGGGATCGGCATCAAAACACAAGTGCCGAGCGTATTCGACGGGCTTTCCGTTCGCGACAATCTGTGGATCGCCGCAGCGCGTCACAAGAAAGGCAAAGCGATCGCCCGCGCGGTTGAAGCCCAGGTCGAGCGGCTTTTGCTCGGCGCCTTCGCCGACAGCGCGGTGGGCCAGCTCGCTCATGGCCAGCGGCAGTGGGTCGAATTGGGATTGGTTTTGTGCGGTGAACCGAATCTGATCCTTTTGGATGAGCCTGCCGCCGGGATGACCGAGGAGGAGCGTGAGCGAACGGCCGAGTTGATCCAGGATGTCAACCGCGATCATCCTCTCATTGTCGTCGAACACGACATGTCGTTCATTCGTCGCATCGCGCGACGAATTACCGTCTTCGACCGCGGTGCCATCCTGATGGAGGGCGACGTCGAAGAGGTTTTCGGCAATCAGGCGGTGCGCGACGTTTATCTGGGCAAGCAGGCGGCAGCGTGATGGCGACGAGAACGGCGATCCTCGACGCGATCGACATTCACGCCGGCTACGGGCGCATTCCAGTTCTCACGGGCATCAGTTTCACGGTCGCCGAGGAAGAGGTCGTCGGCGTGCTCGGCCACAACGGCATGGGCAAGACCACGCTGCTGAAGACCCTGATCGGGCAGGTGCCGCTGACGCGCGGAATGATCCGGCTCGGAGGCGTCGACATCGGTGACAAGGCTTCGTTCCGCCGGGCGCGGGCCGGCCTCGGTTATGTCCCGCAAGGACGTGCCATTTTTCCGATGCTGACTGTCTACGAAAATCTGCGGATGGGCTTTGTCGAGGACGGCGTCCATGACGAGGAGAATACGATCAAAGACGTGCTCGCCCGCTTTCAGCGTCTTGATTCGATCGTGGATCGTCTTGGCGGCGCGCTTTCCGGCGGCGAGCAGCAAATCCTAGCTTTGGCCCGGGCGCTGTGCGGGCGGCCAAAGCTGCTGCTGCTGGACGAGCCGACCGAAGGAATTCAGCCGTCGATCGTTGAGGAAATCCTGGAAATCCTGATCGGCCTGCATCGGCATCAAGGGCTCGCCATCATCGTCGTTGAGCAGAGCTTGGACTTTATTCGCCGCCTATCGGATCGGGTCTTGTTGATCGAAAGAGGCGCGATCGCCGGAGAAGTTCTGCCCGAGGCACTGACGGATTCGCGGGAGCTCGGCAGCTATATCGCCGCCGAGTGACCGATGTTCTGCCGCAAGCCACCAAACGCGTCCCCGACGGGCGCACAGCGAAGGAGATGAGCATGCACAAGATCGCCATGGCACCCGAAATACTGGCCCGCATCCCGGGCTTTCGCGAAGGCCTTCACATGTTCGACAATATCGATGCCGGCAAGACCGCCCATGTCGTCGTCGATCTGCAGAACGGCTTCATGGAGCCTGGCGCGACCGTGGAGCTTCCGGTCGCGCGTGACATCGTTCCGAACGTTAACACGATCTGCAAGGCGGTACGTGCGGCCCGCGGTATCAATGTTTTTGTCCGCTACCTGGTCGATGATGAGACGCAGGTGAAGTGGTCGAGCTGGTTCAACGATTTTGCCTCGCCGGGGCGCCGCAAGGCAATGATCGAAACCTTCAGCAAGACCGCGCACGGCTTTGCGCTTTGGCCGGGGCTCGACGTGCAGGCCGAGGATTTGATCGTCGACAAGACCCGCTTCGGCGCTTTCGTCCCTGGCTCCTCAAATCTGCACGAAGTTCTACAGACACGCGGCATCGATACTTTGATCATCACCGGCACGGCGACCAACGTCTGCTGCGAATCGACGGCGCGCGACGCCATGCAGATGAATTACAAAGTGATCTTCGTCGCCGATGGCAACGCCGCGTTGACCGATGCCGAGCACAATGCAACGCTCAATAACATGGTCACGCTGTTCGCCGATGTGATGACCACCGAGCAAGTAGTTGGCGTTCTGGATAAGTCCGGGGCCATGCGGCACGCCGCCGAATAGCGGCGCGGTCGTAACGACCGGCCGGCAGGGCAGGCCGCCCAATCTCGGAAAAGAAAAAGCTCAGAGGAAGCCATGTCGCAGCGCGCCAAGATCGCCCATTTGGCCGGGCCAACCGCCACGATCCAAAATTCACCCCCGCTTGTCACCTCAAACAAGGCGCGCGCCAAATACGGGTTGCCGTTGCGCAAGAATGCCGACGGCACCGATCAACGCTTCGACGTGTTGCGTCCGCAACGTCTGGGGGCGCCGGCAAAAGTCTATGTTGAATACTTTTCCGCGCATCCGCTGGAGGCCGACGCCGCCGAGCTTTACGGGCCGCCGGACGGCTATCTCGACGCCAAAGGTGCTTTCCACAAGGAGCGCACCAGCCCGCAGGACAAAGCCGTATTCGAGATAGAGATCAGGCCGGAAGACGGCCTCTATCCGATGCCGTATATGGCGCGGCAAGCCAACGGCCAGGCCTGGGAGGGCGAATGCACGGAGCCGGGCGCGCCCGCGACGCAAGCACGGCAATCGTTCTATCCCGACGGTTCGCGGAGCTTCGAAGAGATCGACCGCCTATCGGTCGGCGCTGCCGGGGTCGGCAATCTGATTTCGTCCTTTGCCGATGTCGACTTTTATCGGGTGCTGCCGACGGCGGGCTACACCAAAGGGCTTCCGGCCGCCCTCCGGACGGACAAGGGCGAGGGCGATATCCCCCCGGAAATTCGCAACAAGGATTTTTTCGCCTATCGGCCTTACCACCTCGGCGAAGCGCCGCCGCGGCCGGCATTGGCGCGCCTGACCAATGCAGCGCGCAAGATCTTCGATAGCAAGAAATACGACGGCGCGATCTACACGCAGGGCAGTCCTCAGGTCGAAGAGGTCGCCTATTGGTTCAATCTACTCATCGATACGACAATTCCGATTTGTGGCAACTCAGCACAACGCCCGAATGGTGAAATCAGCAATGACGGTCCAAAGAACCTCACGGACTCGGTGGAATATGTCTGCTCGCGGGTTTGGGCCGATGAGCAAGGCCGCAATCGGGCAGGCGTCATCGTGCTGCAGGAGCAGCGCATCTTCGCTGCGCGCGAGGTCATGAAGATCGATGCCCGACCTGGCGGGTACGTGGCGACAGGAGGCCACGGCGGAATTCTTGGCGGCATGGGATATCACGGGGCGGCAGTGCTGCATTACGTCCCCGCGCTGAAGCACACCTATCTGTCCGATCTCAATCTCTCCAAACTACCATCATCTGTTCCGGTTGTTGTTGGTTCCGGCGGCGCGATCAAGCGTGTCGAGGTGAGAACGCGCGACGAAAATGGTGACCTTCTTGAAAGCGCCATTCCTTCGGTGGCCATCGTCAAGGATGGCGGCTTTTACGCCGAGGAATATCTGGACGACCCGTCTGTCGCCGCCGATCTGATCGCTCTCGTGGAGCGAAAGCTGGGCGCCGGGCGCCTTGCCGGTTTCGTGATCGAGGGTACGACCCCTTACGGCAAGATGACATCCTCTGTGCGGCAGGCCGTCATGCGGGGCGCGATCTATAGCGGTCTGCCGGTGGCGCGTGTTGGCCGAGGCAGTCCAGAGGGTTTTGCCGATCCTGACGATTATTTCATTGCTGGCTCGAATCTAACATCTACAAAGGCACGGATGCTGTTAATTGCCTGCCTTCTGAAGTTTGGCAGCCTGCCAGCCGCTCAGGATCCGCGAAATCCGACCGCCGAAGAACTTTCCGCCATCCGCAAGGCGGTGGCGGCCTATCAGTCGATTTTCGATACGCACTGACAACCGCGTAGGGAGCCGATAGTCGCTTATGCTGGCTACGCCAGATCCGAGGATGCGGCTCGTTCACAGACTGCGATAGGAGACTCTGGTCTAACCAAACCCGACAGAGCGAGTTAGCCGCGTCCAACCATGATTCGCATAAGACATATTATGGAATATAATCGTGCAAGCCTTGATATTGCGGGGCTTATGCAACGGTGAATGTCATGCCGTCGAAGGCCGGCACTACATGGACCGGCAATTTGCCGCGCAGAACCTCGTAGTCGAGATCGGCGTGCAGATTGGTCAGGATGGCGCGCCGCGGCTCGATGCGCTCGATCCAGCCGAGCGCATCCGAGAGCGAAAAATGACTCGGATGCGGCGTATAGCGCAGCGCATCGAGGATCCAGACATCGAGGCCGGCCAAGGCGCCAAGGCTGACGTCCGGGACCGTATTGAGGTCAACCGAATAGGCGAAGTTGCCGAAGCGAAAACCGAGCGAGGCCATGTCGCCATGCTGCTGCAGGACCGGCACAGCGGTGAGTGGCCCTCCCTCCCCGTCAATGGTCACCGGCTTGCCGGCAACGAGCCGATGCTCGGTCACGATGGGCGGATATTCGCTGCCGGGCGGCGAGGTGAAGCAATAGCCGAATTTGCGGTTCAGCGCTGCGCCGGTGATTTCGTCGAGATAGACATCGACACGCCGGCGGCGCTTGATGAAGAGCGCGCGCAGATCGTCGATGCCGTGGGTGTGGTCGGCGTGGTCATGCGTATAGAGCACGCCGTCGACCCAATCGACGTCGGCGTCGATGAGTTGCTCGCGCAAGTCCGGCGGCGTATCGATGAGCACCCGCGTTACGCCGCGCGCGCTCTGCCGCTCGACGATGATCGAGGTGCGACGCCGGCGGTTCTTCGGATTGGTCGGATCGCAAGCGCCCCAGCCCAAAGCCGGCCGAGGCACGCCGCCGGAAGAACCGCAGCCGAGAATGGTGATTTTCAAGGTCATTTCGGCTTTCAGGCAGCAGCGGCTGCGGGGCGGGGCACTTTGGAGAACAAGCGGAAGAAATTCGCCGTCGTTTGCCGCGCGATCTCGTCAAAGCTGACGCCCCGCGTCTCGGCCAGCACCCTTGCGGTCTCGACGACGTAAGCCGGCTCATTGCGCTTACCGCGGAATTTGCCGGGCGCGAGATAGGGCGCATCGGTCTCGACCAGAATGCGGTCGGCCGGCAGCTCGGCGGCAATCTCGCGAAGCGCGGTCGAGTTCTTGAACGTCAGGATTCCGGTGAAGGAGATGAAAAGGCCGAGTGCAATGGCGCGGCGGGCGAGATCGGCGCCGCCGGTGAAACAATGCAGCACGGCCGGGAAGGCGCCCTTCCCCGTTTCCTCTTCAAGGATACGCGCAGTATCGGCATCGGCCTCGCGCGTGTGAATGACGAGCGGGAGGCCGGTCGCGCGCGCGGCCGCGATGTGGGTGCGATAGCCGCGCTCCTGCGCCTCGCGCGGCGAGTTGTCATAGTGATAGTCGAGGCCCGCTTCACCGATTGCGACGACCTTCGGCGAAAGCGTGTACGCGACTAGGTCGGGCACGGTCACATCGATTTCTTCATGTGCATTGTGCGGATGCGTGCCGATCGAGCAATAGACGTCGGGAAAGCGCTCGACGATTGCGGCCAATTGATCAAAGCGCCTCACGCGCGTCGAGATCGTCACCATCCGCTCGATCCCGGCCGCGCGGGCACGCGCGACCACGGCGTCGAGGTCATCCGCGAAATCGGGAAAATCGAGATGGCAATGGCTGTCGACGAGCATGCGTGCCTTTATTTGTTCATGGCGCCGTTTGCTTTATCGGGATCGATATAACGCGGGAAAACCGGCGACGGTGCCGGAAGCGTCGCACCCGCGGCAATCCGATGCTGACCGCCGAGCGCAGCGAATATCCGCTCGGCTTCCGGGATCGCCAACAGATCGAGCAATTTTGCGGCTGAAGCCGGCATGAATGGCAGCGCCAGAACGGCAACCTGGCGCACGACCTCCGCCGTCACGTAGAGCACCGTGCCCTGCCGCGCCGGATCGGTCTTGGCGAGCGCCCAGGGCGCTTCGCCGGCGAAATAGCGGTTCGCTTCGGCAACAACTGCCCAGACCGCATTGAGCACCTGGTGCAATTGCTGCGTCGCCATGGCGTCACGCGCCTTGCCGATCATGGCGTCGGCCGCAGCCAGGATCGCCTGGTCGTTGGCGCTGAATGCACCCGGCTTTGGCAAAGCGCCGCCGAATTGTTTGGCGACCATTGTCAGCGAACGCTGCGCCAGATTGCCGAGGTCGTTTGAGAGATCGGCATTGATGCGGTTGACGATGCCCTCGTGACTGTAATTGCCGTCCTGGCCGAACGGCACTTCGCGTAGCAGGAAATAGCGCAACTGGTCGACGCCATAGGCGTCAGCCAGTGCGAACGGGTCGATCACATTGCCGACCGACTTCGACATCTTCTCACCGCGGTTGAAGAGAAAGCCGTGGGAGAATACCCGACGCGGCACCGCGATCCCTGCCGACATCAGGAAAGCCGGCCAATAGACCGCATGGAAGCGCACGATGTCCTTGCCGATGACGTGAAGATTGGCCGGCCAATATTTCTTGAATTTCTCCGATTCCGTATCGGGATAACCGACTGCAGTGATGTAATTTGTGAGCGCGTCGACCCACACATACATGACGTGTTTCGGATTGCCGGGGACTGGAACGCCCCAGTCGAAGGTGGTGCGTGAGATCGACAAGTCCTGCAGGCCGCCGCGCACGAAGCTCGCAACCTCGTTCATGCGCTCCCGCGGCAGCACGAAATCCGGCACATCGCTGTAGAGCTTGAGCAGCCGATCGGCGAAGGCGGAGAGACGGAAGAAATAACTCTCCTCCTCCACCCACTCGACCGGCGTGCCTTGCGGACCGAGCCGCTGGCCCTTTTCGTCGAGCCGCGTCTCGCTTTCGTCGTAATAGGCCTCGTCGCGCACAGAATACCAACCGGAATATTTGTCGAGATAGATATCGCCGGCGGCCTGCATCTTCTCCCAGATCGCGATCGACGACGCGTAGTGGCGCGGCTCCGTGGTGCGGATGAAATCGTCGTTCGAAGCATTGAATTTTATCGTCATGGCCTGGAAGCGAGGCACATTGCGCTCGACCAGTTCGCGCGGCGTCATCTTCTCCCGGCCGGCCGTCTGCAGCATCTTGATGCCGTGCTCGTCGGTGCCGGTCAGGAAATAGACGTCGTTGCCGTCGAGCCGCATGAAGCGAGCGATGGCGTCGGTGGCGATCAGCTCATAGGCGTGGCCGATATGCGGCGCGCCGTTGGGGTAAGCGATCGCGGTGGTGATGTAATAGGGCTTTCCTAATGTCGGCTCGCCCTTATCAGGCCCCTTCACGATTTTGGGCTTCTTGCCGTCGGATACCTGGGCGGTTTTCTTCGGGATTGCGCTTTCCTTCGTGCGCGAACCCGTGCCGGCCTCGCGCGTCCTGGCAATGTCTTTCTTCCCGGCGGCCTTCCTCGCCTTCACGGCGCTTTTCTGGGCGACAGTCTTCTTGGTTGCGCGCTTCTTCGCCTTGCTTGTGGAAGACGCGCCTTCTTTCGACGCGGTCGTGCGGATCTGCTTTTTCACAAGCTTGTTTCGTCCCGACTTTTGAGGGGATTTCCGTTTAGATTTCTTGCGTTTAGCAGCCATTTTTCGTGCGCTGAGATAGCATCATTGCAAAGACGTGGATGGCCGGGTGTAGGCGAACGAAGAGACGCCGTTCTTCGAACGTCTATGCCCGGCCATGACGGCGACTAGGTATCAATCCCGTGTAGCCCCGGCAAGCAGGCCGAAGACATTGAAAATCAGCGGCTTGCGCTCGAGATTATAGACTTCAGCATCGCGCGCGGCAGCATTCACACGCTCCCAGGCGTCAGCAAGGCGGTCGAGCCGGCCGATGTCGTTGAGGCCGTTCCGGGCGCCCCCTTGCAGTCGCTGTGACAGCCAGACATTGACGGTATCGACAAAGGCGGCGAGCGGCTGCGGATCGGTTCCGGCCAGCGCCTCGCCCAGCGCATGCAGCGCCTTGGCATCAACCGACGGCAGGCGGTCGAGCATGGCAAGCGCCTGTTCGCGGAGCGCCAAAGCGCCGTCGTCCATCAGCGACAGGGCTCGCGCCACGCTGCCTTCGGCGGCGGCGGCCGCAGCCGCAACTTGAGGATCATCGGCGTCCACGCTGATCGCCGCGGCGATTGCTCGGGCCACCGCGGCGTCGGCGAGTGGCCGCAGTGTGAGAATGCGGCAGCGCGAGCGCAAGGTCGGCAATACGCGCGCCGCGGAATGGCTCACCAGCAGCAACAGCGCCCGCTCCGGCGGCTCTTCCAGCACTTTCAACAGCGCATTGGCGCCGGCGCGGTTGAGATCGTCGACGGCGTCAACGATGGCAATGCGCCAGCCGCCCTCGCCCGCGGTCGAGCCGAAAAACCCTACCGTGCGGCGGATGTCCTCGACCGCGATCTGCTTATGCAGCGCGCCTTTGTCGTTGAGCGTACGCTCCAGAATGAGCAGATCGGGCTGGGCGCGGGCGGCGATGCGCCGCGCCACCGGATCGTTCGCGTCGACGGCAAGCGAACTTGCCGCCTGAACCTCGCGCGAGGACGGTTCGGGATGCGCGAGAACGAAACGCGCCATGCGATAGGCCAGCGTCGCTTTGCCGATGCCTTGTGGGCCGGCGAGCAGGAAAGCGTGTGGCACGCGGCCGGAGCGATAGGCGGCGAGCAAGGCGGACTCGGCATGAGCGTGACCGAAGAAATCCGTCGTGACGCGTGGATGCGGCGCTTCGTCGGCTTCGTCGTCTTCGCTGGCACGGGGACTCATTGTCAGGCACCAACCCCGCGCCGGCTGACATTGGCGGCAAGCGGCGCGGTCAT